>Ga0307278_10000048_pt1 | contig 57976 bp, 119 predicted proteins | sample ER_DNA_117_FD_194482 | JGI IMG/M metagenome (GOLD analysis project Ga0307278, IMG submission 194482) | Bulk soil microbial communities from the East River watershed near Crested Butte, Colorado, United States - ER_DNA_117 | ecosystem: Environmental > Terrestrial > Soil > Floodplain | place... | reverse complement strand
CCCTCACACCCGAACGTGGCGCGGTCATCCCCCTGGGGGTCGCCGTCGGCGCCGCCGGCAAGCTGGTCCCTTCCCGCATGCTGCTGTTCACCGGGCTTGGCCTCGACCCCGACGACCTGGAAGCGTTCGGCCGCCACCTCGACTTCCACACCGGCGAGCTGTGGACCCTCAAGCAGCTGCCCGGCACCCGCATGCTCCTGATCACCCTCGCCCCCCGGATGCCGGCCACCCCACCCGAGCTGATCCCCGACGTGGTGCTGGACGAGCCGTGGATGGTGCCGTTCGCGGCCGGCCGCCGCGGCAGCTTCTACTGGCAGACCGACGACATGGCCGACCCCTCCGACGACCCCCAGGTGATCGACTCCACCCACTTCCTGTCGATCGCCCGGACCGGGTGGGGAAAGACCCGGCTGGTGCTGGCCACGATCCTGGCCCACTGCGACCGCTGGCCCAACCACTGGAGCACGGTGCTGTTGGACCCCAAAGGCACCTTCCCCGGCCGCAGCATCCGCACCCTCACCGCCCGGGTCGCCCGGCTCAAGGAGCTGGCCGAAGAGATCGAGCAGGCCGCCGTCGACAACGAGACCGGCAAACTGACCTACCGCCAGCGGATCGAACAGCGTGGCCGGGTGCTGGTGGTGGTCGACGAGCTGCCCGAGCTGATGACCAAACCGTTGCCCAGCAACCCCGACAAGAAGCTGATCGAACAAGCCCAACACTGGATCATGTTCTGCGCCAACCGCGGCCGCGAGCCCGGCTACCACCTGGTCGGGTTGGGCACCAACGGCCGCATCGCCGCCATCGGCCATGTCCGTGACAGCTTCGATCTACGCTACGGAGGATGGCTCGACAACAACCAGTGGAGGGTGCTGTTCGACGTGGTGCCACCGTTCAAGCAGAAGCGCCGCCGCGGGCTCGGATGGGTCACCACCGACGACGGGCTCGCTGAGGCCCAAGCCTACCAACCCACCCCCGCAACCCGACGGCTCAAGGCCGTCAGCTAGACCGAAAGGAGCCCCCCATGGGCGTCATCAAGAACCGTGGTGCGGTCGCTGCGATCGCGCTGCTGATCTTCCTCGCCTGGTTCATCAACTTCGCCATCAACAAGGCCCAGGACCTCGCCGGCGCCGACAACATCCGCTTCGGGATCCGCCAGCTGTTCGAGTCCTTCCGTGGCCTGTCCAGCATCGCCGGCCACGCCACCCACCCCCTGGTCGCCGGCACCATCCATCACCTGCTGAGCTGACGATGCGCGCCCTGTGGGATCTCGCCGGCGCGATGCGAGCCGACCCGCTCGGGCCACGCTGGCAGCTCACCGCGTTCGGGGTCGACCCCGACACCATGCAGCTCGGCGCCATCATCTACGCCGTGGTGGCCTGGATCGGCGGTGGGCTCATCGCCAGCTTGACCGGCCGCCAGACCAGCGGCCGGCTGTGGTCGCTGGTGCTGCTGGCTGTCGGGCTCGTCCCCTACCTCGCCCTGCGGTACCCGGTCGTGTTCGGTGGGGTGCTGCCGTGGGGGCTGCTACTGGCGTTCCGCCGCTGGGGGTTCTGGCGGCTGGTCATCGCGGCCGCGTCCATCCTCATGTTCGCCTCCATCCTCATGGGCCGCATCCGCTACGGCGGCTACGACGCCGGCCTGGCATTCGCCGAGGCCCTCACCACCACCGGCTGGCTGCTGCTGCTGCTGTTCCTGCTGTTCGTCGCCCTCCGCACCTTCCACCACGGCCTCGGCTACATCGGCGGCGCCGTCCGCCAAGAGGAGTACCGGGCTGGCCGCCGCACCGAAACCCGACGGTTCCGTGACTGGCGCAACCGCAAGCTCCAGCGGGCCGGCCAGGCCGTCAAGGAAGGAGAGACCTACAAGGGCAAGCACGCCCCCGGCCGCGCCGGAGGCACCAGCCGCCGCGGGAGCGGTGGGGGCATGACCACCGCCAACAGCTACGACCCCGGCCGCGGCGAGTTTGAGGTCCGCGGCTACACCCCCGACGCCCACCCCGACCCCGAGGTCCGCCGGCAGTTCATGGAAGGAGGGTCCGGCCCCATCAACGGCTGGATCTTCGACCAGTACAGCGGCCTCTACCTTCGCCACGACCCTGACCCCGACTATCAGCTTGGCGGTGGTGTCCGGCTTCCCCTGCACCAACGCATCTGGCGCCGCCCGTGACCGGCATCGTCGTTGGCCTGCTCGCCGGCCTGGCCGCCACCGGGTTCGTCGCCTTCCTGGCCCTCGGGATCCGCGGCCGCATCAGCGGCGACGACTACCACACCTGGATCCGGTCGCCAGGGTTCCAGGCCGTCACCGCCGACCTGGTTCGCCGCCGCGGTGCCCGCTCGGCCGTCACCGGACACCCCGGCCCCGTCGCTGTCCGCCCCAGCCACTTCGCCCGCCCCCACTACCTCCGCGCCCACCACTGGACCTACATCAACGTCGGCCGCGAACTCCCCTGGCAGCTGGTGCTGGTCACCCTCCCCGAACACCAGCGCATCCACGACCTCAGCGTCCTGTGGTTCGGGAACAAGAACCGCGGGCTCTGGCTGACCACCGCCGTCGTGGTTGGCTGGGGCAAGCTCACCCACCGGCGCCGCCCCACCTCGGGCCGCGGCGCCGGCCCCGAGCGACCGGGGGACCTGTATCTCCAACCACCACCAGGACCTGCCACCCGGCGCGGGGTGCGGCCGGGCCGCTCGCACCGGCCTCCCGCGGCATCAGCCTCTCCGCAAGCTCCGATGCTGATGCCGCCCCGGCCGGCACTCCCGGCCCGGCCGCACCCCGCAAACGGTTGCTTGCCTTGCCCGCGAGGCTGGCGCGAACATCCCGTGTTGCTTGGCTTGCTGACGGGTGTGGTTGCCGGCACGCTCATCGTGGCCGGCTGCACCGCCGGCGACGGGCCCCCAACCCCGCCACCAAGCACGCTCTCGCGTCAGGCCGGACCTGACACCAGCAGCGCCACCGTCGGCCCCTCCACGACCGCCCCAACGGTCGCTCTGGGGCCGTCGACAACGCGGCGTCCGAGGGTCGCCAACGGCTGCCCCCTGGGGGCCGGCTGCCCCCGCCCCAAGCTCACCCCCGGCGCGGTCATCCCGACCGCCACCGGGGTGTGCCAGACCAGCTACAACCCGCGCCGTGAGCTGACCCCCGACGGCAAGCGGCAGGTGCTCGCCGGCTACGGCTTCAGCCCGTCGACCCGGGTGTTCGAGTGGGACCATCTGGTGGCCCGCTGGGCCGGCGGCACCAGCACCCGATCCAACGTGTGGCCGCAGGTCAACCTGGCCGAGGTGACCCGCAAGGATCGGCTGGAGGGGCGGCTGTACCTGGCGGTGTGCCGCGACGTCGACGTTGCCGTGCCAACCGAGACGATCCGGCTGGCGTGCCGGGGTGCCGAGCTGGACCTGGTCTGCGCGCAGCGGATGATGCGGACCTTCTGGCGGTGGTGGTGATGGCGACTCGGCTGCGGCCAACCTGGGCAGGGCTGCGGACGGCCGCCTTCGCTTACCTGACGATGGGGCTGCCTCTCACCTTCATGCTGTGGCTGGTCGCCAAGGCGGGCGGTGGCTGGCTGTGGCCGCTTGGGATCGTCGCGTACTCGGCCGGGGTGGGGTTCGTGCTCTGGCTGTTGGTGCGGCGGCTGCCCAGCCGCGGCCAGATCGAGGAGGACCGGCTGCGGCGGCTGGGGTGGCGGCCCCCCGAGGAGCCTCCCTGACCGGTTACTGTTGCGAGCAACATCCACGAGAGGAGACAAGACCCCTTGTACGGAGACGAACTCCCGTTCACCGGTATCGGCTCGGCGATTCTGACCGCCTCGGCGGTGGTGGTCACCGCGGTGGGGGCGGTGCTGGCGTTCGCGGCCGGCCCAGTCGCTGCGTTCCTCGGTGGGGTCGCTGCGGTGGTCACCCGGATGGCCAACAGCGACGACCCCGATTGACCCCCCTCTTCCGCCTCCCACTCGAGGTGTGCCATGCGTGAACCTGAACACAACGGGATCGTCGGCACCCGCGCCACCCGCCACCGCCCCCGCCACCGCCGCAACCGGCTGCTGGGCTGGCTGCTTGCGGTGATGGTGGCGGTGATGGTGGCGGGGGCGTTCGTGCTCGGTACCCGAATGCAGCCCAAGCCGGTCGCCCCAACCGCCTCCGAGGTGGTCCGCACCGAATGCACCATCAACACCGAGACGGTCAGGGTCGCGGTCGAGGCCCTCCGTACCGTCGCGAACGACCACCACAAGGGCAAGACCACCGAAGCCCGCTTCGACGCCCAGGTCGCCGCCCAGCTCCCCAAGATCGCCGAGGCGGTCCGAGGCCAGACCGTAAGCTGCAAACAGGCCCGATGACCGCCACCGTCGCCGTCAGCCCCCCCGCCGCCGGTGCCTGCGGTGGGGGGCTGACGGCGACGGTGCTGGTCCCCGCCCACGCCGACCAGCCCACCATCGTCCGCTGCCTGCACGCCATCCAAGCCTCAAGCTACCCGCTGGAACGGGTGGTGGTGGTGGCCTACGACGGCCCCGGCGCCGACAACAGCGCCGCCCTGGCCCGCGCCTGTGGGGTGGAGGTGTGGACCACCCCTGACCCATCCAAGGACGGCAAGCAGAACCTGGTCCTGCCCACCATCACCTCCGATGTGGTGGTCGGGTTCGACGCCGACACCTTCCCTGAGCCCGACTGCATCGCGCTGGAGCTGGCCGCCCTCGCCGGCGGCTACGACGCCGTCGGCGGCACCGTCCTGCCCGCGCAGGCCAAGGGGTTCTTCATCCGCGCCCGCCGCTACGCCTACGCCTTGGGTCGGCGCTGGTGGCGATGGTCGCAGTCCAAGGTCGGCCGCATCCAGGTCCTCACCGGCGCCTGCTATGCGTTCCGCACCGACGCCCTCAAGGCCATCGGTGGGTTCCCCAGCGTGGGCATCAGCGCCGATATGGACGCCACCTGGGCGCTGCACCGGGCCGGGTTCCGGGTCGGCTACATCGGCCGGGCGACCGCCCTCACCATGGACCCCGAAACCTTCGCGGCCTACCGGGCCCAGATGCAACGGTGGGCCGCCGGCTACTTCCAGACCATGGCCAAACACAAGCGTGGGCTGTTGCACCCCAAGGCGATGCTGGTGGTGTGGACGGCCCTGTTCGACCTGCTCACCCTGCCGCTGTCCTATGGGCTGCTGGGTTGGGGGCTGATCACCCACAAGCCGTGGGTGGCCGGCTACGGTTGGTTCATGGCTGGCCGCCTCGCCTTCAACACCATGCTGGTCGCCACTGTTGTCGGCCCCCGCGAGGCGGTGTGTGGGGCGGTGCCGTACACGCTGGTCAACCTGTACAACAAGGCCCTGTACCTGTGGAGCTTCGTGCGCGAGTGGATCCTGGGCCGCCACTACGGGGCATGGACCGGCCGCCACGGGCACACCAAGGTCATCCACCCCATGACCCGGGAACGCCGCGCCGCCCTGGCCACCCTCACGGCGGTGGTGCTGACCGCCGCCGCGGTACGGTACGCTCCGCCACCCCAGCCGCCCCCCGCCCCCCCACCACCAGCGACCGTCGTGTTGCCGCCACCGCCGCCCAACACCATCATCAGTCCCGACGGGTCAGCCGACACCCAACCCCAGGACCAGGAGGCCCCTTGACCATCTTCACCCGCACTCCCATCCGGTCGCTGAGCGCCCGCTACCCGATGGGCCGCGATGTCATCGGGGAGTCGGTGTCGTGGGACTCCAAACCGGGCCCGGCGGTGTCGACCCGCCCCCACGTCGGCGTCCCGGTCGGCAAGCTGTGGATCCTCCAGTCCATCTACGCCCACAACGCCGAAGACCACCCCAACCTGGCCACCTTCCTGCTGCTGGACGGCCAAGACCCCGAAACCGACCATGCCCGCTTCGCCCCCGGCGGCATCACCCCGGTCGAGGTCCCACCCGGCCGGGAGCTGTGCTGGACCGGCCTGCTGTACGTCCCCACCGGCTGGAAGGTCGGCATCCGGTTCGAGGACATGACCGGCGACGGTGCCCGCTGCCACTGGCGCTACACCGCCATCGAAACCTGACCCCGCCAGGAAAGGACGGCCCGCCATGACCGCCACCACGGCCACCCGGTACATCGCGCCGACCACCACCACCCGCCTGGAGCTGATCGTCTGCGGCGAGTGCGGGATCAGCTTCGCGGTCCCGCCCCGCTGGAGGGAGGAACGCCAGGACGACGGCAAGACGTGGTACTGCCCCAACGGCCACCCGCGGGTCTACCGCGAGACCACCGAACAGAAGCTCCGCAAGGAGCTGGAAGCCAAGCAACGGGCGCTCACCGCCGCGTGGGAGACGGCCGAGTGGTGGCGGATCGAGGAAGGGAAGGAACGCAAGGCCAAGAGCATCCTCAAAGGGCAGTTGACCCGGGCCCGCCGCCGCGCCGCCCACGGCGTGTGCCCGGTCCCCGCCTGTTCCCGAGCACCCTTCAACAACCTGGCCCAGCACATGGCCGCCAAGCACGCCAACTATGTGGCCGCCGCCGACACCGCCGCCCGCAACGGACAGGCCGACCAGCCCAAGACCGCCGGCCAGATCGCCGGGACGGTCGACGGCCCCTATGGCTCCATGCGCAAGACCACCAAGCAGGGCGGTCCCGGCTACCGACCGGCCGTCTACTACAACTGCGCGTGCGGGTGGAGCGGCGGTGCCGCAGGCGGAGCGGCCGCCACCCACGCCCGCACCTGCGCCGCCGCCCGCCAACCCTGGCCCACCACCTGACGGAGGCCCCCGCATGCATCCTGACTTGGCCGCCCACCTGGGCCCCAACGCCCCCGCCACCCTGGCCGCCTACCACCCCGACCGGGCGGTCAGCGACGGCTATGTCCGCAGCTACGCCACCTCGAAGGCCATCGAACACGAACACCTCCGCGACGCGGCCACCCTGGCCGCCACCCTCAAGGCCCTCCCCGACTTCTCCCGCCACCTTGCCCATCTCGCCCGCGCTGGCCAGCTGGCGGCGCTGGACACCTGCGCCGGCGAGGCCGCCAAGACCCTGACCGTCGCCCGCGACCTGTACGGCGAGCTCGACAGCGACCGGTTCGTGTTGCACGCCGAAGAGCCCGACGCCCGCCAGCTGGCCGAGCTGGCCCGCCGTACCGCCGGCAGCATCCGCTACGGCGTGCATGTCAACGTGCTGGCGGTCACCCTCCAAGATCTCCTCGCCCAGCTGGCCGCCGGGGCGAGGCTGGACCCGCCCCCGGCCTATGTCACCAACCTGCATGGCGTCTACTACCTGGAACAGGTCGACGGGCTGATCCCGATGCTGGCCGCCCTCGGGGGGCTGACCGGCGGGCTGGTGTGTGTGATCGTCGAAGCCGACGGCGACCTCCAGAACCTCAAGGCGCACATGGCCCAGCGGGGGTTGGGGCCGCCAGCGACCCCGGCGATGGTTGCGGCAACCTTCCAGGCGGCTGGGATCCCCCAAGCCCCCCCCATCCGCATCCCCAACCGCAGCTGGCAGGTCGACCGTGCCTTGCCCCCCGAGGTCATGTTCGACCGCCACTTCCGGTTCCTGCTCGACGGCAACTGGGGCAGCCGGCCGCTGGAGCCCGAGGACCTGGCCGAGGCGGGCCGCTACCTCCAGGCGGTTGCCCAACCTCGTCACACCCCCGTCGGAACCCTGGACGCCGATGATCTGCTGTTCGTCGCCGGCCGCTGGCTGGTGGACCATCCCGCCGACCTGGAGGCGCTGGTCCGCCTCGCCCACCCAACCGGGAGGAGGTGACCGGTGCTGTTCGCTGCCTTCCTCGCGTTGCTGATCCGCTGGGGCTAACCCTCTGGCCCACCCATGGAAGGACACCTGATGCGACGCATCCGTGCGATTGCCGCCTTGACGCTGGCCCTCGCCACCCTCACCGCCCTGGCCGCCCCCGCGCAGGCGGCGGTCCTCACCTACGGCTGCCGCCCAAACGCGGTCGACTGGGACACAGCGGCCGCCTGGGGTGACGGCACCGTCGCCGAGGTCCGGCGCTGCCTCCAACACGACTACACCACCGGCAAGGTTCGGGTCCGGTCCGAGATGCGGGTCCGCAAGGGCGGGGTCGCCGACAGCGGCGCCGACTGGGACTTCGACAACAACAGCGACGGGCGGGGCCTGATCGAGCGTGTGAAGATCCTCGACGGCGCCGTGGTGGTCGAGAACAACAACTTCGCCGACACCTTCAACGAGAGCTACGTCGTCCGCTACTCCAACTGGGGCTGCTGGGGTAGCTCAACCCAGACCTACTACGGGTCCGATCTGGAATGGCGGGTCACCCCCACCGGGCTCTCCCGCAGCGGGTACAAGGACGGCGCCACCTTCGCCGTCACCGACAACCTGGTCGCCTGCGGGCTCTAAAAGAGAGGAAGGAGGAAGGAGGATCCATGCAGACCCTACGTGCCCGCACCTGGCGGGTGCTGGCCGGCCTCGCTGGCCTGGCCGCGGCCGCGGCCGCGCTCGGTGCCGGCGTCAAGTGGCACTGACCCGCAACTGTGGGGTGGTGGCGGCCCACGCGGCGGCGGGCTGGCGCCACCCCGCTCTGACCCTGGAGCGTGCTGGGTGCTGAACCTGCCGTCCCACCCCGACCGGCTCCCTTCTAGTGTCAGGCGACCCCTGACACCATCGGGCTGCTGATGGCCCGCCCCCCACGGGTGTCCCGCCGGGCCGCCGGCATCCCCCGACGGTCCTCCGGGCGGCCCCGCAAGCCACCCATGCCACCACCGGACGCCGCGTGCCTGTGCCAGGGCATCCCCGGCGGGCTTGGCTGCGCGATCTATGTCACCGGCGCCCATGCCGCCGAGCTGATCGCTGGGTTCTGGAACGACCATACTGGCGGCACCCACACCCCGGTGGAGCGGCTCCCCGAGGTCAAGGGGAAGGGAGATCCCAAGTGACACACGCCCGCCTCCTGCTGGTGGTGGTGCTGTGCGTGGCGATGATGGCGGCTGGCGGCTGGCCGGCACCGGCCGCCGCCGACCCCACCGGCCCCTACAGCTGGCCCGCTGGCGGCGCCCGGTGGGCGTTCGTTGCCGACGTCGCCCCACCCGTCGGGGAGACGACCGGCCCCTTCGACCAGGCCACCGCCGAGCTGCTGGTCAGCCTGAAACCGGACGGGATTTGCCAGCCCGGCGATCTGATGTACGAGCACGGCGAGATCGAGATGTTCCGCTCGCCGCTGGGCTACGACGGCAGCTATGGCCGGCTGGTCGGCCCCAAGGTGCTGTGCCCGGCACCAGGCAACCACGACGCCTCAGCCCCCGGGCCCGGCGCCACCGGCCTCAACACCTACTTCGCCGAGCTGTTCGCCAGCCTGCCCTGCAAGGCCGACCCGGTCCCCTGCCAGCCTGAGCGCGGCTACTACGGCATCGACCTGGACACCAACCGCGACGCCCGCCCCGACTGGTTCATCGTCACCCTCGACTCCAACTGCGGCCGGGCCGCAGGCGGCACCGGCGACGTCGACACCGCCAGCTGCGCCGGCGACGGCGAGCAGGTCCGCTGGCTCAACGCCTTCTTCGCGGCCCGCCACGGCGGCCAGACCTCGGGCCGCAAATGCTCGATCGCGGTCTGGCATCACGAGTACATCGGGTCGGGGTTCTTCGCCAACGACGACGCCACCCGCCAGTTCTGGCTGGCCCTCAACCACTGGCACAACGACCTGGTCATGTCCGGCCACAGCCACAGCGAGGCCCGCTTCGGCCCCATGACCTGGGACCGGCACCTCAGCCCGACCGGGTCGGGGATGCGCCAGATCACCGAAGGGATGGGCGGCCGCAGCCACACCGACTTCCGGGTCAACCCGGCCCCCGAAGGGCTCCGCTACCGCTACAACGGCCCCGCATTCGGTGTCGAGACCCTCGACCTGGCCGTCAGCCAGAGCCCGGCCGGCTGGCAGGGCGGCACCTGGACCCACCAGTTCCACCACACCGACGGCACGGTCGACGGCCCGCCGGCCGCGGCCGGCTGCTGGCCGTAGAGAGGAACCCGCTGATGCCTGAGCGCGTGTCGCGCCGCACCGTCATCGTGCTGGTGATGCTGGTCGTGGCCACTGGCGCCGCGGTCGTGGCCGCGGTCGCCTCCGACGGCCCCACCCCGACCACCTCGACAGCGACCCTGCCGCCGACCAGCGTGGCCGTCCCGACCTCGACCACCACCCCGGGGGTGGTCCCGACCGGGTCCGGCCCGGAGGCGTTCACCACCACCAGCGCCCCCGGGCCCTTGCAGGTCCTGGTCACCAGCGTGGCCTGTGTCCGCTACGCCGGCGACGGCTACGCGGTTGGGTGGCGGCTGGAGAACCACAGCGGTCGGCCGGTCGCCGGGTCGCTGGTCGGCCAGCTCGACAAGGACGGCCAGGTGACCCTGCTCGCCCCTTCGATCCGGGTCGGCGCCGGGGAGACGTTCACCCCCGAGCGGCCCATGACCGTGGCTGGTGGCGCGGCCGACTCGGTCAGCCTGATCTGGACGGTGCCCGGCTACCCCCAGGTCCGCAGCTTCCCCACCGGCGCGGCGAGCTGCCCGACCGACCCGGCCGACAAGCGCCTGGCCACCACCAGCACCTGACTGACCGGCCTGCGAGCTATGGTGAACTTGAGCCGTCCACCAGGAGAGTCTGACCGATGCCGCTGCTGCCGCCCGCTGACCGCCGTGCCCTGCTGGCCATCCACCAAGGCCACACCCCCGCCGAAGCGTTGGCCTGCAACGCCTGCAGGCGGGTCCGCCGCGCCCTGCGCCTGTCGCTCTACTACACCTTGAGGATGCGCGACCCGCGCCATCCCGACGACTACTGACACGGAGGCCCGCCCGTGCGAATCGTTCTCAACTCCACCGCCAAGGTTGTCGAGCTTGTCGACGGCGCTGGCCGGGTCAACGCCCGCGTGTGGGAAGGCACCACCGACGACGGTGTTGGGGTCATCGCCCTCATCTGCCGCATCACCCCCACCGAAGACGAAGCCGACCTGGCCGGCTTCGAGCGTGACCTGCTCACCACCGTCCCCCCCCTGGCCGCCCTGGCGGTCCCCCACCGGCTGCTGCTGTGAGCTGAGCCCCGGGGAGTGGCTGGCCGCGGACCGGCCCGGGGGGGAGCCCGCGGGGAGTGGCTGGCCGCCCGACTGGCCGGCCGGGGGAGCCGCCGGGAGGTGACTGGCCGCCGGGGGGAGCCCCCGGGAGGTGGCTGGCCGCGGGCTGGCCGGGCGGGGGAGTGGCTGGCCGGTGACTGGCCGCCGGGGGGAGCCTCCGGGAGTGCTGCTGGTGGTGGTCGGTCGGCCGCATCGGCCGGGTTGGGCCCCCGTGTATTAGCGGCCCTGTTGGCGTGCAACGATAGACAGCGAGTGGATCGCCAACAGAAAGAAGCCCGCCCATGTCTGGGTGGCACAACCGCGCCGCATGCCGCGGCACCCCGAACCCCGACGCCTTCACCCCTGAACCAGGCGACTGGGCTACCCCCGCCCCGTGGCTGGCCCTGGCCGACTGTGCCAGCTGCCCCGTCCGCGACCTCTGCCTGGCCGAAGGCTACCGGGGCCGCACCGCCACCGGAGACCCGCTGCAAGGCATCTGGGGTGGCACCACCGACACCGACCGGGAGCTGCTGCGCCTCCAACGCTGGCAGCCCGGCACCCCCCGCCCCCCCGCCCATGGCCGCTGGCTGCCGGTCGCTGAGGCTGCCCGCCTCCTCGGCATCTCCGAGGAGGTCATCCATCTGTGGGCCCGAGCCGGCCAGCTCGACACCGAAGCCGGCATCTCCCCCACCGGTCAGGCCCGCCGCATGGTCGACCTCGACCAGACCATCGCCCGCCGCAACCACGTCGACCCGGGCCGGCTCAAGCCGTCCGCTGGGCCGGGAACCTGGAGCGCCGCATGACCACCCCCGCCACCGAGCGGCTCTGTGGCCGCATCGAACGCAACGCCCGCACCCTGGGCCGGCTGTACCCGGACCTGTTCCCCGCCACCATCCGCGGCCAGGCCGCCCGCGAGAAGAACAGCAGCAACCGCAACGACCCCCCCGGCCCGGCCCGCGAGGACGTCATCGACCTTATCCATGAGGTCAACGCCGCCTGCTTGCAGATGGAAGTCCAGGCCAAGAACGCCCTCGGGATGGGGGTTTCGGGGCCGCTGGATGTGCGGTATCGGCAGTCTCCGCGGGTGCCCGAGGCCCTGCGGTTCCTGGATCGGGCCGCGCCTGCCCTGGCCGAGCTCGACACCGGCCCGGAGGTGGCCGACTGGCTCCATGCGCTGGTGGTCGCGGCCCGCCGCGTCCTCGGGCTGTCCAGCCGCGCGATCCCGCTTGGGGTAGCGTGCCCGGTGGTCGACCTGGATCTGATCGACGACGGTGGGGTCTGCACCGGCACCCTGGTTGGGTTGCCGCAGGCTGGGCTGGTGGTCTGCCACGACTGCGGCACCCGCTGGCCCTACACCGAATGGGAAAGCCTGGGCCGCACCGTCCAGCCTGCCGCGGCCGCCGCGGTGGCTGCCTGACCGGAGGAGGCAACAAGTTGGCTGGCCTGACCCCGAAACCAGCTCGCGACGGCCCCAGCTGGGTGTCGCGGCCGCTGTTCGCCGGCGACACCCAACCAGGCATGCGGGTCGCGGCCGGGGGCTGGGGTGGCACCTTCGGGCCCGCCACCGTCCTCCCCGACGGCCTGGTCGAGCTGGGCGGTGGCATGGTCGCGATCAAGGCCATGGGCGACGACGGCCAGGTTGGGGTCCTGACCGTCCCCGACCGCCAGGCCATCCTGGAGCTGGTCGAGGTTCCCCCCCTGGACGACCGCTGCGACTGCGGTGCCCCCGACTGTGGTGGGGCCTGGCCGACCCTGACCACCGACCCCCACCCGCCCCCGATGATCACCCCCAACCGTCAGATCCTGGGGGTCAGCGGGTCGATGCTGGACGCCTTCATCCGCCAGGGCCGCGACTGCCCCGGGGAGGACTGCTGCCCCACCCGCACCGACCCCGACCCTGGTGAGTGCAGCGACCGCCCCGACCCTGAGCCGCCGTATGAGCCGGGAGGGTATCTGTGAGACGTGGGCTGGCCACCCCACCGCTGGCCCGGGCCGGCTACCGGCCGCGTGGTGGTGGTTACTCGAGCGGGACAGGCCGGCTCACCCAGCCCCCCCGGCCGAACCCGTCGCGGGGCTGGCGCAACCCCGCCGACCAAGGCCCGCCGCTGGAGGACATCGACCGGGTGATCGCCCGGGCTGAGCTCGCCGCCGACCTGGAGTGGCGGGTCGACCACGGCGACCTGCCGTGGGAATGGCCCGTCGGGCTGTTCCCGCCTGACCCTCGGGAGCTGGACGACCGCCTCCGCGACGTCATGCTGTGGCCGCGGCGGTGGTTCGCTGAGCATCTGTTCGAGCTGCCACCCTTGGGGATGGTGCCGCCGCAGTGGCTGGCCCTGCTCGCATGACCCCGCTGGCACGAGGGATGCCCCTCCAGCACGGAGAGAACCTGGGTGGGGGGCCGGCCGGTCCCGCCGCGAGCGGGCGGGAACGGACGTCGGGGGGATCTCAGCGCCGGGTGAGAGATTGAGCACCCCAGCCAAGAGGAGGCAGAGAACTTGAGTGGATCGCTGCCTGCACACCTCGACGGTGGCCTAGCTCCCTCACCCGGCGTCGACATCCACTAGCCGCTGTGGCCCCGGTGGACGAGGACGGTCGGCTCAGATTCGTGCGACATGCCCTGGCGTTGACCCCGCCGCTGGCGGTGCGGGAACGTCGAGCCTAGGAGAAGAGAGAGGCCGCCTGACCGCTGTGGGCCACCTGGGCGGCACCAACGCGCTTGCACCCAAACCCCAGTCTATCCCCACCAGCGGCCGGCTCATGCGCGGGACCAACCCGCCCGGATGTCGTGACCAGGGCATCGACATCACGCCGAGACTGGCCCGTGACCAACCGGCGACCAGCCCGCGGCCCCAGCTCAGCGACAATAGGCAAGGCCGGGGCGAGGGGCCGGCCGCCACGACGATGGGTGACCGGCGATGAGTGGATCGCCTGATCCCAGCCGCCAGGCGGTCCCTGGCCTCCTCGCCCCGGCGTCTATGACGGCGCCCCAACCACGGCCGTTGGCAGCCCCTGCTCTGTCATGGCTTCCGCCAGGGCAGGTTCACCGAAGTCGCGGGCTGCGGTGTGGGAGATCCCGAGCTGACGACCGGCCGCGCTCCAGTGAGGACGTTCCCGTTCGGCCAGCTCCAGCAGCGCCGTCCGACGGCCCAGGTCCTGTTCTCGTCCAGCCCGGGCCACCCGCTGGTCGTAGCGGTCTTGCCCGAGCCGCAGAGCCATCAGCGCGACCCCTCGGCCGCGGATGGTGTGCAGCTCAGCGTAGGGCCCGGCCGGGCCCCCACCACCGTGCAATTCCCGCAGGACCGCCGACGCCAGCACCGCCGCACCTTCTGGGTCGCGCTGGGCGCGACGCCGGATCCGGTCGACCCGCTGCCCGAGCGTCCGCTGGTCCTGCATCCTGTAACCTCCTCTTTCAACTCGGCCAGGCCAGCCTAGCAGGTCGTCGCCTCACTCGTCGCCCCTGAGACGATGGCCCAGCACCGTCTCATCCATCGCCGCCTCGGCTCGCGCCTGCGCCAACATCGCCCGGTTGCCCTCGACCCACTCGGTGATCCGATCACCAGTCAACGTCCAGCTCCGGTTGCGGGGCAGCCCGGCGACGATGGCCCGCTTGAACGCCTGCACAATCCTGGCCGGCTGCGGCTCCCCAAACCAATCCGCCAGAATCGACGCGGCGGTGTCGGCCGGGCCGGTGCCCTCATAGCCCCACTCGTGGCGGCGGCTGTCGGGGGTGTCGGCCATCGGGATCGGGGTGCCGAGCCGGGTCCGCTCCCACTCGTACTTGTCCACAAACGGCAGCGGATACTCCCCCGCCCGCCCGCCCATGCCGCTGTTGTCCTCGGATGGGGCCTCCAGCAGGGTGACGAAGATCGCCGTCCCGAAGTCGCCCTCGCGGGTGCCGGTGTAGAGCCTGGTCACCCGGCCACCTCCGTCCAGTCGTCGCCCGGCTCCAACCGGTCCAGCTTGCGGTCGGCCCCGTCACCCAAGCTCGGGTCAGCAACCAGCCTGCGCACCATCACCCCCGGCCACCATCGCCAGTCCGGATGGCCCACCTCCAACCGGTTGGCGTGGAGCTGATGGAAGGTCACGAACGAGAACTCGTCACCGGTGCGGCCCCCCGGCCCGTAGCTGGAGCTGTCGTAGTGGTCGAACAACACCGGCGGCCAGCCGCTGGCCGGGATGAAGTCGCGCCACACCCGACCGCACAGCCCCTCGATGGCGTTGGTGATGCTGGCGCCCGGGTTGCCGGCCAGCTCGGTCGCGACCGCGATGATCCCCTTCCACGGGTCTTCGCGGTACACCCTGAGCCGGCACACACACAACTGCCGGGGATGCAGCCCGGGGAACTCGAAGTCGCCGTCAAAGGTCTTGTCCATGCTGGGTGTCCTCCTCGAGCCCAACGCTGGGCTCCACAAGATCGGCGGTCAGGTCCACGCTGTGGCCGTCGGCTGACACCTCAGCGGCCACCAGCCACGCCCGCACCGCCCCCGGCTGCCGCTCCAGCTCCCGACCGATCATCGGGGCGAAGTCGTCCGGGTCGAACCACTGGCCCGGGCCGGCGTGGATGGTGAAGCTCACCCGCACAGGTCCTCCCCTTCCTGCTGGTCTGGTGGTTCGGCGAGCCGCCAGTACACCGACCGCATCCCCTCCACCGTCTCGCGGGCGACCTCCCCCCGGGCGGTCAGCGCCCGCAGCCGCCGCCCAACCGCCAACGCCCGCGTGCTCGACGGGCCGGCGCCGACCCCGGTAACGACATCGGCGGTCGCGACCGGGAACCCCTCAGCGTCCCGCAGCACCGCCAACACCTGATCGTCCAGCGCCACCACCCCCGCGATCATCGGAGCCCCAGCACCTCAGCCACCGGCCGCAGCCCAGCCAACCTGATCAGCTCGGGCGCCACCTTGACCCCGGTGACCTGCGACAGCGCCACCAGCGCCTCGATCATCGTCGCGAACAGGTCGTGGTCGACGGCATCCAGGCTGGCGATGGTGGTGGGGCTGCCGGGTGGCCGCTTGGCCATCAGCGCCCGATAGGCCTGGTGGCCCTGCTCGGCCCACGCCGCAACCGACATGACGATGACCGCCTCAGCCATTGGTGTCCTCCTTGACGATCCGCAACCCCGACCGTCGCACTGTCGCATGGTGGCCGTGGTGGGAGTGGAACAGGTCGTAGCTGGCATCTTGCAGGCCGGCCTCGACAACCCGACGATGCACAATCCAGGTGCCGGCCCATGCCGGCTCACGGTGGCTGGTGACCTTGACCTTGGTGCCAGGCTCCAGCACTCGCACACGCACTCGCATGGGGCTCCTATCCGGGTCCGGGCCCGGGGTCGTCGTCTTGGTTGGTGAACCATTCGGGGTGGGCGTCGGCGATGGCTTCGGCCTCCTCGGCGGTCAGGTAGCCGCGCGTCTTCCACTCCGGCAGTGAAGGGTCAGCCTCGAACCGGAACAGCTCCCGGATCGCCTCGCGCACGCGATCCACGTCGGCGGCTGGGATCGTCAGCCGCTGGGTCCTGGTCTGCGTCCGGCGGACCAGCGGCAGATCCCGCCGGTCGTCGGTCCTTCGGCTGGCCAGGAAGGCCCGCAACCGGGGCAGCTGGGGGCGGGGGATGATCATGTGCTCGATCCGACGGCGGCCGGCGTCGAACCGCCACAGCCACAACGTCCCGCCGGGTTCCATGACGAACACCGACACCCGGCCGTGGTGCTCGCCGGGTGCCGAGGACGGGGTCAGCTCAAGCATCGGCCTCAACCCCCAGCTTCTGCTGGGCTGGGTCGCCCTGCACGAAGGCGCCGAACCGCTCACGCCAGTCCGCACCCAGCCAGTCGACGGTCAACTGCTCTTGGGCCTTAGCGGACGACCCGCAGCCGTGGTAGCGGCCACCGCAGATGCAGTCGCAGTCGGGCTCGGTGGCGGTGTGGCAGCGGGCGTCGCAGCGCCGGTCGCCACCGTTGGGGCCGCCCATGGCCCCTCCTCCGCTCATGATGGTTGCCATGGCGCCTCCTCAGCGCAGATGGGCAGGCTGGCCGCCGGTGGTGCGGGCCCCACCGACGTGGGCGAACCGCTCCTGGGCGGTCTGACGGGTGATGCCGAGCTGGGCGCCGATCTCAGCCCAGCTCGCCGGCTGGTCGGGGTCGTTGCGGAGCCGCGCCACCGCGTCGTCCATGGCCGCGTCAAGCTCAGCCCGCATGTCCTTGAGGGTGCCGAGCGCGTCCAGGTCGTCACCGACCCGCCGCGCGAACGCCCGCAGGATCCGCGCCACGAACCCGGCGAACTGGTCGGTCTCGACCTCCCGCCGCTGCCGCCGCTTCCGCGGTGCCAGTGTCAGGCCGGCCCTGACACTGGCCTCCCGCCCGGGGGCCTCAGCCACGAACGGGCCAGCCGGGGATGCGTAGGGGGTCATGCTCACGCCACGTCCCTTCCAAGAAGCTCACGCAGATCGGCGTGAGTCACCAACGGACCCCGGGTCGCGCACGGCTTGCAGCCGCGGTCGCATCCGGTCAGGGGGTTGCAGGGGTCAGGCAGCGGCGGTCGGGTCTGGCCCGGCTGCGCCGCCCCCCAACAGATGCACCGGTCAGCCGGCGCGGCCCGACGGCGCCGCTGCTTCGCCTGGTGCTGGTCGGGGCTGAGCCCGGCATCCAGCGGCTCCGACACCCACCGGCGGCTCCGCTCGTTGGGGGGCCGCTGGTGGCGGGGGTCGGGCTTGCGGGCCATAGGTGTGCGCCTCCTACTCGGCGGGCTCGGTCTGGGCGATGTCGAACACCGTGGCGGTGTGGAAGAACACCTTGTCCTCGCCGCCGCCGCCGTCCCCCTCCACGGCAACCTTGCCGTCACCGCCGGGGTCGCTGTTGTGGGTGCGGCGGCTGCCGGCCGGCGCCAGGATCTTCAGGCCCCAACCTCCCTCGGGCACGTGGTCGGGCCGCTTGAGGACCTTGCGGCCCCGCTGACGCCAGGCATGGAACCCGGCCACGTCGGTGGCGGTGATGCCAAGGTCGGCCGCCTGCATCGCGATCAGCTTGGCGTTGCGGGCGCTGTAGCCCATGAACCGGGCCAGGATCTCGCTTTCCTGCTCAGGGTCCAGCTCCCGGTCGAACTTCTCCAGCCGCTCACGCAGCAGCCGGGCGGCCTCGGCACGCTCGGCGGTGGTCTTCTTGGTGTAGGGCTTGGGGCCGGTGCGGGTGTGGGCCATGCGGGTGGCCTCCTCCTCGTCGCGGGTGAAACCTTCTGTTGCAACAATACGCCCGCGAGGGGTACCCTTGCAACAGATGGTTTCAGCAATCGACCGAGGGAGGCCCGCCCCTTGTCCCGCAACCAGACCCGCGAGACCCGCGAGTCCCGCGCCGACTACCGGTTCCGGATCGGCTACGCCAACGCCGCCGCCCGCCTCGACACCTGGCTCGACACCCAACCCGGCATCACCGACGCCATCCGCCGGCTCGCCCACCGCCGCCTCAAGGCAGCCGCCGCCACCGACCTCAAGAGCGGCAAGTGGAGCCGGGCCCTGTCCGCCGCCCGGGCTGAGGCCCGCCGCGCCCCCCGCCCATGAACCGGCCGCTGCACGGAGCGCGCCGCTGCGGCTGCGGCAACATGACCCCGGCCCGCCCCGACGCCCTCGACCCCACCGCGGTGAACGAACCCGCCCGCGAGGAGGCCCTGTACGCGACCACCCCCGAAGCTCACGACTGCCCAGCCGACCGCCACGGCGTCAGCATCGCCCCGCGGCCGGGAGAGGAGGACGCATGGAACTCGTCTGGTTCGGCACCGACGGCCGCGTGATCGACCGGCGGCTGATCAGCCCCCGGGCTGGGTTCATGGAGGTGCCCGGCCCCGCCCACCGGGTCACCCTGACCACCGGAGCGGGCGGGCAGCCGCAGGTGTGGCTGCTGAGCGTCGACGGCCGCCGCGAGGAATGCGCCTGGGACTCCGGCGCCCGGCCCACCTGCCCGGCCCCGGTCACGGTGGTGGTGGTGGCCGAGTACGCCGACGGCCGCCTGCTCGACCGCCGCTTCTGCGGCCCCCACGCCGACCGGTGGGCGGAGGGGCTGACCGGCCACCCGACCATCCACGACCTGCGTGTCCCCCCCGAGCCCGGCCAGGTCACCACCGTCATCGCGATCCCCCGGGGGGCGGTCGGCCACAACACCATCCTGATTCTGGGCGGCCGCCGGCTCCGGGTGCAGCGGTACATCCACAAGACCAACGGCGACCTGCACGTGTGGGTGCATGAGCAGTTCACCGCCGGAGGTGAAGGCCCCGAAGAGCATCTCGACCTCGGCCAGGTCGAGCACCTGTACGTTCCCCGCGACTGAACGGAGGCCCACCCGCATGGGCACCAAGGACCACCCCACCCCCGCCACCGTCACCGTCGGCGTTCCGCACCAGTCAGCCGACCGGGCCATGGCCCTGTACGAGGCCATCGACGCCGGCGACCACGACGCCCGCCTGGACGCCATCGAACGGATGGCCCGCAGCCGCCGCAGCTACGACCGCCGCGCCATCCACCTCCAGGCCCCGGTCCCCACCGGGCTGGAGCAGGCCGACCTGATCGCCCAGATCCAGCATGGCTACTACAGCCAAGGCCGCGACGCCATGCCGCTGATCCTGGAAGCGGTCAGCAACCGCAAGGTCCAGTTACGCAACGCCGCCCTCGACGCCAAGCAGGCCGAGCTGGCCGCGGCCGCCCCCACCTTGCACCGCGGCGACCGGGTTCGGGTCCGCCTCGACGCCCCCACCAACACCCCGTCCTCGGTGCTGCTCGGCAACCACGGCACCGTCGCCCGGGTGTTGCAGGCCCGCGCCGCGGTCAGCTTCGACCCCGACCAGCCGATGGGGCGCTTCGCCAACCAGCCCGACGTCAAAGTCCCGATCGCCTGGCTGGAGCGGCTGACCCTCGCCAACGACCCGGCCGCCGCCCTGGACCGGATCGCCGCGGCGATGGCCGACGCGACCGACTGGTCGATGGACACCCTCGACACCATCAGCACCATCCTCGACCTCACCGGCCGGAAGGTGGGCTGAACATGGCCGCCGAGCCCCTCTCCGTGCCGCTCCGGCCCGACGTCACCATCCCGTTGAGCGGCCCGTATGCCGACGGCCCCGACGCCTACGAGGCCGAGGACGGCGCCCTCTACATGAGCTTCACCCTTGAGGAGTGCGACGCCCAAGCCGCCCTCGCCCGGTCGATGGCCGGCCGCTACACGCCGCCGATCACCCGCGACTACACCGCGCCCGAGGGGGAGGTGCGGCGTGCAAGCTGACCCCGGCCCGGGAACCGTCTACCTGCTGCACTTCACCGAACGGATCGGCAACCCCGACAACCCCCACGGCCAAGCCCAGCACTACTACGGGTGGGCGGCCGTCCTCATGGACCGGATCACCACCCACACCCTCGGCAACGGCCGCAGCGCCAAGATCATCCGCTACATCCAAGCCCAGGGGATCGGGTTCCAGATCGCCCAGACCTGGGCCGGCGACCGGACCCTGGAACGACGGCTCAAGCGCCGCAAGGACGCCCCCCGGGTCTGCCCGGTCTGCCGGGCCGCCCGCAACCTGGCCACCAACGCCGGCCGCTGCGAACGCCAAGCCTCGCGCGCCGGGATGCCGGCGCGCGAGGCCGCGCACCTGCGCCGCGAGGCCCGATGGTGGGCAGCGGTCGCCGGCGACGTCCTGGCCGGCCGCCGCTCGATGGACGACCTGGACATGGAATCGCTGATCGAAGCCGCATGGCGGGAGACCCGCCGTGCCCCCCGACCATGACCCGCCATGGTGCCCGCGGTGCGGGTACGCCCACCGCGCCCCAACGTGCGCGGCCGCCGGCACCGACCCGACCCTGCTGGGCCGCCTGGACCTCCACTCGCTGCGGATGGTGCTGGCCGGCGCCGACACCCTTCGTCTGCTCGCGTCCATGCCCGACCTTGACCCCAACGCCATGACCCTGTTCGCCCGCCCCGACCTCGACCCCATGCGGATGGCGGTCGCGGCCGAACTCACCCGCAGAGGAGCGACCCTCGATGACTGACGAGCAAGCCGACCAGCTCGCCGCCGCCCACCAGGCCGGCGCCCATGAGTCCAACCGGGTGCCAGGTTGCCCAACCTGCGACCCCACCCCGGGCCCGGGTTCGCGGGTGATCCACGGGCTGGTCGTCCCCGCCGACGCGCAGGTCGCCGCCCATCTGACCCCGCTCGGGTCCGGCGACAGCGGCCGCCAGCTGTCCATCCTGCAGCGGCTGGTCGGCGGCTACATCGAAACCCCCCGCTACGACCGCGACGCCATCATCGTCGTCAACGAGGACGGCGGCCGCCTCAGGTTGCCGATCAACTGGCGCGCCACCACCTACATCAAGACCGAGTCCGAAGCCCAACGGGTCCACCTGTCCCGAGGGACGGGCTGGCCAACCGACTACGCCCTGCTGGGCGATGTGGTCATCGTCGGCTGCGACCACCGCACCCCGAATGTGTGGACGAACGTGCCCGAGCGGTTCCTGCCCCTGTTCCAGGTCACCCAGGCCGGCCCTGATGCCTGAGCCCGACAGCCGGTTCTTCGACGCCGACGGGAACCTGGACGTGATGGCCCTGTGGCTCGACACCCAACGGCTGGTGGGCGAGTGGTTCGGGCCGGTCTGCTGGGCCGAGGAGGAAGCCGAGAAGCTGACCGCCGAACATCCCGACGCCGCCGACCTGATCTACCACGCCATCACCCTGACCCGCCCCACCTGGGACGAGCCCCTGACCGAGTTCCTGGTCCGAGCCCACGCCTGGGAGCTGACCACCCGGGCCGCCAAGGGCGAGGACCTGCGGCCCGGCACCGACGCCGAGATCTGCGTGGCCTGTTCCCGCATGAGCATGGTCGCCCCTCTGACCGACGACGCGACCGGCCTGTACGGTCGCTGCTTCGGCCGCATCCACCCCGACGACAACCCCTTCGCCGCCGCCCAGCAGCACATGGAAGCCCTCCACGGCTCGCAGATCGACGACCTGGAGCGGCAGGTGCGAGCCGACATCGGCCGGCGGGTCGCCGCAGCCGGCATCGACCGGCGCCTGTTCGACGGCCGCGGCCGGCCCCTGGCCATCTGCAAGGGGCTGCACCACGGCGAGCCGGTCGTCTGCCGCTTCGCCACCACGGCCACCACGACCCCCAAGACCAGGGTTGTGGTGCCGGCTGCGGGACCGGCACCACAACCCGCCCCCCCAGCCGGTGAGCTTGACCAGGCCGCTCAAACGTCACTGTTCGAGATCATGATGGCCGTGACCGAGGAGGCCCGCGCCGATGCCGCTGATTGACCCGCCAGCCACCTACCACACCGGGCTGTTCCAGCTCCGTCCCGCCCTTGGCGGCTGGCAGTGGCGCACCCGCCCCCACGGTCAGCCGTGGGGGCTGTGGGAGTTCAAGTTCGGCCGGGAAGCTGGTGTCCGAGCCCGTGTCCAAGCCGAGCTGGGCGAGGGGTGGACCGAGGTTCCCTACACCAAGGAATCCAGAGAGGAGGCCTGATGGAGACCAAGATCATCGAGACCCACGGCGCCGGCAACTGGGGCAAGTTCCTGGTCGCCCGGTTCACCCACGAACGCGGCTACGCCAGCGCGCTCCCCGAGGCCGAAGGAAGCCTGCCGCTGGCCCGGTGGGCACCCAACATCCTGCTGGTGCTCGACCTGGCCACCGGCGAGGGTGCCCTGTTCCGGCCGGGTGGGCTCCCGGCCGCGGACCTGGAGAAGCATCAGGTGTGGGTGTGCCCCCTGTTCGAGGGGTTCCTGGAGTGGCTGTACCGCCAGGACCTGACCTTCCTGGCTGACCTGCCCCCGGTGGTCCATCTGCCCGACAACGAGTTCAGCTTCGCTGGCCGCCGCCGTCGGGGGCTGCTGGGAGAAGCCCAACGGCTGCTCGGGGAGGTGGGAGACACCCTGACCACCGACACCAGCACCGATGTTCGTCGCCGCACCTACGACAAGATCGGCCAAGCGTTCGAGCTGATCCGCCAAGCCCGCGAAGGAGCAAGCTGATGCACCGCTTCTGGCCCCCGCACCCCGACCGCCCACCCCGCCCGCTGTTCTGGCTTGCTGTCGGTGGCGCCATGGCCGTCGGCGCGCTCATCCGCGACGACGCCACCGGCGCGCTGTGGCAGACCATCGTGTTCCTGGTCGTCGTCGCCGAGCTGGGCGGGCTGATCATCGACACCGTGCTTCCCGGCCTGAGCCGCCACCCCCTCCCCGAAGAGGAGACCATCTGGGAGCCCGGCCAGGTCCTGGTCGACTTCGTCGACCCTGCCGACGCCCGCGCGTTCGCCGCCGGCAAGGTCCTGATCCCCGACCCGGGTGGCCTGCCAGCCGCCCGCACCACCCTCGCCACCATCCACCTGCTCGCCGAGGAGGACCGCCATGAACCTGCATGACCTGCGGCGGCTGGGCCTGTTCGCCGTGAGCTTCACGGCCGGGGTGGCCGTCGGCCACCTCAGCGACCGGCCGCTGTGGCAGACCATCGCCGCCACCTCCACCACGTTCCTGCTCTGCGCAGCCGCGCTCGACTACGTGTTCGACCCCATCCGCGCCGCCCTGCGCCGCCCCCGCCCCAACCCTGACCCTCCCCCCACCCCACCTGGTGGCCGCCGCCTCGACGACGACCGCCCCGGCTGGATCAAGGACGCCCGATGACCAACCTGACCCCCGCCCGCCGCAGAGGACTGGAAGCCCTGGCCGCCAACCACCCCAACCCGTGTCGGCGCACCTCAATCCACATTCAGCCCGACCCCAACCGGGCCGGTGTCTACTGGCAGACCGCCGACTGGCTCACAGGCCAAGGCCTGGCCGCCGAAGCACCCCTCGACCTGGCCCACCGGCCAGTCCGCGACGGCGTCTATCTGCGCCTGACCCCCGCCGGCCTGGAACGGTGCGCTCAGCTCGGCATCGACGTCGCCGACGCCCCCGCCCCACCACCCCCCGCTGACCCGCCCCCACCAGCCGAGGCCCGCTGGCGTGGCCACACCCTCGCCTGGGACCCGCCCCATGCCCTCTCCAACGTGGCCCGCTGGACCTGCACCAACCAGGCGTGCGGGGCCGCGGTCCTGTCCTACCAGGGCAACGTCTACGGCCAGGCCACCGAGACGTTCTGCCCCTGCCCGACCGGGTGCGGCTGCGCCGGCCCGGAGGACGCCGACGCCACCGAATGCGCTTGCGACGGCCCCTGCACCATGGGCCCAACCTGGGTGGCCGACCGCACCACCCCCGACCCCAGCGACCCGCGTGGCGACGACGGCCCCCACTCGTTCGAGGCGGACAGCCGGATGCGCCGGCCCTGACCCGAGGAGAACCGATGCCCCGCTATGTGCCCCGCCGGCTCGCCGGCACCCGCGACCGGTGGGGGGTGCTCGATCGCACCACCGACGACTACGTGGACGACGGCCCCCAAGACAACCCGCACACCTGGACCGGCACCCAACCCGAAGCCACCGACTACGCCGCTGCGCTGGAGGCTGGCGCGCTCCACCCCGACACCGCCGCCAACATCACCACCCTCCGGGCGCTGGTCGACGCCGAAGCCGCCGGCGAGCGGTTCCCGGTCCCAACCGGCCCCTACACCGCGTTCCTGCTGGTTGGCGCCTGCCAGCTCACCCGCACCCACCCGGCCCTGAGCCCCGGCCTGCGCCGCCAGTACGAGGAGGCCGGCCGGCAGATCCAAGCCGCCTTCGCTGGCACCCCCACCTTCGCGTTGCTGGAACGCGGCTGGCACGAAGATGGCCGCTGACCCGGCCGCCCACCAAGGAGCACACCCGTGAACATCACCGAAGCCAATGCCCTCAACACCCTGCTCGACTACCTCGGCATCCGGGTGTCGTACGCCCGCTACGACCCCTCGCCCAACCCGATCCGACGGGCTGAGCAAACCCGCCAGGCCCGCGACGCAGCCGCCATCCTGGCCGACCGTGCCAGCAAGGCCCTCTCGGCTGGCCGCCGCCGGGCCGACGTCGAGCGCGACTGGCCGGTGGTGGCCGCCACCCTGGAAGCCGGCCGGGCCGCCGGTGGCTGACCACCACCGCCAGGGCCAAGACGGCACCTGGCGGTATGACCCCGGCTGCTTCTGGTGCCGCACCCTCACCCGGCGTGCCTGCGGTGGCCGCTGGGGTTGCTGGCCCGGGTGGTGAGCCGTGGCTGAGCCCCGCATCACCCGCGCCACCCCCGCCGACGACAACAACCAGGTCGTTCGGGTCGAAGGAGCGTCGTGGCGGTTCCAGCCGGTGCCGTGCGCGCAATGCCCATGGCGCCGCGACCAAGACGGCAGCTTCCCCGCCGCCGCGTTCCGGATCAGCGCCCCCACCGCCTACGACATGGCCCAAGAGACCTTCGGGTGCCACATGACCGGGGTGTCGGCACCGGCGGCCTGCGCCGGGTTCCTGCTGTCCTCGGGTGCCCAACACAACCTGACGGTGCGGCTCAAGCTGGCGGGTCGGCTGTTCGGGTGGGCGCAGGTCAGCGACGGCGGCCATTGTCTCCATCCCAGCTACCGGTCGATGGCCGAAGCCAACGGCGTCGACCCCGACGACCCTGCCCTGCGCCCCACCCGATAGGAGCATCTGATGCCAACCGACCCTGAGATCCGCAAGGCCGCCGCCGACCTGCTCGCCGGTGCGATCACCGACAACCAGGACCGCTACCTGGCTGGTGTCCTCGGGCTGGCGTCCGGGCTGGACCTGACCGGCCTCCAGGTGAACGAGCTGGCCGTGCGGCTGACCGCCGTGTCGACCCTGGCCGCGGTCCTGATCCGCGGGCTGGTCCCGCCCGGCGCCCGCTACGACCTGCCCAAGATGATCGAGCTGGCCACCGACCACGCCACCGCCAACGACCTCCTCGCCGGCGTGTTCGACCGCGACCGCCCCGACCGATAGGAGCCTCCCATGGGGCTCATCTTCCACCGCAGCTGGCGGCTCGGACGCGCCGGCCGCCTCCATGCCAGCCGTTCCGGGCTCAGCTACTCCCACCGTCTCGGCCCGTTCACCTGGAACACCCGCGGCCGGCTCACCCTGCGCCTGGGCCGCGGGTTCTCCTGGCGGATCAGGTCATGACCCGCGAGCCCCCGCCGGGTGACGGCAGCGCACTGGTCCGGTGCCTTGTCGCCGCCCACCACGACCAGGCCGCCATCGCTGACCTGCCAGCCGACGAAGACGACGGCCGCTACGGGCTGCTGGCCTCGGCCGCCGGGTGGTGGTGGCAGGCCGCCACCCTCGCCCACGCCGCCGGCAACCACGACCAGGCCCGCATCCTGGAGGCCCGCGCTCGGGTGCTGGGGCTGCGCGCCACCCGCACCTGGGATGCTGACGCCCAAGCGTGGATGCTGGACGAGCTCGAGCGCCTCCTCGACTTCGAGGAACAGGTCGGGGTGGCCATGAACAGCCCGTCCGGGCCGGGCGCGATCATCGACGTGGTCGGTGCGCTGTCCGGGCTGCACACCGCCAGAAGGGAGGCCACCGACGATGACCGCGACCCAGCTGCGCCTGCCGTGGGCGCTTGACCCCTCCGACCAGCCGATCAGCTGGGTGCTGCAACCCACCACCCGTGCGCTGGCCTCCATCCTGGTCGGCATGGGCGACCTGGACCTGCGGCTGTACCCCAACGTCGCCCACCGCCTGAACGAGCAGACCGCGGCCATCCCCGACCCGCCTCGGGCCTGCCAGCATCTGCTGGCCGCCGGTGAGCACGTCCAGTACCGGGACGGGGGCGGCATCTACGCCTGCGCCCAGCATCCCCCGATGGGGCTGGTCTGCTTCACCTGCATGGAAACCCACACCGACAGCCACGACCAGACCGAGGAGTTCCGCTGCGACGAATGCGGCCGCCCTGCCCCTACCGGGCCGGTCCTGACCTGGCCGGGTGGTCGGCCGCGGGTGGTGACCGGGCGGATCTGGCCGGTGGTCATCCCGGTCGAAGGCACCCGGCTGCGGGTCACCGACCCGGCCGGCCGCCCCAGGATGATCGTCGGGCCAGCGCAGGTGCAAGGCCTGGGGGTGTGCGAGCCGTGCCGGGCCCGGGCCGCCGACACCGACCTGGTCCACCTCGACCCGGAGCGGGTGCCGCTGCTGGAGCCGGGCGGCACCCGGTTCATGGTCGACCGCCGCCAGTATCAGGCCTGGCGCCAGCATGGGAACCGGCTGGTCGACGACCCCCACACCCACGCCGGCCAGCCACCACATCGGCACGCCCACCGGCCCGGCCGCCGCCACCTCCACCCCGACCCCGAGCCGGGCTGATGGCCGCCGACCCGGGCCCGGGGCCGCTGGGGCTGCTGGCCATCCTGGTGCTGTGGTTCGCTGACCTCTGCCGCCGCCACCGATGGGAGGACCATGACCCCCACTGACCCGCCCGGGCCCGACCCCGGGCTCACCACCCAGCCCGGCCGTCCCCCCACCCCGGCTGGTGTCAGGCCACCCCTGACACCACCTGCCGTCCCGCCGCCACTCGCGGCTGAGCGGTCAGCCGCCGCCGAGCTGGCCCGCATCCGCGCCCGCCGCCGGCGACGCCTGCGCCATCTCGCGCAGGGGCTGTGCGCCACCGGCCTAGCCGCCGTCATCGGGACGCTGTTGGCGTTCGCGTTCCCCCACCAACGCGCCCAAGTGGCCGCCTGGCCACCCATCCAGGTCATCATCGACCGGGCCCAGGCGGTCGCCGATGCCGCCGGGGAGGGGCTGGCCGCGGCCGGGATCCACCTCGACCCCCCTGTCCCGCCGCCGCCGGTGGCGGTGATCGTCACCAGCCAATCCGCCCGGCCCGGGCGGGAGCCCGCCGGGGCCGCCGATGCAGCCATCCCCGGCGGCAATCGCACCCTCCCCAGCGCCGCCCCCGGCGGGGCAGCTGCGGGAAGCAATCCCGCCCCGGGCCCGGGTGGGTCGGTGGCGCCGGCCCCGGGCGGCTCAGGGAGCCCAGCCCCCAGCGTCCCCAGCGTCCCCGACCCCACCGTCCCCGACCCGACCGTGCCGGCTCCGAGTGTGCCGGACCCGACGGTGCCGCCCACAACGGTGCCGGAGGTGACCGTCCCCAGCCCCTAACCCGGGCTGCTTCGGCAATTGGCGGCCGCCGGCCAGGGCCGCCAATTTGCGTTGGCGGAAAAGTCCCCCGAGAAATAATTGAAACAATCCCTTGCATACTCCCCCCCGGGGGTGTATTGTTGGTATTGCAAGGTTGAGAACTTCAAAGGGGAACCACAGGCAGTCCAGAAGGGCCCCGCGAGAATCGTGACTCGCATAGCGCGTAGCGGGGTGCCGGGCAAGCCTGAACGGCCCCTTTGAAGCCCCGCACCACCCGCCCGGCAGTGACCGGCGCGGAACAAAATCAGGTGAGGCCCTACCCGCCCCCCGGGGCGGTTTTGAGGGTCCAACGCAGAGCCCACGTCGGCGGAGCCGGGAGCGTAGGCCAGCAACAGAGTCCGAGAGCGCGATCTCTGAATCTGCGAAAGCACCACCCCGCACCACCGCACCACCGACCAGCCGCCGAAGGAGGCGGGTGCCGGCCTACGGGCTGGCCGCCAAGGGTTCAAGTCCCTGCTGGCCACTGCGCGGCCAGGTAGCAACGCCGGCTAGGAGCCAGCAAGTCCTACGCCCCGGCAGCCCACCCGCCGCCCCGCGCGTGCCTCGCGAGCGAGCGCGCGTTCCACCCCTACCGCAGAAGGAGGCCACCCGCATGGCCGCCAGCAACATCCACCGTGCCGAAGCCCAGACCGCCGCCGCCGCCGCCCCTGTCGTCGTCGTCGACTACTACCGCGCCATCCAGAACATCGCCGCCGGCAACTGGGCCACCTCCACCACCGCCCAGCGCAACGCCATCAAGTAGGAGCCCGTCATGAGCAACGCCTACTGGTACGTGCCGTTCGCCAGCCTGTACTTCGCCGGCGTCGGCCGCCTGATCGTCCGCAACCTGCGCATGAGGAGAACCCCATGACTGACCGCACCCACAACACCCCGCTGATCGACACGATCGTCGCCAAGGCCACCGTCGACGGCGACCGCTGGCTGCTGCGCGCCTCTGGCCGCGTCAGCGTCCGTGCCGCCGGCGACAGCACCTACCGCATGGCCGGTCGCATCGCCCGCCTGCCCCGCCGTCTGTCCGCCGCCAGCGCGGCCGAAGCCCTCCAGGTCCACATCGCGAACCGGAGCACCGCATGAGCATCGCCTATCCCCGCAGCCCCTACGAGAACCGCCGCCCCCACGACGCCCTGAACGTGCCCGGCCCCAGCACCTACGAGGTTCGCTGGCCCGGGCTGGCCCGCCCGTTCATCGCCCTGACCGTCACCATCGAGGCCGACACCCGCCTGGAGGCCATCGCGGCCGCCTGCGGGATCAGCGGCTTGCCCCGCGACCGCATCGAATCAGTCCGCGAGGTCTGAGCTTCAACCGGGAACCGGCGCCCACCGCCCTGCATCACCGCACCAACCGGGGAGGTTCCCATGTCCCATCTGTTCCTCACGTTCCTCGGGCTACCGCCCGACACCACCGACGCCCCGCTGTGCGGGGCCAACCTGCCGGCCGACTGGTCGGCCCGGGGCGCCCCCGCGTGCCCCACCTGCTTGGCTGAGGCCAAGCGGCGAGGCCTCACCCTCGGGTGAGCAACCTCGCGTGAGCCGAACGGCATGCACCCGGGTTCGAGCCCCGGCGGCCCGCCCCGCAGCATCCGCACCGCGCACTCAAGGAGGCCACCCGCATGGCCGACAAGAACACCGCCCGCTACGACGGCCAGATCACCACCGGCCGCCGGATCAGCTCCAACGACGACCTGCCCGCCGACGCCCTCCAGCTTCCCGCCGTCCTCAACGTGCGCCCCTCCCAGAGCAAGGCATGAGCCCCACCGACGCGGCCGACTTCGACCGCCTCCCACCCGCCACGGCCGACAGCGACGAAGGCGCCGCCGACGACCCCGGCGGCTGGGACCGCGACGACCTGGACGTGGACGCCGACGACGGCGGCCCCGAGCCGTTCTACCCCTACGACGACGGGTTCGACCCCGCTGATTGCTCCGGAACCTTCGACGGCTTCGGGGTGGTCAGCGACGCCGACCCCGGACTGTGAGGAGGCCCACCCGCATGGGCTACGACATCAGCCACACCAAGCACGCCCGGCTCGAAGCCAACCGGGCCGCCGGCCGCCTCTGCGGCGGCGCAACCATGGCCCCTGGTGGTTGCAGCTACCGCGCCACCGTCCGCCACACCGAGGACTTCTGGACCCACAAGATCGGCGTCGGGCCCAAGCGCACCACCCACCTGACCACCTGCGCCCGCCACGCCAGCCCGGTCGGCTATCGCGGCGTCAACTTCGTCGTTGTCGCCGCCGAGGCCTACTGACATGCGCCAGATCCGGGTTCAGGTCAAGCGGCCCCACCCCAAGCCTCGCCCCACCCCTGACACCACCACCCCGAGCGGCAAGCCGCTCCCCTGGTAGGAGACACCGTGCAGAAGCGCATCAAGCTCACCGACGTCCGCCCGGGCGAGTTCGTCTACCGGGTCGGCACCCGCACCATCGACGCCACCGCCAAGCACCTGGAGACGGTCCAGGCCGGCCACATCGTGTTCGGCCCCAAGGGCGGCACCTACCGGCTGACCGCAGCCGGCGCCACCGCCTACCGGATCCTGGTCACCACCCGCAGCCGTCCGCTGGTCAAGGTGGCCGACATGGCCTATGTCGAGCGCGACGAAGACGCCCCCGCCCCGACCGGCGAGCCGCTGGCCACCACCGCGGCCGCCGCCCCTGCGCCCCGTACCGCCCCGCCCCTGACGTGGTTGCAGATCAAGGACCGTCAGGCAGCCGAGAACCGCCGCCAGTGGCCGAACGGCTGCGAGCTGTGCGGCGAGCCCGCCGATGACGAGATGGGCGAGTTCTGGCAGCCCGAGCAGAAGAACAGCGTCATCGCCCACGCCCAGTGCGGCATCGACGCCAGATTGGAGATGGCATGAGACCAGGCAACGCGATCCGCGACCGTGGCCGCTTCGGCGACGACGACCGGCGCAGCAAGGTCAAGGCAGGCATGCGGTGGGTGCCCACCGTGACCGCCACCGGCGCCGCCGCGCCGCTGGACCTGCCGGTTCCCCTTCGCCCCTACACCAACACCATGACCGCCAGCGGCCACCTCTCCGAGGGGTGGGTCAGCTACCCCGAACGGAGCATCCCGTGAGCGTTCCACCGTACAGCTACGAGGTCGGCCAGCAAGCCTGGACCGGCGCCAACACCAAAGGGCCGATCACCGGCCGCCGCTTCCACGACGGCGACAACCACTACCAGATCAGCGGCCGCTGGTGGAACGAGGCCGAGCTAGTCGCGGCCGAAACCCCCGCCGCCCGCCCCCTGCTCGATGACTTCGCCGTCGACCTGATCCTGGAAGCCCTCGGCCACCTCGCGGGCAGCCTCACCGACCGTGGCCACGACCCCACCCCGGTCGCCATCCTCCAGCGCCGCATCGCCACCAACCGGTTGCGCCTGACCGTGCTGGCCGGCGCCGCCACCATGACCGACACCCCCACCAACCCCGAAACGGAGTGACCATGGAAGCCCCGCGCTACACCGACATCAACCTGGCCATGAGCCCAGCCGAGGCCCGCCAGCTTCGGGCGTTGCTGTCCCGGGCAATCAACGCCGACCAGCCGGTCATCCTGGCCGTGCAGGCGTCAGCCGCCGGTCCCGACTTCCGGGTCCTGACCGTCAACGAGAACGCCCTGGACGCCTACCGGGCCAACAGCCGCCGCATCGCCGCCGACGTCGTCAAGGCCGGCCAGGACGTCACCCTGGAGGCCCCCGACTTCGACCCCAGCACCCGCCGGGTCCTGGTCGACGGCCAGGCCCGCGCCGTCCGCATCCAACTCGATGATGCCTCACCGCTGGCCGGCTGATGGCCCTCAAGCAGGCCAGCTACCGGGCTGGGGTCGCCTGGATCGCCGAGAACGACGAACCCGGCGACCGCGACCCCTCCACGGTGGTTGAGCTGATCAGCTCGATGCTGCTGGCCGACCTGTTCGGCGCTGAGCCCGAGCGGGTCGCCGCCGACGTCATCCGCTACCGCACCAAGCACCAGATCGCCGCTGCCGCCTACGGCGCGGTCTGACCCCTCAACCAAGGAAGGAGGTGAGGCCCGACCACCCCACGCCCCGCGCGTGAGGTGATCAGGCCCCACCTACCGAAAGGCCCGCCATGCCCACCACCAGCGGCCCCCGCAACCTTGTCCTGCTGTTCGACACCGACCTGTCCCAAGGCTTCGACGGCCAGCACACCCTGCGGCTGACCGCCGACGTCCACCACTACAACGACGCCGGCGAGCTGCGCAGCTTCCTGGACAGCGACAGCCCCGAGCTGGCCGACCTCCAGGTCGGCGCGTACGCCTCCGACGACATGATGAGCGACGGCAGCTACGGCTGGTCGGTCGAGTACCGCAACGTCTATGCCGTTGACCTGCCCCGGGCTGAGGGGATGGTTCGGTGTCTGCGGCGCATCACCCGCCGCCTCGATGCCCTCGCCTCCCCCAAGGGCGCCCGCTACACCCCGCCCCGGTCGTTCGAGGAGTACCTGCTGCGGGTCGCCAAGATCCTCGGGTGCCGCCAGTTCGCCTACTGGAGCGCCCGGCGCCCCAACGGCACCCGCGCCGCCATCGAGCTGCCCAACGCGGCCGCGGCCGCCGCCTGGATCGCCGGACAGGTGACCACCTTCCACACCGCCTACCCCGAAAGGACCACCGCATGAGCGACCTCGACGCCCGCCTCGCCCAGCTCGCCGCTGAGCGCGCCCACCCCGACGCCGAACCGACCCATCTGAGCATCGGCCAGGTCGACCGTGGCGTGCGCCACGTCGGCTACGAAGAGGACTGCCCGGTGTGCGCTCCCCCGCTGGAGTGCCTGGACGACCCGGGCGGCACCAGCGAGGACTGCTTCGGCCGGGTCGAGCTGCGCATGTCGCTGTCCGGCACCGGCATCCCCTACCCCCGCTGCGAGCACCACTGGAGCAAGCGGCTCGACCGGGAGGCCGAGCTGAACCAGCGATACCCCGTCCACCCACCATCCGACTGGAGCCCCGACGACGCCGGCGAGGCCTGGTCCGAGGAGGACTACTGACATGACCGCCAACATCGAGCTGACCGACGAAGAGGAAACCGCCTACGAGACCTACATGGTCGAGCAGGCCGAGGCCGAGGACCGCGCCCACATCGCCCACCACGGCGTGGCGTCCTTCGTCGCCCGGCTGCGCTACGAGCAGGCCGAGGCCGCCGCCTACGAGCACTGCCTGGTGGAAGCGTTCGAGAACGACCCGATGACCCGTTACGCCAGCCTCGACGCCGGCGAGAAGCGGCCGATGGTCGACGCCGCCCGCGCCCGCTGCGCCCAGACCGGCTGCCCGCTGTGCAACCAGACGGTCGGCTGCTATGTCTGCACCCGCGAGGCCGGAGGCGACCCGTTCGCCCCCGACTCCACCCACCCCCAGCGGCGGGTGACAAGCGAACGGACCGTCAACCCGGCCGACCCCACCACCGCGCTCACCCTGGAGTGCGGCCACACCATCATCTGAGAGGAGGCCCCCGTGCCCGCCCACGCCACGTTCCTTGACGCCAAGACGCACCTGGAGCTGACCCACGGGTTCGAGGTCGCTCCCGGCACCACCGAAGCCGACGCCGTCACCACCCACGACGCCCTCGGGGACCACTACCACCGCCCCGACGGCAACCCGGTGTTCGTGCCGGCGGCCGGGGGGATCATGTTGCCGGCCGGTGCCCCAGACGAGATGCGGCCCATCGCCCGGCTGACCAGCCCGGCCGAACGGGTGGCCGAGTGGCGCAAGCTCACCGACCGCTACAACACCCTGATCGCCATGGCCGCCCGGATGCGCCGCAACGACGTTGGGGCGGTGTTCCAGCAGACCGTCGCCGACGGCTACCGCACCAAAGGCACCCCCGGCAGCTGGCCGGAGGTCGACCGCCGGCTGGGGCTGAACCCGGGACGCGCCTACCGCATCTGGCACGGCAACGACTGACCGTGCCCACCGGGATGGGGCCGCCGTGACACGAGGCGTGCCCCTCCCGGCCGCACAGCATCCCCGTGGGGGGTCACCCACCCCCCCAACAGAGAGGAGGCCCCTATGGGGCTGTTCGAGGACATCCTGGACCGCCACCAGGGCGACAAGGTCGCCGCCGGCATCGAGGTCGCGTTCGGGCTCAGGCGCGGCGACCCCGCCCACCACAAGGCCGGCTACACCGCCGCCAACGCGATCCTGGCCGTCCGTGACCTGTACCACCTGTCCGACCAGGAAGTCGGCCGGGTCGCCGCCACCGTCAACCCGGCCGGGGTGTGACTCGCACCTGGCCGGCCGTGCCCGGTGTCCCCGCGGCCGGGCACGTGACCGGCGGGGGCGCCTGGCATCCCGGCCTGCCCGCCGGCTGCCGCAAGTGCCCACCCAAACGGCTGGACCCCCACGCCCGCCCTCGTGAGCGCCGCTACCGGTTCTCACCAATCGGTGGCCCACCCGACTACCGCCGCGGCACCAACCGTGTGGTGACCTTCGTGGCCGCCAACGGCCCCGGGCCCCGCAGCGACCTGTGGATCGTCCGCTTCCCCGACGGGGAAGAACGCGAGGTCGCCGTCCGCGACCTGCTCAGCCTCCAGTAAGGAGCCCCCGCATGGCCACCCCCGAGCCCACCCCACCCATCGAGGACCTGGTCCAGGTCGAAGGCACCATCGACGTCCGCACCGTCGGCGCCAACCTGCTGATGGGCACCATCCGCCGCACCGCAACCGGATGGCGTGCCTACGACCAGACCGACAGCTACATCCAGACCTTCGACCGGTACGAGCTGGCCCGCCAGGCCGTCGAGCAGGCCTATGTCCCACCCCCGCCCGCGCCCCGGCCGGTGCTGTTCGGCGTCTACACCTTCAACGTCCGCATCCCCCCCACCCTGGCCCCCGACGACGCCACCGCCGACGCCCTGGTCGCCAAGCTCAACGACGCCTTCGACAAGATCGAGGGTGCCGCCCGGAACCTGCTGGCCGAGATCAACCCGGCCATCACCGTGACGATGGAGGATCCCTGATGGACACCCAGACTCCACCCACCCACACCCTGCACCGGTTCCTGACCCGGGACGGCCGCGAGTACCCGATGCAGGTGCTGACCAGCCTCAGCCTGGAGGACGCCCGCGCGTTCGCCCGGCTGTGGGTGACCGAACGAACCGGGTTCCAGCCCACCACCCAGCTGCGGGCAGTCATCACCCAGACCCGTGTGCTGGAGGTCATCGGCCCCGAGCAGATCGCCGTCGACGGTGCCGTCGCGGCCGCCTTCGCCCGCGTGGCCGAGGAGGCCTGACGTGGACCGCCTCAAGGAAACCGTCGCCACCGCCGCCCTCGACGCTGCCGTGGCCGGGATCACCGCCCGCATCGGCGGCACCTATACCGTCGAGCCCGTCCCCCACAGCACCCTGGAACGGACCGTGCGGGTGCGGGAGAAGGGCGACAGTGGCGGCCCCCGCTACTTCACCGTCAAGGTGTCCGAACCCATCTGACGCACCACAAGCATCCCGGCTCCACCCGCCACAGCCCCGCCCCGCACCAGGGGGCGGGGCTGTTTGGCGTTCCGGCTCCCCCTTCCCGGACTAGTTCTTTCGGTCTAGACTGCCGGTTGGGCCGATCCTTCCCATGGAGAGGAGCCTCGCCGTGACGGCCACCCTCGCACCCGTCCGGACCAGCCGGGCCAGCCTGGCCAGCACCACCATCACCGCCGTCGGTGCGCTGGCCGCAGCCGGCAACGCCGCCCTCCACCTCTACCTCACCCCCGAGCACACCAACGCCGAACACGTCGCCATGGGCCACGCCTATGTCGGGGCGCTGTTCGCGGTGACCGGGGTGCTGCTGGCCGCGGTCGTGGTCGCGCTTGCCCTGCGTCCGTTCCGGCGGGTGCGGACTGAGGCCTGGTGGGCGGGGGCGATCCTGAATCTGGCCATGGCCGCCACCCTGGTGGTGTCGCGGCTGACCACCTGGATGCCGAACGGCTACCAGGAAGACTGGGCGCCGCTGCCGGTGGCGTGTGTGGCCCTGGAGGTCGTGTTCTTGGCCGCGTTCCTGGGCTGGATCGGACAACGGGAGGAGGTGCATACCCCATGACGAACAAGCCGACCCCCGACTCCAAGCACTGGCCGGGCCCCCGGGCCCGCCGGCTGGTCGGTGTCGCGACCCGATGGGCCACCGTCGGGATGCTGGGCTGGCTGTGGACGGCAGAACGCTGGATGTGGCTGCCCAAGAAGCCCGGATGATCTGACCGGCTGATGCATTGCCACCGCTGCGGCGGCCGCATGGTCCACATCTGCGACGGCGGCATGTGGTTCTGGGTGTGCGCCTGCGGCAACACCCTGCTGCCGGTCCCAACCCAGCAGCGGATGCCCGGTAGCTGACCGGCCTGGCCATGCCACCCGGGGGTGGCCGATGGCATGGCCAGGACCTCTCGCGCCCCGCTCCCGGCTCCCAAACCCGCTGGGGTGCCGGCCCCCCACCCTGTTCGCGGGCGTGCCGGAGCGGCACGCCTGATAGGCTCCCGCCGGCCCTTCTCCCACTCAAGGAGGCCCCGTGCGGAGGATCCTGTTCACCTTGGCCCTGACCGCGGCTGCGTTGTGGCTGATCGCCCCGGCCGCGTCCGCTCAAGCCAACGACCAGAATTGCGCCGACTTCGCCAGCCAAGCCGACGCCCAAGCCCACCTGAACGCTGACCCCAGCGACCCCGACAACCTGGATGGCGACAACGACGGGCTGGCCTGCGAAGCCTTCCTCTACCCAGACCGCCCACCGGTCACCACCGGTGGGGGGTCGTTGGCGAGGACCGGCCCCACGTCCGCCGTGCCGCAGGCTGGGATCGCGGCCGCGCTGCTGAGCGTGGGTGGGCTGCTGCTGGCCCGGACCCGCTACCGCCCGCACCACTAGCCGCTCTCGCGTCCTCTCCCGGCTCCCGTCGCCTGGGGTGGGTGACCCCCCAGGCTGATCCTCTCCGTCCCGGAGGGGCACGCCTCGTGCTGCCCTGAGCGGCTGACCGTGTATGAGCCGCTCGGCCGGCGAGCTATGCTCGAAACGTCCTGGGCGCACTATGCCCGGACATCCCCTTCTCGCTCCACCTTCTTCCGCACCCGACCTCTGCCCCTGATGGTCGGGTGCTTCGGCGTGCCCGGAGGCCAACGTGCTCAAGCCGTGCGTGGCCCGCCTGCACCTCACCCGCTTGTGCGGTGAGCTGTCCGACCGGCCCCGCTGCCAGGCCCACCGCAACCCGCCCCGCCCCCGGCGGCGCCGGCCCGGCTATGGCGCCGCCGAACGGACCCGCCGCTCCAAGGTGGTCGCCAACCATGTCCAGGTCCACGGCTACGTCTGCCCGGGCTGCCCCCTGAGCGACAGCCAGCCCCATAGCGCCGACCCTGACCGCAACCCCCTCACCGCCGACCACCTCATCCCGGTCGGCCCCCCCGACTTCGGCCCCGAGGATGGGCCGCTGCGGGTCATGTGCCGCGCCGGCAACAGCAGCCGGGGCGGCAGCCAACGCCACCGGAGGAACCCATGACGACCGTTCGCGCCACCACCCGCAGCTACGACGCCGACTCGGGGAACCTGGTCCGGGAGGTCGAGATCGAGGCGACCTTCCCCGACCCCACCCCCCCTCCTGCCCAGCCGACCCCCAGGCCAGCCAGCAACGTGGTCACCTTGCGTCCCGTTGCCGGCTGCCGCCCCGACTGCCTGGCGTGTGCCCGGGAGCGACGGCGGGCCGACAGCTTCGGGTTCCAGGTGCGCTACACCCCCACCCCCACCTCCTGGCTGCGCTACACCAGCCCGACCAACACCAACCTGACCGACGCGCTCGCCCGCGTGTTCGTGTGAACTTCGGCGCCGACCGCTGGATCCCGGTTGGGTTGGGTGCCGGCCCGCTGTGTGAGGTCTGCGGCGACCCTGCCCGCTGGGCCCGCCGCCTCACCGTCACCACCGTCGACCGCGTCCCGGTCGTGTCAAGGGTGTGGCGTTGCGACGCCCACGCCCCAGCCGCCACCGCCGGCCGCCCCCCCTGCCGGCATCGCCCGGGCCCGTGCCTGGTCTGCCGAGACCTGGCCGCCCCCGACCGCATCTGGTCGACCCAGCCCTCCCGGATCCACACCACCGGCGGCTGCCCAAGGAGGAACCCTTGACCCCACGCAAGCCGAAGCCCGCCGCCGCCGCTGAGCCGGCCACCGCCGAGCTGGTGGTGTCGCCGGTGTCGCCGGTGCTGGAAGAGCTGGAAGCCGACCGCCTCCGCGCCGAGATCGCCAAGCTCAAGGCCGACACCCGCCGCACCGACCAGCAGTATCTGCGGGACGAGATCTACCACCGCCGCGACAACGCCGACGCCTCCGAGCACCGCATCCTCACCTTCTACGGCGAGGTCGGCGCCGTCAGTGTGGCCAAGGCCCTGACCGAGCTGGGCATCTGGGCTCGCCGCGACCCCACCCAGCCGATCAAGCTCATCTTCAACTCCCCCGGTGGGAGCGTGTTCGACGGCCTGGCGCTGTTCGACTACCTGCTGGAGCTGCGCGCCGACGGCCACGAGATCACCACCGTCGGGATGGGCATGGCCGCCTCGATGGGCGGGATCCTGCTGCAGGCCGGTTCGCACCGGGTGCTGGCCCCCAACGCCTACATGCTGATCCACGAGGTCAGCTCCTTGGCGTGGGGTGGCGCCAGCGAGCTCGAGGACGAAGTCGTGTTCGTCAAACGGTTGCAGGACCGCATCCTCGACATCCTCGCCGAACGCAGCACGATGACCCGCACCCAGATCGCCCGCAAGTGGAAGCGCAAGGACTGGTGGCTGGACGCCGGCGAGGCCCTGCGGCTCGGGTTCGTCGATGAGGTCCGCGGCGGCATCGCCCATGCAGCAGCTTGACCCCCCGGACGTTGCGCTGGCCGCCGGCGAACCTGACCGGGCGACCCCGGGTGAGCTGACCCCCCCCGACGAAGACGAGGGGTGGCTGACCCGCACCCAGCGTCGGGCCCTGCAGCGGGTGTTCTCCCAAGCCCTCGGCCGCCAGGCCGGGACCCTGCGCCGACAGCACCACCAGCGGCCCCCGCACTACACCGGCGCACGCGAGCCGGTGCGGGTCGCCCGCGCCCGCGCTGGCCGGGCAACCACGGAGGAACCATGACCCCAGACGACGCCGACGCGGCCGACGACGCCGCCGCCGCGGCCGGCCGCACCCCCATCACCACCCCCGAGCGGTTCCGGGGCAGCTACGCCGAAACCGAAGCCGAGACCGCCGAGCGCGCCACCCGCCGCGGCCCCCAAGCCGAACGGGTGCATCTCCAGGAGCTGGTGATGCGCTACCCGGCCGCCACCTACACCAGCGTGGTCAACGGGCTGCAGCATCTCACCGACGTCCGCGGCCACCCCACCATCCGCGACACCGTGGCCGAGCTGGTCGCCGAAGAACTCGAACGGCTCGTCCGCACCCAAGCCGCCAAGCTCACCCGCCACCGCCGATGATCGACCTCCAGCCGGGCATGGACTTCCGCGCCCCTGGGCTGCGGCGGGAGGTGTTCCACCGCTTCTACCAGTTCCACCTCCGCCACCGCGCCCACCCCGGTGGGGTCTACTACCTGCTTCCCCACCTTGCCGACCGGCTGGGTTGGGATACGGAGCAGGCCCTGTGGTTCGCGTTCCTGAACGGCAACACCCAACACCCCGTCACCTCGCTGCTGCTCCACACCGCCGGCGACCGCCCCGCCCGAGCCGGGCGGATGCTGCGGTTCTGGCGCAGGGAGTACGGCCGTCTCGCGTTCGACACCGACCGCCGCTACCACAAAAAGGCCCTCGACACCGCCACCGCCGGCTACCTGGCCAACCTGAAGGGGTGGCCGTCGCAGGCTGCCTACTGGGACCACGCCACCTACGGCGGGTTCGCTGAGGTGTGGCGTCGCGCCCGGCAGATCCCCACCTTCGGCCGCCTGAGCGCGTTCTCGTTCACCGAGTACCTGCGCATCGCCGGCGCCGGCCGCATCAACGTCCTCGACTGCGACACCCTGATGCTCGGTGACCGCCAGGGGTCCAAGAGCCACCGCAACGGGCTGTGCAAGGTGCTGGGCCTGGACACCCTCGACTGGCACTCCAGCAACCCGGGCTTCGATGGCCGCTACACCCCGTCGGAGCTGTCGTATCTGACCGGCGCCGCCAAGGTGCTGCTGGCTGAGGCCCGCATCCGCGCCCGCGGTCAGCCCTGGGCGGGTGACGTCGGCAACTTCACCCTGGAGTCGGCGCTGTGCACCTACAAGAGCTGGCATCGTCCCAACCGCCGCTACCCGAACGTCTACAACGACATGCTCCATGACCGCATCCGCCAGATGGAGGACCGCTGGCCAACCGCCGATCTGGGGCTGTTCTGGGAAGCCCGCGCCGTCGCCTTGCCCCGCGCGCTCAGGTTGGAGGACTCCCCGTTCGATCCGGGGATGGTGCCAGCCAAGCAGAACCACTACCGGCTCACCGGCCAGCAGGTGATGCTCGACCACGACGACCCCGCCTTCACCAACGACTTCCAAGCCAAGGTCGACGCCCAAGGGTTTGGGCGCTGCCGATGACCGTCCTGGCCGAGACCGGCAGCATCTTCCCGACCCTGAGCTTGGACCGGGCCGACGTACGCTGGGAGCACTACCTGGCCGGGCTCACCCCCATCCAAACCGGGGACAGCGGAATCGGCTGGAAGCGGGAGGACACCTTCGCGCCGCTGGGGTATGGCGGCATCAACGGGTCCAAGCTGCGCCAGCTCATCTACCTCGTCCACCGCTATTGGGCTGCCGGCGGCCGCGCCGGAGTCCTCACCGCCGCCTCCGTGCTCTCCCCCCAAGTCTCGATGGCGGCGCTGGTCGCCAAGCACTACCGGCTCGGTGCCACCATCATGCTCGGCGCGACCAACTCCGTCTCGGCCCGCCGCCACGAGAACGTCGCCATCGCCGAAGACGCCGGCGCCAGCTTCCGCTACACCCCCGTCGCCTACAACCCGGCGTTGCAGCGGGCGGTCAGCCAGTTGGCCCGCACCCGGGAGTACTCGGGCCACTATCGGCTCGCCTACGGCATCAGCACCCCCACCGGCGCGTCGGTTGAGGACCTGGCCGCGTTCCACGCCGTCGGGGCCCACCAGACCGTCAACCTGCCCGATGCGACTCGCACCCTGGCCATGACCCTCGGTTCCGGCAACAGCGCCACCTCGGTGCTGGTTGGCCTCGCCCACCACCTGCCACCGGCCCTTGAGCGGCTGGTGCTGTTCGGAGTTGGGCCCTCCCGGCTCGACTGGACCCTGGATCGCCTGGACCGCATCCGCAGCTTGCTGGGGCTCCGTGATCCCCTCGCCGCGGTCAGGCTGGAGTACCACGACCTCCACCACCAGCGGTTCGCCACCTACCAGGATCGGATGCCCTACACCCTGGATGGGATCGCGCTGCATCCCACCTACGAAGGCAAGGCGGTCACGTTCATGGCCCAGCATCAGGCCATGTTCCGATGGTTCTGGCGGCCGGCAGCCGGTGAGAGCGTGTTCTGGATCGTCGGGAGCGCCCCTACCCGCCAGATGATGGCCGGACCCCTCCGGTGACCCCTCCGGTGACCCCTCCAACGCGGCTGGTGTATGTGATCGGTGAGCCCGGCGCCGGCAAAACCACCCTGCTCAACCAGGCCCTCGCCGGGCTCCAGCGCACCCCCCAACGTCTTCCGGTGCCGCATGAGCTGCTGAGCCGCCCTGTGGGCTGCTCCAGCGGCAGGGTCGTCGGCGCCCACCTCGGCCGCTCCCGCGAGCTGTTCGGCGGCACCGACGCCCTCAGCATGAGCATCCAACCGGCCGCGCAAGCCTGGATCGCCGGCCACCCCTACCGGCTGGTCGTTGCCGAAGGAGACCGGCTCGCCAACGCCCGCTTCTTCGACATCTGCTGTTCGGTCGGCATCGACCTGCAGGTGGTGCTGCTGGCAACACCCCCCGCCGTCGCCGCCCAGCGCCGCGCCGCACGAACCCCTTGGCGTGCCCAGAACGAACGGTGGATCCGGGGACGGATCACCAAGACCGCCCACCTCGCCGACGCCTACCAGGCACTCCGGCTGGGTGGGCCCGGCGCCGCGGAGGATCTGCGGGCGCTGTGCTGGCCAGGAGGACTGACCCCATGATCGACCTACGCATCCGCTCTCGGGTAAGTGGTGCCGAGCTGGACGACAAGATCGGCAAGGTCTGCACCGACGACGACTACAACGTCCTGCTCACGAGGGACACGCTGGTCCGCAAACCCGACGGCACCATCCTGTGCATCTACCGCAAGCACGCGTTCCCCCCCGCCCTCCTGGAGGCCTCCTACCCGACCCTCCACAGCCTGCGCTCGGAGAAGACCACCAACCGCGGGCTGGCCTCGGGGACACCACGGGTGCGGATGTACGCCGGCTCCCGCACCTACACCAAACCCACCAGCTCAGCGATCATCGGTGCCTACAACCGCTCCAGCCCCTACCACTTCTGCCGCCTGACCGCCTGGACCGGCCGGGAGACCGAACGGTTCGCTGAGCTGCGCCCGCTGTTCCAGGCCATCGGTCAGGAGTTCGCTGCGCTGGTCCCCGACCGCTACGCCGCGCAGATGGCCCAGGTGGCCCGCACCGAGCCGGACTGGGTCATCCCCGGCACCCCCTTCACCACCATCACCGTCAACAACACCTACCCCACCGGGGTCCACACCGACAAGGGCGACCTCGAGGCTGGCTTCTCAAACCTCACCGTGCTGCGTCGGGGTACCTACAGCGGGGGGATCTTCCTGTTCCCCGAGTACCGGGTCGGCGTGGATATGCAGGACGGGGATCTGCTGCTGATGGACGCCCATGAGTGGCACGGCAACACCACCCTCACCCCCCTGTCTGAGGATGCCGAGCGGATCAGTGTGGTGGCCTACTACCGCACCAAGATGGTCGCCTGCGGCACCGCCGAGGCTGAGGCCCAGCGTGCCCAGCAGTTGGCTGACACCCAGACCGCACGCCGCCTGGCGGCTGCTGGCTGATGGTGGATGGCATCGAACGCCTGACCGTGGCTGACCCTGGCCCTGGCCGGGTCACCGTCGAGCTCGGCCCCACCCAAGTCAGCCTGTACCACGAGGCCGGCCGGGCCCTCAGCGTGGAGCTGGTCGACAGCGACGGCCACCACCACGTGCGTGCCGTCGCCACCAACACCGTGACCCTGCTTGGCTGGCGGGCCCGCTGAACGGTGGCGGGGAGGGGATTTGAACCCCCGACCTCCGGATTATGAGTCCGGCGTGCTACCAGGCTGCACTACCCCGCGACGCCGCAGACCCTACCACGCCCCGCCCGCGCACACCGCACGCCGGCCCGACGCGGCCGGGGTGGGGCTGAAACTTCGCGGCCGACCCTGCCTGTGACCCCCGAGATTGGTACCTCGCGGTTCGTACGGGATACCGAGCAACCCGAGCCCGATCCGCCCGATCCGGGCGCACCCCATTTGACCTGGCGTTATCGGAGGAAACCGATGGCAATCTTGTCTCTGCCCCCAGCGGAGGACCTGACCGACCCCTGCCTGCTGGGCTGCGACGGCCAACCCCACGAGGAAGACCCGGCCTACTGGTGGTCGCTGCCGATGCCCCGCTTCGACAGCAACGACGACCTCGATGACGAGCTGGTCGGCGAGGACCTGGCCGACTGGGAGCTGGAAGCCCTCGCCGCCGACCAGAGCCCCCTGCAGGAGGCCCAGTGACCAGCCCCGGCGTCACCACCGACCCTTCGGACCCGCGCCTCACCCACGGCCCCGACCTCACCCCGGTCGACCAGGCCGAGGTGTACCTGGTGCTGTCGGAGGCTGAGCGCGCCAAGGGGTTCGTGCGGCCGCTGCGGGAGGCCTACAAGCATCTGCCGTGCCAGAAGGTCACCAGCATGGGCGCGGCGATCGCCGAGACCTACGCCCGCCAGCCCGACTTCTACGGCGGCACCTACTGCACCCGCTGCGGGCTGCATCGGCCGCTGGTCGAGTTCGTCTGGCTGGATGGCCAGCAGGTTGGCTCATGAGCCGCCGCCGGCCGATGGTCCGCGAGCGGGCCACGGTGCTGCGGCCGCTGAGCTTCGGGCCCAAGCGGCGGCCGGGGGAGCCGCCGCAGACCTGTGTGTGCGGGATCGAGTTCACCACCTACTGGGCCCATCGCCAAACCACCCAGCACACCCGCATGGTCGCCGAGACCCGCGCCGCCCGCCGGGCCCCGTTCGCCCCCGGCGGATGGCTCCCCACCGGCCCGGTCGAACATACGACCGAACCCGCCAGCGAGGCAGCCTGATGATCAGCGTGTGGTCCCCCGACCACTTCACCGCCCGCCCCGTCGAGGATCGGGCGGTTGCCTTCACCGGCCGGGTGCTGGAACGCCTCCGGGTCGCCGCCACCCAGTCTGTCACCGGCCAGCTGCTGGCCGACGCCGACCTGGACGTGACCGCCGACGTGATGGCCCGCCGGCTCAGCTACCACCTCACCGCCCATGTGCTCGCCGAGCGGCTCGGCTCCCACACCGAGACGGCCACCGACCGGGTTCCGGCCAGCTGGTGGGACCACTGGAAGCACGACCACCCTCGGGTGCTCGGCTGGTCGCTGCGGCTCATGTGGGCCGGGCCCGGCCTGAGCCGCCCCCGCTTCGGCCGCCGCCTGACCCGCTGGCTGTGGCTCCGCCCCCCCGCCTATGCGGCCCGGACCCTCTCGGTGACCTGGACCGACTGGCAGACCTTCCCCCAGTCCACCATCCCGGTCGGCACCCCCAACTTCGGGCCCCCGGTGGCGGTGCGGACCTCCAGCCGCGACTACACCGGAAGCTGGCCATGCTGATCTTCGACCTGCTCCACCAGACCGTCGGGGCGCTCGCCGGCACCGGCCTCCTGGAAGCCCTGGCGCTGCACCTGTACCACACTGGGCTGTACCTGACCGCCCTCGCCGGCGAGCGTCGTCGTGGCTGACCCGTCGACGCTGGCGGACCTCAAGGCGTGGGTGCAGGCCAAACTCGACGCCAACGCCCATCTGATCGAGGTGCTGTCGGGGGAGCGGGCCAGGTTCCTGGAGGAACGCTCAACCCGGATCGACGAGCGGTTCGGTGCCGAACGTCTGCAGACCGACGCGTCGGTCACGGGGCTGGAGAAGCAGCTGGTCGCGTCGATCGCCGGTCAGGACCGCGCCCTCGGCGCCGCCCTGGCCGCGCAGGAACGGGCCGCGTCGATCCTGGAGACCCAGTCCCAGGAGTGGCGCACCGCCGCGAACGAGTGGCGAGGCGCGATGACCGACCGCGACCGGCTGCTGGTGAGCCGCGACACCTACGACACCGCCATGACCGCCCAGAGCAAGCAGCTCAGTGACCTGACCAACCGCCTGACTCTCGCCGAAGGCAAAGCCCAAGGCGCCGCCAGCTCAACCGGGCTGCTGTTGGCGGTCGCCGGGGTCATCGCCACCGTCGTCGGTGGCGTCGTCGCGGTCTTGGCGCTGAACGGCTGATGGACACCCGGGCGATCTGGCGCGACAACCCCATGACCCTCACCTGGGCCCTGCATCTGGTTCGCGGTGGAGCCGGGGCCGGCCTGTACGAGGTCGCCGTCCGCGACCCCGCCAGCGGCCAGCTGCGGTGGGAGACCCGCGACGCGGCCATGGTCCATGACGACCCGCCGCTGCTGGAGCTGCCCGACTGGATCCTCCGCGACCTGGTCCTGCCGGCCGCCCCCGGTGCCGCCCGGCCCGGTCAGCAGGCCGGCCGCGTCGACGCCCTCGAAGAGGCCCTGACCGTGGAACGCGGCCGGGTCGACCGGATCCTCGCCACCGCCCTCGGCGGCTGAGCCACTACAGGGCGAAGGTCTCCTGCAACACCACCACCCCGCCCTGGACGACAGTGACCGTGGCGCTGGTGAAGGCGAGGTCGGTGATCTGCGCGGTCCAGTTCGGGTTCGGGCAGCCAGCCTGATCCCAGGTCGGCTGCGCCGGCTCCAGGGTCGTCACGTCGAATGCGACGTTGCCGTTCTTGATCTTGGCGGCTGGGATCGTCTGGGAGCCGCTGACAGTGACGTCGCCTGGGTTCTGACCGGGTGCCTGGGTGCCGCCCTGGTTGGTGCAGGTGGTCGACGGGTCGGCGGTGGCCGTCACCGTGACCGTGACATCCCCGTTGCCGAGGCCGGCCAGCGCACCGCTGACGTTCAGCGTGGTCCCCAGATCCACAAACACCGGGGGCTGCTGGTTCTTGAAATGGACGCTCGCGGCCAACCCCACACCGCCCGGCAACACCACCAGCAACCCCACCACCAGCACCACAACGGTCAACCAGCGCACACGCCCCATGTCCTGCCCCTTTCCTGTCGGCGACCCGATCGCGCCGGACAGTCTGTCACCTTTCCGGAGGCCCCTGGTGCCCGCTGACCCCGACTACAACCAGCCGGCCTACCTCAAACGCCGTGCCCGCCATCTACGCCGCCAAGCCCGCCGCGATCGGGCCGCCGCCCGGCAGGCCGCAGCCGCCGCGCGGACCCCGGCGCAGCAGCTCGCCCGCCTCGACACCGGCCGCTACCGGGCTGTCGATGAACGGAAACGCCTGACCCGGCTCCTGGAGGCCACATGATCATCCAGTTCGAGCCCCACCCAACCTCGCTGGGCGGCTATGTGTGCGCCGGCGCCGACGGCTGCGGGGTCGACGTGGTCGACCGCGACCAGCACTCGGGCTGGCACGCCCGCCTCGAAGGACGCCTCCAGGACGCCGCCACCCGGCTCCGGTTCGTCGCCGGCGGACAGTAGCCGCTGGCACAGCCTCTCCGTGCCTCCCGGCGCCGGCCAGTCACCGGCCAGGGGGGCCTCCCGGGGGCTCCCCCGCCCGGCCAGTAGGCGGCCAACCACTCCCCGGGGGCCAGTCACCGGCCAGCCACTCCCCCCGGCGGCCAGTCCGCGGCCAGTCACCCGACCTGCCCGCAGACCGGGCACCAGCGTTCGGTCAAGATCAGCTCCGGCCACGCCGACCCCACCGGGATGTTGTCGGTTGGGATGGTCACCTGCTGCGACTCGGATCGCATGACCACCCGCACCGCCCGGGCGGCGCCGCAGTCGTGGCAGCGCCCCCACTGTTGCGCGTCCCCCTCGCCGTCGTCCAGGCCGCTCACCCCCGGCGCCACTTGGACCAGGTGAACACGGCATCCAGCCACAACGCCGCCGCGGCCCGCCCGGCCTCCAAGGTCGTCTCGACCACCGCCACCCCGTCGACGTCGTCAGGGGAGGGGATCGCCACCACCAGCGTCCCATCGGTGCCTTGGCGGCCCCGGGTGACCTGGAGCCGCAACCGGGCCGGCATCAAGCCGCCATCCCCTGTCATCGCGAGGCCATTGTGCCCGGTCCCCCCCCAGCACCAGAAGCATCCCGCCGCCGCCGCAACCACACCCCGGCCGCTCGTCTGCTCCCGGCCGCCGGCCGCCCCGGTCCCCCCCCACCCTGGCCGCTCCAGGCCGCCGGCGACCCCGAGGCCCAGCTGTGGGCTGAGCTGTGGGCAAGCCCGCAGGCGGTCGCCTGGGCCGACATGGGCGCCGGGCTGGCCCGGGTCGTCGCCAGGTACGTGCGCTGGACCGTCGCCGCCGAGGTTGGTGTGCCCGCCGATGTGGCCACGTCCGCGCTGGCTGAGCTGCGGCAACTTGAGGACAGGCTTGGCCTGACACCAATGGCGCTGGCCCGGCTCCGCTGGGACATCGTCGCCGACCCCACACCCCCTGAGCCGCAGACGGCCGAGAGTCCCCCTCCTGCCTCTATGCCTCCGGCCGCGCCTGAGCCCCCGCCGGCCCGGCCGCGGGTCCGGGCCCAAGACACCGGCTGATGCCCTGGCGTGGTCGGAGCTTCCCTGGGGAGTTCCCCACCCTCGGGTATCTGGTCATCGACTGGATCGAGAAGTGGCTGGTGGTCCCCGATGGGGTCCTGGCCGGCGCCCCCTTCCTTTTGACCCCCGAACAGCAGCGGTTCCTGCTCTTCCACTACCGCCTCAACCCGGCCGACGGCCGCTTCGCCTACCGCGGCAGCCAGCTCGTCCGCTCGCAGAAGTGGGGCAAGGATCCGCTGGCTGCGGCGATGGTGTGCGCCGAGGCCCTGGCCCCGGTGCTGTTCGACCACTGGACCGACACCGGTGAGCCGGCCGGCCGCCCGTGGCCGACCCCCTGGATCCAGGTCGCCGCCGTCTCCGAGGACCAGACCGCCAACACCTGGCGGCCCATCTTCACCATGCTTGCCGACGGCCCCCTCTCGGGCACCCCCGGCCTGGATGTCGGGCAGACCCGCATCAACCTCCCCTCCGGCGGGCTGATCGAGCCGGTCAGCTCAGCCGCCCCCTCGCGCCTTGGTGCGCGGATCACCTTCGCGGTCCTCGGGGAGCCGCATCTGTGGACCCGCGCGTCGGGTGGCCACACCCTGGCCTCCAACCTGAAACGGAACCTGGCCGGGATGGACGGCCGCTGGGCCGAGATCTCGAATGCCTACGACCCGTCCGAGGACTCGGTTGCGCAGCGGACCCACCGCGCCAAAGCCCCCGACGTGTACCTGGACTGGCGGCCCGCCCCCGACCCCACCGTGTCGCTGCACAACCGCGGCGAGCTCCGACGTGCGTTGCGGCACTGCTACGGCGACAGCCATTGGGTGAACCTGGACCGGATCATCGCCGAGATCCTCGACCCCTCCACCAGCCCGGCCGATGCTCGCCGCTACTTCCTCACCCTGGTCACCGTGGGCGACCGCGACCTGGTCGACCCGGTCGCCTGGGACACCCGCGGCTTCCCAGGCGACCCCCTGGTCGCCGGGGAGCGGATCGCGTGTGGGTTCGATGGCAGCAAGACCCAAGACTGCACTGCCCTGGTTGCCTGCCGCATCCGCGACGGCCGCCTGTTCCCCATCAAGACGTGGGAACGGCCGGCCGACGCGCCGCTGGACTGGCGTGTCCCCTCCGGCGAGGTCGACGCGACCATGGCCCAGGTCATGGACGCCTACGACGTCTGGTATGTGTTCTGCGACCCGTATCGCTGGACCGACTACCTCGACAAGTGGGCCGGGTTGTGGCCCAAGAAGATCGTCGAGCTGGCCACCAACTCCGAAGCCCGCATGGACGCCGCCCTCAGCCGCTTCCTCACCGCGTTCCGGGCTGGCGAGCTGTCGCATGACGGCGACCCCACCCTCACCCGCCACATCAAGAATTCGGCGTTGGCCAAGGGCAAACGCAAGGCCCCCCGCGATGCCGACCCGGCCCCCGGCGACGACCCCGACAGTCTGGGGGCGTTCTTCCTCCGCATCGTGAAGCGGAAGCGGACGGCCCGGATCGACACTGCGGTAGCGGCCATCCTCGCCTACGAAGCGAGAGGCCGCGCGGTGGAGGACGGGGCCCTGCTGGAACCCGAGAAGGCCAAGACCCCCCGGATCTGGTAGGAGCCGGCCCGGGGACAGGCGAACGGGGTATCCCGCGAGACTGCCCCGCCGTGGCGCCCCGACTTGGACCCGCAGGCCACACCGGCCGCTAGATTCTAGAATCTAGCGTCGGCGGGGGTGCTGGGGAGTCGAACCCCAGGACCGGGTCACCTGCCCGATCGGTGCTAGGGGTGTCCCCTCAGCCTGACCACTGCCGGCGCCTTGCGGCTACCGGTGTGCTCGCCTGACCTTGGCCACAGCCCCGACGGTCCCGCCGCGACCGCTTCGACCACCGCACCGGAGACTGTAAGCCGAAGGCGACGGGGGATGCGTACCTTGTCGCGCCCCGCCGCCCACTCGGCTGCTGTGAGCCAGCCCCCTCATGCTAAAGCCGGCCGCCGGCGACCTCCACCTCAGCCTCCGGTTTGGGACAGCTCGAACGGTGGATGACCCCGTCGTTCGGCACCCACCGCCAGCTCCAGTCGCCCCCCCAGCCGCCATGCCGGTCGATCACCAGATGCCGATGCGACCCGTCGGGGTACACCACCCGCCCGTCGAGGCGATGGACCCCTCCGGTGGCGGTCCAGGCCGCCTCCAGGTGTTGGATGCCGAGCTTGGCCTGGACCCTGCGGAGGGTCTTGGCGCTCAACCGCTGGGCACTCACAACGCCAGCACGTCACCGACCCCAGCGCCCCCAGCCCCCAGCAGATCGAACACGGCCGCGACCTTGCAGCCGGGCACATAGACGATCCCGCTGTTGCCGCTGACCCGCGCATACCAGGACTGGTCGTTGCGGCCTGGGGTGATCCCCAACGCCGCGGCCGCGTCGATGATCTCCACCGCGCCGGCGAACCCCCGATACCAGCGCCCATCCACCCCCAGCACCATTTCGGTGCAGGCCACCATGCCCGCCCCGATCGTCGCGGCGACCGGCGCGGTCATCGGTAGCTGCGTCGCCGCTGCCATGGGCCACCTTCGGCCTGCTGGTAGCGGCTCGACAGGACCGGCGGCCGCTGCGCCATCCGGTCCATGTCCTCAAAGCACAACCCGATCTGATGCAGCCTGGCCCGGTCGGTCAAGGTGATCCCGGGGCGGCTGACCTCCACCTCCAACAGGCCCGCAACAGGCCGGCCGCAGCCGGCCACCTCACACCCGGTCAGCAGTGCGTCGGTGTTGGTTCCCGGGTCCGGTTCGATCAGCGTCAACGTCGTTCCCTCCACGGCCAAGAAGCTGCCCGGCCGCGGCCGCCACCATCGCCATGGCTCCCGTCGTCACCCACGGGTAGTGCTCCACCAACCATCTGGGCATGTTCGGTCACCACCCTTCCGGGTCGACGGTAGCAGCCGGGCAACACCTCGCCTAGCTGCGTCGGCTCTGCCTGGACCCCGACGACCTGGACGACCTGGAGCTGGAGCTGGGGGTGCTGGATGCGGCCCGAGCTGAACGCTTGACCGGCCCCGGCCCCCGACCCGACCCCGACTTGGACGACGACGTCCTGGTCCGGGTTGCGCTGGTCCCGCGGCCGCTGCTGCTGGTCGCGCGGGTCGCCGATGTTGCCGCCGCCCGACCACGTGGCGTCGCGGTCATCCCCATCCACGCCGGAGCGCGGGTGCTGGTCGACTTGCCACCAGCCACATAGATCTTGAGCGGCGCCGACACCTTGAACGCAGGGATCTTGGTTGCCTTGACCTTGATCGCCTCCCCCGAACGGGGGTTGCGGGCAACCCGTGCCTTGCGTTCGCGACGCTCGAAGGTCCCGAACCCCTGCAAGGTCACCTTGCCGCCCCGCTTGATCTCGGCTGCGGTGGCGCCCTCGAACGCCGGCAGCAGCCCTCGGGTCACCACCTCCACCGGGATCTCATACCCGGCCTGGCGGGCCCGAGCCACGATCTGTGTTGCCAGTTCCTGCTGATTCAACTCGGCCTCCCTTGTGGTGCTGGCCGCCCCGCGGGGCGGCCAGCCACCGGATCATCGCCCGCTTGGGCGGTCAGCTCTTGATGGTGAAGCTGGCCTCGATCATCGCGCCGGCCTGGCAGGCCTCGGTGAGCCGGGTCCACCAGTCGCTCTCGCCGGCGTTGTCGTGGTACAGCACCACCCCCTGCGCGCCCGCCACCCCACCGCCACCGCCGCGCTGGCCCTGCGATCCCGGCAGCACCAGGATCGTCGGGGCCCCGCTGGTGTCCGCGGTGCGCAGGTACTCGGTGGGGTCGCCCTGGATGGCGTCGGCCCGGAACGTCCCGGGCTGCAGTCGTCCACCTGGCATGCGTCCTCCTCCTTCTTTCCCCCCCTCGGTCTGCTGTGCGCCTGGCAGCCTACCCCGTTTGCGAGGCCAGTTCCCCCATGCGCCCCTTCGTCACCTACTTCGCCGAGCTTCGGCGGCTGCTGGCAGGGCCGGTCCGCACCGCCCGCAACCTCTTGTGGCCGACGGTGGAGCTGACCGGCGCCGCCCTCATCTGTGTGTGTGTGGGCCTGTACGAGCCGCGTCTGGCGGTCGGGTTGGCCGGGCTCATGCTGCTGGTGGCGGCCAACTTCCGCACCCGCCGCACCTGATGGTGTTGCTCCCCGACCTGCCCGCCGGCCTGCCGCCCCGCCCGTTCGGTGAGCTGCGCGACTCCGGCCTGTTGTGGCTGATCAACCGGGCGGTGCTGCATCCCCGCGGCTACGCCCTCGGGCTGGTCTACAACGACGCCGGCAACCCGGTCGGATGGCAGCTTGACGGCGACGGCACAGAGCCGTGGCGGTACGGCACCGACGTCGACGAGGACGCCTTGTTCGACGCCGCCGAAGCCACGCTCGCTGATCTGAGGTCCTAACCCCCCATGCCTGTCCTCCGCGCCCTCACCGACGCCCTGCTCGGCCGCGACCGCCGCACCGACAACCTCTACGGCTGGCAGACCGTCCCCCATGCCCTGATGGGCGGGTCGGGCCGCACCGTCGCCGGCCCCACCGTCACCGTCGACAACGCCGTCCAGTCGATCGCGGTGTTCCGCGCCCTCAGCCTCCTGGCCGGGACGCTGGCGTCGTTGCCGCTGCGGGCCTACCGGATCGAAGACGGCGCCCCCGTCCCGGTCGCCTCACTGCTGCTGGACTTCCCCGCCGGCCGCGACCCCATCAGCTCCATCCCCTACCCCGGCTCCGACCCGGCGATGGTGCTGTGGGAACAGCTCTACATGGACCTGTTCTCCTGGGGCAACGCCTACGCCGTCAAAGTCCCCAGCGTGGTCCGCACCGACATTGTCCGCCTCGAACGCCTCGTGCCGTGGCGGGTCGACCCCCAGCTCGTCAAACCTTCCCGCACCGGCCTGGGTGGTCCCGCCGGCAAAATCTTCGGGATCCTGGACGACAGCGGCCACCAGCAGCTCGCCGGCCCCCAAGACGTCCTCCATGTCCGCGGCTTCGGCAGCTCGATGGAGCGTGGCCTCTCCCCCATCGGCTGCGCCCGCCAGGCCCTCGGGCTGGCGGTGGCTGCTGAGGAGTACGGCGCCCGCCTCTTCGGGTCCGGCTCCCTGCTTGGTGGGGTGTTGCAGACCGACGCGGACCTGGAAGAGGACGACGCCAAAGCCCTCAAGGAACGGTGGATGGCCAAGGTCGCCGGGCTCAGCCATGCGCATGAGATCGCGGTGTTGGACAACGGCGCCAAATACGTCCCCACCTCGCTGCCCCCCAACGACGCCCAGTTCATCGAGTCCCGCAAATTCGGGGTCACCGAAGTCGCGCGGTTGTACGGCATCCCCCCCCATCTCCTCGGCGACGTGGAGGTCTCGAGCTCGTGGGGCACGGGGATCGAGCAGCAGATGCTGGCGTTCGTTGCCTACACCCTCCGCTCCCCCGCCACCCGGGTCGAGCAGGTCGTCTCCAACGAGCTGCTCCCCCGCGGGCAGCTCGCCCGCATCGACTTCACCGACCTGCTCCGCGGCGACGCCCCCAGCCGGTTCGACGCCTACAGCAAAGCCATCGCCGGGTCGATCTTGACCGTGAATGAGGCCCGCCAGCTCGAAGGCCGCCCCCCGGTGCCCGGTGGCGACAAGCTGCTGATGCAAGGGGCGATGGTGCCGTTCTCCACCACCGCCAAACCCGCCCCCCGCCCGCCGGCCGCCGCCCCCAAGCCGCCGGCTGGCGCTGAGCCCGAACCCCCCGCGTGACCCCGGATGCGCTGGCCTGAGCGCGGGTCGCTCGCCGAACACCTCCAGCAAGCCCACGGCTTCGACGTGGGCCGAACCATCGACGACGCCACCCACCGCCGCGACCACACCTACCACGACACCGCGGTGGCGCTGCTGGTCGCAGATCTGCCGCCACCTGCCGACCGGGCCCTGGCCCGCACCGAGGCCCTCGCCGCCCGGCTGTCGTGGGTGCTTCCGGTCGGCCACCCCTACACCCCCCTCGCCTGACCCCGCGCCCCCCGCGCTCCCCTCTCCTCCGCTGAGGTGCATTCCCCCATGGCCAACCCAAGACTGCGCGACCTGACCGCTATCGAGGTGCGCCGAGTCCGAACCCCCGCCACCGTCCGCGCCACCACCGACGACGGCGACACCGAGATCCGCTTCACCGGCCACGCCGCCATCTTCGAGTCGCCAACCTGGATCGGCCCCCCCAAGTGGGGCTTCCAGGAGGTCATCGCCCGGGGTGCGTTCGCCAAGACCATCGGCGAGTCCGACGTGCGGTTCCTGATCAACCACGACCCCAACCTGATCCTGGCCCGCACCACCGCCGGGACCATGACCCTGGCCGAGGACAAGATCGGCCTGGCCGTCGACGCCCAGCTCGCCGCGACCAGCTACGGCCAGGACCTGGCCGTGTCGCTGGAGCGTGGCGATATGAGCCAGATGAGCTTCGGGTTCCGGGTTGTCCGTGAGCTGTGGGAGGAGATCGAAACCGAACCTGGTGTGGTGATCGAACGGCGCACCCTCCAGGAGGTCGAGCTGTTCGACGTGTCCAGCGTGACCTATCCGGCCTATGAGGACACCGACTGTGGCCTGGCCGCCATGACGATGGCCCGTGAGCTCCGCGACCGCCGCACCACCCCGGACCCTGCCGGCCGCCCCTCTCGCACCAAGAACACCACGCCCACCACCGCTGGTGCGTCTGGTGATCCTGGTGCGGCCCCCGCCCCGGCCCCCGCCGCCACCGACCCCACGCCCACCACGCCCACCACCGCTGGTGCGTCTGGTGATCGTGGTGACGATCCCACCAACCCGGCGACGCCGGCCACCCCCGCGGCCACCTCGCCCCCAACCGCCGACACTCCCGCCGGCGATGACGACCAGCCGCTGTATGTGCTGCTGCTGGCCCACTCCCGCGGCGACCACACCGGCACCAGCCGGGCCAAGTGCCCGCCCTGCACCAAGGCCCTCACGCAGGTGCCGCCCGCCCCCGTGGGCACCCCTGCCGCCGCCTGACCCGATCACCGGATTACTGATTCGGTAATCGACTTCCCCCCGCAAACCCGCCGACCCTGCACCGCCCCGCGCCGACATCGAGCGCCACCCGCCACGCCGCCCAATGGGCACCTGGCCGGCCGGCTGTCACGTCACTTCGGGCTCCGCACGGCACAAGCCGAAATGGAGCCATTCCCATGGCCGCAAGCAACGCCCTGTACGCCAAGCGCGCGCAGATCTGGGAGAGCATGAAGGCCCTCCTGGCCGCCACCGAAGACCGCACCATGTCCGGCGAGGAAGAGACCGCCTGGACCAAGATGGAAGCGGACCTCGATGTGGTTGGCCGCAGCATCAAGATCCACGAGACCGGCGACCTGTACGCCGGCGAGCTCGACAGCGCCGACGGCCCCGTCGTGTCGACCCGCCGTGAGGCCCACCCGGCCACCCCCGACGGCCCCGCCGGGACCGCCGCCACCGCCAGCGCGCTCCAGACCGCCCGCTCGGGCGACTTCGCCGGCCAGTACGCCTACGAGAAGGCGTTCGACCTGTACCTGCGCTCCGGCTACGACCGGCTCCCCTCAGAGCACCGCTCCACGCTCGACAAGGAGTTCCGTGACGGCCTGATCACCTCGACCGACAACATCGGCGGCTACATCGTGCCGCCGGGCTGGTTGCAGCGGCTCACCGACGTCATGAAGGCGTTCGGGGGCATGTTCTCGGTGGCGACGATCATCGACACCGACGACGGCGAAAGCCTTGAGTGGCCAACCGCCGACGACACCGGCGTCTCGGGCGAGATCATCACCCAGGCCGCCGCGCACAACATCGACGCGTCCACCCCCTTCGGGACCCGGACCCTGCCGACCTTCCTGTACAGCTCCAAGATCATCAAGGTGTCGCTGCAGCTGCTGCAGGACAACGCCTTCGACCTCGGAAGCTGGCTGCCCAAGAAGCAGGCCATCCGCATCGGCCGCATCGTCAACAACCACCTCACCGCCGGCACCGGCACCGGCCAGCCGGCCGGGATCACCGCCGCCTCTGGTGGCCTGTCCACCGGCAAGACCGGCGCCACCGGCCAGACCCTGACCGTGACCTACGACGACCTGATCGACCTGATCCACAGCGTGGACCCGGCGTATCGGGCCCCCGGTTGCGCGTTCATGCTCGCCGACAGCTCGCTCAAGGTTGTCCGCAAGCTGAAGGACAACCAGGGCCACCCGCTGTGGGAGCCCAGCCTGACCGCTGGGTCGCCGGACAACCTGCTCGGCTACGACGTGGTCGTGAACCAGGACATGCCGGCCATGGGCGCCAACGCCAAGAGCATCGGCTTTGGGGACTGGGCTTCGGCCTATGTCATCCGCCGGGTTCGGGGCGCCTCGACGCTGCGGCTGAACGAGCTGTACGCGGCCAACCTCCAGGTTGGTTTCCTCGGCTTCGCCCGCTTCGGCGGAGTCGTCGACGACCTCCAGGCCGCCAAGCTCTACGCCAACTCGGCCTCCTGATCCACCCCGGAAGCCGAACGTCCCAGCGGTCTGGCAAACGCTGACCGCTGGGACGTTCAGAACCTCTTCCGGAGCGCGCTTCGGGTGCTTCACCGCCACGCGTAGGCGGACCTGGAGCGTACCACCCCTGCACCACCCCCAGCCCCGCCAGCCTGGCCCACCCGTGGCCGCTGGCGGGGCCGGGTCCAACCCAAGGAGCACCCATGGCTTACGAGGACGCACTGACCGTCGTGGCCTCAGCCGCGCGGACCACCACCGGCAACAGCAACCCGGTCCGAGCGTCCAACCCGGCCAGCAACCTGTCGCTGCTGGTCGATGTCACCGCCGTCTCCGGCACCCCGAACCTGGTGCTGGAGGTCCAGTGGTCGATGGACGGGACCGTCTTCGCCAGCACCGACACCCCCGACGTGTTCGCCGCCATCACCACCGCCACCCCCAAGCTCAAGACCTTCCCCATGCGGGCGCCGTTCTACCGGCTGGTCTGGACCATCACCGGCGGCACCCCGTCGTTGACGTTCTCGATCGCCCGCTACCTCACCGGCTGACCGGCCGGCGCAAGTGTGAACACTGTTGCACCGTCACATCGTCACGGTGCCCAACCCTTCTCTCTGGAGGACCAATGGCCACCCTGCGTGTGCTGTGCGAGATCCCCAACCATCCCTTCCGTTGCGGCGAGGTGGTCGACGCCGCTCTGATCGACCACCCCAACGAGCGGGTCGCGCACGGCTGGGCGGAATGGGTTGAGCTGCCCACGGTGCGGACCACCGCCGCCGCTGGGGCGCCTGAGACCACCGCCCGCCGCACCACCCGCCCGGCTGCCACCCAGCCCAAGCCTGCCCCCCCGCAGCCCAAGCCCAAGCCTGCCCCCAAGGCCAAGCCCGCCCCCGCCAAGACCAAGCCCGCCAAGGGCAAGTAAGGAGCCCCCTCATGGGCCAGCCCTCCTCCTGGGATGGAACCCGTTTCACCCACGCCCACGGCGCCGTCACCGACGCCACCGGCGGCACCCCCGACGTTGAAGGTCGCGCCCAGTTCGCCCTCGCCCTCACCGCCATGCGCTCCGCTGGGCTGGTCACCGGCGGCACCTCCATGAAGGGGCCGCTGGCCATCGACCAGGACAGCTTCGCCTACGTGCATGCCGCCGCCATCGCCGACCCCACCGGCGGCGCCACCGTCGACTCCCAGAGCCGCACCGCTGTCGGCCTCATCCTGGCCGCCCTGCGGAACGCGAATGTGATCGCCGGCACCGGCCCCCAGGTCGGCCCGGCCATCTGGGACGAAGACGCCATGTGTCAGGTCAACGCCGCGTTCATCGCCAGCCCAACCGGCGGCGCCACCGTCGACACCGAGCTGCGAGCCGCCCTGGTGCAGGCCATCAACGCCCTGCGTTCCGCCAACATCGTCGCCCAGGACTGACCCCGGCCCCGAACCTCGGTCTGTCCTAGGTCTGCCGCTCGCGCTCTTCTCCGGCCGCCCACCAGCCTTGGCCCACCCGCCCCGAGGCCAGCTGGTGGGCGGTCCGGAGCGGCACGCCTCGTTCCATCCCCGACCATCTAAGCCCCCCAGCGACGGCTGGGGCTCGCGCGCGCCCACCAACCTGGCGGCACCCCACAACGGGGCCGGCCAGTTCGGGGTGGCGCGCTGCTGCGGGGGTCGGGCCGGGCTGGACCTCCTCCGCCAGCCGCC
>Ga0307278_10000047_pt1 | contig 58809 bp, 54 predicted proteins | sample ER_DNA_117_FD_194482 | JGI IMG/M metagenome (GOLD analysis project Ga0307278, IMG submission 194482) | Bulk soil microbial communities from the East River watershed near Crested Butte, Colorado, United States - ER_DNA_117 | ecosystem: Environmental > Terrestrial > Soil > Floodplain | place... | reverse complement strand
GTCGCCTTGGCCGCCAACGGTCACCCCGAACGCCGCCCAGACCGCCTCGACGGTCGCCGTGGTGGTGGTCTCGTCGAGGCTGACCCCGACGGTGTCGGCGTCGACCTCGCGCAGGTTGATGCGCCGCTCCCGAGCGGCGGCGGCCACCTCGGCGGCGCGACCGGGTACCCGTACGGTCAGCGTGTCGAACCAGGTGCCGTTCGCCACCTCGACCTCGTTGCCGACCCCCTGGCGCAGGCCCGCAGCGAGGATGGAGGTGAGCCGGTGGACCCGCTCGGCGATCACCCGCAGGCCGTCCGGGCCGTGCCAGACCGCGTACATGCCCGCGACGACCGCGGGCAGTACCTGGGCGGTGCAGATGTTGCTGGTCGCCCGCTCGCGGCGGATGTGCTGCTCGCGGGTCTGCAGCGCCAGCCTCAGGGCGGACCGCCCCGCCGGGTCGGTGGACACCCCGACCAGCCGCCCGGGCAGCGAGCGTACGTACGCCTCGCGGGTGGCCATGTAGGCGGCGTGCGGGCCGCCAAACCACATCGGCAGGCCGAAGCGCTGCGACGACCCGACCACGATGTCGGCGCCCAGCTTGCCCGGCGGGACCAGCAGCACCAGCGCGAGCAGGTCGGCCGAGACCGTCACCAGCGCCCCGGCGGCGTGAGCGCGCTCGATCACCGGCCGCAGGTCGCGCACGGCCCCGCCCGACCCTGGGTACTGCAGCAGCACGCCGAAGACCGCCTGGGCGTCCGGGTCCAGGTCGACCTCCGGGTCACCGACGACCACCAGCACGCCGAGCGGCTCGGCCCTGGCCCGCAGCACCGCGATGGTCTGCGGGTGGCAGTCGGCGTCGACGAAGAAGGCACCGCCCTCGCGTTGGCGCTCGCGACTGGCGAGCCGCCAGCTCATGGCCATGGCTTCGGCTGCGGCGCTGCCCTCGTCGAGCAGGGAGGCGTTGGCCAGCTCCATGCCGGTGAGGTCGGCCACCATGGTCTGAAAGTTCAGCAGCGCTTCCAGCCGGCCTTGGGCGATCTCCGGCTGGTAGGGCGTGTAGGCGGTGTACCAGGCGGGGTCCTCCAGCACGTTGCGCTGGATGACCGGCGGGGTGACCGTGCCGTGGTAGCCGAGGCCGATCAGCGAGGTGAAGACCTGGTTGCGCGCGGCTATCTCGCGCAGGCGGGCGCTGGCGGCCCGCTCGGTCATGCCGGAAGGCAGGCCGAGGGACCGTGGGTCGAGGCGGATGGCGGCGGGGACCGTCTGGTCGAGCAGCTCGTCGAGCGACGCGAGGCCCAGCTCGGCGAGCATCTTGACCTGCTCGTCGGGGCTCGGCCCGATATGGCGTTGGGAGAACTCGTCGCGTTGCTCGAGCTCGTCCAGGGAGACGCGCTGCTGGCTCACTCGGAAGACCTCCTTGCACGCACGGTCAGGCTGGCGCCGTGAGGGCGCCGGGCAGCCGGGCGTTGCGGCGAAGCTTAGCGTACGGCCTTGGTGTCGCATCGGAACGACGGGCGCCCGTCGAGCCGCTGGTCGATCCACGCGGCGAGGCGTTGCGCGGCCAGGGTAGCGCCGCGGGCCTGGACGGCGCGCCGGCGCGACCCGGTGCGCCTGCCCGAGATCTCCGAGCGCGACCTGGCGCGCCACTACACCCGCCTGGCGCACCGAAACCTCGCCGGCGGCAAATCGCGTGACGGTGGCACAGCGGGTCTGGCACCGTGCGGACCGACATGGGCTTCGTCGAGGTCGCGCACCTGCGCTACACGCTGCCCGGGGGGCGGGTGCTGCTCGACGACGCCTCCTTCCGGGTCGGTGAGGGCCAGAAGGTCGCCCTGGTCGGGGCGAACGGCACCGGCAAGACGACGCTGCTGCGGCTGATCGCGCGCGACGAGGAGCCCGAGCGCGGCAGCGTGGTGGTGGGCGGCCGGCTCGGCGTGATGCGCCAGTTCATCGGCTCGCTCCGCGACCAGTCGACCGTCCGCGACCTGCTGCTCGGGCTGGCCCCGGCGGGCGTGCGCGCGGCCGGTCGGGCCCTCCTCGGCGCCGAGCGCGGCCTCGACGGCGGCGACCGGGCCGGGGTGCGCTACGCGGCCGCCCTGACCGCCTGGGGCGACGCCGGCGGCTACGAGGCCGAACTGCTGTGGGACCTCTGCACCACCGCGGCGCTCGGCCGCGGCTTCGACGAGGCCGGCGACCGGCCGGTCAACACCCTCTCCGGCGGGGAGCAGAAGCGGCTCGCGCTCGAGGCGCTGCTGCGCGGCGACGACGAGGTGCTCCTGCTCGACGAGCCGGACAACTACCTGGACATCGCCGGCAAGCGCTGGCTCGAGCAGGAGCTGGCCGCCGGCGCCAAGACGGTGCTGTACGTCAGCCACGACCGCGAGCTGCTGGCCCGCACCGCGACCAGGGTGGTCACGGTCGAGGGCCGGGCGACCTGGGTGCACGGCGGCGGCTTCGCCACCTACCACGAGGCCCGCCAGGAGCGCCTGGCGCGCCTGGACGAGCAGCACCGGCGCTACCGCGAGGAGCACAAGCGGCTGGTCGAGGCGCTGCGCGAGTTCAAGCGCCGCGCCGCCATCAGCGACAAGTTCGCCTCCCGCGCCAAGGCGATGGAGACCCGCATCAAGCGCTTCGAGACCGAGGCGCGACCGCTCGAGCAGCCGGAGACGCAGAAGCTCGCCATGCGCCTGGGCGGCGGGCGCACCGGCGTGCGCGCCCTCACCGCGCGGCGGCTCGCCCTCACCGGGCTGGTGCTCCCGTTCGACCTGGAGGTCGTCTTCGGCGAGCGGGTCGCGGTGGTGGGGCCGAACGGCACCGGCAAGAGCCACTTCCTGCGCCTGCTGGCCGGCCAGGAGGTGGCCCACGAGGGCGAGTGGCGGCTCGGTGCCAGGGTGGTGCCCGGCTGGTTCGCCCAGACCCACGACACCCCGGAGCTGGAGGGCCGCACCCCGGTCGAGATCCTGCGGGGCGAGGGCCTCGACCGCGGCCAGGCGATCGGCCGGCTGCGCCGCTACGAGCTCCACGGCACCGCCGACCAGCGCTGGCAGACCCTGTCGGGCGGCCAGCAGGCCCGCCTGCAGATCCTGCTGCTCGAGGTCGGCGGCGCCACCATGCTGCTGCTCGACGAGCCGACCGACAACCTCGACCTGGCCTCGGCCGAGGCGCTCGAGGAAGGCCTCGACGGCTTTCAGGGCACGGTGCTGGCCGTGACCCACGACCGCTGGTTCATGCGCGCCTTCGACCGCTTCCTGGTCTTCGGCGACGACCAGCGCGTCACCGAGCGGCTCGAGCCGCCAGACGCCTGAGCACCCGGGCAACCTGCGATCCCCCGCCGGGACGCCCAGCAGGATCCCGCCGCAGCTACCTGGGCCCCGAGCAGGGATCCCGTCAAAGGACCCGATGGGGGGTCCGGGGGGGAGCTGTCTCGGGCTCCCCCCCGGATCAATCACTCCCAATCACCCTCACCAGCTCGCCGATGCTGGAGACGTCGCGGTGGCCGTCGGCGGGGCAGAGGCCGAGCGGGTCGTAGTGCACGGGGTGGATGCCGGCCCCGCGGGCGCCCGCCACGTCGGCCAGGAGGCTGTCGCCCAGGTGGACGGTGCGCTCTGGCGCGGCCGCCACCGCGTCCAGCGCGATCCGGAAGATGCGCGCGTCGGGCTTGGCGACCCCGACAACGGTGGAGTCGACCACCAGCGCCACCGGCACCCCGGGGCCGTCGCCGACCTGGCAGACGCCGAACGCGCGGAGCTGCGCCTCGACCGAGCCGTCGGCGTTGGAGACCACCGCCAGGCGCACGCCGGTGCCGGCCAGCTCGCGCAGCTCGGCCGCCGCCTGCTCGCGCAGGTGCGTCCAGGGAGCCCGCATGTAGCCGAGGTCGGTGTCGAACAGCTCCCTGGCGGCGTCCTCGACGCGGTCGGGAGGCACGCCGGCGGCGCGCAGGTAGGCCTCGGGGTACAGCGCCGCCGCCTCGGCGCCGTCGCCCCCGGCGCGCCGCTCGGACTCGGCGAGGGCGACGTAGTGGGCGCGGTCGAGCCCTTGCGCGTCCGCGTGGACCCCGGCGCGGCCCAGCGCCTCGATCACCCCGGCGTGGTCGGGCAGGAAGAACACCCCACCGACGTCGAGCAGGACGGCGTCCACAGCCACGCCAGGCCCGTCGGGGTGGGTGCCGGCGCGGCCGTCGCGGACTGGCGGGACCTGGTCGGGCTCGGCGGCGTGCGGGTCGGGCGGCATGGCGGCTCCCGGCGGCACGGGCGGCACCCGGCAGGGCGGGCGCCGCGGTTTGGGCGTTCGGGCGTCCACGCTACACGCCGCCCGGGTCGCCCCGGCGGCGGCCGCACGGCCGTGCGGTGACCCCGGGCCGGCGCCTGGTGGCCGCTCCGCGCCGGTGACCGGCCGCGGCGGTGACCTGAGCAGAAGGTAATAATCGCGCTCTGGGCTACCGCCCGTCGCGGTCAGCGACGTGTAATGGTCGCGGCCGACGGCGAAGGCGTTGGAGGTGGCGTGGACGCGGGTGGGCGTGAGGGCCGCGGCGGCCGCCGGTGGTGGCCGGCGCCGCGCCTGGCCGCGCTGGGGGCCGTGCTCGCCGGGCTGCTGTGGCTGGTCGCCCTCGCCAGCCGCGGCCACTCCCCGGACGCGGCCGGGCAGGCACGGGGGCCGCTGGTCGCCTCGCCGCGGCTGGTCGCCGCCATGTACGTCCTGCTGCTGATCCTCGGCACGGTGCAGCTCACGCTGCTGACCGTGCAGACGCTGCGGCGCCGGCTCCGGGGACCGACGGCGCGCCGCTCGCCCTGGCGGGGGCTGCGCTACGTGGCCGGCCTGCTGCTGCTCTGCTTCCTGATCGCCAACCTCGCCCTGCCCGACCTGTTCGGGCTGCGGCGGGGATCGGGCCAGGGCGAGCCGCAGGCCACCGACGTCTCGACGGCCGGCGCCGGGGCGGCCGCCGAGCGCTCGACGACCACGCTCGGCCTCGGGGTGGTCGTCCTCGTCCTGGTGCTGCTCGCGCTCGTCACGGCGGTCGCGGCGCGCCGCCGCCGCGGCCAGCCATCGGCGCTGGTCGCCGAGGAGCTCTCCGCCGTGGTCGAGCGGTCCCTGGCCGAGCTCGGCGCCGAGCGGGACCCGCGCCGGGCGGTGATCGCCGCCTACGCCGGCATGGAGCAGACGCTGGCCGCCCACGGCCTGCCCCGCGCCCCGGCGGAGGCGCCGCTCGAGTACCTCGCCCGTGCCCTGGTCGGGCTGCGGGTCGGCGAGGCGTCGGCAGGCCGCCTCACCGAGCTGTTCCAGCGTGCCCGCTTCAGCCACCACGAGGTCGGTGAGGCGATGAAGCAGGACGCGATCGAGGCCCTCGCCGCCGTCCGCGACGAGCTGCGCGCCGCCGCCGAGGCGCCTGACCGGGCGGTGGCGGGGGAGCGTCCGTGACGCCGGCCCGCGGAGGGGCCGGGCCGGCCCGCGGCGGCTCCCGGGAGAGCGCGTCGAGCCGCCGCCTGGACGTCGCGGCCGAGCTGCTGGCGTCGGTGGTTCCGGCGCGCGGCCCGCTGGGCGCGGGCGGCCGGGAGCCTCGGCCCGGTGGCCGCCCGCGACGTCGCCGGGCGTGGCGGCTGCTCGGCTGGGCGCTGACGCTGGCCGCCGCCGGCGGCGGGCTGGCCGCGCTGCGGGCGCTGGCGCCCGACCGGCCCGTCCTGGGCCGGGCGTTCCTGCTCGCCGTCGCCGCGGTCGCGGTGGCGCGGCTGGCCGGCGGCGCCGCCCTGACCGGTGAGCCGGGCGCCGAGCGCTCCGCCTACGACCGGGCCGCCCGTGCGCGCGCCAGCTCCTCGCCGGTCCCCGACGACCTCCGCCGCCTGGAGCAGGCGCTCTGGTTCGCCGGCGCGCGCGAGGCCGACCTGCACGCCCGGCTGCGGCCCGTGCTGCGGGAGATCGCCGAGCTGCGTCTGGCCGCCCACGGCATCGCGCTCGACGGCGACGAGGCCGCCGCCCGCGCGGCGCTCGGCCCCGAGCTGTGGGAGGTGGTGCGGCGGGACCGGCCGGCCCCGGCCGACGCTGACGCGCCGGGGCTCCCCCCGGCCGCGCTGCACGCGCTCGTCGACCGGCTCGAGGCGATCTGATTGACGCCCGGCCTGCGTGGGGTCACCGAGCTCGCCGGCCGCGTGCTCGACGAGGTCGAGCGCGCCGTGGTCGGCAAGCGGGCCGCCCTCGAGCTGGTGCTCGCCGGCATCCTCGCCGACGGCCACGTGCTCGTCGAGGACTTCCCCGGCCTCGCCAAGACGCTGATCGCCCGCTCGTTCGCCCAGGTCCTCTCGCTCGACTTCGCCCGCATCCAGTTCACGCCCGACCTGATGCCGTCGGACGTCACCGGCTCGTCAGTCTTCGACCAGCGCAGCGGCGACTTCGAGTTCCGGCCGGGCCCGGTCTTCACCAACCTGGTCCTGGCCGACGAGATCAACCGCGCGCCCCCCAAGACCCAGGCGGCGCTGCTCGAGGCCATGCAGGAGCGGCAGGTCACCACCGAGGGCCGCACCCGCGCCCTGGGGCCGCCGTTCCTGGTCCTCGCCACCCAGAACCCGATCGAGTACGAGGGCACCTACCCGCTGCCCGAGGCCCAGCTCGACCGCTTCCTGCTGCGCGCCGCGATCGGCTACCCGAGCCGCGACGACGAGTGGGGGATGCTGGCCCGCCGGCTTCAGCGGCGCGCCGACGAGGTGCTGCTCGACCCGATGGTCGACCGCGCCGACCTGCTCGCCGCCCAGCGGGCGGTCGAGGAGGTCTACGTCGACGAGAGCGTCGGCCGCTACCTGGTCGACCTGGTGGGCGCGACCCGCGCCAACCCGCGGGTGCTGGTCGGGGCGAGCCCGCGCGGCACCATCGCGCTGGCCAAGCTCGCCCGGGTCCACGCGGTGCTCGCCGGCCGCGACTTCGTCACCCCGGACGACGTCAAGGCGGTCGCCGCGCCCGCCCTCGGCCACCGGCTGGTGCTCCGCCCCGAGCTGTGGGCGCGCCGCGTCCGCGGCGACGAGGTGGTGGCCGAGGTCCTCGCCCAGGTCCCCACCCCGGCCGCCGTGGCGCCCCGGCCCGACGGAACGCAGGCCGGGGCGGAGGCGGGTGCCGGCGCGCCGGCGGCCGGTGGGCCTGGCGGTGGCGACGGACGGGCAGCGCCGGTGCCGGGCGTCCGGGCGCCCGGGCAGGGTGCCGGCGGGGACGTCCCGCGCCGCCGATGACCCGCTACCCGAGCCAGAAGCTCGGCGCCTACACCGCGGTGGTCGCCCTCGGGCTGCTCGGCGCGCTCGCCGCGGGGCTGCCGGAGCTGGTGGCGGTCGTCGCGCCGTTCGCGCTGCTGCTGCTCGCCGGGCTGCTGGCCGCGCGGCCGCCACGGCTGGCCGCGCGCCTGGTGGTGGCCGAGGAGCGCCTGGTCGAGGGCCAGTCCGTCCGGCTCGACCTGGAGCTGACCGCCGATGCCGCCGTGGAGCAGCTGGAGGTGCTGGTCGGCGTGCCGGACGGCCTCGCCGTGGAGGAGGGGCCCAACCCGACCGCCCTGCCGCTGGCCGCGGGCGAGCCGGCCAGCGTGCGCTGGAGCGTGCGCGGCCGGCGCTGGGGCCTGTACCGGCTCGGCCCGGTCTGGCTGCGGGTCCGCGACCGCTTCGGCCTGTTCCACTACGAGGCCCGGGTCGAGAGCGGCCGGGCGCTGCGGGTCTACCCCGGCGCGGACGCCCTGCGCAGCATGGTGCGCCCGTTCGACACCCGGGCGACCGCCGGCGAGCAGGTCGCCCGCGTCAAGGGCGACGGCATCGAGTTCGCCGACCTGCGCCCGTTCGTGCCCGGCGACCGGGTGCGGCGCATCAACTGGCGGGCCAGCGCCAGGCGCGGCGCCCTATGGGTGAACGAGGCCCACCCGGAGCGCAACGCCGAGATCGTCCTGTTCCTCGACACCTTCGCCGAGGCCGGCGGGGCCGGCGGCACGCTGGCGGCCGCCGTGCGCGCCGCCACCGCGCTGGCCGCCCGCTACCTCGACCGCCGCGACCGGGTCGGCCTGGTGCGCCTCGGCGGCACCCTCGAGTGGCTGCTGCCCGGCACCGGGCCGAGCCACCTCCACCGGGTGGTCGAGGCGCTGCTCGAGGCTGACGCCACCCCGAGCTACGTGGACAAGGGGCTGCACCTGGTCCCGCCGCGCACCCTGCCGCCGGGCGCGCTGGTGATCGCGATCACGCCCCTGCTCGACGAGCGCGGCCGCACGATCCTGGTCGACCTCCACGACCGCGGCTGGGACCTGGCGGTCATCGAGGTGTCGCCGCTCGACCACGCCGAGGAGCCCGAAGGCGAGTTCGGCGCCCTCGCCCACCGCCTGTGGCGGCTGCAGCGGGAGGCCGTCCGGGCCCGCTACGAGCGCCTCGGCATCGCCGTCGCCGAGTGGCGCGACGACGTCCCCCTCGACGCGGTCCTGGAGGAGGTGGCGGCATTCCGGCGCTTCGCGCGCCACGTGCGCGCCTGACCACCGCGGCCGCCGCGCTCGGCTGCTGGGCGGTCGCGGCCGTGGCGACCGGCCTCGGCGACGCCGTGTTCCTGCCCTTCGCGCTGTCCCTGGACCTGGCCGCCGGGACGCTGCTGCTGCTCGCGCTCGCCCGCGGCTGGGGCGCCGGCGTCGGCTGGGCGCTGGTCCTCTCCGTCCTCGCCTACCTGCTCGCGGTGCTGGCCGCGTCCCGCGAGGTCGACCCGACCGCCCCGGTCGTGGGGGTGTCCCTGTTCCTGGCGGCGGAGCTGGCCTCCTGGTCGATCGAGCTGCGGCCGCCGGCCAGGCAGGCGCCCGACCTGCCCGTCCGCCGCCTCAGCACGATGGTGGCGGTGGCGCTCACCGCCGAGGTGCTCGCCGGCCTGGCGCTGCTCAGCCCGGGCCGGGACGCCGGCCTGGTGCTCGACGTGGCCGGCGCGGTCGCCGCCGTCGCCGCCGTCGCCCTGCTGGTCGGCCTGCGCGCCCGCCGGCCCGACGGCTGAGAGGGAACTCGTCCGGCGGTGGCGCCGAGACCTGGCCGGCTCGCTATCGTCGCGAGCCGCTCTTCTCGAGCCCGCGCCAGCGGGCCAGCGTGACATCCGCCGCCCGGCGGCCGTCGGCCGCGAGCCTGCGTCCGAGCGGCCGGCTCGGCGCCGCGGCGGCGCGGCCGGGCTCCTCGCCCTCCACCCGGGTGGCCAGCCAGCGGGCGACGCGTGCCGCCTTGCGCAGCGCCACCAGCCCGACCACGAGCCACGCCAGCAGGACGGGCAGCGCGATCACGTCGAGGGCGGCACGGAGCTGGTCGGTGCCGGTGTCCCGCGAGGCGAACAGCCCGCCGGTGGTGACCCACAGGGCCGTCACGTCGAGCAGCACGAACGCGGCCCAGCAGGCCGCCAGCTTCTTGTACCAGGACGCCGGCCGGACCGGCGGCAACCGCCGGCGGCGGCGCGCCTCGAGCGGCCGCTCCTCGTCGAGGAGCCCGAGCGTGGTCAGCGTCCGGTGCAGCGCCCGGCGCACCTCCTTGTCGCCGAGCACGCCGAACTCGCCGAGCCGCTGGCGGCGGTCGAGCCGCCGCAGCGCGATCAGGGTCGGCAGCATGACCACGCCCAGCCCCGTCACCACGTTGGCCAGCGCGACGCTCCGGATCGGGGTGGTCCCGCCGGTCAGCAGCGCGCCGAGGCTGAACAGGACCACCAGCCCGGCCAGCGCCACCAGCCAGGTCCAGAAGAACCCTCGATCGGACCCGTCCCACCACCAGTCGACCTGCGGACGGCTGTTTCCTCCCGGTTGCGGCATCCGCTGCGCACCCCCGCCGCGGTTCGTCTCGGATCGTCCTGGAAAGAGCCCTACCCGCGGAGTATCGGCTGGGAACCGGCCCCGCCGGATAGTTGCAGCCAAACTTAGGTCACCCTAAGGTTATGGTCCCACAGGGTCGTCGATTGCGAGGCCGCACCAGATGTACGTGTGCCACTGCCAGGCGGTCACCGACTGCCGCATCCGCGAGGTGATCGCGGCGGGAGCGACCGACCTCGGTGAGCTGGCACGGCGCAGCGGCGCCGGAATCACCTGCGGCGGCTGCCTTCCAGCCGTGAAGCGGCTCCTGCGCGAGCACGGCCAGGCCGCGCCGCCGCGCCCCCTGCTGCCCCCCGCGCCCGAGCCGGTCGGCCTCTAGCCCTGGCTCGTCGCAACGGCACGAAGCTAGGACCAGGCGACCCGGATCCGACATCCTTCTTCTCGTACCGGAGGCTCGTCTCGCGTCATCCCTCCGGCGAGGCGGTGGGGAGGCGCAGCTCGAAGCGGGCGCCGTGGTCGGAACGGGTCGGGTCGGTGGCCAGGACGTCGCCGTCGTAGGCGCGGGCGAGCTGGCGCGCGACGTACAGGCCGAGGCCGAGGCCGCTGACCGGGCGGGTGGTGCTGGAGTCGAGCTGGGTGAACCACTCGAACACCTGGTCGCGGTCGCCGGCCGGGATGCCCGGGCCGCCGTCCTCGATCACCACCACGGCCTGGGCGCCGGAGCGGGTCACCTCGACCGGGATGCCGGGGCTGCCGGGGGCGTGCTTGACGGCGTTGTCGATCAGGTTGGCGAGGATGCGCCGCAGCGTGTCGGCGGGGATGTGGACCGGCAGGCCGGCCCCGGCGCCGGCCGCCAGGGTGATGTGCCGGTCGGGGTGCTGCCCGTCCCACTGGTCGACCACCTCGCGGGTCTCGGCGACCAGGTCGATGGGCTGCTGCGCGGTGGAGCCGCTGGCGGCCTGCTGCTCGCACTCGGCGGCGATCAGGGCCTGCTGGACCAGGTCGTCGAGTCGCTCGGCGGCGTGCTGGCTGACCACCAGCAGCTCGTGGTGCTTGCCGGGCGGCAGCTTCGTCTGCTGGCGCACCAGGGTGGTCAGGGCGCCGAGCGCGGCGGTCAGCGGGGTGCGGAACTCGTGGGAGATGATGGCGAGCAGGTCGGACTTGAGCCGTGCCATCTCCCTGAACTGCTCGGCGAGCGCCTGCCGCTCGACGGCGAGGCGGCGCTGCTCGGCCTCGTTGGCCTTGGCCGCCTCGGCGGCCTCGATCGCGTCCACGCGGGCGGCCTGGGCGACGACCGCGGTGCGGGCCAGCAGGTAGAGGCCGAGCAGCGGGACCACGAACAGCAGCAGCAGCGCGATGCTGGTGGTGGCGACCAGCAGGGTCACCGGCGCGACGGCGAACATGATCGCCGAGGTCAGCGCATGGGTGCGGGCGTCGTCGCGCAGGCTGGCGAGCAGGTCGGTGCGGTGGCTGAGGGTGCTCGCGACCCGGACCAGCGTGTTGTTGGCGAGCAGGAAGGCGACCGCGGCGCCGAGGAAGGCGAGCAGGTCGCCGTTGCTGGTCGTGAACGGGATCTGACCGCCGAGCAGGTGGTAGACGAGGCCGGCGGCGGCCAGCGTGAGCCCGTACTGGGCGGCGTTGAACAGCACCGCCCGTGGTGGCCGGTGGTGGACCAGGTCGCCCACCACCGAGGCGAGCGCGTACGACACCGCCGCCGCGCCGACGCCCCAGCCGAGCAGGAGCGCCACGGCGAAGGTGGTCGAGATCGTCACCGAGTACGCCTCGTCGCGGCGCGGCACGGTGATCGGCTTCAGCTCGCTGGCGACCAGCAGGCCGACCAGCAGCCAGTATGCGACGGGAGCGCTGACGGCGGCGTGCACGCCGCCGCGGACGGCGAGCACGGCCAACAGGAGGAGACCGGCCGCCGAGGTGGCGGCGAGGTAGACCCGCAGCGGTGCCGGGCGAGCGGTGGCGGCGACCATGGCACCCGACCTTGGGAGGCATCGGACAGCGAGGTCGGGTAGCACATCACGGCATCGGAGCGGGTGTCGAGTCGCGCCGATGCCGTGACGGGTCAGCGGGTGGCTAGCCGTTCCACTTGAGGCTGGCGCCGAGTGAGGCGGCCAGCGCGGCGAATGCCCCGAGGATGCCGACGATCCTGGCGAGACGGGTCTTGAGCCGCATGCCCACGGGTCCCTCCCAACGTTCATGACCCCGTGAACGTCCCAGTATAGGTGAACCTCTCGAAAGTAGGGACTCCAGCATATCGTGCATAAGTCTAAATATTTCCAAACTGGAACGGATCGACTCCGGCGAGAAATGACCCGTTCGCGCGGCACTCCGGTGGAGGCGGGGCCGTCGTGGTGGCAGGCGGCGGCGGGCCTGGGGCAGACTACCGGCCTTGCGCGTCCGGCCGGCCGGGGCTGGCGTCGCCAGAGAGCTACAGGAGCCATCGGTGCAGGCCGACAAGCGCATCATCGAGCTGCTCAACAAGGTGCTCACCTTCGAGCTGACCGCGGTCAACCAGTACTTCCTCAACGGCCGCATGTGCGGCAACTGGGGGTACGAGCGGTTGGCCGAGCGGCACCGGGCCATCTCCCTGGAGGAGATGCGCGACGTCGAGGAGCTGATCGACCGCATCCTCTTCCTCGAAGGCCTGCCCAACCTGCAGCGGCTCGACCACGTCGCGGTCGGCGAGACGCCGGTGGAGCAGATGCGCCTGGCGCTCGAGCTGGAGCGCGCCGCCGTGCGCAACCTGCACGACGGCATCGCGCTCTGCCTCGAGGTCGGCGACCAGGGCACGCGCGAGTTCCTCGCGGGCATGCTGGCCGAGGAGGAGAAGCACTGCGACTACTGGGAGACCCAGCTCAGCGCCGTCGACGCCGTCGGCGAGGCAAACTACCTCGCCCAGCAGCTCCACGCCTAGCGAACCGGGTCAGCCGACCCCGTCTGCCGGGCCCCGCTGCCCGGTCTCGCGCTGGCGGTGCGCCCAGGTCCAGGGGTAGTTCGGGTCCTCGGCGTCGAGGGCGGCCGGCCCGAGCGCCAGCGGGCGGAAGGTGTCGACCATCACCGCCAGCTCCTCGGTGCCGGGCTTGCCGAGGGCGGCCTCGACGCTGCCGGGCTGCGGGCCGTGGGTGAAGCCGCTGGGGTGCAGCGAGATCGACCCCTGCACGATGCCGGACCCGGCGCGGCTCATGAAGTCGCCGCCGGTGTAGAAGATCATCTCGTCGGAGTCGACGTTGGCGTGGTTGTAGGGCACCGGGATCGCCAGCGGGTGGTAGTCGAACAGCCGCGGCACGAAGCTGCAGACCACGAAGTTCGGCCCCTGGAAAGTCTGGTGCACCGGCGGCGGCTGGTGGACGCGCCCGGTGACCGGCTCGAAGTCGTGGATCGAGAAGCGGTACGGGTACAGGCAGCCGTCCCAGCCGACCACGTCGAACGGGTGGTGGTCGTAGACGTAGCGGGTCAGCCCGGCCCGGTGCCGCACCAGCACCTCGGCGTCGCCCGGCTCGGAGACCAGCAGCGGCTCGTCCGGGCCGTGCAGGTCGCGCTCGCAGTACGGCGCGTGCTCGAGGAACTGCCCGACGGCCGAGAGGTAGCGCCGCGGCGGGCGGATGTGCCCGAACGCCTCGATCACCAGCAGCCGCAGCGGCTCGCCGCCGTCGTCGACCACCCAGCGGTGCGTGGTCGAGGTGGGGATCACCACGTAGTCGCCCTCGCCGACCTCGAGCGCCCCGAACACCGTCTCGACCCGGGCACGCCCCGCCTCGACGTAGACGCACTCGTCGCCGATGGCGTTGCGGTACAGCCCGCTGGAGGCGTCCGCGACCACGTAGGACAGGCGCACGTCGCCGTTGGCCATCAGGAGCTGCCGCCCGCCGACCGGGTCGCCGCCGGCCTTCAGCACGTGGGTGCGGAAGTGCCTGGGCAGCAGCGGGTGGTTGGGCCTGGTCGCGTCGGGCTCCTCCTCGACCGCGTCGGCCGCCACGATCGCGGTCGGCAGGTGCCGGTGGTACAGCAGCGACGCGTCGGAGGTGAAGCCCTCCTCGCCCATCAGCTCCTCGGCGTAGAGGCTCCCGTCCGGCTGCCGGAACTGGGTGTGGCGCTTCGGAGGGACCTCTCCCACGCTGCGGTAGTAGGTCATGGCAGCCTCCCTGTCAGAGGTTCCCGCGGGCCGCCTGCTCGCGCTCCAGCGCCATGAACAGCGCCTTGAAGTTGCCCTCGCCGAAGCCGCGCGAGCCGTGCCGCTCGATCACCTCGAAGAACACCGTCGGCCGGTCCTGGTTCATCTTGGTGAAGATCTGCAGCAGGTAGCCCTCGTCGTCGCGGTCGGCCAGGATGCCGAGCTCCTCGAGGGCCGCCACGTCCAGCTCCAGGTCGGCGAAGCGGTCCGCCAGGTCGTCGTAATAGGTGTCGGGCACGCGCATGAACTGGATGCCACGGTCCCGCAGCGCCCGCACCGTGGTGATGATGTCGTCGGTGGCGATCGCGATGTGCTGCACCCCCGGGCCGCGGTAGAACTCCAGGTACTCGTCGATCTGGCTCTTGCGCTTGCCGGCCGCCGGCTCGTTGATGGGGAACTTGACCCGGCCGGTGCCGTCCCAGGCCACCTTGCTCATCAGCGCCGAGTACTCGGTCGAGATCGCCTCGTCGCTGAAGTGCACGAGCTGGGTGAACCCCATCACCCTCTCGTAGAACTCGACCCAGGTGTCCATCCTGCCCAGCTCGACGTTGCCGACCACGTGGTCGATCCGCAGCAGCCCCGGGTCGGGCAGCGGGTCGGCCGCCGTCTCCCAGGCCACGTAGCCGGGACGGTGCGGGCCGTGGTAGCCGCTCCGGTCGACCAGCGAGTGGACCGTGTCGCCGTAGGTCGCGATCGCCGCCCGGCGCAGCACGCCGTACTCGTCCTTCTGCTCCTCGGGCTCCAGCACGGGCCTGGCGCCGCGCTCCACCACCGCCGTCTCAAACGCGCGCCTGGCGTCCAGCACCCCGAGGCCGACGTCGCGCACGCCGTCGCCGTGCCGGGCGACGTGCTCGGCGATCGGGGAGTCAGGGGTCAGCGCCGTGGTCAGCACCAGCCGCACCTCACCCTGGGCGAGGACGTAGGAGGCCCGGTCGCGCACGCCCGTCTCCGGACCGGCGTAGGCCAGCGGCCGGAAGCCGTAGCCGGTGCGGTAGAAGTGGGCGGCCTGGCGGGCGTTGCCCACCCAGAACTCGACCGCGTCGAAGCCGGTCAGGGCCAGGGGGTCGTCGACGGGCTGCGGCTGGGTCATGCGACGCTCCTCTCGGTCTTCCGGCCTCCCATCCTTCACCTGTTCCCCCGGAGCGCGCCATCATCACACCATGGCCATCGCCCCCGGCCTGCGGGCCGCCTTCGACCACATCGTCGCCGAGCCGGACACGGCGGTCGCGCTGGGCAGCGGCGACGTCCCCGTGCTCGGCACGCCGCGGGTGCTCGCCCTGGCCGAGCAAGCCACCGTGGCCGCCCTGGCCGGCGCCCTCGATCCCGGCACCACCAGCGTCGGCACGCGGGTGGAGCTCGACCACCTGGCCGCGAGCCCGGTCGGCGCCGCCGTGCGGGTCAGCGCCGAGCTCGAGCGGGTCCAGGGCCGCCGGCTCGAGTTCGCGGTGGAGGTGCGCGACGGTGAGCGCCTGGCGGCGCGCGGCAGGGTCACCCGGGTGCTGGTCGACCGCGACGCGTTCCTCGACGCGGCCGGCCGCTGATCCGAGCCGCCGTCCGGCCGCCTTCGGGCTGGCGAACTCCCCTGCGGAGCGGCCGTTCGACCGCGTTCGACCAGCCAGGTTCCTGGGTAGACTCGCCGCTACCGAGACTGTATCTGGCGACCGGTCCCGCCCTGTCGCTCGCTGCCGCCCTGCCCCCGTCCGAGGAACCCCGCGATGCCGATCGACGAGCAAGGGCTCGACCACGGACTGCGCCGCCTGCGCGCGACCGCGGCCGAGACCGAGAAGGAGGAGCTCGCCGACGCCCTGCAGGACGTCGTGGCCGCCACCGGCGCGGTCTTCGGCGTCGACGGCGCGGCGCTGAGCCTGCTCGACGAGCAGGGCTCGCTGCGCTGGGTGGCCGCCAGCGACCCGGCGGTCGAGCTGGTCGAGCGCGCCCAGCTCGACCTCGGCGAAGGTCCCTGCCTCGAAGCGGTCGCCGGCGACCGGGTCGTGGCGACCCCGGACCTGGTGGGGGACGGGCGCTGGCCGCGGATCGAGGCGGTGATCCGCCACCACCGCCTGCGGGCGGTGCTCGCCGCTCCCATCCGGGTCGACGACGTGCCGGTCGGCAGCCTCAACCTCTACGCCCGCGAGGTGCGCCAGTGGAGCGAGGGCGACCTGCAGGCGATCGAGGCCTACGCCGCGGTCGTGGCCGACCTGCTCGTCTCCGAGGTGCACCGCTCCGACCACGGCGACAAGGTCGGCCAGCTCGAGCACGCGCTGCTCTCCCGGGTCCTGGTCGAGCAGGCCAAGGGCGTGCTGATGGCGCGCCTCGGGCTGGGCTCGCGGCCCGCGTTCGAGCGGCTCCGCCGCCAGGCCCGCGAGCAGCGCCGCAAGCTCGACGAGGTGGCCAGGGAGGTGGTCGCCACCACCCAGCTCGACCAGGGGGGCAGCGCGAACGGCTCGGTGCGTCCCGGCCCTCGCGGGCGGCGGCGGACGCCGCGCCGCCGCGGCGCCGCGTCGGGCGAGCCGGTGACCAGGCTGCGGCTGCTCGCCGCGGTCACCGACGCCGCCCTCGCCGACCTCGACCTGGACGCGCTGCTGGTCGAGGTGCTGGAGCGGATGCGCACGGTGCTCCAGGTCGACCGGGCCACGGTGCTGCTGCTCACCCCGGACGGACAGCAGCTCGAGGTACGCGCCTCGGCCGGCTTGAACGGGAGCGTCCGGCCGGGGACGCGCGTCGACCTCGGCTCGGGCGTCGCCGGGCGGATCGCGGCCGTGGGGGCCGGGCTCCTGGTGGAGGACCTGGCCGAGGTCGAGGTGACCCCGGCCCCGGTCAGCGCCGGGCTGCGCTGCCTGGCCGGGGTCCCGCTGCTGGCCCGGGGCCGGCTGCTCGGCGTCCTGCACGTCGGCACGCGCGCGTCCGGCGGGGTCGACCTCGCCACCCTCGACCGCCTGCGGGTGGTGGCCGAGCCGCTGGCGCTGGCGATCGAGCACGCCCGGCGCTTCGAGGAGGGCCGCGCCGCCGGCCGCACCGAGGCGACCTGACCGCGGCTACAGCCCCGTGGTGGCGCGGGGGTAGGCGACCTTCGGGTCGGTGGCCACGTTCACCAGGTAGGGGACGCCCGCGTCGAAGGCCCGGCGCAGGGCCGGCCCGATCCCGTCGGGGGCGGTGACCAGCTCGCCGGCGCCGCCGAGGGCGCGGACGACCTCGTCGTAGCGGCAGCCCGGCTGCAGGTCGGCGGCGACGTCGTAGCCGAACAGGAGCTGCATGGGGTGCTTCTCCAGCCCCCAGATGCCGTTGTTGCCGACCACCATCACCACCGGCAGGCCGTGGCGCACCAGCGTGTCCACGTCCATCAGCGAGAAGCCGGCGGCGCCGTCGCCGAGCAGCAGCACCACCTGGGCGGAGGGGCGGGCCAGGCGCGCGGCGATGGCGTAGCCCAGGCCGGTGCCGAGGCAGCCGTACGGCCCCGGGTCGAGCCAGCCGCCAGGCCTGGCCGGCTCGACGTAGCGGCCGGCGAAGGAGACGAAGTCGCCGCCGTCGCCGACGACCACCGCGTCGTCGGCGAGCACGCGGCGCAGCTCCCCGTAGACCCTCGCGGGGTGGACCGGCGTGGCGTCGCTGGCGAGGAGCTGCCCGTCGAGGGCGGTCGCCTCGGCGGCGGTGGCGCGCAGGCGCTCCAGCCAGGCGCCGTGGTCGGGCCGGCGGCGGAGCTGGGCGACCGCCTCGACCAGCCCGTCGAACACGGCGCCGAGGTCGCCGGCGGCGGCGCCGGCCAGCTCCACGTGCCCGGCGAGCTGGCTCGGGGCGTCGGCCAGGTGGACCACCTTGGCCGGCGGCGCGCCCTCGCGGCCGCCGAAGGAGCCGTAGCCGAGCCGGAAGTCGAGCGGCGCCCCGGCGACCAGCACCAGGTCCGCCTGGCCGAGCGCGAGCGAGCGGGCGCGCGTCACCACCAGGCCGGCCTCCGGCGGGATCACGCCCCGGCCCATGCCGTTGGCGATCACCGGCAGCCCCAGCGTCCCGGCCGCACGCCGGGCGGCCTCCTCCGCTCCGTCGGCCCAGACGTCCGAGCCGATCACCAGCACCGGCCGCTCGGCCTCGGCCAGCAGGCCGGCGACGGCCGCCAGGGCGTCGGGGTCGGGGGCGGCCGGATGGCGTATGGGCGCCGCCGGCGCCGGCGTGGAGGCCACGGAGAAGAGCTGGTCCATGGGCACGTCGAGGAAGACCGGGCCGCGGTGGGGCGTGGCGGCGAGGGTCAGCGCCCGGTCGACCTCGGCGGCGAGGGCGGCCACCTCGTGGACCGTGCCGGCGTGCTTGGTGACCGGGGCGAGCAGCGGCGGGTGGTCCAGCTCCTGCAGCGCGCCCGTGCCCCAGCGGCCGGCGGGCGCGCGCCCGCCGAGCACCAGCAGCGGCGAGCCGTTGAAGTGCGCGGTGGTCACCGCGCTGATGCCGTTGGTCACGCCGGGGCCGGCGGTCAGCACGGCGAGGCCGGGCCGGCGGGTGAGCTTGGCGGTGGCCTCGGCGGCGAACACGGCGGTCTGCTCGTGGCGCACGTCGACCAGGCGCATCGGCGGGTCGGCCTTGACCGCGCCGTCGTACAGCGGGAAGACGTGCGCCCCGGAAAGGGTGAACATCGTGTCGACGCCGTGCTGCCTGGCCACGGCGACGGCCAGCCCGCCCCCGTGGCCTTCGAGCGTGGTCGCGGCGTCCACGGGGCTGGCTTCGCTCACGGTCCCAACCTCCACCTGCGGCCGACTGGTCGCCCCGATGCTACCCGGCGGAAGGCGGCGCGAGTCCCCACCGCCTCCGGTGGTCGGCCCGGCAGGGTCGCCGCGCTCAGGAGAGCAGCAGGCGGACGCCCACGACCACGCCGAACGCGACCACCAGCAGGCGCAGCAGGCGGTCGTCGAGCCGCCGGGCGAGCACCACGCCGGCCTGCCCGCCGAGCAGGCTGGCGGCCGTCATCACCGCCACCGCCGACCAGGCGACGTCCGCCAGCAGGGCGAAGTACACCGCGGCGACCAGGTTGATCAGCAGGGAGAGCAGGCCCTTGAGGGCGTTCAGCCGCTGCAGCCGGTCGGAGACGAAGATGGCCAGGATGGCCAGGGTCATGATGCCGAGGCCGGCGCCGAAGTAGGCGCCGTAGGCGCCGGCCACGAACTGGCTGGCGTGCAGCCCCAGCGGGCGCCGGGCGCCGGGCCGCTCCGCGCGCTCGCGGACCATCCGGGCGAGCCATGGCTGGGCGGCCAGCAGCCCGCAGGCCAGGAAGATCAGCCAGGGCACGATCGCCTCGAACAGGTCGGCGGGGCTCAGCAGCAGCAGGAAGGCCCCGAGCAGGGCGCCGGCCACGCTGGTCGCTCCGAGGGTGCGCACCCGGGCGCCCTGTCCCTGGAGCTCGCGCCGGTAGGCGAGGCTGCCGCCGAGGTAGCCGGGGCACAGCGCCACCGTGTTGGTCACGTTGGCCCGCACCGCCGGGAAGCCGACCGCGAGCAACGCCGGGAACGAGATCAGCGAGCCACCGCCGGCGACCGCGTTGATCGCGCCGGCGAGCAGCGCCGCGGCGGCCAGCAGGGCGATCTCGGGCGCCTCCAGGGTGACCACGGCCCCAGCCTACGTCGGTCGCGCCTGGATGGACGCAACGGTCCGCCCCGGCGTAGTATCCGAACATCAGTTCGAGCAGTCGAGGAGGAGGAATGCCCCAGTCACGGGCGGCGCAGCCGTCCGCCATCGAGAAGGGCGCCGAGGTGCGGGTGCGCGGCCCGCGCAGCGGCGAGTCCGGCACCTGGAAGGTGGTCGGACCGGTCGCCGGCACCGGTCCCGACGACCCGGCCTTCGACGTCACCAACATGATCAGCGGCCGCCGCCGCATCTTCCGCAGCTCGCGCCTGGTGGTCCTGCGACCGGCCAGGCGCTGAACCCCAGCCGCCGTCTCATACCATTAGGTCACCCGGCGCCATGGCAGCTTGCGCCGGGTGACGGGCGTGGGAGGGATCGGCATGAGGCTGGAGATCGGGGCCGGTGAGAAGCCGAGCCCGGACTACGACGTCCACGTCGACATCCTGCCGTTGCCCGGCATCGAGGTGGTCTGCCGGCTGGACGCGCTTCCCTTCGCCGACGGGGCGTTCTCGGCGCTGCGCGCCAACCACGTGCTCGAGCACCAGAGCTACGAGCTGGTCGAGCCGACCCTGCGGGAGTGGGCGCGCGTGCTCGCCCCGGACGCGACGGTCGACATCGGCGTGCCCGACGCGCGCTACGTCGCCAGGCAGTGGGTGGACGGCAACTACTCCACGCTCGAGGCCAACTACTGGCTGCTCGGCGGCCACTCCGACCGCTGGGCGCACAAGGGCGTCGACGAGCGCGGCGTGCCCCGCTGGATCTGGAACGCCCACCACGCCCTGTTCGACGCGACCTGGCTGGCCGAGCTGCTCGCCGCCTGCGGCTTCGGCGCCGTCGAGATCTCGAGCTACGACGTCCGCAACCTCCGCTGCCGCTGCAGGCGCGCTGCCTGGTAGCGCCGCTCGACCAGCGCCCGTGCGGCCCGGGCTCAGGTCGGGCGGATGCGGATCCGGTCGAAGTCGGGCGCGAAGCCGCCCGGGTTGAAGAACGTGAGTGTGTTGTCGCCGGCGCGCAGCGTGATGGTCACGGTGAGCCGCCGGACCCGGTCGAAGCCGCCGCTTTCCTTGAAGGAGAGCGGGATGCCCTGGCCGCCGTCGATCGAGAGCTGGGCGTCGCGCCGCTCGCCGCTGGCGTACCAGATGGTGAGCTGGTAGGAGCCGAGGCCGGGCGCGCGCACGCCGCTGAAGGTGAGTGTCCCGCCCTGGCCGACGAAGCCGACCCTGGTGTTGCCCGAGCAGCGGTCGCACCCCAGCGGGCGGGCGCCGCCGGCCAGGCCGGCCGACTCGGCCTCCCGGTCGAGGCGCAGCGGCAGGATGGTCGTGGCCGTCGTGGTGGTGGTGACCGCGACCGGCGCGGTCGAGGGGGCCGCGGCCCGCGTCGAGGGCGGCACGGTCGGCGGGGCCGCCAGCCGCGGCCGGTCGGGCTGGTCGGCGCCCGCGAGCCGGCCCATCACCCGGATGCCGACCACCACGCCGAGCACCGCCAGCACCGCGAGGAAGACCGCGATCAGCCCCACCGCGAGCGCGTCCCGCGGCCGGTCGTCGGCCGCCCACCCCGCCGCCGCCTCGCGCGCGCCCGCCGGCCCGGACGGATCCTCCCGGCCGTCCCACCCGGTGCCCCGGTCTGGCGCGCCCGTCCAGGCCGGCTGCTCGACGCGGGTCGGCGCCTCGCCGGTTCCTAGGCTGGGAGGCCACGGCGGCTGGTCGAGTCCTGCCGCGGCCGCCGCGTCCGGGCTCGCCTGGACCGGCGGCCACGGTGGCTGGTCGAGTCCTGGCGCGGCCCCGGCGTCCGGCGAGGCCGTGCCGAGGTGTGCCATGGCGGTGTCGGCGGCCGCCGGTGGTGGCGCGGAGGCCGGGAGGAGCGCCGCCGCCGTGACGGGCGCCGGGGCCGGGACGAGGGCCTGCCGCTCGGCCCGGGGCGCGGCGGCCCGCCGCACCTCGGGGAGGTGCAGCGGCGCGGCGGCCGGGGCCGTCTCGGCCAGCAGGCGGGCGGCCTCGGCAGCGGAGGGGCGCTCGGCGGGGGTTGCCGCGAGCATGCGGGCCAGCGCCGACCCCAGCCAGCCGGCCAGCTCCGGCGCCACCCCGGCATCTCCCGACGGAGGCCGGCCGACGGCCGCGTAGTGCAGCGTCGCCGCGGTCGCCCAGACGTCCACCGCCGGAGTGGGAGGCTCGCCGGCGGCCAGCTCGGGGGCGAGCACCCGGGAGCTCGAGGACCCGGCCCTGGCGGCGAGGGCGCGCGGGTGCAGGCGCAGGACGCTGCCGCCGGCGCCGACCAGCTTGGCCGCGCCGGCGGGGGTCACCAGCAGGCTGCCGGGGCTGACCGCGCCGTGCAGCACGCCGGCCTGGTGGAGGGCGGCAAGGCCGGCGAGGGTCTCCACGGCGAGCTGCGCCCCCCGCCGGGGTGGCAGGGGCCCGTGCCGGCGCACCAGCTCGTGCAGGGTCACGCCCTCGACCAGCTCCATCACCAGGACCGGCTGGCCGGCGTCGTCGACCAGGTCGTACACGGCGGCCAGCGCCGGGTGGTGGACGGCGGCGACCGCGTCCGCCTCGCTGCGGAGCCTCGCGGCCATGGCGGGCAGGTCGGCGGCGGGCAGCCAGTCCGGCCGGCGCAGCTGCTTCAGGGCGACCGGCCGGTCGCCGGCCAGGTCGCGGGCGCGCCAGACCACGCCGAGGCCGCGGTCGTGCAATACGGTCTCCGGCGCGTAGCGGTCGGCAACGAGCCGGCCGCCGGCTCCCTGCCACATGGGCGGGAGGCTACCGCATCCGGCGCCGTGCGGGGCGCAACGGGGGTCCGGGGGCTCAGCGGCGCCCGGAGGGTGGGCCGCCGCTACGTCGGCGGGTCCCGGAAGATCACGGTGACGTCGCTGTAGCCGAGCGAGCGGAGCATGCTCTGCAGCATCTCGCGGGTGTTCTGCTCGGCGCGGGCGACCAGCTCGCTCTCCCTGGCGGCGGCGGAGAGCTTCTCCTCGGCGATGCGGTACAGCTCGCGCTCGCTGGTGGGGTTGTCGGAGAACACCGACCCGAGCCGGTCGAGCGCGCCGCGCTCCCGGTTGGCCACGTAGCTGCGCGCCGGGTCGACGTGCGCCCTGGCCAGGCGGGCGTGGGGGAGGGTGATGGTGGCCGAGCGCCGGTCCGGCGAGACCGTCACGGCGCGCGAGTCGAGGTGGGAGAAGTCCACCTCGGCGTCGACCGTGCCGGCGGCCACGAACAGGGTGCGCTCGCCCTTGAGGAACGAGGGGATCAGGCGGGAGCCCTTCTCGATGTCGACCAGCACCTCGAAGTTGCCGGTGGCGGCCTTGTGGACGCTGAGGTCCTGGATCGACTCGAGCAGCACCGGCTGGCTGCGGTCGGTGCTCCTGGCGGCGAACGGGTTGGGCAGCGAGGGCCAGAGCCGCAGGTCGGCGATGCGTCCGACGGCGACGAGGGCGACCACGAGCGCCAGCAGCGCGACCAGCGCCCAGAGCCGCGAGCGGCGCGCGGGCTGGCGCGGGGCCGGCTCGCGCGGCTCGAGTGGCACGGTGGGCGGTCCGCTCTCGGAGGCGTACCGGTGGCCGGTCGCCCCCGGCCGCCTGCCGTCGCCTCGGTCCGCGCTCATGGTTCCTTCATACCCCCAGAACCGCCCCGTCAAATGCCGCGGGCGTCCCGTCCTGGCCATCGTCCCACAGCCTTGTGACCTGATCCTTCCACGAACCCGTCCCGTCTTGCTGTCCGATAACCGGCTAGGTTTAAGGACGCCAGCGGGGTGACCCGCTCCGGCGGCCCACGCGGAGGAGCGGGGCCTGCGTCGACGCGACCGCGCTGCTCACCCCGCCACCCGGAGCAGCACGACGGTGACGTTGTCGGGGCCGCCGGCCAGGTTGGCCGCCTCGATCAGCGCCGCGCAGGCCTCGTCGCCGTCGTCCCTGGCGGCGAGCAGCTCGGCGATGGAGCGGTCGGCCAGCGGCTCGGTGAGCCCGTCCGAGCAGATCAGGACCTGGTCGCCCGGCCGCAGCGCCAGCGGGGCGGGCAGCTCGACCTCGAGGTCGGCGTCGAGCCCGACGGCGGTGACCAGCACGCTGCGGAACGGGTGGGAGGCCGCCTCCTCCTCGCTCAGCCGCAGCTGCCGCACGAGCTGGGCGACCACGGTGTGGTCGCGGGTGAGCTGGCGCAGCCCCTCGCCCTCGCGCAGCAGGTAGGCGCGGCTGTCGCCGACGTGCGCGAGGAGCAGGTGGTCCTGGTGCAGGAAGGCGGCGGTCAGGGTGGTCGCCATGCCCGTGTAGGCCGGGTCCGTGGCGGCCTTGTCCATCACCGCCCGGTTGGCCGCGGCGAACCCCTCCAACAGCGTCCGCTCGGCCGCCTCGAGGCTGTCCGGGCGCGCCCGGTCGAGCGGGGCGAGCGCCTCGATCGCCGTGCTGGAGGCGACCTCGCCGGCGCGGCGGCCGCCGAGGCCGTCGGCGACGGCGAACAGCCTGGCGCCGCGGTGGTGGGCGTCCTCGTTGGTCTCGCGGACGCGGCCACGGTCGCTCGCGGCGAACGCGCTGACGTGCATGCCACCGGCCTCCTCGCTCGTGGTACGCGAATCATAGAGCCGTGGGGAGCCGGTCATGTATCGGTGCTGCATCATCCTCGACCCGCCGCGACCGGAAGCGGCAACGGCGCGCACCGCGGATACGTGACCGGCTCCCCATAGGTCGATTTCCCGCGACGGGCGCATGACGATTCATCACGACGGTGCCCTACCCTTGGCGCGATGGAACCGCCCCGTCCGAGCCCACCGGGTCCAGCCGGCGTGAGCGCTGCGGCCGGGGCCGCGGCGCGCCGCGCCCACGCCGCGACCGCGCTGGTCTTCTTCGTGCACGGCGTGGTGATCGCCACCTGGGTGCCGCGCATCCCGGCGATCAAGGAGCGCCTCGGCCTGACCGAGGGCTCGCTCGGGGTCGCGCTGCTCGGGCTCGCCGTCGGCGCGCTGCTGGCGATGCAGCTCGTCGGCCCGCTGCTGGGCCGCTTCGGCAGCCGGCCGGTCACCAGGGCGGCCGTGCTGGCCAACGCCGCGTTGCTGCCCGCCCCCGCGCTCGCCTGGAACCTCGCCTCCCTGCTGGTCGCCCTGTGGCTGTTCGGGGTCAGCATCGGGCTGGTCGACACGGCGATGAACGCGCACGGCGTGGTGGTGGAGCGGCTCCGCGGGCGGCCGATCATGGCCGGGCTGCACGGCCTGTGGAGCGTCGGTGGGCTGGTCGGGGCGACCGCCGCCGGCCTCGCCGCCCGCGCCGGCTGGGACCTGCTGCCACACTTCGCGGCGACCGCCGCCGTGCTCGGCGTGCTGGCCGCGGCCGGCACCCGCCGCCTGCTGCCAGCGGCCGCCGACCGCCTCGGCGCCGGCGACCGGCCGGGCGGCCGCGGCGGCGGCCGGGCCGCCGGGTGGGGGAGAGCGGTGCTGCTGCTCGGCCTGGTGGGCTTCTGCTCCTTCGTCGGGGAGGGCACCGCGGCCGACTGGAGCGCGCTGTACCTGCGGCAGCTCGGCGCGAGCCCGGGCGCGGCCGCCGCCGGGTTCGCCGCGTTCTCGCTGGCGATGGCGTCCAGCCGCCTGCTCGGCGACCGGCTCGCGGCCCGCACCGGCCCGGTCCTCCTGGTGCGCGCCGGCGGCCTGGTCGCCGCGTGCGGGCTCGGCCTCGGCGTGGCCTCCGGCCACCAGCTGCCCGCCGTGGCGGGGTTCGGGCTGCTCGGCATCGGGCTGGCCGCGGTCGTGCCGATCGCCTTCAGCGCCGCCGGCAACCTCGGCGGTCCGGGCGGGATCGGCATCGCCCGCGTGGCCAGCCTCAGCTATCTCGGCACCCTGGCCGGGCCGCCGGCCATCGGGTTCACCGCCGAGCTGGTCGGGCTGCGGCTCGCGCTCGGCATCCCGCTGGCCCTGTGCCTGGTGATCGCGCTGTGCGCCGACGGCGTCGCCTCGGCGGCGGGCACCAGGCCCTGAGCGGGGGAGCGGTCGTCAACCGAGGCCTGACCGCACCGTCGCGCCGTCGCCGATCAGGAGAATAATCGAGGGCGGACGCCTCACCGACGCGACAGGACCCGCCAGTGCCCGAGCTGGGCTCCGGCCCATCCCATCACCCGGCCGCCCCCGACGGGCGCTGGCGCGCCTTCCGGCTGCTCGCCCTCACCCAGGCCACCCATGCCGCCGGCGACGTGCTGGTCGCCGTCGCCCTGGCCGACACCCTGTTCTTCTCCGTCCCGCTCGGCGAGGCGCGCGGCAAGGTCGCCCTCTACCTGGGGCTCACCATGGCCCCGTTCGCCGTGCTCTCGCCGCTGGTCGGGCCGTGGCTGGACCGGCGCAGGGGCTCCTACCGCGCGGCCATCGTGCTGGCCATGGCCGCCCGGGTGCTCCTGGCGGTGCTGCTGTCCAGCCGCACCGACCGGCTGCTGCTCTACCCGCTCGCCTTCGGCCTGCTGGTCTTCTCCCGCGTGCACGTGGTCAGCCGCGCCGCGCTGGTGCCGGAGGTCACCCCGCCGGGCCGGACGCTGCTGTGGGCCAACGGCCGCCTGGCGGTGATCGCGGTGCTCGGCGGCGCGATCGCCGCCGGCCCCGCGCTCGCCCTCAACCACTTCCTCGGCCCGGCCGGGGCGCTGTGGGCGGCCGCCCTGACGTTCGCCGGCGGGACCGCGGCCGGCGTCGCCCTGCCGCTGGCCGAGGGGTCCGGCCAGCGCCGCCCCGACCGGCCCGTCCTCTACCGCGAGCTGCTCTCCTCGCGCCTGCTCGCCGGCGGCATCGTGATGGCCACCCTGCGCGCCGCGGTCGGCTTCACCACCTTCCTGCTCGCCTTCCTGCTGCGGGCCGAGGGCGCGGGCGGCAAGGGCCTTGCCCTGGTGGTGGTGACCGCCTCCGTCGGCGGCTTCGCCGGCTCGGCCTTCGCCCCGGCGCTGCGGCAGATCCTCTCCGAGTCGCTGCTGCTGCTGGCCGGCCTGCTGGTCGTCGGCTTGTCGGCCGTCTGGACCGCCAGCGCCTTCTCGCTGGCCAGCGCGGCCGTGCTCGGCACCGTCGTCGGGCTCGCCGCCGCCACCGGCCGGCTCGCCTTCGACAGCCTGCTGCAGGTCGACGCGCCGGAGCACGTCCGCGCCCGCACCTTCGCCCGCTACGAGACGATCTTCCAGCTCTGCTGGGTCGCCGGGGCCGGGCTGGCGGCGGCCCTGCCGTTCCGGCCCGGCAACGGCCTCGGCACGCTGGCTGGCCTGTGCCTGCTCGGCCTGCTGGTCTCCGCCCGCGGGCTGCTGCGCCGCCGCCACGCGGCCAGCCGCCGCGGCGCCGCGCCCCGCGGCGAGCGCGAGTGGGCCGTGCGCGGCGTGCTCCGGCGCGAGGCCGCGGTCCGCCGCATCCCGCCCGGCGACCCGGACCGTCCCGACCGGCCCGGCTGACCAGCGCCCTTCTACAGGGGGAGCAGGCGGTGGGCGGCCGGCTGCGCCCGCTGGCGTAGTCGGCGCGACCGCCGCTGGGCGATGACGCCCGCCGCCCCGAGGGCCTACCCTGCCGTCGAGATGAACGAGAGCGTCAGCGCCCCGCCGGCCCGCTACCGGCTCTGGCCCGCGCCGGGCAGGTACGGCGACCTCGCCCGCGCCGTGGTGATCGGCACGGTCCAGGTCGGCATCACCTACCTGGCCGCGCACAACCAGCCCGAACGCCGGCAGCTCGGCCTGCTCGGCACGGCACTGCTCGTGGCCGGCCCGGCCGCGCTCGTCGTCCGCCGCCGCTGGCCGCTGTCCGTGCTGGCCTTCGTGCTGGCCGTGAGTGTCGCCTACTACGTGCTCGGCTACCCGTTCGGGCCGGTGTTCCTGGCGCTGATCGTCGCCATCTTCACCGCCGTCACGCTCGGCCGGCGGCTCGGCGCCTGGCTGCTCGCCGGCGCCGGCCTGCTGAGCTGGTTCACGCTGCAGACGCTGGTCGGCTGGGGCGCGCCGCCGGCGGCGATCCACGTCGGCCTCGTGGCCGGCTGGCTGCTGGTGATGCTGACCGTCTCCGAGATCGCCCGGGCCGGCCGGCAGCGCGCCGTCGAGGCCGAGCAGGCCCGGCTCGAGGAGAGCCGCCGCCGCGCCGGCGAGGAGCGGCTGCGCATCGCGCGCGAGCTGCACGACGTGGTGGCGCACAACATCTCCCTGATCAACGTCCAGGCCGGCGTCGCCCTGCACCTGATCGACGAGCGGCCCGAGCAGGCCCGCACCGCGCTCGCCGCGATCAAGCAGGCCAGCAACGAGGCGCTCGGCGAGCTGCGCTCCGTGCTCGACGTGCTGCGCCAGGTCGACGAGGCGTCCCCGCGGGCGCCGACGGCCGGCCTCGCCAGGCTCGACGACCTGGTCGCCCGCGCCGCGGCCGCCGGCCTTTCCGTGCGCACCGAGGTCGAGGGCGAGCCCCGGCCGCTGCCGGCAGGCGTCGACCTGGCCGCCTTCCGCATCGTGCAGGAGGCCCTCACCAACGTGGCCAGGCACGCCGGCCCGGCGAGCGCCACCGTCCGGGTCGCCTACGGCGACGACGACCTCACCGTGCAGGTCGACGACGACGGCCGCGGTCCTGGTGGCGGCGCCTCCGGCGGCGGCAACGGCATCCCGGGGATGCGCGAGCGCGCCGCCGCCCTCGGCGGCCGGCTGCGGGCCGGGCCGCGCCCGGGCGGCGGCTTCCAGGTGCTGGCCAGCCTGCCCCTGGACGGCGACGGACGGCGCGACGCCGCCCCGGACGGCACGGCGTGATCCGCGTCCTGCTGGTCGACGACCAGGTCCTGGTCCGGGCCGGGTTCCGCGCGCTGCTCGACGCCCAGGACGACATCGAGGTCGTCGGCGAGGCCGGCGACGGCGAGGAGGCCGTCGCCCTCACCACCAGCCTGGTCCCCGACGTCGTGCTGATGGACATCCGCATGCCCGGCCTGGACGGGCTCGGGGCGACCCGCGAGATCGTGGCGGACGAGCGCCTCAGCGCCGTGCGCATCGTGATCCTCACCACCTTCGACCTGGACGAGTACGTCTTCGAGGCGCTGCAGGCCGGCGCCAGCGGCTTCCTGGTCAAGAGCACCGAGCCGGTCGAGCTGATCCACGGCGTGCGGGCGGTGGCGCGCGGCGACGCGCTGCTCTCCCCGGGCGTCACCCGCCGGCTGATCGCGCGCTTCGCCGAGCGGGCCAGGCAGCCGGCCTCGGCGCCACAGCTCGACGCGCTCACCGAGCGGGAGCGGGAGGTGATGGCGCTGGCCGCCGAGGGCCTGTCCAACGACGAGATCGCCGAGCGGCTGGTGGTCAGCCCGGCGACCGCCAAGACCCACGTGAGCCGCGCCATGGTCAAGCTCGGCGCGCGCGACCGCGCCCAGCTGGTCGTGTTCGCCTACGAGTCGGGCCTGGTCCGCCCCGGCTGGCTCGGCTGATGCCGTACCACCGCCGGGGCAGGCCGGCCCGCGCTGCTGCGCCCGCTGGCGTAGCTAGGAAGACTCCGCCCGTGCGACGACGCCGGCGGGCTGGTGGCGGACCATGAGGTGGTACCGCACCAGCCCGACGCACAGAGGTGACACGAACTCATGGCATTGCTACAGCGCCACGACGGCGCCACGGCCACCCTGGCCCCGGCGCCACCGCCGACGGTCCCCGACCCCGGCAGCGTCCTGATCGACCTGCACGTCGACGCCGAGCGCGCCTTCGCCCGCTACGACGCGGCCGAGGGCAGCCACCGGGGACGCTTCCAGGCGGTCCGCACGATCGCCAACGCCCTCGCCGTCCACCACGCCGTCGAGCAGGAGCTGATCCATCCCGCCCTGCGCGAGCGCACCGCCCGCCACGACGGCCTGATCGACCGCGAGGTCGAGCAGGGCCACCTGCTCAACCTGCTGCTGATCGAGCTCGGCCAGATGCTGCCGAGCGAGCCGCGCTACGACGCCAAGGTGGGCATGCTGCTGGAGCTGTTCCGCCAGCACGTCCACGACCAGGAGACCACCCTGCTGCCCGAGCTGCGCCGCCGGCTCGACGACGACGAGCGCGACCGGCTCGGCGCCGCCGCGGCCGAGCGGGCCGACCGGTTGCGCGCGGGCCCGCGGGGCTGAGCCGACCGCCACCTACGACAGGACCAGGAGGAGCCGATCCCATGACCACCGCTTCGAACGTCGTCCGCATCCTGATGCGCGCCTGCGCGGTCGTCCTGCTCGTGCTCGGCGTGCTGTTCTGGACCGGCAACGCCCACAGCCTGGTGCCGTTGCACCAGTTCACCGGGTTCGTCCTGGTGCTCGCCCTGTGGACCCAGGCGGGACTGGCCGCCAGGGCGGGGGTCAGCCTCGGCCTGGTCGCGGTGGCCGTGGTCTGGGGACTGGTGGTGCCGGTCCTCGGCCTGACCCAGACCGAGCTGCTGCCCGGCGGCGCCCACTGGCTGATCCAGGTCCTGCACCTGCTCGTCGGCATCGGCGCCATCGGCCTGGGCGAGACGCTGGCCGCGCGGGTCCACGCGCTGGCGCCCGCCAGCGGGCCCCAGACTTCATGACCGATAACCCGTTCACTTCCAAGACACCACGGTTGCCCCGCAGGCACGACGACCGCGGTTGTGACGGACGACTCGCTCACTGAGCGGCATCGACGGCGGTGCCGATGGTCGCGGGACGGTGGTGCCGCTCCTCTGACCGGCGGTTGCCCTGTCCGCGGGGCAGTCGTATGGTCGGCGTAGGCGACGCCTCGCGCCTGACTCCCTGACCGGGCGCCCACGCCGTCCGGCGCGCGGGAGCGAAGGGGGCTCGTGTCCTCGGGGCCACCCTGGCACGGCCGCGTGCCAGCGCGATCGGCGCCTCCTCGGCGCGGACGGTTCGCAGGGCGTGGGACTCGCGTATCCGTCCGCAGCGAGGAGTCCGACGTGACCAGGCAGAACAGCCTCAAGCGCCTCGTGCGTGCGCGCATGGCCGACACCGGGCAGAGTTACACCACCGCCTGCTCGACCGCCGCGAGGCGTCCTTCGCCGTGCTGGGTGGCCAGGCAAGCGAGGAGCTGGGCCGCATCTGGACGCGGCTCGGCGAGCTGGCCGAGCAGGCCGACGAGCGCTTCCCGCTCGACGCGGGCGCCGTCGACGAGCTCCTCGGCGGGCTGCGGGAACGCCTGCTGGCCATCTACGGGGCCGAGGTGGCGGCGAGGGACGCCCTGCGGGGGGTCCTCGCCTGATCCCGGCCGTTGCCGCCCTTCCGCCACTGGACGGGCAGCAAGGCAAGGGTCGTCTCCCCGGCAGCGTGCGTCATATGCTAGTCAGCGGAGAGCTACCTCCCAGCCTGGCAGGGTATTGGAGGTGGAGCGGGATCCGAACCCCAACGGAGAGGAGCCGCATGTCGAAGGTCGTGGGCCTGCTCGTCGGGATCGAGAACACCTTCCCCCGGCCGTTCATCGACGTCGTCAACGAGAAGGGCGCCAAGGACGACATCCGTGCCGAGATGTGCTCGCTCGGCGGCGCCCGCGAGCTGGAGGAGCCGCCCCGCTACGCGGTGATCGTCGACCGCATCTCCCACGAGGTCCCCTTCTACCGGGCCTACCTGAAGAGCGCGTCCCTGCTCGGCACGGCGGTGATCAACGACCCGTTCTGGTGGGAGGCCGACGAGAAGTTCTTCGAGTGCACCCTGGCCCGCAAGCTCGGCGTGGCGGTGCCGAAAACCGTGGTGCTCCCCAACAAGGAGTACACCCCCTACATCGACCCGTCTCGCAGTTTGCGGAACCTGGCCTACCCGCTCGACTGGGAGGGGATCGTCCGCTACACGGGCCTGCCGGCGGTGCTCAAGCCCAACACCGGCGGCGGCTGGCGCGACGTCTACGTGGTCGGCTCGATCGAGGAGCTGATCCACGCCTACGACCAGACCGGCCAGAAGACGATGATCCTGCAGGAGTTCATCGAGTGGGACGACTACGTGCGCTGCATCGTGGTCGGCGACGAGGTGCTGCCGTTCCGCTACGACCCGCACCGGCCGTTCTTCGACCGCTACATCACCGACCGCCCGCCAGAGGGCGAGCTGCGCGAGCAGGCGATCGCCCAGTCCCGCACGCTCACCCAGGCGCTCGGCTACGACATGGACACGGTCGAGTTCGCGGTCAGGGACGGCGTGCTGTACGCGATCGACTTCCTCAACCCGGCGCCGGACTTCGACAACTTCTCCATCAAGGACGAGGGCTTCGACTGGGTGCTGCACCACATGAGCGAGCTGGTGCTGCGCTACGCCAGGGGCGAGGCCAGCCCGCCGTGGCGGGGGGCGCAGCGCTGGTGGCGGTACGTATGACCGCGGACCCGATCGCCGCCTGGCACGACCTGCTCGAGGGCGACTCGGCGCTGGCCGAGGAGAGCTGTGCCGCCCTCACCGAGGGGCAGCGCGAACGCAGCCTGTTCTTCGGCGAGCACCCACTGTCGGTCTCGCTGCGCCCCCAGCTCGTCACCCGTGAGCGCTACCAGCGGGCGGTGGCCGCGGCCGAGACCGTGCACGGCGCGCTCGGCGCGCTCGAGAAGGCCCTGCTGGCCGATGCGGACCTGCGCGCCGAGCTCGACCTCGGCCCCGGCGAGGAGACGCTCGCCCTGGCCGAGCCGGGCTTCGTCTCTTCGTCGTCGTCGAGCCGGCTGGACAGCTTCTTCGCCGACGAGATCCGCTACGTCGAGTACAACGCCGAGTCGCCCGCCGGCATGGCCTACACCGACGTGCTGGCCGAGGTGTTCGAGTCCATGCCGGTGATGCGGGCCTTCAGGAAGCGCTGGCGGCTCACCGCGCTGCACGTGCGCGAGCGGCAGCTGGGTTGCATGCTGCAGGCCTTCGACGAGTGGCGCGGCGGCCGCTCCGAGCGGCCGGTGATGGCCATCGTCGACTGGCCCGGTCTGCCGACCCTGACCGAGTTCGAGATGTTCCGCGCCTACTTCGAGTCGCACGGGGTGCGGACCCACATCTGCGACCCGACCGGCCTGGAGTTCCGCGACGGCGTCCTGCGGGCCGACGGGGAGCCTGTCAACCTCGTCTACCGGCGCGTGCTCACCAGCGAGCTGCTGGCCACCGAGGACGACGCCCACCACGGCCTGCGCGACGCCTACCTGGCCGGGGCGGCCTGCGTGGTCAACAGCTTCCGGGCCAAGCTGCTGCACAAGAAGATGAGCCTGGCCCTGCTCTCCGACGAGCGCTACGCGGCGCTCTACACCCCGGACCAGCGGAAGGCGATCGACCGGCACGTGCCCTGGACCCGCAAGGTCCGCGAGGGCCCCGCCACCAGGCACGGCCAGCCCATCGACGACCTGGCCGCCTACATCTCCCAGCGACCCCGCGAGCTGGTGCTCAAGCCCAACGACGAATACGGCGGCAAGGGCGTGGTGCTCGGCTGGGCGGTCGACGTGCACGAGTGGGAGCAGGCCGTCGCCGTCGCCCTGACCCAGTCCTACGTGGTCCAGGAGGCCGTGCCCGTGCCCCGCGAGCTCTTCCCGGTCGCGCTGGACGGCCTCAAGCTGCTCGAGTTCTCCGTTGACATGGACCCCTACCTGTTCGACGGTCAGGTGGCCGGGACGCTCACCCGCCTGTCGTCGTCGGCGCTGCTCAACGTCACCGCGGGCGCGGGGAGCGTCGTGCCCGCCTTTGTGGTGGAGGGATCGGCGTGAGCGAAGACCGGCTCACCATCGGCATCGAAGAGGAGTTCCAGATCGTCGACCAGAGCGGCGAGCTGCGCGCCCACATCGACACCCTGCTCGCCGCCGCCAAGCCCGTGCTCGGCGAGGACGTCAAGGCGGAGATGCTGCAGTCGGTGGTGGAGGTCGGCACCCAGATCTGCCAGAACATCGACGAGGCCCGCGCCGAGATCGTGCGCCTGCGCGGCACCCTCGCCGGGCTGCTGAACCCGGACGGGCTGCGGATCGTCTCGGCCGGCACGCACCCGTTCTCGCACTGGCAGGACCAGCGCATCACCGAGCTGGAGCGCTACAAGATCCTCGAGGACGAGATGCAGGACGTCGTCCGCGAGCTGCTGATCTTCGGCATGCACGTGCACGTGGGCATCGCCGACCGCGAGTCGCGCATCGAGGTGATGAACGAGGCCCGCTACTTCCTGCCGCACCTGCTGGCGCTGTCGAGCTCCAGCCCGTTCTGGGTGGGGCGCAAGACCGGCCTGAAGTCCTATCGCAGCGTGATCTGGTCGCGCTTCCCGCGCACCGGCATCCCGCCGGACTTCAGCTCCTGGGACGACTTCGAGAACCACGTCGAGCTGCTGGTCAAGACGAACTCCATCGACAACGGCAAGAAGATCTGGTGGGACCTGCGCCCGCACTGGCAGTACCCGACCATCGAGTTCCGCGTCTGCGACGCGATGACCCGGGTGGACGAGGTCATCTGCATGGCCGCGCTGATCCAGGCGATCTGCGCCAAGCTGCTGCGGCTGCGCAAGCAGAACCTCGGCTTCCGCAAGTACCTGCCCACGCTGGTCGCCGAGAACAAGTGGCGGGCGATGCGCCACGGCATCGACGGCAAGCTGATCGACTTCGGCAAGCTCGCCGAGGTGCCGATGCGGGAGCTCACCGTGGAGCTGCTGGAGTTCGTCGACGACGTGGTCGACGAGCTCGGCTCCCGCCAGGACGTCGAGTACGTCCACACGATCCTGCGCGAGGGCACCAGCGCCGACCGCCAGCTCGCCGTCTACGAACGCACCGGCGACCTCGCCGCCGTCGTCGAATACCTCACCGACGAAACCGCCGCCGGCGTGCCGATCGGGTCGTGAGGGACCGCTCCGTGGACGGTCATCCACAGGCGCGCGGCGGCCGGTGATCGGGTGCGGGGCGCGCGGTAGCATCGGAGGGAGGCGCTGGACGCTGAGTAGCTGGATAGGGGACTCCGAACGGGGGGAGCGGGATGAGCGCGGCAGCACACGGCGAGCCACATGCCGAGGTCGAGGAGCTGCTCGCACGGCGGATGGCCGCGCTGGGCCCGGACGCGGCCCGGCTCCGCGCGGCGCTGCTGCGCGGTGAGTCCCCAGAGTCGCTCGGGCTGACCGAGGACGGCCTTTCCAGCCTGCTCGAGGGGAACGGCATCGAGGAGTGAGTCGCTACCACGTCATCGAGACCCCGACGGCCGTTGATGATCTTGGACCTGTGCAGGTTGGGCCAGTTCTGCCCATCATGGTCGTGGTCACGGCCGGCCGGTGCCAGGCACCGAGACTGGCAGGGTCAGGATCTCTCCGGTGCGAGGCCCGTTGGCCAGCCGATCGAGGTTGGCGACGTGGCCGTCGGCTGGCCGCCATTCGACGGTCAGGATGAACAGGGTTCGCCGGTCCGGACCGCCGAGCATCAACGCGAACGGAGCCCGGTTCTCGGGCAGTTCGACGCGTTGCAGGACTTCGCCGCCCGGGGCGACGCGGGCCACGGAGAACCCGGCGGTGCCGACCCAGACCGCGCCGTCGGCGTCGAGGCAGATGCCGTCCGGGCCGAGTCCTTCGGCGAAGACCCGCCGGCCGGACAGCCCTCCGTCGGCGTCGATGTCGAACGCGGTGAGCCTTCCCGCGAACGACTCGGAGATGATCAGCGTCCGGTTGTCGGGCGTGATGACCATGCCGTTGGGGAACTGAATGTCGCCGGCGACCTGGCGTAGCTGCCCGTCGGGCGTGACGAGCTTGATGTAGCCGGGCTTGGGCGGCGCTCCAGCGACGAAGTCGAAGTCCGCGCCGTTGAGGTAGATGTTGCCGCGGCCGTCCACCACGATCTCGTTCGCGCGCTGCTCGGCGTGGACGACCATCGACCCGTCGGGCTCCTGGCGCCGCAGCGTGTCGCCGGTCACCAGCAGCCTGCCGTCGGGCAGCCAGTCGATGGAATAGCCCATCGGGTAGCTGTCAGGATCTCGTGTGGTCATGACCTCGGCCTTGCCGTCCAGGCCGACGGCCACGACCTGGCGGTCGATCCAGTTGCAGAACCACAGCCGGCCCTCGTGCCACCGTGGCGACTCGGGAATTCCCAGGCCGCTCAGCAGGACCTTCGGCTCGGACATTGATGTCTCCTCGCTTCGCCGGGCTGCGCCGGCTGCAGGCCGGCTCCTTCACCTGCTACACGAACTGCTGGCCGCGATGGACCACGCCACCCGCGCCGTGCTCGCCCAACGCCATGTCGACGGCGCCCCGGGGGAGGTCCCAGGGTTCGCCCCGCTCCTGGCCGACCTGACCTGGCCGGTTCCGCTCTTCGCCCCGCTGCTGGGCTCCAGCCCGGCAGCCCTCAGCAGAACCGAGGCAGGTGGTAGGCGAGCTGGGAGCGCCAGGAGGGCCAGTCGTGGGGGACGTCGTGGCCCCAGAGGTCGAGCTCGTGGCGGATGCCCTTGGAGGCGAGCACGCCGGCGAAGCGCTTGGTGCTCTCCAGCGAGCCGGTGGTGTCCTCCCACTGGCCCTGGCCGCAGACCAGCACCAGGCTGACCTGGCGGCGCAGCCAGTCGAGGTGGTCGCCGTCCATGTTGGCCATGTAGTCCATGGGATTGTTGAAGTAGACGGTGTCGCCGCGCTCCCAGCCGCCACCGACGACGCTGACGTCGTAGACGCCGCTCATGCACAGCGCCAGCGGGAACAGGTCGGCCCGCTTGAGCGCGAAGTTGGCCGCGTGGTAGGCGCCGAAGCTGCACCCGGTGGTCATCAGCTCGGTCTGGCCGCCCGCGTCCTCGGCGATCCGGGGGACCACGCGGTTGAGGATCCAGTCCTCGTACAGGCCGTGCTGCCGGGCGCGAGCCTCGAGCGACAGGCTGCCGTTGCGCCAGCTGTGGGCGTCGAAGCTGTCCACGCAGTAGAGCTTGACCCTCCCGGCGTCGATCAGCTCCGACACCGCCGCGATCATGCCGCGGTCCTCGTAGTCGGAGCAGCGGCCCGCGTCGGACGGGAACAGCAGCAGCGGGCGCCCGTAGTGGCCGTAGGCGAGCACGCCGCCGGCGCCGAACGCCGGCGAGTCGATCGACCAGTAGTCACGTCTCATGCCCACAACTCCTCGAGGAACCTGACCAGGTGCGGGTCGAACAGGTCCCGCCAGGCGATCCAGTTGTGCCCGTCCCGTGTGGGCACGAACCGCACCGTGTAGCCCTGGCGCGCCAGCACCAGGCCGGTGGCCCGGTTGTTCGGCAGGTTCACCTCCACCGTGCCGCAGGTGATCACCACCGGGACGGGCTGGTTCCAGTCCCGGTCGGCGTGGACCCGGTCCATGAACCGGCGGATCCGCAGGAACTCCTCGAAGCCGAGGTCGTGCGGGTCGTAGCGGTGGTGGAAGAAGCTGCCCGACTGCAGGAACAGCCCGCCGAAGGTCGGCGGGTGCAGGCGGTGGGCGTGCAGCATGGCGAGCGCCCCGAGGCTCGGGCCCATGCCCACCCGCCAGCGCCGGCCCGGCGGCGACGGCGCCAGCTTGGCCAGCGACGGCAGGATCTCGCGGGCCAGGGCCTCGGCGTAGGCCGGGCTGGCCGAGTAGTGCTCGCCGCGGCGCATCGGGTGCAGCAGGGCGGCGCGCATGCGCGGCACGGCGCGGCGGTGGGAGAGCCGGTCGAGCATGACCAGCAGGCTGGAATACCGCGCGTACTCGATGCCGTCGTGGGCCACCAGCAGCGGCAGCCGCTCGTCGGGGCCGGCGCCGTGCGGGCTCCAGATCTGCGCGTGCAGGCGCCCGTCGAGCGAGGGAACCTCCAGCTCGAGGTCGCGGACCTCGCCGGCGGGCACGTCGACCGGGGTCACCCAGGCGGGCGGGCGGTAGCCGGGGAACTCGATCACCGACTTGTCGCCGAACGGCCCGGGGCCGCGCAGCGGGTTGGCGGGGTCGGGGACCAGCTCGCTGCGGCCGTCGGCGTACAGCAGCTCGAGCAGGTACTCCATGCGGTCGACCTGCGGCCGCGGGAAGGCCAGCCGCCACGGGTCGCCGTTCTTGCCCGCCTCCAGGCTCCAGCCGCCCCGCGGCATGGCCACCTCCTGGAACAGCCAGGCGGCGGTCAGGTCGGGCGGGGGATGGTGCAGCCGGAAGGTGACACCGTCGGTCGTGACCAGAGGACCGGCGTCGGCGTCGCTGCTCTGCATGGCTGCACGATACCGGTCACTCGCGACGGCCGCCTGGCCGGCTGACCCCGCCACGCGAAGACCCCGGCCACCCCGGCCGGGGTCGCCGTCGCGCGCACGGTCCGCGCTCCCGCCCGGGATCTGGCAACCTGGAGTGGTTGCGCGCCGGGACAGACGACCCGGCAGGAGATGACGGACCGAACCATGATCGCAACCCTCACCGGGCTCGGCCTCTCGGCCGCCGCCGGCCTCAACGCCTACATCCCGCTGCTGCTCGTCGGCGCGGTGGCCCGCTGGACCGAGGTGGTCACCCTTCCTCCCGACTTCGCCTGGATCGAGAACGAGTGGGTCCTCGCCGGGGTCGCCGTGCTGCTGCTCGCCGAGATGGTGCTCGACAAGGTGGCGATCGTCGACCACGTCAACGACATGGTGCAGACGTTCGTGCGCCCCGCCGTCGGCGGCATCATCTTCTCCGCCACCGCGGCGGCGCAGCAGGTCGACGCGTCGCCCTGGATGCGGGACCACCCGTGGGTCGGCTGGCTGGCCGGCATCGCGGTGGCCGGGCTGGTCCACGCCGGCAAGGCGAGCGCCCGCCCGGTGGTCAACGTCACCACCTTCGGGACCGCCACCCCCTTCGTGAGCGCGGCCGAGGACGGCGTCTCGCTGGGCATGAGCCTGCTCGCGCTGTTCGCCCCGCTGCTGGTCCTGGTCGGCCTGCTGCTGCTCGGCCTGGCCATGTTCCTGGGGCTGCGGCGCCTGCGCCGCCGCCGGCAGCGGCGACAACGCCACGCCCCGCCCGCTGCGGCGGGGAACAACCCGGACCTTGCGCGCCGTTCGACCTGGTGAACAGCGAATTTTTAAGGGAGCGTCAGGGGACGTCGAGGCGGAAGTCGAGGTCGGCGGCGACGTCGGCGGTGTCCATCTGGGCCTTCTGCAGGCGGCCGGAGTAGTCCCAGTTGACCGCCTGCCAGCGGGTGAACTGGTCGAGCACCCAGATGCCGGACTGGCGGGCGCCGTTGCCGGAGCGGCGGTTGCCGCCGAAGGGCAGGTGCGCCTCGGCGCCCGAGGTGGAGTTGTTGACGCTCACCATGCCGGCGCCGACGCGCTCCCTGAAGCGGAACACCGCCTCGGGGTCGCGCGTGTAGATCGAGGCCGACAGGCCGTAGCCGTGGCCGTCGGCCAGCTCCACGCCCTCGTCGAAGTCACCGAACGAGGCCACGCCGACGATCGGGCCGAAGGTCTCGGTGCGGTACAGCTCGTCCTTGGCGGTGACCCCGTCGACGATCGTCGGGTGGCAGTACAGGCCGGCGTCGGGGTCGCCGACGAACCCGGCCCGCGGGTTGGCCCGGGTGATCCGCCCGAGCCCGGTCGAGCCGCTGGTGCGGTGATGGCCCTCGATCAGGTCGAGCCAGCCCCCGAAGCGCTCCAGGAAGCGCTCGTGCAGCATCGGCCCGTAGAGCACGTCCTCGCGCGGGTCGCCGATCCGCGCCGCCTCGGTCGCCGCGCTGAAGCGGGCCAGGAACTCGTCGTGGAGCGACTCGTGCACCACCACCGTGCCGAGCGAGGTGCAGCGCTGCCCGGCCGTGCCGAAGCCGCTGAACAGCGCCCCTTCGACCGCCAGGTCGAGGACGGCGTCGGGCATCACCAGCAGCGGGTTCTTGCCGCCGAGCTCCAGGCAGGGAGCCTGCAGGTGGCGGCCGCAGAGCTCGCCGATACGGCGGCCGACCGCCGACGAGCCGGTGAAGCCGACCTTGTCGACCAGGCCGGCCTCGAGGGCCTGCTCGAGACCCTGGAAGGTGGTCGGGCCGTCGGCCACCACCAGGTTGAGCACCCCGTCGGGCAGGCCGGCGTGCCAGAACAGCTCGGCGAGGGCCAGCGCGCTCGCCGGGGCGTACTCCGCCGGCTTCCACACCACCGCGTTGCCGCAGACCAGCGCGGGCACCACGTACCAGGCGGGCACGGCGACCGGGAAGTTGCCCGCGGTGATCACCGCCGCGACCCCGACCGGCGTCCGGAAGGTGAACAGCTGCTTGTCGGGCATCTCGCTCGGCACCGTCTGCCCGTACAGCCGCCGTCCCTCGCCGAGGAAGAAGTTGCACGTGTCGACGATCTCCTGCACCTCGCCGAGCGCCTCGCCGTAGGGCTTGCCGATCTCGTCGGTGACCAGCCGGGCGAGCGCCTCGGCGTTCGCCTCGACCAGCCGGCCGGCCTGCTGCACGGCACGGCCCCGGACCGGCGCCGGGGTCGCCGCCCAGGCGGCCTGCGCGGCCCGGGCGGCCCGGCACGCCTCGACCAGCACGGCCGCGTCGGCCAGCTCCACCTCGCTGGTGACCTCGCCGGTCCGGGCGGGGTTGACCAGCCGCAGGCGCCGCCCGGGCGGCCCTGGCCGTGCCTGCCCGCCGACGATCGAGGCCACGGTGCGTGTCATGACTGCCTCCCGGGTGCCGCGGGCGGCCGCTGGGTCGGCCGCCGGTCCAAGGGTCGCCCGCCGTGGCCGCGACCGGCAAGCGGGGCAGGCAGGGCATGTGCCTATTTACCGGCACAGGCCGCGTGCCTATGCTCGCGCCAGAGGTCCGTCGAGCGGGTGGGAGCGGGGCCATGACGGAACAGGCGGTCCTGGCGGCGCGCCAGGAGATCGAGCGGGAGATCCAGGGAAGGACCCTGTGCGACCTGCTCCACGAGAACGCCACGCGTCACGGTGAGGAGCCGGCGCTGTCCTGGAAGCAGGACGATGCCTGGCAGACCGCCAACTGGCGCGAGTACCAGGAGCGCATCGCCGAGGCGGCCCTCGGCCTGGCCGGGCTCGGCGTCGGCCGCGGCGACTTCGTGGCCATCATGGCGTCCAACCGGCCGGAGCACGTCATCGCCGACCAGGCCGCCTTCCACGCCGGCGCGGTCCCGACCACCTTCTACGCCACCCTGGCGCCCGAGCAGATCCGCTACTGCGCCGCCCACTGCGAGGCCAAGGTCGCGGTGCTGGAGAACCGCGACGTCGCCAAGCGCTGGCAGGAGATCCGCGACGAGCTGCCCGCCCTGCGGCACGTGATCATGCTGGAGGACGCCGAGGAGTTCGCCAGCCAGCCCGGGGTGGTGTCCTGGTCGGAGCTGCTGACCCGCGGCCGGGAGGCCCTGGCCACGGCCGGCAAGGGCCGCTTCGACGAGCTGCGCGCCAAGGTCGAGCCGGAGGACCCGGCCACCCTGATCTACACCTCGGGCACCACCGGCCCGCCCAAGGGCGTCCTGCTCACCCACCACAACGTGCTCTACCAGGCGGCCGCCCTGGACCGGCTGACCACCGTCCCCGACGGGCTCACCTCCGTGTCCTACCTGCCGCTGGCCCACATCGCCGAGCGGGTGCTGTCGATCTACCTGCCGCTGAAGAAGGTCTCCCACGTCTACTTCTGCCCGGACGCCCTGCAGGCGCTCGACTACGTGCGCGAGGCCCGGCCGAGCTTCTTCTTCGGGGTGCCGCGGGTGTGGGAGAAGGTCCGCGCCGGCCTCACCGCGAGGCTGGCCGCCGAGCCGGACGCGCGCAAGCGCCGCCTCGCCCAGGCCGCCGTGGCCGCCGGCCTGGAGGTGGTCGGCCGCAGGCGCCGCGGCCTGTCCGTGCCGCCGCTGCTGCGCGCCCGCCACGCCGTGCTCGACCGGCTCGTGCTCGCCAAGATCCGGCAGGCCGTCGGCCTGGACCGCTGCCTGTTCACCTCCAGCGCCGCCTCGCCCCTGGCGATCGACGTGGCCGAGTTCTTCTCCGCCATCGGCCTGCCGCTGGTCGAGGTCTACGGCATGACCGAGACCACCGGGGTGGCCACCGGCAACCCGCCGGACAAGCTCAGGATCGGCACGGTCGGCCCGGCGATCGCGGGCATCGAGGTGCGGCTCGGCGACGACGGCGAGGTGCTGGTGCGCGGTCCGGTCAACACGCCCGGCTACCACCGCCGCCCCGAGGCCACCGCCGAGCTGCTCGACGACGACGGCTGGCTGCACACCGGCGACGTCGGCGTGCTCTCCGACGACGGCTACCTGCGCATCATCGACCGCAAGAAGGAGCTGATCATCACCTCGGGAGGCAAGAACATCTCCCCGGCCAACATCGAGGGCCTGCTCAAGGAGCACGCGCTGATCGCGCAGGCGCTCGCCTACGGCGACAACCGGCCCTACGTGGTCGCCCTGGTCGTGCTCGACCACGAGGTCGCCCCGGGCTGGGCCAAGCGCGAGGGCACGGCCTTCGACGGGCTGGCCGCGTTCGCCGGCGACCCGCGCGTGGTCGAGGAGGTGCAGCGCGCGGTCGACGCGGCCAACCAGCGCCTCTCCCGCGCCGAGCAGGTCAAGCGCTTCGCCGTCGTGCCGGCCGAGTGGACCGCCGAGAGCGAGGAGCTGACGCCGACCATGAAGCTCAAGCGCCGCGTGATCCACGACAAGTACGCCGAGGACATCGAGGCCCTGTACGCGAGCTAGGACGGGCGACCCGAGGACGGTCAGGCCAGCACCAGCCGATCATCGCCGCGCGTCGCGACCGGGAGCGGGCGGGAGCAAGGCGATCCCCTGGTAGCCTGCCTCCGTGCGGGCCTGGGAGCTGGTCGTCGTGTTCGGTGCGGCCGTCGCCGGCGGTGGAGTGAACGCGATCGCCGGCGGCGGGACGCTGATCACCTTCCCGACGCTGCTGTGGCTGGGCCGCGACCCCGTGCTCGCCAACGCCAGCAACACGCTGGGCCTGTTACCGGGGACCGTGGTCGGCGCGATCGGATTCCGCGCCGAGCTGGCCCGCGGCCGCGCCTGGGTGGCGCTGCTGCTGGTCCCGTCCCTGGCCGGCGGCATCGCCGGCGCGGTCCTGCTGCTGCGCACGCCCACCTCGACCTTCGAGGCGATCGTGCCCTGGCTGATCCTTGCCGCCACGCTGCTGCTGGCGCTGCAGGAGCCGCTGTCGGCGCGGCTGCGACGGCACGAGGCGATCCGGCTGCCGCCCGCCTGGAAGGCCCTGGCCGTGCTGTTCCAGGTCGCCGTCGGCGTCTACGGCGGCTACTTCGGCGCCGGCATCGGCATCCTCATGCTCGCCGCCCTCGGCCTGCTCGGCATGACCGACCTGCACCAGATGAACGGCGTCAAGAACCTCCTGGCCGCGGCCATCAACGGCATCGCGATCGTCTGGTTCATCGCCTCCGGCGCGATCCTGTGGCGCGACGCCCTGGTGATGATGGCCGGCGCCGCCCTCGGCGGCTGGGCTTCCTCCCGCCTCGCCTACCGCCTCGGCCGCCAGGCCGTCCGCCGCGCGGTGGTCGCGATCGGGTTGGCCATGGCGGTCGGCCTGGCCCTGCGGCTGCGCTGAGGCGGCAGTCCTGAGGGAGAGCCCTGACCCTGAGGTGCTTGACGCTCTCGGGTGACGCAGCGACGCTTCGCCCGGTGCGGACAATCGCGATCGAGAAAGGAAGCACCGCCATGCCCGCTGCCTCCCCGCTCACTGGTCCACCCGTCGCCTCGGTCGCCGAGGCGATCCAGCGGATGGAGGCAATTCACGGCCACCTGCGCGCCGACGACGGGTTGCGCTACTTCAACCTGATGTACCTGGAAGTGACCAAGGCGTTCCAGCAGCGCGCCGGGACGGGCTTCTTCCAAGACCAGGCCTTCATGGAGCGCCTCGACGTCGTCTTCGCCAACACCTACCTCGCCGCCGCCCGGTCCCAGGTGCTCGACCCGTCGGCGACGCCGCGCGCATGGGCGGCGTTGTTCGAGCGGCGCGGCGACCACAGGATCGTGCCGCTGCAGTTCGCGGTCGCGGGGATGAACGCCCACATCAACTTCGACCTGCCGCGCAGCCTGGTGGAGACCTGCCGGGTGCTGGGCACGAGGCTGGACGCCGGTTCCCACCGACGCGACTTCGACAAGGTCAACGAGATCCTGGCGCAGGTCGAGCCGGCCGTCCGGGACGAGCTGCTGCAGGAGTGCCCACTGGACGACCGCCAGCTCGAGCACCTGGAGAACGTCCTGGCCAACTGGAGCACCACCCGTGCGCGGGAGGCGGCCTGGGACCAGGGTGAGGTGCTGTGGTGGCTGCGGGGGAACGCGGACCTGTCGGCCAGCTATACGGCGAGCCTCGACCGCATCGTGGGCTTCGCCGGCCGTGGCCTTCTCCTACCGCTCGTCTAGCCTGGCTGCCCGTCCGCCGGCACCGCGCGGCCCAGCCGTTCGGCCAGTGACCGGATGTGGTCGAGCAGCTCCGGCGGCTCGTGGGCCTCGAAGTCGACGCCGAGGACCGCGACGTGGATCGCGAGGGCGTCCAGGTGGTTGGAGCCGGTGTGGAGGATGCAGGTGTGGTCGTCGACCGCCTCGATCACGCCGGAGGTGGGCGGGACCTTCTCGGCGAGGGTCTCGGCGGGGGCGTGGAAGGTGAAGCGGGCCTGGTAGCGGTGCCTGGCGGAGGAGACCACCCAGTTGACGTAGGCGGGGACGTCCTCGTCGGGCGGGTCGCGCGGGGTGAAGCGCGGGCCGGTCGGGATGCGGGGGGTGATCCGGTCGACGCGGAAGGTGCGCCAGTCCTCCCGGCCCAGGTCCCAGGCCACCAGGTACCAGCGGCGGCCGGTGTGCACCAGGCGGAGCGGCTCGGTGTCGCGCGTGCTCGGGTTCCCCTCGCGGCCGCGGTAGTCGAAGCGTAGGCGCTGGTGGTCGCGGCAGGCTGCCGCGATCAGCATGAGGGTGTCCGGGTCGATCGTGGGGCCGGTGCCGGCCAGCGGCAGCGTGACCGACTGGAGGGTCTCGACCCGGTGGCGCAGCCGTGACGGCAGCACCTGTTCGAGCTTGGCCAGCGCGCGCAGCGAGGTCTCCTCGATCCCGGCCACCGTGCCACCGGCGGCGGTGCGCAGGCCGACGGCGACGGCCACGGCCTCGTCGTCGTCGAGCAGCAGCGGCGGCAGGGCCGCGCCCGCGCCGAGCCGGTAGCCGCCGGCGGTGCCCGAGGTGGCGTGCACCGGGTAGCCGAGGCTGCGCAGCCGCTCGACGTCGCGGCGGACGGTCCGTGCGCTCACGCCGAGGCGGTCGGCGAGGTCCGGGCCGGACCAGTCGCGCCGCGCCTGCAGCAGCGAGAGCAGGCGCAGCAGCCGGGCCGAGGTCTCCAACATGCTGGACAGTTTGCCACCCGTCGCGGACAAGACCTGACCGCAACGGCCGCTAGCGTGGTGGGTGTGACCCGAGTCAGCGAGCAGAGAGGAGCCTCCGTGGCCGACCCCACCACCCGTGACCAGTCACCGACCGCGCCAGCCGATGCCGAGGTCCGGCCGTTCCGCATCGACGTCCCCGAGGCCGACCTCGACGACCTGCACGAGCGCCTGGACCGCACCCGCTGGCCCGACCAGCTGCCAGGGGCCGGCTGGGACTACGGCGTCGAGCTCTCCTACGTGAAGGAGATGGCCGCGTACTGGCGCGGCGGCTACGACTGGCGCAAGCACGAGGCGCAGCTCAACCAGCACCCGCAGTTCACCACCACGGTCGACGGCGCCAACGTCCACTTCCTCCACGTCCGCTCGCCCGAGCCGGACGCCATGCCACTGCTGCTCACCCACGGCTGGCCGGGCTCGGTCGCCGAGTTCCTCGACGTGATCGGCCCGCTGTCGGACCCACGGGCGCACGGCGGCGACCCCGCCGACGCCTTCCACCTGGTGGTCCCGTCGGTCCCGGGCTTCGGGTTCTCCGGGCCGCCCGGCGACCCCGGCTGGGACAGCGCCCGCATCGCCGGGGCGTGGGACGCGCTGATGCGCCGCCTCGGGTACGAGCGCTACGGCGCCCACGGCGGTGACGTCGGCGCCCTGGTCAGCCGTGAGCTGGGCATCCTCGCGCCAGGCGGGCTGCTGGGCGTGCACCTCCAGCAGATCTTCGCGTTCCCGTCCGGGGACCCGGCGGAGATGGCGGACCTGGACGACTTCGAACGGGCGGGACTCGAGATCACGTCGAGCTTCCAGGAGCGCTCGGGCTACCTGAGCATCCAGTCCACCCGCCCGCAGACGCTGGCCTACGGCCTGGCCGACTCACCGGCCGGCCAGCTCGCCTGGAACAGCGAGCTGTTCATGGGGTTCGGCGGCGAGAACGTGGGCAACGTCGACCGCGACCGCTTCCTCACCCACATTATGCTGTACTGGCTGACCGACACGGGCGGGTCGTCGGCGCGCTGGTACTACGAGAACGCGCGCACCAACGCCGGCTACCGGGAGGTGGCGAACCCCACGCCCACCGGCGTCGCGGTGTTCCCGTGGGACTTCCGCTCGGTGCGGCGCTTCGCCGAGCGCGCCAACAACATCGTGCACTGGTCGCAGTTCGACCGCGGCGGCCACTTCGCCGCCATGGACGCGCCCGACCTGCTGGTCGGCGACCTGCGCGAGTTCTTCCGCCGCTTCCGCTGACCGTACCTGCCACGGTGACGACCCGGCCGGGTCGTCGCCGTGGCCTGCTCACGCCGGCCTCCGTCGCCGGGTCCTCCGCTCGCCACGCCTGGTCCGGCGCCTGCGTCGATGATACGGTTCGGCAACCGATAGGACTGTCTGCTGGTCTGACCAACCCCGCCCGTCTCACCGACCCGGCCCCCCAGCCCGGAAGGTGCCATGTTCGAGCCGATCGAGCGCAAGAAGGTCTACGAGCTGGTCGCCGAGCGCCTCGTCCAGGAGATCAGCGACCGCCGCCTGAACCCCGGCGACGAGCTGCCACGGGAGCGGTACCTGGCGGCTGCGTACGGGGTCGGTCGCTCCTCGGTGCGCGAGGCGCTGCGGATGCTGGAGTCCAAGGGGCTGATCGCCTCGCCCGGGGGCGGGCGGCTGGTCGTGGCCGACTACGCCAACCCGCTGAACCAGTCCCTGGCGCTGCTGCTGCGGATGCACGACGGCGACCTGAGCGAGCTGTTCGAGATCCGGCGCATCCTCGAGGTGGAGTCCGCCGGGCTGGCCGCGATGCGCCGCACCGACTCCGACGCCGACGCGATGCGGGCGGCCCAGCGGGTGATGGAGGAGGGCCTGGCGTCCGCGGAGCGCTACGTCGACGGCGACGTCCGCTTCCACCTCGCCGTCGCGGCCGCGACCCACAACCGCGTCGCGACCTACATGATGCAGGCCATCCGCGACGTGCTGCACCGGGCGCTGCTGTCGATCTACCACATCCCCGGCAGCCCCGAGCGCTCGCTGGGCCAGCACCGCGAGATCCTGGGCGCGATCGAGGGCAGGCAACCCGACCAGGCTCGCGAGCGCATGCGCCAGCACCTGCTGCGGGTGGAGCAGGACGTCGACGAGGCACGCCGGCGCGCGGACGGGCGCGCCGAGGTGGAGACCGCGGAGGGTCGCTAGATGGCACAGGTCGGGTTCGTGGGGCTCGGGGTCATGGGTGGGCGCATGGCGCGGCGGCTGCTGGCCGCCGGCCATCCCGTGACCGGCTGGAACCGGACCAGGGCCAAGGCGGAGTGGCTGCTGGCCGAGGGGATGGGCTGGGCCGACTCCCCGCGGGCGGTGGCGGAGGCGTCGCAGGTCACCCTCAGCATGGTGACCGGCACGGCCGCCCTGCGCGCGGTCACCGAGGGGCCCGACGGCGTCCTCGCCGGGCTCGGACCCGGCAAGGTCTACGTGGACATGAGCACCGTCAGCCCCGCGGCCAGCGAGGCGCTGGCCGCCAAGGTCGCCGAGCGTGGCGCGGCCATGCTCGACGCCCCGGTCTCGGGCAGCGTGGTGACGCTCGAGGAGGGCCGCCTGTCGATCATGGCCGGCGGCGACCGGGAGGTCCTCGAGCGGGTGCTGCCGGTCCTGCGCGACATCGGGCCGACCGTCACCCACGTCGGCGCCAACGGCCGCGGCGCGCTGATGAAGATCGCCACCAACCTCAGCCTGGCCGTGCAGATGGTCGCGTTCAGCGAGGGCGTGCTGCTGGCCGAGAAGGGCGGCATCCCCCGCGAGGCCGCCGTGGAGGTGCTGAAGCGCAGCGCGGTCGCCTCCCCGATGGTGCGCTACCGCGGCCCGTTCGTGCTGAAGATGCCGGAGGAGGCCTGGTTCGACGTCGACATGATGCAGAAGGACCTGCTCCTCGCCCTGGATGCCGGCAGGGAGCTGGACGTCCCGCTGCCGACCACGGCCGTCGCCAACGAGTTGCTGACCACCGCCAGGGCGATGGGCCTGCGACGGCAGGACTTCGCCACCGTGTTCACCGTGCTCGCCCGGATGTCCGGACTCCAGGAGTGATCGGGGCGAGGCCCGTGGGAGGAGGAGCAATGGCGCGAGGTGGATGGAAGGCTGTGGCGGCGCTCGCCGTCCTCATGCTGGTCGGGTCGGCCTGCTCGGGAGGGGACGGTGGTGGCGGCGGCAGCCAGAGCTCCGAGCCGATCGTCATCGGGGCGTCACTGCCGCTGACCGGTGACTTCTCCCAGCCCGGCGGGGCGGCCAAGCGTGGCTACGAGATCTGGGCGGAGATGCTCAACACCAGGGGCGGCCTCCTCGGCCGCCAGGTGAAGCTCAACATCCTCGACGACGCCAGCGACCAGAACACCATCGTGGCCGACTACAACCGGCTGATCACCCGCGACAAGGTCGACCTGCTGCTGGGGACGTTCTCGTCGCTGCTCAACCTGCCGGCGTCGGCGGTGGCCGAGCGCAACAAGATGGTCTACGTCGAGCCTGCCGGCGGCTCGCCGAAGATGTTCGAGCGCAAGTTCCACTACCTGTTCTTCGCCCAGCAGGCCACCGCGCCGCACCAGGCGGACGTCTTCGTCGACTGGATCAACAGCCTCCCGGCCGACCAGCGGCCCAAGACCGCGGCCTACCCGACCCAGGACGACCCGTTCACCACCCCGGTGATCCAGACCATGCAGAAGGCGCTCGAGCAGACCGGCGTGAAGACCGTCTACAGCACGGTCTACCCGCCGGACACCAACAACTTCGACACCATCGCCAACACCATCAAGGCACGCAAGCCTGACCTGGTGGCCCAGGGTGCCGTGTTCGACGACGGCGTCGGGCTGGTCCGGTCCCTGGTGAAGGTCGGCTACAGCCCCAAGACCATGTTCCAGACCTCCGCGCCCTCCAACTCCGACGAGTACGCCAAGGGCGTCGGCAAGGACAACACCGAGGGCGTCTTCTACACGGTGAGCTGGAGCGCCGAGGCCGACTACCCGCTCAACCAGGAGTTCGTCCAGCGCTACCAGCAGAAGTACAACAAGCTGCCGGAGGAGGACGCGGCCGACGCGTTCGCGGCCGCGCAGGTGCTGCAGGCCGCCGTGGAGGCGGTCAAGGAAATCGACCAGGACAAGCTGGCCGAGTGGCTCCACGCCAACCAGGTCGACACGATCCTCGGCCCGCTGCGCTGGGACGAGACCGGCGCGCCGCAGTCCGACTTCCTGCTGGCCCAGTGGCAGGGCGGCAAGTCGGAGATCGTCCTGCCCAAGGACGTGGCAACGGCCGAGCAGGCGGTGGCGCCCAAGCCGGACTGGAAGAGCTGACCGTGGGGGCCAGCCGGTGACCCACGCCGTCCAGACCGTCATCCTCGGTCTGCTCGTCGGCGGGGTGTACGCGCTGCTGGCCGCCGGCCTGACCCTGGTGTTCGGCGTGATGCGGATCGTCAACGTCGCCCAGGGCGCCCTGCTGATCCTGTCGGCGCTGCTCACCTTCGAGCTGTGGCGGCGCACCGGGCTCGACCCGATCCTCGCCGGTGCGCTGACCACGCCGGTGATGTTCGCCGTCGGCTGGGCGATCTACCGCCTGTTCGTCTCCCGCATCCGCACCGCGCCGGTGTCCATGACCGTGCTGCTGACCTTCGCGCTGGCCATCACCATCGAAGGCGCCATGGGGCTCACCTGGAAGAACGTGTTCCGCTCGGTGACGCCGAGCTACTTCAACCAGTCCTTCCACCTCGGCCCGCTGTTCTTCCCCAAGGCGCAGGTGTACGGCTGCCTCACCGCGGTGGTCGTGCTGGCCGGGCTGTACCTGCTGCTGACCCGCACCTGGGCCGGCAGGGCCATCCGGGCGGCCTCCGAGAACCCGCAGGGCTCAGAGCTCGTCGGCGTCGACATCCGCGCCGTCGCCGCGCTGACCTTCGCCGTCGCGATCGCCACCACCGGCGCCGGTGGCTCGATCCTCTCGGTGCTCTACGCGGTCTTCCCGGCCTCGCACTACCAGTGGATCTCGCGGCTGCTCGGCATCGTGGTCCTGGGCGGCATGGGCAGCGTGCCGGGCGCGCTGGCCGGCGCGCTGCTGCTCGGCGTCGCCGAGGCGCTCACCGCCACCTACGTCTCCACCCGCTGGGCGGTGGTGGTGTTCTACCTGGTGATCCTGGCGGTCCTGCTGGTCAGGCCGCAGGGCCTGGCGGGCTCGCGGCTGCGCGAGGACGTGGTCGCGTGAGGCCGACCCCGACGGTCGTGCGCCGGGCCGTGGTGGTGGCGCTCGGCCTGGCGCTCGCGGCCTACCCGCTGGTCCGCCTCGACGACGTCTACGGGCAGTCGGTGATGATCTTCGCGTTCCTGCTGGCGGTGATGGCGGGCGGCTGGAACATCATGGCCGGGTTCACCGGCTACGTCTCGCTCGGCCAGAGCGCCTTCCTCGGCATCGGCGCCTACACCGTCGCGCTGCTGTCGCTGCGCCTGCACGTCTCGCCGCTGCTGCTGGCGCCGCTCGGCGGGATCGCCGCCGCGGTGGTCGCCGCCGTCCTCGGGGCCACCGTCACGCGCACGCGCGAGCACGCCTTCGTGATCATCACCATCGCGCTGCTGTTCCTGTTCCAGACGCTGGCGCTCAACCTCGGCGGGCTCACCGGCGGCTCGAACGGGCTCACCCTGCCGCTGCCGGAGTGGGACCGCGACGTCCAGAACCTCCCCTTCTACTACGCGATGCTGGGCCTGGTGGTGCTGTCGGTCGCGCTGTCGTGGTGGATCCGGCGCAGCAAGCTCGGCACCGGGCTGGTCGCCATCCGCGAGGACGAGGACAAGGCCGCCGCCATCGGCGTGCGGACCCCCGCCTACAAGGTGCTGAGCTTCGTCGCCAGCGCGGTGCTGATCGGCGTCGCCGGCGGCGTGTACGCGTACTTCCTGACCTTCATCGACCCGCGCGGCATGTTCGACATCCTCGTCAGCGTGCAGATCGTGCTGGCCGCGATGCTCGGCGGGCGCGGCACGATCTGGGGGCCGGTGATCGGCGCGTTCGCGGTGGTGCCGCTCAACGAGGCCGCCAACAGCATCGCCGCGGCCGAGGGCCTGCGGCTGCTCGCCTTCGGCCTGGCGCTCGGCGCGGTGGTGCTGTTCCTGCCGCTCGGCGTGATTCCCACGGCGCGGGCGTGGTGGTCGCGGCGGCAGGTGCGGGAGGTCCCGAGGGAGCGGCGCCAGGCGATGACCGTCGCCGAGCGGGTCGAGCCGGCGCCGGACGCCCCCGGCCGCGTCCTGCTGGAGGTGGACGGGCTGGTCAGGCGCTTCGGCGGCGTCAAGGCGGTGGACGCCTGCTCGTTCGCGGTGCGGGAGGGCAGCCTCACCGGGCTGATCGGGCCCAACGGGTCGGGCAAGACCACCACCTTCAACCTGCTCACCGGGATGCTGCGCTGCGGCGGCGGCGCGATCCGGTTCGACGGGCGGCGCATCGACCGGCTCGCCCCGTGGGAGCGCGCCTACCTGGGCCTGGGCCGGACCTTCCAGATCACCCGGCTGTTCCCGGGGATGACGGTGCTGGAGAACGTGGTCGCGCCGCTGCGGAGCTTCTCCTGGCCGAACCTCGCCGCCGACGCCGTCGGCGGCGGCGAGGCCCGGCGCGCCGAGGAGCTGCTCGACTTCGTCGGGATGCAGCCGTTCGCCGCCCAGCCCGCCGGCCAGCTCTCCTTCGGCCAGCAGAAGCTGGTCGAGCTCGCCCAGGCGCTGATGCTCGAGCCGCGGCTGCTGCTGCTGGACGAGCCGGCCGGCGGCGTGAACCCCGGCATGGTCGAGCGCCTCGCCGAGCTGATCCGCGAGCTGCGCCGCCAGGGCCTGACCGTCGTCGTGGTCGAGCACAACATGCCGCTCGTGCTCGGCCTGTGCGACCCCATCCTGGTGATGGCGAGGGGCACGGTGATCGCGGAGGGGTCCCCGTCCGCCATCCAGCGCGACCCGCTGGTGCTCGACGCCTACCTCGGCCAGGGCTGGGGGCGGGCCTCCGAGCCGCTGGAGGTGTGATGGCCGCGCTCCTCGAGCTCAGCGGCGTGACGGCCGGCTACGGCGGCGCGCGGGTGCTCGACGGCGTCGACCTCGCCGTGGAGCGCGAGTCGATCACCTGCCTCGTCGGTCCCAACGGGGCCGGCAAGTCGACCCTGCTCAAGGCGGTGAGCGGGCTGCTGCGGCCGTGGCGGGGAACCATCACCCTCGACGGGACGGTGATCTCCGGCCTCGGCGCTGCCGAGGTCCTTGCCCGCGGGGTCGTCCAGGTCCCGCAGCAGCGCGGCCTGTTCCCGAGCCTCACGGTGCGCGAGAACGTCCTCATGGGCGCCTACGTCCTGCGCCGCGACCGGGCGCTGGTGCGGCGGCGCTACCAGGCCGTCGAGGAGCTGCTGCCGCTGGTCGGCGAGCGCGCCTCCGACAAGGCCGGGAACCTGTCGGGCGGCCAGCGGCGCCTGGTCGAGTTCGCCCGCTGCCTGATGCTCGACCCTGCCCTGGTGCTGCTCGACGAGCCGTCGCTCGGGCTGGAGCCGAGGACGCTGCGGCTGGTCTACGACCTGGTCGCGCGGATGCGGGCGCAGGGCAGGACGGTGCTGCTGGTGGAGCAGAACGTCCGGCTCGGCCTGGAGAGCGCCAGCCACGGCGTCGTCATGGAGGGCGGCCGGGTCCGCCTCACCGGCGCCGCGTCCGAGGTGCTGGCCAACCCGGAGATCGCCGACCTGTACCTGGGCGGGACCATCCGCCAGGCGCCCCAGGGGTCCGAGGGCTCGAGCAGCGGAGCCGCAGCCCCCGGGGGAGCAGGGGAGTCCGGGGCGTGAGGGGAGCAGCGTGATCGTCGACGTCCACGCCCACGTCATCGTCCCGGAGATCACCAGGGCGGCCGACCCGGCCGACGCCTGGCGCCCCGCGGTCCGCCGCGACGCGGGCGCGCAGGTGGTGGAGTTCGGCGGCAGGTCGATCCGCTCGGCGGTGGGCGAGTTCGTCGACGTCGACCGGATCCTGGCCGAGGCGGCCGCGACCGGCGTCGAGCGGCTGGTGCTGTCCCCCTGGGTCAACCTGCTGCCCTACGACCTCGACCTGGCGGCCGCCGTGCGCGCCTGCCGGGTGCAGAACGACGCCCTCGCCGCCATCCGCGCCGCCCACCCGGACCGGGTCGCCGCGCTCGGGGCCGTGCCGCTGCAGGACCCGCGGGCCGCCGTCGACGAGCTGACCCGCCTGATCGGGGAGCTCGGCCTGGGCGGCGCCGAGGTGGCCGCCAGCGTCGCCGGCGCCTCCCTCGGCGACGACCGCTTCCTGCCGTTCTGGGAGGCCGCCGAGGACCTGGGGTCGGTCATCCTGGTCCACCCGACCACGCGCGGCTTCGACCTGCCCGTCCTCGAGCACTTCTACCTGTGGAACACCGTCGGCAACCCGCTGGAGACCGCCGTGGCCGGCGCGCACCTGGTGATGGCGGGCGTGCTGGAACGGTTCCCGCGCCTGCGGCTGGTCCTCGCCCACGGCGGCGGCGCCCTGCCGGCCGTGCGGGGCCGGCTGCGCCGGGCCCACTCGTTGGGCCTGCCCTCCCGGCTGATGGGCAGCCCCGACGCGTCGCTGCGGCGGCTCTACTACGACACCGTCACCCACGACGCCGACCTGCTGCGGGCGCTGGTGGCCTACGCCGGCGCCGACCACGTGCTGCTGGGCTCCGACCGCCCCTTCGACATGGGCAGCGACGACCCGGTCGGGGAGGTCCGCGCCCTCGCCCTCGACGAAGCGGCGGAACGGGCCGTGCTCGGCGGCAACGCCGCCGCGCTGCTCGGCCTCGAGGAGGTGCGCCGGTGACCGCCGAGCACGACGTGGTCGTGGCCGGCGCCGGCCACAACAGCCTGGTCGCCGCCGCCTACCTCGCCAAGGCCGGCCTGTCCTGCCTGGTCGTCGAGGCCCGCGACACCGTCGGGGGCGACACCAGCTCCGAGGAGCTGACCCTGCCCGGCTTCGTCCACGACACCTGCTCGACCGCGCACAACCTCATCCAGGCCAGCCCCACGATCGCCCGCGGGGAGCTGCCACTCCAGGACTACGGCCTCGAGTACCTCCACCCGGACCCGGTGGTGCACGTGCCGTTCCCCGACGGGGCCTGGCTGACGCAGTGGCGCGACCCGGACCGGACCTGCGAGGAGTTCGCCCGCTTCTCGCGGCGCGACGCCGACGCCTACCGCCGCGTGCTGGCCGACTACGGGCAGGTCGCGCCCCTGTTCGGCCGCTGGCGCAACACCCCGGTCGGCTGGGGCCCGGCGCTGCCGGAGCTGCTCGCCGGCGCCCCGGACGGCGGCAGGTGGCTGCGCCGCCAGGCGATGAGCGCCTGGGAGGTCGTCCAGGACACCTTCTCCGACGAGCACACCCGCGCCTTCATGCTGTGGATGAGCTTCATGACCGTCCAGCCCGTCGAGCGGCCCGGGACCGGGCCGCTCGCCTACTCCCTGGTCTTCGGGCGGCAGCGGCACAGCTGGACGCTGCCGAAGGGCGGGTCGCTGGCGTTGCCCCTGGCGCTGACGCGCTTCGTCGAGGCCCACGGCGGCACGGTCCTGACCGGCAGGCGGGTGACCGGGCTGATCGTCCAGGGCGGCCGCTGCGCCGGCGTGGAGACCGCCGACGGGGAGCGCCACCTGGCCCGGCGCGCCGTGCTGTCCACCGTCCACGTCAAGCACCTCGTCGAGCTGGCGCCCACCGCGGCGTGGGGCGACGACTTCCGCGACGGCGTCGACACCTGGCGGGCCGGCGTCTCGATGTTCGTCGCCCACTACGCCACCACCGAGCCACCCAGGTACCCGGCGGGCGCCGCCACGGTCGAGTCGGTGGCGGCGGGCACCCCGCACTCGGTCGAGCGGATGCTGCGGGTCGGCTCGGAGTTCAACCGGGGCATCGTCGCCACCGACGACCCGGTGCTGCTGGTCCTGGCGCCGACCGTCGCCGACCCGTCGCGCGCCCCCGAGGGCCGCCACACCCTCAAGGTGGTCGGCTTCCAGCCGTACGAGCTGGCCGGCGGGCCGCGCCGCTGGGACGAGCTGAAGGACGAGGTGGCCGAGGCGAACCTGGCCGCGCTGCGGCGCCACGCGCCCAACCTCGCCGACGGCGTCATCCTCGCCCGCCACGTGAAGAGCCCGCTCGACCTGGAGCGCTTCAACGCCCACAACTGGCACGGGTCCTGCCACGGCGGCGACATGGGCCCGGCGCAGTCCGGGGCGCTGCGGCCCGTCCCGGGATGGGCCGGCCACCGGACGCCCATCGCGGGCCTGTACCAGACCGGCGCCACCACCCACCCGGGCGGGTCGGTGTCGGCCGCGCCCGGCCGCAACGCCGCCATGGTGCTGCTGCGCGACCTCGGCTTCGACCCGGAGGAGGTGGCGGCCCGTGCCTGACGCCCGCATCGAGGCGGCGGTGGCCAACTGGGCGCCCAGGCTGATCGCCCAGGGCGTCGACCCCAACGACTTCGCCCGGGTGACCGCGCCGCTCGAGCGCTGGGAGGAGTGGCTCGGCGCCTGGCGCGCCAACGGCGACCTGCACGCCGGGCTGGCACGCGAGGCCGAGCGGCGGGGCCGGACGCTGACGGCCGGGCGTGCCTGGGTCCGCGCCACGCTCTCCTACCACTACGCCAAGTTCGTCTGGATGGTCGACCTCGACCGCCACCGGGAGACCGCCGACCTGGCGGTCGCGGCGCTGCGCAACGCCCACCGCCTGCTCGACCCCACCGCCGAGCGGCTGGAGATCCCCTTCGAGGGGACCGTGATGACCGCGACCCTGCGGCGCCCGCCGGGGCGTCCGGCGCCGCTGGTGCTGCTGCTCCCCGGCCTGGACTCCACCAAGGAGGAGTTCTTCAACTGGGAGAGCGCCTTCCTCGACCGCGGCATGGCGACCCTGTCCCTCGACGGGCCGGGGCAGGGCGAGACCGGCTACCACACCCACATCCGGCCCGACTACGAGGTCGCCGTGGCGGCCGCCCTCGACCACCTGCACGGGCGCGACGACCTGCTGCCCGACCGGGCCGGCGCGGTCGGGGTGAGCCTCGGCGGCTACTACGCGCCCCGGGCGGCCGCGTTCGAGCCGCGCATCCGCGCCGCGGTGGCGATCGGCGGCCCCTACGACTTCGGCGAGTGCTGGGCCGGGCTGCCCGGGCTCACCCGCGAGACCTTCGTCCACCACAGTGGTGCCCATGACCAGGCCGAGGGCGAGCGCCTCGCCGGCCGCCTCGACCTGGGCCCGGTCCTGCCGCGGCTGGCCCAGCCGCTGCTGGTGATCTTCGGCCGGCTCGACCGCCTGATCCCGTGGCGGCAGGCCCAGCGTGTCGCCGCCGAGGCCCCCGCCGGCGAGCTGGTGATGTACGAGGACGGCAACCACGTCTGCAACAACCTGCCCTACCGGTACCAGCCCCTCGCGGCCGACTGGATGCGGGAGCGCCTGGCCGATGGCTAGCCCCGGATGGGTCGGCCGCCCGGTCCGGCGCCGCGAGGACGCCGCCCTGCTGCGCGGCGAGGCCGCCTACGTCGACGACCTGGTGCTGCCCGGCATGGCGCACATGGTGGCGGTGCGCAGCCCCGAAGCCCACGCCACCCTGGTCCAGGTGGAGGTCGCGGCGGCACGGCGGGCACCCGGCGTGCTGGCGGTGCTGACCGCCGCCGACCTCGCCGGGCACGTCGCGCCCATGCCGGTGATGGCGCCGGACGGGGCCGAGGTCGCCGAGACGCCGATCCCGCTGCTGGCCACCGGCAGGGTCCGCTTCGCCGGGGAGCCGGTGGCCGTGGTCGTCGCCCAGACCCGTGCCGCCGCCAAGGACGCGGCCGAGCTCGTCGCGGTCGACTACGACCCGCTGCCGGTGCTGGTCGACCCGCACGCCGCGCTCGGCTCGGCGGTGCTCCTGCACCAGGCGGCACCCGCCAACGTGCTGCTGCGCTGGGCACGGCGGCACGGCGACGTGGACGCCGCCTTCGGCTCGGCCGCCCACCGGGTGCGCGGCACCTTCTCGATGCCCAGGCTGGTGGCGGCCCCGATCGAGCCGCGCGGCGCGGTCGCCGCCTACGACGCCGCGGAGGACCTGCTGACCCTGTGGCTGTCCGCGCAGGACCCCCACCGCCCGCTGCGCAACCTCACGGCGGTCCTGCGGCGGCCGGCGGAACGCTGCCGGCTGGTCGTCCGCGACGTCGGCGGCGCCTTCGGCAGCAAGGGGGCGTTGGCCCCGGAGGCCGCCGTCGCCGCCGTCGCGGCGATGCGGCTCGGCCGCCCGGTCAAGTGGGTCGAGGAGCGCTGGGAGAACTTCCAGGCCGCCTACCAGGGCCGCGGCCAGGAGATCGAGGCCGAGCTGGCGCTCGACGTCGCCGGCCGCTTCCTGGCCCTGCGGGCCAGGACGGTCGCCGACCTCGGCGCCTACCTGTACCCGGGGACCGCCGGGCCGCCGGTCACCTCGGCCATGCTGCTGACCGGCGCCTACGACGTCCCGGCCGTGGACGTGGAGGTGGTCGGGGTGGCCACCAACAAGGTGCCGACCGGCCCGTACCGCGGGGCCGGGCGTCCCGAGGGCGCCTACGTCGCCGAGCGGCTCGCCGACCTGGCAGCGGCCGAGCTGGGCGTCGACCCGGTCGAGATCCGGCGCCGCAACTTCATCCCGCCGGAGGCCTTCCCGCACACCACCGCGCTCGGCTTCACCTACGACTCCGGCGACTACGCGCGCGCCCTCGACCGCGCCTGCAGCCTGCTCGGCTACGCCGAGTGCCGCGCCGAGCAGCGCGACGCCCGCGCGGTCGGGCGGCTGGTCGGCGTCGGCCTGTGCGTGTTCGTCGAGCGCGCCGGCGCCGGGCTGTGGGAGTCCGGCTCGGTCGCGGTCGCGCCCGACGGCCGCGTGCTGGTGCGGACCGGCTCGACGCCGCACGGGCAGGGCCACGCGACCACCTTCGCGCAGATCGCCGCCGAGGCGCTCGGCCTGTCACCGGACCAGGTGGAGGTCGAGGCCGGCGACACCCGCACGGTGCCGCAGGGGATGGGCACCTACGCCAGCCGCTCGGTCACCACCGGCGGCTCCGCCGTGTACCTCGCCGCCCAGGAGGTCGGGCGGAAGGCGGCCCGCGTGGCCGCCTGGATGCTCGGCGTCGCCCCCGAGGAGGTGCGGCTCCAGGACGGCGGGCTCCTCGCGGCGCCCGGAGGCCGCTCGCTGCGCCTGGCGGAGGTCGCGGCCGCGGCGGGCGACCCGTCGCGGCTGCCCGCCGGCCTCGAACCCGGGCTCGACGCGCAGGTCCGCTTCGAGCTGCCGGGGCCGGTATTCCCGTTCGGAGCATACGCGACGATCGTGGAGATCGACCGGGACACCGGGCGGCTCGCGGTCGGGCGGCTGGTCGGCGTGGACGACGGCGGCCGGATCGTGAACCCGCTGCTGGCCAAGGGGCAGGTGGTCGGCTCCGCGATCCAGGGCGTCGGCCAGGCGCTGTTCGAGGAGGCCGTCTACGACGACGCCGGGCAGCTGCTGACCGGCAACTTCACGGTCTACGGGCTGCCCACGGCCGTGGAGGCCCCGCCGGTCGAGGGCGAGTTCGTGGAGACCCCCTCCCCGTACACCCCGCTCGGCTCCAAGGGACTGGGGGAGAGCGGCGCGATCGCCGTCCCCGCCGCGATCGCCAACGCCGTGGCCGACGCCCTCGCCCCACTCGGCGTCCGCCACGTCGACCCGCCGTACACGCCGGAGCGCCTCTGGCGCATCCTCAGGGACCGCTCGAGCTAGGTCGCCCGGCCGGGCGTCGTCGTGGGGACGCCCGGCCGGACGTCGGGTCAGCCCTGGATCTTGAGGCCGTCGAGGGGGGCGAAGTGGGGGACCAGGGCGGAGATGTCGCCGGCGGTCTCGGGGACGCCGGGGAAGGTGGTGGACAGCTCGACGCTCTTGCCGGGGTCCAGCCCGATCGGGACCGTGGTCGGGGTCTGGTCGCTCGGCACGTAGCGCTTCCGGGCGATGCCGTCGTACAGGGAGACACCGCCGGTGTCGTTGGAGTTCGCGGTGCCTTGCCTGCCCAGCAGGTCACCGATGGTGACGTTGTTGCCGGTCTGGTTGGTGATGGTGAAGCGCAGGACGACGTTGCCGCCGTCGCGCTCGAGGGAGCCGCCGCCGAGGACCAGCCCGGGGATGTCGCCGCGGACGCTGGCGAGCGGCCCGCTGGCCTTCCCGCAGGCCTGGTCG
>Ga0307278_10000046_pt1 | contig 58999 bp, 54 predicted proteins | sample ER_DNA_117_FD_194482 | JGI IMG/M metagenome (GOLD analysis project Ga0307278, IMG submission 194482) | Bulk soil microbial communities from the East River watershed near Crested Butte, Colorado, United States - ER_DNA_117 | ecosystem: Environmental > Terrestrial > Soil > Floodplain | place... | reverse complement strand
CGCGGCCGCCCGGGTCGGGTTCCCGCTGCTGGTCAAGGCCGTCCACGGCGGCGGCGGCATCGGCATGCGGGTGGTCCGCGGCCCCGGCGAGCTGGCCGCCGCCACCGAGGCGGCCCGCCGCCAGGCTGGCGGCGCCTTCGGCGACGACGCGGTGTTCCTGGAGCGCTGGCTGGAGGCCCCCCGCCACGTCGAGGTGCAGGTCCTGGGCGACCGCCACGGCCGCCTGGTGCAGCTGTCCGAGCGCGAGTGCTCGATCCAGCGCCGCCACCAGAAGCTGATCGAGGAGGCCCCCTCGCCGGCCGTCGGCCCGGCCCTGCGCCGCCGCCTCGGCGAGGCCGCCCTGGCCGTGGCCCGGGCCGTCGGCTACGTCGGCGCCGGCACGGTCGAGTTCCTCCTCCGCGGAGAGGAGCTCTTCTTCCTGGAGGTCAACGCCCGCCTCCAGGTCGAGCACCCGGTCACCGAGGCCGTCACCGGCCTCGACCTGGTCCGGCTCCAGCTGCTGGTCGCCGCCGGCGCCCCCCTGCCCCCCGAGGCCCTGGAGGCCAGGGTCGAGGGCCACGCCATCGAGGCCCGCCTGTACGCCGAGGACCCGGCCGCCGGGTTCCTGCCCCAGAGCGGGACCGTCCACCGCTTCCGGGTCCCGGCCGCCGGCGGCGCGGCCCCCGCGGCCGGCCGGTGGGGGGTGCGGGTCGACGCCGGGGTGGCCGACGGGTCGGTGGTCGGGGTCCACTACGACCCGCTGCTGGCCAAGCTGGTCGCCCACGCCCCGACCCGGGAGGAGGCGGCCCGGCGGCTGGCCGCGGCCCTGGACGGCGCCCGCGTCCACGGGGTCGTCACCAACCGCGACCTGCTGGCCGGGGTGCTCCGCTCCGAGGCGTTCCTGGCCGGGGAGACCGACACCGCCTTCCTCGACCGCCATCCCCCGGCCGGGCTGGCCGCGGCCGGCGGGCCGGGCCCGGAGGCGACCATGCTGCACGCGGCCGCCGCCGCCCTGGCCGCCCAGGCCGGGCGCCGGGCCGCCGCCACCCTGTATGGGGCCGTCCCCTCCGGCTGGCGCAACAACCCCTCCCAGCTCCAGCGGGTCGACCTGCTCGCCGGCGCCGCCCCCGGCCGGGTCGTCGCGGTCGGCTACCGCTTCGACCGCGGCGGCGCCCTGGCGTCCCTCGAGGTCGACGGCGACCCGGTGCCGGGGCCGCGCCTGTGGGGCTGCGCCCCGGCTCCCGGCGACGGCACCTGGCTGGTCGACCTGGAGGCCGGCGGCATCCGCCGCCGCTTCGAGGTCCACCGCGTCGGCGACGCCGTGTTCGTCGACAGCCCCCTCGGCCACGCCCGGTTCCGGGAGGCGCCCCGGTTCCCGGAGGCGCCGCCCGGGCCGAGGACGGAACCCGGCCCCGGTCCCGGCGCCGGGCTACGCTCGCCGCTGCCGGGAGTGGTGCGGCGGGTGGCGGTCGCGGTGGGGGACCGGGTCGAGGCCGGGGCGGTGGTGGTCGTGGTCGAGGCGATGAAGACCGAGCACCGGGTCGCGGCCACCCGGGCCGGGCGGGTCGGGCGCGTCCTGGTCGCCGAGGGCCAGGAGGTGGCCGCCGGAGCCGTGGTGGTCGAGCTGGAGGAGGCGCCCGATGGGTGAGGCGGCCGGCCGGCGGCCGGAGCAGGCGCCGACCGGCGGGGCGGTCGGCTACCGGGTCGAGGACGGCGTCGCCTGGCTGGTCATCGACCGGCCGGAGGCCCGCAACGCCATCAACCGGGCCGTCGCCGACGGGCTCTGGGCGGGGTTCCGGCGCTTCGACCAGGACCCGGACGCCGTGGTGCTGGTGCTGACCGGCGCCGGGGAGGCGTTCTGCGCCGGGGCCGACCTCAAGGAGATGGCCGCCCTCGGCCTGACCGTCCCGCCGCGCGACCTGACCCCCAACCTGGGCCGCAACCTCCAGGTCGCCAAGCCGGTGGTCGCGGCCGTCAACGGGGCCGCCTTCGGCGGCGGGTTCCTGCTGGCCCAGATGTGCGACCTGTGCGTGGCCGCGACCTCGGCCCGGTTCGCCATCACCGAGGCCCGCTGGGGCCGGGGCGCGCCCTGGGCGGCGCCGCTGCCCTGGCTGGTCCCGCCGCGGGTGGCGATGGAGCTGCTGCTCACCGGGGAGCCGATCGACGCCGACCGCGCCTACCAGGTCGGGCTGGTCAACCGGGTCGTGGCCGACCCGGAGCTGCGCTCCGAGGCCGGCCGCCTGGCCCGCCGCATCGCCGCCAACGCGCCGCTGTCGGTGCGGGCGGCCAAGGCGATGGTCCACGCCAGCGCCGGCCGCGACCTCGACCGGGCGGTGGAGGAGGGCTGGCGCCTGTTCCAGCCCGTCTACCTGAGCGAGGACGCCCAGGAGGGCCCGCGGGCGTTCACCGAGAAGCGCCCCCCGGTCTGGAAGGGCCGCTGACCCGTGCCCCCCGCCGAACCGCTGCGCATCGCCAACTGCTCCGGCTTCTACGGCGACCGGCGCTCGGCCCCAAGGGAGCTGCTGGAGGGCGGGCCGATCGACGTGCTCACCGGCGACTACCTGGCCGAGCTGACCATGCTGATCCTGTGGCGCTCACGGTCGCGCGACCCGGCCAAGGGCTACGCCGGCGGCTTCCTCGACCAGATGGAGGAATGCCTCGGCCTGGCCGCCGACCGGGGGGTCAAGGTGGTGGCCAACGCCGGCGGGCTCAACCCGGCCGGGCTGGCCGGCGAGCTGCGGGCCCTGGCCGCGCGGCTCGGGCTGGCCCTCGGCGTCGCCCACGTCGAGGGCGACGACCTGCTCGGCCGCCTCGGCGAGCTGCAGGCGGCGGGGGAACCGCTGGCCCACCTCGACACCGGCGTGCCGCTCGCCGCCGCCGGGGTGGCGCCGGTCACCGCCAACGCCTACCTGGGCGCCTGGGGCATCGTGGCCGCCCTGGAGGCCGGCGCCGACCTGGTCGTGTGCGGCCGGGTCGCCGACGCCTCGCTGGTCGTGGGCCCGGCCGCCTGGCACTTCGGCTGGGCCGCCGACGACTGGGACCGGCTGGCCGGGGCGGTGGTCGCCGGCCACGTGCTGGAGTGCGGCACCCAGGCCACCGGCGGCAACTACGCCTTCCTCGAGGAGCTGCCCGACCACCGCCCGCCCGGCTTCCCGATCGCCGAGATGGCCGCGGACGGCAGCGCGGTCGTGACCAAGCACCCGGGGACGGGCGGGCTGGTCTCGGTGGGCACGGTCACCGCCCAGCTGCTGTACGAGATCGCCGGGCCCGCCTACGCGAACCCGGATGTGGTCGCGCGCTTCGACACCGTCCGGGTCTCGGAGGCCGGCCCCGACCGGGTGCGGCTGTCCGGCACCCGCGGCGAGCCGGCCCCCGACCGGCTCAAGGTGGCGGTCAACTACCTCGGCGGCTTCCGCAACTCGATGCGCCTGGTCCTCACCGGCCTGGACGTCGAGGCCAAGGCGGCCATGGCCGAGGCGGCCCTGTTCGAGCGCCTCGGCGGCCGCGACCGCTTCCAGGCCGCCGAGGCCCGCCTGGTCGGCCGCCCCGCCCCCGACCCGCCCACCGCCGAGGCGTCCCTGGCCGAGCTCCGCGTCACCGTCAAGGACCCCGACCCCGCCAAGGTCGGCCGCGCCTTCTCCAACGCCGTCATCGAGCTGGCCCTGGCCAGCTACCCCGGCTGCTACACCACCACCCCGCCCACCGACGCCACCCCCTACGGCGTCTACTGGCCCACCCTGGTCCGCGCCGACCTGGTCGACCAGATCGTGGTCCTGGACGACGGCCGCCGCCTCCCGATCAAGCCGGGCGCGCCGGAACCCCGCCCACCTGGTCCTGGGGCCCCCGAACGGGAGGGTAGCCCAGCCGCGGAACGAGGGGCGGCGGCTGTCCACAGCCCCCCGCCCCACGGACCCACGACCCGGGTGCCGCTGGGGCGGGTGTTCGGGGCCAGGTCGGGAGACAAGGGCGGGAACGCGAACGTCGGGGTGTGGGCGAGGGACGAGCGCGCCTACCGGTTCCTGGAGGAGCTCCTCACGGTGGAGCGGTTCCGGGAGCTGATCCCGGAGGCGCGCGGCCTGCCCGTCGAGCGGCACGCCCTGCCCAACCTGCTGGCCCTCAACTTCGTGGTGGTGGGCCTGCTGGGCGAGGGGGTCTCGTCCTCGACCCGGGTCGACCCGCAGGCCAAGGGGCTGGGGGAGTGGCTGCGGGCCCGGGTCGTCGACCTGCCGGTCGAGCTGCTGGAGAGCCAAGGAGGTTGACGATGGACTTCCGCGAGACACCCGAGCAGGCGATGCTGCGCGAGGCGGTGGCCAAGCTCGCCGCCGGCTACGGGCACGACTACTTCCTGGCCAAGGCCAAGGCCGGGGAGAAGACGACCGAGCTGTGGCGGGCGGTGAGCCAGGCCGGCTTCGTCGGGGTGAACCTGCCCACCGAGCATGGCGGCGGCGGCATGGGCATCGCCGAGCTGGCCATCGTGACCGAGGAGCTGGCCGCCGCCGGCTGCCCGCTGATGCTGCTGATGGTCTCGCCGGCCATCTGCGGCACCCTGCTGGCCCGCTTCGGCACCCCGGCCCAGCGCGAGCGCTGGCTGCCGCCGATCGCCTCGGGCGAGGCCAAGATGGTGTTCGCTATCACCGAGCCCGACGCCGGCTCCAACACCCACAAGCTCGACACGGTCGCGACCCGCGACGGCGACGGCTGGCGGCTGTCGGGCCGCAAGTACTACATCTCCGGGGTCGACGAGGCCGGCGCGGTCCTGGTGGTCAGCCGCACCGGGGTCGAGGAGGGCAGCGGCCGCGGCCGGCTGTCGCTGTTCATCGTCGACACCGACGCCCCCGGGCTGGAACGGACCCCGATCGAGCTGCACGTCAACGCCCCCGAACGGCAGTTCTTCCTGTTCCTGGACGACGTGCGGGTCGACGGCGACCGGCTGCTTGGCGACGAGGGCGACGGGCTCCGCCAGGTCTTCCACGGCCTCAACCCCGAGCGGATCATCGGCGCCGCCGCCGGAGGAGGCATCGCCCGCTACGCCCTGGCCAAGGCGGCCACCTACGCCAACCAGCGCCAGGTCTGGGGCGTGCCCATCGGCGCCCACCAGGGCCTGGCCCACCCGCTGGCCGAGGCCAAGATCGAGGTCGAGCTGGCCCGCCTGATGACCGCCAAGGCCGCCTGGGCCACCGACGCCGGCGTCCCGGGCGCCGGCGAGGCCGCCAACATGGCCAAGTACGCCGCCGCCGAGGCGGCCATGCACGCCGTCGACGTCGCCATCCAGGTCCACGGCGGCAACGGCTTCGCCGCCGAGTACGGCATCGCCGGCCTCTGGTGGATGGCCCGGGTCCTGCGCACCGCCCCGGTCAGCCGCGAGATGATTTTGAACTACGTCGCCGAGCACTCCCTGCGGCTGCCCCGTTCCTACTAGATCGCACCGCAAGGCTGGTCGTGGGATGGTCCGCTGGAAGTCTTCCGGGGCCGGGCGGTATAGGCCGACGGCGCCGGTCACCGCTGCATCCTCGGATCGTGCGTGGGGTCGGCATACATGGGCGGGCAACGGTGATTGATGGCTACGGGGCGCAGTTCGTAGTGCCAGGGCTCGTTGCGGTAGATCTGGCACAGTCCGTACTCGGCGCCGTGTTCGGACAGCCACGCCGTGGCATCGGAGTGCCCGATGTCGACCGCGTCTCCGGACACGTGAGGAGACGTGTCCGCGGTGGCGACCCATCGGGCAGCTTCCTCTTCCGAGCCGTACTCGGAGACCGCCTCGCGAAGAAGCTGATCCTGATACCTGGGGGAGCGCCATCCGCTGTTGACGTAGAGCTCGATGCCGTCGTCAGCGGCATCTGTCGCTGCTTCGCGCAGGGCCCGGAGCAGATCGGGGTCGAGGTTGGCTACGCCGGGATACTGGTCATCAAACACGGTCACGCCGTCGGGGAGGGCACCGTCGGCCTCGGTAGTCGTGCCACCGTGGTCGCCGCGAAGGACTTCGCTGAACGAGGGCGCCGGTGACGATGCTGACTGATGGACGAGGGTTCCGATGATCGCAGCGGCGACGACGATCAGGCCGACGGCGGTGGGCCTTAGAGTCCTGCGGGTCTTCGGTCGTGCTGCGGTTTGACGCATGCTGCCAGTCAAGGCAGCGTGAGGTTGTCGGCCCGTATGTGGTTTTCGATAGGCCGACGATATGCGCCGGCTCCTAGCATGGAGAGCATGCGTGTGTTGGTCGTCGAGGACGAGCCCTACATGGCAGAGGCGATCCGCGATGGGCTGCGACTGGAAGCGATCGCGGCCGACATCGCCGGTGACGGCGACACCGCTCTGGAGCTGCTGCGCATCAACGCCTACGACATCGCCGTCCTCGACCGCGACATTCCCGGGCCCACCGGTGACGAGATCGCCGAGAGCATCGTCGCCTCCGGCAGCGGCATGCCGATCCTCATGCTCACCGCTGCCGACCGGCTTGACGACAAGGCCTCCGGGTTCGAGCTCGGAGCCGACGACTACCTCACCAAGCCGTTCGAGCTCCGAGAGCTCGTGCTCAGGCTCAGAGCACTCGACCGCAGGCGCGGGCACAACCGGCCGCCCGTGCGGGAGATCGCAGGCCTGCGTCTGGACCCGTTCCGCCGCGAGGTCTACCGCGACGGCCGCTACGTCGCGCTGACCAGGAAGCAGTTCGCGGTGCTCGAAGTCCTCGTCGCCGCCGAAGGCGGTGTCATCAGCGCCGAAGAGCTCTTAGAGCGGGCATGGGATGAGAACGCCGACCCATTCACCAACGCCGTGCGCATCACCGTCTCGGCACTGCGCAAACGCCTCGGCGAACCCTGGCTGATCGCCACCGTGGCCGGCGTCGGCTACCGCATCGACACAGCACCCGGCACCGGACGGGAGGGAGGAGACCGTGGATAGAGCGCCTGGGTTGAGCGTTCGCCTCAAGCTCACCCTCAGCTACGCCGGCTTCCTGATGCTCGCCGGTGCCTTGATGCTCGCCGCCGCGTGGCTCGCCGGCCAGCCCCGGCAATCGTTTGAGTTCCTCCTGCGATACGTACCCGACGGTGCGATCAGCACCATCGGTGGCTTGGTGCCCGGGAACAACTCCTTCCTCCTGCGCGCTTTCGCTCCGGCCGCGGCCGTCGCGCTGGCATTTCTGCTGGTATTCGGTGTCGTGGGAGGGTGGCTTCTCGCCGGCCGGATGCTCACCCCTCTGACTCGCATCACCGACGCCACACGTGTGGCCTCGACCGGATCGCTCGCCCACCGAATCCGGCTACCGGGCCGCAGAGATGAGTTCCGCGAGCTCGCCGACGCCTTCGACACCATGCTCACACGGCTCGAAGCACACGTCGCCGAACAGCAGAGATTCGCAGCCAACGCCTCCCACGAGCTGCGCACCCCGCTGGCGATCACGCAGACGCTGCTCGACGTGGCCCGCAACGATCAAAGCCGCGACACCGGCGAACTTGTCGGCCGCCTCCACGCCGTCAACACCCGAGCGATCGACCTCACCGAAGCATTGCTCCTGCTCAGCCGCGCCGACCAGCGGTCCTTCACCCGAGAACACGTCGACCTATCCCTCATCGCCGAAGAAGCCACCGAAACGCTCCTCCTCCTCGCAGAAAAGCAGGGCGTCACCATCGAGACCGCCGGCGACATGACTCCGACCATCGGCTCGCACGCGCTCCTGCTGCAGCTGACCACGAACCTCGTGCACAACGCGATCGTCCATAACCTCCCCGAACACGGCACCGTGCAGGTCAACACGGCCATCCGCCCCGAGTCCGTCATGCTCACTGTCGAAAACACCGGCGAGAAGCTCTCACCACAGCTGGTCTCGACGCTCACCGAACCGTTCCAGCGCGGCACCGAACGCCTACGCAACGATCATGCAGGCGTCGGCCTCGGCCTGGCGATCGTCAAGAGCATCACCCAAGCGCACGACGGAACCCTCACCATCACCCCGCGCACTGGAGGCGGGCTCCGCGTCACGGTGCAACTACCGGCCACACCAACGCGCACCGGCAGATTGACCCATCCCGGTTCTGGTTAGCCAGCCTTGCCCATAGCCGCGGTCTCCGGTTCGCGAAAAGCCCCCCTGACCTGGGAGAATGCGTGTGTTCAGGCAAGCATTCAACAACCCGGTTCGGGAGGGCTTTCAATGGCGAAGGCTACCAGGCTCATCCGGCCACGGACCGTGACCGGCGATGGTGAGGGCCTCGTGTTCAAGAAGCAAGGGGGAGCAACCCGCCGATGAGACCGCTCCGATACTCGATCAACGTCACCCTCGACGGCTGCTGCGATCACCGGGTGATGGTCGCGGACGAGGAGTTGCATCGCCATGCCGTCGCCAATCTGGAACGAGCCGATGCTCTGCTCTTTGGCCGGGTGACCTACGAGATGATGGAGGCGGCGTGGCGTGGGCCGGCGCGGACGGGAGCGCGGCCTGATTGGATGGTCCCCTTCGCCCGGACGATCGACGGGGCAAAGAAGTACGTCGTGTCGGGCACCCTGGACCGGGTCGATTGGAACGCGGAGCTCGTGCGGGGGGACCTGGGGACAGCCGTTCAGCAGCTCAAGCGGGAGCCAGGCAAGGGCCTGTTCGTGGGAGGCTTGAAGCTCCCGCTGGCCTTGGCGGATCTGGGATTGATCGATGAGTACGAGTTTATCGTGCCGCCAGGAGTTCCGGTCGGGGGCGGTGGCTCTGCGTTACCAGCCCAGTCGAGTCACGGCTTGAAGGTTTCGGGTTCCTGCGTGAAAGAACGTGGTGTTGCAGGGGCGTTCTGGGTAACGGATTTGATCGAGTCGTAATCCTCTCAACGCGGTCGTCTGAGTCTTATTGGTGGACATTCCGAACGGTCATCAGGGTGGCTGCTGGAGCGTGTTGAACAAGCTCGCCGAGCAGGCCAGCATGGCGAACATGAAGAAGCGTGCCCTTGTCGGCATGGACGGTGCCCGGCCGGCGGCGTCGCCGGCCCTGCTACACCGCCGATCGGGACAGTGTTCGCGGTCGGGAGGCGCGATGCGTACCACTGTCAACCCCGGCGAGGCCGCACCCATCCCGCCGAGTGCTCGGTGCCGCCGATCGACAGGCCTCCGGGGGCGCTCGCCCCCCGCCCGCGCGGCTGTCCTACTCGCCGTGCTCATGGTGGCCACTGCGGCCTGCACCTCGTCGCGAACACACGAAGCCGCCCGGCCATCCGAGCGGCGAGCACGAACCGTCGCCACAAAGACGCTCGGGCCCCGGATGCGCGACCTCACCATCGACTCCCCGGCGCTTGGCCGCACCGCCAAGGTGCGGCTGCTGCTGCCCCGCCATTTCACGACCCAGCCGAACCGCCGCTGGCCGGTGCTGTGGCTGCTGCACGGCTGCTGCGACACCTACCAGAGCTGGACCCGCTCCACCGACGTCGAGCAGCTGGCTGGCCTGGCCGACGTGCTGGTGGTGATGCCCGAGGCCGGAGACGTCGGCTACTACTCGGACTGGTACCACCCTGGCCGCGACGGTCCCTCCCGCTGGGAAACCTTCCACCTGACCGAGCTACGGCAGCTGCTGGAGCACGACTGGCGGGCCGGTGACCGCCGAATTATCGCCGGGCTGTCCATGGGCGGACTCGGAGCCATGGCGTACGCAGCACGCCACCCGGGCATGTTCCGGGCGGCCGCCTCTTACAGCGGGATGCTGCACACCCGCTACCAGGGCGCCCCCGAACCAGGCCCGCAGATCATCCAGGACACGCTGGGCAGCTTCAACGAAGATCCCGACGCCCTGTGGGGCAACCCGCAGCAGCAGGCCGACATCTGGGCCGCCCACAACCCCTACGACCTTGCCCCCAAGCTGCGCCACATCACCCTGTTCGTATCGGTCGGCAACGGCCAGCCCGGCCCACTCGACGATCCGGCAACCAGCGGACAAGCACAAGCGATCGAGCAATCCCTGTATCCCCAGAACACCGCCTTCGTGAAGCGGCTGCACCAACTCGACATCCCCGTCAAGGTCGATGCCTATGGCCCCGGCACCCACGACTGGCCCTACTGGCAGCGCGAGCTGCACCGGTCTCTGCCCCTGCTCCTGGCCGCCCTGCAGCAGCACTAGGGCTCGACCCGACGCACGGTGGCCATGCGCTCGATCGCCTTGTCGAAGGAGACCACGGCGTTCACGCCCGAGACCTCGGCCTCGGCGACCAGGTAGGCGTCGGCGAAGTCGAGGCGGTGCACCTCGTAGACCTCGAGGGCGCGGAGCAGGACGGGCTCGTCCGCGACCTCGATGGCGGGGAGGTCGGGGGTGCGAGCCAGGACGACCCGCTGGCCCTCGACACGGAAGATGAGGGTGAGCGTTGGCCGGAGTGCTGAGAGAATCCGGGCGAGAGAGAGGAGCGTGGATGGGGAGCCCGGTGGTGCGGTTCGAGATCGGGGCGGCGGACGACCGGCCGCTGGTGGCGTTCTACGGGGAGCTGTTCGGGTGGAGCCTCGAGACGATCACCGAGGGCTACACGCTGGTCGACACCCGGGCAGGGCGGGGGCTCAACGGGGGGGTCGGGCGGAGCGACACCGGGGAGCCGTGGGCGACCTTCTACGTCGAGGTCGACGACCTGCAGGCCACCCTGGAGCGGGCGGAGACGCTCGGGGGCAGGACGGTGGTGCCCGTCGTCGAGCTGCCCGGCATGGCCTTCGCGATGTTCGACGACCCCGACGGGCTGCTGGTCGGGCTGATGCGAAGGGGGGCGACGGCCGACGCGGTGAACCGGCCGCCGTCGGAGGGGGACGGGGCGGCGGTCGACTGGTTCGAGGTGCTGGGGTCCGACGCCGGGCGGTCGCAGGCGTTCTACGCCGAGCTGTTCGGCTGGGAGGTGCCCGAGAGCGCCTACGCGCAGGTGACCGCCGGGATCGGTGGCGGGATCGGGGCTGGCGGGGAGGCCCGCTGGGCCACCGTGTACGCCAACGTGCCCGACGTGGAGGCCTGCCTGGCCAGGGCCGAGTCGCTCGGCGGGACCCGGGTCTACGGGCCCAACCCGGTCGACGACCACACCGACGCCGGGGCGTTCCGCGACCCGGCCGGCAACCTGTTCGGCGTCTACCGCCACGGGCCGCATTGACCGGCCCCGGGTTCTACCGGACCCGCTCGCTGTGGCTGGACGGGCTGGACGGCGACCCGCTGGTCCCGCGGCCGGCCCTCCCGGGTCCGGCCGACGTCGACGTGGCCATCGTCGGGGCCGGCTACACCGGGCTGTGGACCGCCTACTACCTGCGCCGGGCCGACCCCGGCCTGCGGGTGGCGGTGCTGGAGCGGGAGATCGCCGGGTTCGGGGCCTCGGGACGCAACGGCGGCTGGTGCTCGGCCTTCATCGCCATGGACCGCGAGGGGCTGGCCGCCAAGGCCGGGCGGGGTGCGGTGATCGCCCTGCAGCGGGCCATGTTCGACACCGTCGACGAGGTCGGCCGGGTGGCCGGGCGGGAGGGCGTCGACTGCCACTATCTGAAGGGCGGCGCCCTCCAGGTGGCCGCCTCCCCGGTGCAGCTGGCCCGCCTGGAGGCCGGGCTCCGCCACGCCCGCCGGTGGGGCATGGGCGAGGAGGACCAGCGGCTGCTGGACCGGGACGAGGCCGAGCGGCGGGTCCGGGTGGCCGGGCTGCTGGCCGCCTCCTACACCCCCCACTGCGCCGCCCTCGACCCGGCCCGCCTGGCCCGCGGGCTGGCCGCGGTGGTGGAGCGGCTCGGGGTGCCCGTCTACGAGGCCACCCGGGCGACCCGCATCCGCCCGGGGCGGGTCGACACCACCCGGGGGCCGGTGACGGCCGAGGTCGTGGTCCGGGCCACCGAGGGCTACGCCACCACCCTCCCCGGGCTGCGCCGCTCGGTCCTGCCGCTGTACTCGCTGATGGTCGCCACCGAGCCGCTGCCGGCTGCCGCCTGGGAGGAGATCGGCTGGTCGGGCGGGGAGACCATGGCCGCCGGCGGGCACCTGTTCACCTACGCCCAGCGGACCCGCGACGGCCGGGTCGCCTTCGGCGGCCGCGGCGCCCCCTACCACTTCGGGTCGAGGATCCGCGGCGGCTACGACCGCGACGAGCGGGTCCACCGCCGCCTGGAGGCCACCCTGGCCCAGCAGCTGCCCCCGGCCGCCGGCGCCGCCATCACCCACCGCTGGGGCGGGCCGCTCGGCATCCCCCGCGACTGGACCGCCTCGGTCGGGCTCGACCGCGCCACCGGCCTGGCCTGGGCCGGCGGGTACGTCGGGGACGGCGTGGCCGCCGCCAACCTGGCCGGCCGCACCCTGGCCGACCTGATCTGCGGCCACGACTCCGACCTGACCCGCCTCCCCTGGGTCCAGCACCGCTCCCGCCCCTGGGAACCCGAGCCGCTGCGCTGGCTCGGCATCAACACCGCCCGCCGGCTGGCCGCCTCCAGCGACGCCAGCGAGGACCGCAGCGGCCGCCCGGCCCGCCTCCGCGGCCGCCTCCTGAAGCTGTTCCTGGGGGACTGATCAGCCCAGCGGATGGCGCCACCGCAGCCCCGGGAACCGGCTGAAGTCGCGGTCGGTGGTGACCCACTCGCTGCCCGACTCGATGGCCAGCGCCGCCAGGTAGGCATCGGGCACAAGGTTGCCCTTGACCTCCGCGCTGCGGCAGAGCCCGGTGAAGATCTCCCAATGCCGCCGCCCTGGCTCCACCGGCACGTAGTTCGGCTGCGTGCGCAGCACTTCGGTGAACGCGAGGGCGGTCTCCACGGGGGTGGGCCGGCCGAACACCTTCGGGTTGGTCACGTTCCGCAGGAAGCCGCCGAGGACCAGGTCCTGGCGGTGCGCGTACACCAGGACGCCCGAGTCAACCAGCCGCATCGCCAGGGTTCGCGGCGTCCTGCTCCATCAGCTCGACGAGTGTCGTGGGCGTGACGTCGGGGGTCGGTGGGGTTTGGGATACTTCGCCCCGTGGCGACGACCCCGCCGGTGGCTGGGCCGGGTCCCGAGGTGGGCGCGGCCGGCGGGAGCGTGCTCGGGGAGCCGGTGGGGCGGCGGCGGGGCCGGCTGCGGACCTGGCTGCTGCTGGAGGCGGGAGCGGTCACGCTCGGGTACGGGGTGGCGGTGCTGCGGGAGGGGGCGCCGGCCACCGGCGGAGGGTGGGCGCTGGTGGCGGCCGGGGCGGTGGCGGTGGCGGCGCCGCTGTGGGTCAAGTCGCGCCGCGAGCTGCGCCAGGAGCTGGAGACCCGCTCGGCCGAGACCCTGGCCATCGAGGCCGACGCCAAGCTGCGGCTGGTCGTCGGCGACGTGGTCACCCCGATCGCCGAGGTGGTCGGCCGGGTCCACCAGGTCTCGGGCCGGGGCGAGCGCGAGTCGCTGCGCGGCCAGCTCCAGCAACTGGTGGTGGAGGCGGTGGCCAGCCTGTGCGACGGCGAGCGGGCCAGGGCGGTCTTCTTCCAGCTGGAGCGGGGCGAGATGCGGCCGGCGGCCTGGTTCGGGCGCGGCGACCCGCCGACCACGGTGTTCACCGACGCCCCGGCCGACCGCCGCGGCCAGGAGGCGCTGCTGCTGGTCCGCTTCCACGACTACCTGCTGGTCGACGACGTCCGGGCCGACGAGCTGCCGCGCGGGGCCGAGCCCCGGCCCGGGGCCGGCTACCGGTCCTTCATCAGCGTGTCGGTGTTCTGCGGCGAGCAGAACCTGGGCATGCTGTCGGTGGACGCGCCGGAGGCGCACGCCTTCGACGAGACCGACCTGAACGTCATGCGGGCCATGGCCCAGCTGCTGGGAGCCGGTCTTGTCGACCGCCGCTGAAGCTGGCAGGCTGGACCGGCGCGACCGACGAGGAGGCGGGGCCATGATGCGGGGCCAGGTGGTGCCCGAGGAAGCCCGTGCCTGGACGGCCGGGCTGCTGCTGGCCACCGACTACTTCGCCAACGCCCGGCGCGAGGCCGTGGCCAAGGCCAGCGCCGCCATCCTCGGCCGCCTGCACCGCCGGGTCAGCTCGGAGGATCGCGGAAGCTCACGTTGACCTCGCGGTAGCCGAGCGAGTGCAGCATGCCCTCCAGCATCGCCCGGGTGTTCCGCTCGGCCACCGCGACCAGGTCGCTCTGGGCGGCGGCGGTCTGCATCTTGGCCGCGGCCAGCCGGTACAGCTCGCGCTCGCTGGTCGGGTTGTCCGACAGCACCGAGCCGAGCCGGTCCAGCAGCCCCCGCTCCCTGGAGAACACCTGGCTCTGCTCGGGGTCGACCCGGGCCTGGGTCAGCCGGGCGTGGGGCAGGGTGACGTCGACCCGCGTGCCGTCGCCGGAGACCTTGATCGCCTCGCCCTTGAGGTTGGAGAAGTCGACCTCGGCGTCGACGCTCCCGCCGGCCACGAACAGGGTGCGCTGGCCCTTGAGCAGCAGCGGGACGCCCCGCGAGCTCTCCTCCAGGTCGACCACCACCTGGAAGTTGCCGCTGGCCGCCTTGTAGTCGGCCAGGTCCTCGATCGCCTTGAGCAGCACCGGCTGGCTGCGGTCGACCCGCCGGGTGGCGAACGGGTTGGGGAACGACGGCCACAGCCGCAGCCCGCTCAGGCCGGCGACGGCCACGAACAGGATCAGGGCGAGCAGGATCCCGGCGACCAGGCGGACCCGGGAGCGGCGCCGCTGCGGCGACCAGCCGGGCGGCGGCCGGCCGGGCGGCTCCCCGGAACCCGGCGGCTGGGTCCACTGCGGCTGGGTGTCCATGGCGCTTGCCTACCCGTCGTGGCCGGTTGCCGAACTTCGCTCCTCGAGGGTACCGCCGGGGGCCAGCCGCCAGGAACGGCCGCAGTCGCAGGCCAGGTCGCCGGCGGTGGTCCCCCGGTCGCCCGGCAGGGTGCGGCCGCAGCGGCAGGCCCAGCCGGTCTGGCGGGCCGGGTTGCCGACCACCAGCGCGTGCGCCGGCACGTCGGCGGTGACCACGCTGCCGGCCCCCACCATGGCCCAGGGGCCGATGGTCAGCCCGGACAGCACGGTGGCGTTGGCGCCGACGGTGGCCCCGCGGCCCACCACGGTCGCCCGCCAGCCGGCGGGGCCCTTGGGGTAGGGGGCGCGGGGGCTGGCGTCGTTGGTGAACACCACCCCCGGCCCGAGGAACACCTCGTCCTCGACCGTCACCCCCGACCACACCAGCACGCCGTTCTTGATCGTCACCCGGTCGCCGACCACCGCCCCGCCCTCGACGAAGGCGTGGTCACCGACGTTGCAGTCGGCGCCGATCCGGGCCCCCGCCAGCACGTGGGCGAACGCCCAGATGCGGGTGCGGGGCCCGACGTCGTCGCTCTCGCAGAGCGCGAGGGCGTGCACGAGCACCGAGGGGTCCCTGGCCATCGCAGCAGGCTACCGCGTCGCTGCGGCCACCGCCGTCCCGAGGGCCAGGGGAACCTTTCAGAACGGCGGTGGCGGCGGCGAGCACGGAGCCATGGCCGTGCTCAGGATGCGGCGTGGTGGCGGCTGGCGTGCACCCGATCGAGGTGGAAGCCGTGGGTGCGGTCGGCGATGCGCAGGGTCCTGACGCTGGCGTAGAAGGCCCAGCCGCACTGGCAGGCCGGCATCCAGCGGGTGTCGAGCTCGCCGGTGCGCTCGTGCCGGCGGGCGTGGCCGGGGATCCAGGACGGCCGCGGACCGTCGCCGTACATGGACATCGGCTGCTCCCCCTCGTTCGATCGGCCCCGGCCGGTACGCGGTCGTTCGCCGGGACTCGCACGAGCATCGGCGGGTTGCTCCGCTTTCGCCAGCTTCAATCGCCGTAGCGGCAGCGTAGGGGCGCCGCAGGTTAGGCCCCGAAGAACTCCCGGATCGCCCCCGCCACCCGGTCGAGCACGCCCTTGTCCATGTACGACCACAGCGGCAGGGTGAGCTCCTCGCGCACCACCCGGTCGGTGACCGACAGGTCGCCCCGGCGGGCGTTGCGGTAGAAGCTGAAGTCGTGCGCCCCCAGGAAGTGGATGCCGGTGGGCACCCCGCGCGCCTTGAGGAACTCGATCAGGTCCTGGCGGACCTCGCCCGGCACCCGGACGAAGTAGATGAACGGGCCGACGTCCTTGTAGTCGGAGTCGGGGGTGATGACCTCGGGGATGCCGGCCAGGCGCTCGTTGTAGCCGCGGCAGTAGTGCTGGCGGTTGCCGACGAACTCGTCCAGCAGCGACAGCTGGGCCAGGCCGATCGAGGACGGGATCGCCCCCAGGTGGTAGCGGAAGCCCTGGCGGAGCACGTCGTACTCCCAGGCCCGCTTGTTCTGGTAGCGGGCCTCGGTCTCGCGGTCGACCCCGAGCATGCGCAGCTGGTGCAGCACCTCCAGCTCCTCGGGCCGGGAGGTGACCACGGCCCCGCCCTCCAGGGTGGTCATGGTCTTGACCGGCCCGAAGCTGAAGCAGACCAGGTCGCCGGTGGCCCCGACCATGCGCCCGTCGTGGCGGGTGCCGATGGCGTGGGCGGCGTCCTCGATCACCCGCAGGCCGTGCTCGGCCGCGACCCGGTAGACCTCCTCCAGCCGCCCGACCAGCCCGGCGAAGTGGCAGACCATGATGGCCCGGGTGCGCTCGGTGATCAGCTCGGCCAGGGCGTCGGGGTTGACGGTGAGGGTCGGCTCCTCGATGTCGACGAAGACGACGTCGGCCCCGGTGGCGGTGATCGCCTGGTGGGCAGCCACGTAGGTGAACGACGGGGCGATCACCTCGGTGCCCGGCCCGGCCCCGGCCAGCAGGCAGGCGCAGTTGAGCGCGGCGGTGCAGCTGTTGGTGCTCATCAGCGCCCGGCCGGCGTCCAGCTCCAGGTAGTCGGCCAGGGCGTCCTCGAACTCCTTGGTGGCCGAGCCCAGGCCGAGGTAGCCGATCTCCAGCGCGCCGGTGGCGGCCTGGATCACCTCGGGGCCGAGGTGGGGGAGCCACATGGGGATGGGCTGGGGCTGCGTGGTGGTCATCTCCTGGTCCCTTTCGCAAGCGTGGTCGCCTGACAGTAGCCCGCGACCGGCCGGAGGGGATCCCCGACCCGCCGTAGATGCGGTGCCCCCGCAAGATGACCACGGTGGCTCCGGCAACGTGCGCAGGACGGCTACGGCAGGGGTGGCCTGTCCCGCCCGCTGGGCCCACCTATAGTGGTTGGCCGGGTCGTATCCGAGGGGAGGGCGTCGACGTGCGCGTGCTGGTGACCGGGTCCGACGGCTACATCGGGGCCGTGCTGGTCCCCTGGCTGGCCCGCGCCGGCCACCAGGTGGTCGGCCTGGACAGCGGCCTGTTCGCCCGCTGCGGCTTCGGGCCGGGGCCGGCGCCGGTCGAGACCCTGGCCGCCGACGTCCGCGACGTGGCCGCCGGCGACCTGGCCGGCTTCGACGCCGTGCTGCACCTGGCGGCCATCTCCAACGACCCGCTGGGCAACCTCAACCCGGGCTGCACCTACGACATCAACCACCTGGCCTCGGTGCGGCTGGCCCGCCTGGCCAAGCAGGCCGGGGTGCCGCGGTTCCTGTTCTCCTCCTCCTGCAGCCTGTACGGGGCCGCGGACGACGACCGGCCGCTGGACGAGCGGGCCGCCTTCAACCCGGTCACCCCCTACGGCGAGTCCAAGGTCCTGGCCGAGCGCGACATCGCCGCCCTCGCCGACGACGACTTCAGCCCCACCTACCTGCGCAACGCCACCGCCTACGGGGTGTCGCCGCGGCTCCGCGGCGACGTGGTGGTCAACAACCTGGTCGGCTTCGCCTTCACCACCGGGGCGGTCCACCTGATGAGCGACGGGACCCCGTGGCGGCCGCTGGTCCACGTCCAGGACATCTCGGCCACGTTCCAGGCGCTGCTCGAGGCGCCAAGGGAGCTGGTCCACGACCAGGCCTTCAACGTCGGCCGGACCGAGGAGAACTACCGCATCCGCGAGGTCGCCGAGATGGTCCGCGAGGTGGTGCCGGGCAGCGAGGTCACCTTCGCCGAGGGGGCAGGGCCCGACCTGCGCAACTACCGGGTCGACTGCGCCAAGCTGGCCGGCGTGCCCGGGCTGGAGCTGCGCTGGACCGTCCGCCAGGGGGTCGAGGAGCTCTACCGGGCCTTCAAGGAGCACGGGCTGGAGGCCGGCGACCTCACCGGCGCCCGCTTCCAGCGGATCGCCCAGATCAGGCAGCTCATGGACCGCGGCCAGGTCGACGCCGACCTGCGCTGGCGGCAGTGACCGAAGGGAACGAGCAAGGTGCAGACCGACGACGCACGGACCAGCCGGCCCACCCAGCCCGAGGCGCTCGACCTCAAGATCGGTGAGCTGGTCGAGGTCCGCTCCCCGAGCGAGATCCTGGCCAGCCTCGACGAGCGCGGGCGGCTGGACGCGCTGCCGTTCATGCCCGAGATGCTGCAGTTCGCCGGCAAGCAGTTCCGGGTCTCCAAGCGGGCCTTCAAGACCTGCGACCAGGTCAAGAACAGCGGCATGTACCGCATGGAGCGGACCGTGCACCTTGAGGGGCTGCGCTGCGACGGCAGCGCCCACGGGGGCTGCCAGGCCGGCTGCCTGATCTTCTGGAAGGAGGGCTGGCTCAGGCGGGCCGGCGACGACGGCCAGGAGGCCGCCCCGGCGGCGTCCGTGGCCACCCTTGAGACCCTCCAGCGCGAGACCCGCCCGCCCGGCGCCGGCCCCGACGAGGAGATCTTCTCCTGCCAGAACACCGCCATCCCCGAGGCCGCCCCGACCCACATCCCGGGCTGGGACGTGCGCCAGTACATCGAGGACGTGACCTCCGGCAACGCCCCGGTGCGCCAGGTCGTGCGCGGCCTGGCCATCCACCTGTTCAACAAGCTCCAGTGGGCCAACCGCAAGTTCCTGCCCCGGCTGCTGCTGATCAACGGGGGCCGCAGCTACCCCCACATCGAGGGGAGGGTCCAGGGCCGCACCCCCAAGGAGACCCTCGACCTCCAGCCGGGCGAGCTGGTCGAGGTCAAGTCCAAGGAGGAGATCTTCGCGACCCTCGACCAGACCGGCCACAACCGGGGGCTGCGCTTCGACATCGAGATGCTGCGCTACTGCGGCAAGCAGGCCCGGGTCCAGCGCCGGGTCAACCGGCTGATCGACGAGAAGACCGGCAAGATGGTCCACATCAAGGGCGACTGCATCGTGCTCGACGGGTTCATCTGCGCCGCCGACTACCACCAGAGCTGCCCCCGCGGGATCGAGGAGTACTGGCGCGAGATCTGGCTCAAGCGGGTTTGACCTGCACTCGACGTACCGCAGTGCTGTAGCCGGGAATACGCATCGCGGCGGATCAGCCCAGGCCGGCTGGACCGTAGACTCCGGGGGTGGACCAGGAAGCCTTGCTGCCAGGCACGGCCGAGCCCCTGGCCCGGCGACGGGGGGGAGGGCTCACCGAACGCCTACGACGTGACGCCCCGCTCGCCGCGCTCGACATGGGGGTCGCGTGCTTCTCCTATCTGCTGACCCTCGCCCTGCGCTTCGACGGGTCGGTGCCCGACCGCTACTGGTCGAGCTTCTGGCGGTTCCTGCCGCTGGCCCTGGCCATCCACCTGGCCGTCAACCTGCTCGGCGGCCTGTACGGGCAGATGTGGCGCTACGCCAGCGTCCAGGAGGCCCGCCGGGTCGTCCTGGCCGGCTGCGCCGCCGGGGTCGGGGTGGTCAACGCCAGCGTGCTGGTCGGCCTGGCCACCGACGGGCGCGGCCTCCGCGCCCTGCCCTTGTCGGTGACCACCTTCGGGGCGGTCCTGACCCTGCTCGGCACCGGCGCCGTCCGCTTCCAGAGCCAGCTGTTCGCGTCCCGGCGCCCCGTCCCCCAGGCCGAGCGGCGCAGCGTGCTGGTCGTCGGCGCCGGCTCGGCCGGCTCGATGATCCTCAAGGACCTGCTGCGCAGCCCCTCGCTGGGCTGGCACCCGGTCGCCCTGGTCGACGACGACCGGCGCAAGGTGGGGCGTCGCCTCCACGGGGTGCCGGTCCGCGGCCCCCGGGCGGCCATCCCCCGGCTGGTCAAGGAGCTGGAGGTCGACGTCGTCCTGCTGGCCATCCCCTCGGCCACCAGCGAGCTGGTGCGCGAGGTGGCCGCCCTGTGCGAGCGGGCCCAGGTCACCCTCAAGGTGCTGCCCAGCGTGCACGAGACGGTCGGCGGCAAGGTCAGCGCCCGCGACATCCGCGACCTGCGCATCGAGGACCTGCTCGGCCGCCAGCAGGTCGATACCGACCTGGAGGCGGTCAAGGCCATGCTGCGGGGCCGGCGGGTGCTGGTCACCGGGGCCGGCGGGTCGATCGGCTCCGAGATCGCCCGCCAGGTGGCCAGCTTCGGGCCGGCCTCGCTGATCCTGCTCGACCACGACGAGACCCACCTGCACGACGTGGTCATGTCGCTGGACGAGTTCCAGACCGAGCTGACCGAGGCCGCCGGCGTGGTCGACCTGGCCGCCGCCGAGATGCGGCTGGAGACGGTGCTGGCCGACATCCGCGACCGCGAGCGCGTGTTCGGGGTGTTCGTGCGGCACAAGCCGGAGATCGTCTTCCACGCCGCCGCCCACAAGCACGTGCCGGTGCTGGAGGAGCACCCGGCCGAGGCCCTGGCCACCAACGTGCTCGGCACCGCCAACCTGGCCGATGCGGCCGTGGCCAACGGGGTCGGCCATTTCGTGCTCATCTCCACCGACAAGGCCATCAACCCGGTCAGCGTCATGGGCACCTCCAAGTGGCTGGCCGAGCAGGTCGTCCGCAGCCTCCAGAACGGCCAGTCGGTGCTGTGCGCGGTCCGCTTCGGCAACGTGCTCGGCAGCCGGGGCAGCGTGATCCCGACCTTCTTCCGCCAGATCGCCCGCGGCGGGCCGGTCACCGTCACCGACGCCCGCATGACCCGTTACTTCATGAGCGTGCAGGAGGCGGTGCAGCTGGTGCTGCAGGCGGCCGCCCTGTCCACCGGCGGCGAGGTGTTCACCCTCGACATGGGCGAGCCGGTGCGGATCCTGGACGTGGCCGAGCGGCTCATCCGCCTGTCGGGCCGGATCCCGGGTCGGGACGTGCCGATCGTGATCACCGGCGTCCGGCCGGGCGAGAAGATGGCCGAGGACATCGTCGCCCCCGACGAGGAGCAGCTGCCCAGCGGCCACCCGGCGATCGTGGTGTCGCGGCCGCCGGTGCCGGACCGGGCGGTGGTCCACCGGACCCTGGCCGAGCTCGAGTACCTGAGCTTCGAGGGCACCCCGGAGGAGCTGGCCGGCCGCATGAAGGGGATGGCGGCCGACTCGATGCACCCTGCCCCGACCGCGCGCAACTCCGCGACCGTCTGACCGACCAGAGGAACTGCCATGAGGTCCACGTCCATGCTGCGCCGCCGCCTGCTGGCCCGCGACGCCCGGGTGGCCGTCGTCGGCCAGGGCTACGTCGGGCTGTCGCTGGCCTGCGCGGCCGCCGAGGCCGGCTTCGAGGTGACCGGGATCGACGTCGACGCCGACCGGGCCGACGCCCTGGCCGCGGGCCGGCTGGTGGTGCCCGGCGTCGACCAGGCCACCTTCGCCGGCGGGGTCGCCAGCGGCCGCCTGCGCTTTTCCGCCGACGGCGACGCCCTGGCCACCAGCGACGTGATCTGCATCTGCGTGCCCACCCCGGTCCGCGACCACACCCCCGACCTGTCGTACGTCGAGCAGGCCTGCCGCGACGTGGCCAGGCACCTGGTCGCCGGCCGGCTGGTGGTGCTGGAGTCCAGCACCTACCCGGGCACCACCAACGACCTGGTCGCCCCCCTGCTGGAGGCGTCGGGCCAGCGGGCCGGGCGCGACTTCCTGCTCGCCTACTCGCCCGAGCGGATCGACCCCGGCAACACCGAGTTCACCTTCGGCAACACCCCGAGGATCGTCGGCGGCACCACCGCCGAGGCCACCGCGGTGGCGGCCCTGTTCTACGAGCAGATGATCTCCAAGGTGGTGACCGTCTCCTCGGCCAGGGCGGCCGAGCTGGCCAAGCTGCTGGAGAACACCTTCCGGCACGTCAACATCGCCCTGGTCAACGAGATGGCGATGGTCTGCCACGAGCTGGGCATCGACGTCTGGGAGGTGATCGAGGCCGCCGCCACCAAGCCGTTCGGCTACATGGCCTTCACCCCCGGCCCCGGCGTCGGCGGCCACTGCATCCCGCTCGACCCGACCTACCTGGCCTGGCAGGTGCGGCGCGACGTGGGTCACCAGTTCCGCATCCTGGAGCAGGCCCAGGACGTCAACGCCCACATGCCCGGCTGGGTCGCGGCCCGCATCGGCGAGGCCCTCAACGAGCACGCCAAGCCGCTCAAGGGGGCGCGGGTGCTGGTGCTCGGGGTGGCCTACAAGCCCGACGTCGGCGACGTGCGCGAGTCGCCGTCGCTGCGGGTGATGAGCGTCCTGGCCCGGCGGGGGGCCAGGCTGTCGTTCCACGACCCGTTCGTGGACGCCATCACCCTCGACGGGAAGCGGCTGGCCCGCAGCGAGCTGACCGCCAGGGCGGTCGCCGGCGCCGACCTGGTCGCCCTCCTCGTCCCGCACAGCAGCTACGATCTTGAGTGGCTGGCCGGCACGGCGGGGCTGCTGTTCGACGCACGGAACGCGTACGGCCCCGGCAACCCCCCCAACCTGGTCCGCCTGTGACACGTTGCAGCGGGGAGGCGGCATGGCGGTACGCGACGACCCACCAGTCCCGACGCCCGGTCCCGAGCGGGACCCGGACGAGGCCAAGGCCCTCCGGCGCCAGCGGCTGACCCGCCGCCGGTTCCTGGTCGTTGGCGGCGTCGGCGTGGTCGGGGCCGCCGCGGGGGCGGCGGCAGCCCTGGCCCTCAAGGACGGCGAGCGGCCGGCGGCGGCGCCGGCCGCCACCGGCCACGACCACGGCGCCACCGCCACCACCACCGCCGCCCCGCCGGTGCGGGTCGCCGGGGCGCGGCCCTGGAGCGACCCGGACAGCTGGGGCAAGGGCGGGGTGCCCGGGGGCGGCGACGTGGCCGTGGTCAGCCGGCGCATCCTGCTCGACACCGACGCCAAGGTGGCCGGGGTGATGGTGGAGGAGGGCGGCGAGCTGATCTTCGACCCCTCGGCCAGCCGCACCCTGGCCAGCACCGGCAACATGGTCGTCCGGGGCCGCCTGGTGATGCGGCCGGCCTCGGCCGCGGTCGACCACCTGCTGGTCTTCCAGGGCGTGGACGAGTCCCGCATGGTCGGCGGCGGCATGGACCCCGTCAAGTCCGACGTCGGCCTGTGGGTGATGGGCGCCGGCACCCTCCACCTGGCCGGGACGCCGCGGCGGGCCTGGACCCGGGTCACCGGGCCGGTCGCCGCCGGCACTCGCAGCCTCGCCCTGGCCGACGCCCCGGCCGGCTGGCGGCCCGGCGACGAGCTGCTGGTCACCCCGACCCTCCCCCCCGACCAAGAGGAGAGCTGGAAGGCCTACTCATCGGCCCAGGTGCGCTCGGCCGGCGGCCGCAACGTCACCCTCGACCGGCCCACCAGCTTCGCCCACCCGGCCGTCGACGTCCTCACCGACGCCGGCACCGGCCGGGTCCAGACCGCCGAGGTGCTGAACCTCAGCCGCAACGTCCGCATCGAGGGGACCCCCGGCCACCGCTCGCACATCTTCATCCGCTCCAGCCGGCCCCAGTCGGTCCGCCACGTCGCCATCCGCCACATGGGGCCGCGCAAGAAGGCCGAGGAGTTCACCGAGCTGGTGCTGGGCCGCTACGGGCTCCACATCCACATGTGCGGCGACGGCTCGCGCGGCTCCAAGGTCGAGGGCGTGGTCATCCGCGACACCGGCAACCACGCCTTCGTGCCCCACCTCAGCAACGGCATCGCCTTTCGCGACTGCATCAGCCACAACACCTTCGAGGACGCCTACTGGTGGGACGGGGCGCCCGACACCCGCACCCCGGGGTCGCCGTCGGACGACATCCTCTACGAGCGCTGCGTCGCCTCCCTGGTCCAGTACGACCCGCCGTTCCGCGGCTTCACCCTCACCGGGTTCTCGCTGGGCCGCGGCGACGGCAACGTGATCCGCGACAGCGTCACCGTCGGCATCCAGGGCGACACCAACGCCGGCGGCTTCCAGTGGCCCGAGGGCGGCGAGGGCATCTGGGTGTTCGAGCGCAACCTGGCCCACAACAACGCCAACCACGGCATCTTCACCTGGCAGAACACCGGCAAGCTGCACGTCATCAGCCGCTTCACCGCCTACCACAACGGCGGCGCCGGCATCTCCCACGGCGCCTACAACAACCGCTACACCTACCGCGACTCGACCCTGTACGGGAACGCGGCCGGCGCGCTGATCGTCCACGCCGACTCCTGGGGCGGGCCGTCCTCGCCGCTGCAGTTCCTCAACCTGGCCTGCCACGGCGCCTCCCAGAGCGAGTACCTGGTCACCGCCCCCCGCCACCACGGCGCCAACGAGTACCCGCCGCCGCGGTTCGTCGACTCCAGCTTCACCGGCGCCACCAAGGCCGCCTTCGCCTGGCTGTACGACGGCAACGACGGCCCCAGCACCAACGAGATCGTCGACATCGTCAACTGCCGCTTCAAGGGCAACGAGTTCCTGCTCGGCCCCAAGATCGGCGCCGGCACGCGCATCCGGGTCCAGGACAAGGTCCACGGCTCGATCATCCTGCGCCGGGCCGACCAGTCCGGCGGCAGCCCGGTGCAGAGATGGCACGCCCGGGTCGAGCAGAACCCGGGCTTCCGGCTGGGCATGCACTAGGCCGCTCGGCCGTGGCGGGCGCCCGCCACGCTTCATGAACATGGCGTAGGCCGAATACGCACGCAGCCGGATGCCGGCTTGCCCCGGTGGGGCCATGCTATGCGCTGTCGCATCGCCAGGCACCTGAGCAGAGGGCAGACGTGAAGCCGATCGGGGTCGCGGTGATTGGTGCCGGCTACTGGGGGCCCAATCTCGTCCGGAACTTCCTTGCTTGCCCGGAGGTGGACCTGCGCTGGGTCGCCGACCTGGACCGGGACCGAGCCGCCAGGGCGGTCGGGCGCCGCAGCACCGTCCGGGTGGCCGCCGACCTGGAGACGGTGCTGGCCGACGACGGGGTCGAGGCGGTGGCGGTGGCCACGCCGGCCTGGACCCATTTCGAGGTCGCCCTGGCCTGCCTGGAGGCGGGCCGCCACGTGCTGGTCGAGAAGCCGTTCGCGTCCTCGGTGGCCGAGGGCGAGAAGCTGGTCGCGGCCGCCCACCGCAACGGCCTGGTACTGATGTGCGACCACACCTACTGCTACACCCCGGCCGTGCGCCGGCTGGGCGAGCTCATCGGCGCCGGCGAGCTCGGCGAGCTGCAGTACTTCGACTCGGTCCGCATCAACCTCGGCCTGGTCCAGCCCGACGTCGACATCTTCTGGGACCTGGCCGCCCACGACCTGTCGATCCTCGACTTCCTGCTGCCCGCCGGCCAGCTGCCCGAGGCCGTCGGCGCCCAGGGCGCCGACCCGATCGGGGTCGGCCACCCCTGCGTCGGCTACCTGACCCTGCCCCTGCCCGGCGGCGGCATCGCCCACATCCACGTCAACTGGCTCAGCCCGACCAAGATCCGCACCACCATCGTCGGCGGCTCCAAGCGGATCGCCGTCTGGGACGACACCAACCCGGCCCAGCGCCTGTCCATGTACGACAAGGGCGTCGACCTGGCCGGCCCGGTGTCGCGCACCGTCCGCCGCGAGGCCCTGGTCTCCTACCGCATCGGCGACATGGTGGCCCCGGCCCTGCCCGAGGTCGAGGGGCTGGCCGGCGTGGTCCGGGAGCTGGCGGCGGCGGTCCGGGAGGGCCGGCCGGCCCTCACCGACGGCGAGTCGGGCCTGCGGGTGCTGAAGGTGCTGGAGGCGGTGCCGCGCAGCCTGGCCGCCGGCGGCGCCGTCGTCCCCCTCGGGTCGCTGGCGGCGGAGCCGACATGACCGAGGAGACGGTGGCCGCGCTGGTCATCACCTTCCAGCGCAAGGACATGCTCCGCCGCACCCTGGAAGGCCTGGCCGCCCAGGAGCGGCCCGTCGACGAGATCGTGGTGCTCGACAACGCCACCAGCGACGGCACCGCGGCCATGCTGGCCACCGAGTTCCCGCAGGTCACCTCCTTGCGGATGGAGGAGAACATCGGCCCGGCGGGCGCCCTGCAGGTCGGCTTCGAGTACATCCACGGCAAGGGCCACCGCTGGGCCTGGACCTCCTCGGACGACATCGTGGCCAAGCCGGAGGCGCTCAAGACCCTGCTGGCCACCGCCGAGCAGCTCGGCGACGACCGCCTGGGGCTGCTGTGCTGCTGGTTCGAGCCGGTCAGCACCCACTACTTCCACAACGGGGCCCTGTGGAAGCACCGGGTCGTGCAGCAGCAGTGGCCGCCGCTGGGCAGCCCGCCCTACCCGACCGAGATCATGACCTTCAAGGGGACCCTGATCTCGATGCCCATGGTCGGTGAGATCGGCCTGCCGGTGGGCGAGTACTTCCTGATGATGGAGGAGTACGAGTACTGCCTGCGGGCCATCGACGCCGGCTTCCGCCACTACGCCTTGCCGGTGCCGCTGCTGGTCCCCCTGGAGCCCGAGCCGCCCGGCCGCTACCCGCCCTGGCGCGGCTACTACCAGGTCCGCAACCACCTGGCCATGGTGCTCGGGCGCCGCTCGGCCGGGGAGCTGCTGTGGTTCGCCGTCGTCCAGGGCAAGTACCTGGTCGGGGCCGTCCGCGGCGGCGAGCGGGTCGGCGAGCGGCTGCGGCTGCGGCTGCTCGGGGGCTGGCACGCCCTGCGCGGGGTCACCGGCAAGACCCTCGACCCGGCCTGGTGGGCGCCTGGCGGGCCGCGCTCGTGAAGCGGGTCCTGGTCACCGGCGCCGGGGGCTCGCCGGCGGCCAACTTCGTCCGCTCCCTGCGGGCCGCGCCCGAGCCGGTGTACCTGGCCGGCACCGACGCCGACCCCTGGTGCCTGCTGCGGGCCGAGACCGACACCCGCCACCTGGTGCCGGCGGCCGCCGACCCCGACTACCTGGACGTGCTCAACGCCCTGATCGAGCGGGAGGGCATCGGCCTGGTCCACGCCCAGAACGACGCCGAGGTCGCCTTCCTGTCCGAGCACCGCGACCGGGTGGCGGCCCGGCTGTTCCTGCCCGCCCGCGCCACCGTCCGGGCCTGCCAGGACAAGTTCGCCTCCTTCGAGGCCTGGCGGGCGGCCGGGCTGACGGTGCCCGACACCGTGCTGCTGCGGTCCGAGGAGGACCTCCAGACGGCCTTCGAGCGGTTCGGGGGGGCACTGTGGCTGCGGGCCACCAGCGGGGCCGGGGGCAGGGGCGCCCTGGCCGTGCAGGACCACGACACGGCCAGGGCCTGGCTGGAGTTCCACAAGGGCTGGGGCAGCTTCACCGCGGCCGAGCTGCTGGAGCCGGACAGCATCACCTGGATGTCGCTCTGGCACGACGGCCGGCTGGTGGTCGCCCAGGGCCGCAAGCGGCTGTACTGGGAGCTGTCGCGCATCTCCCCGTCGGGGGTGACCGGGGTGACCGGGGCCGGGGTCACCGTCGCCGACCCCGCCCTCGACGAGATCGCCCAGGCGGCCGTGCTGGCCATCGACCGCCACCCCCACGGCCTGTTCGGGGTCGACCTCACCTACGACCGGGCCGGCGTGCCCAACCCGACCGAGATCAACGTCGGCCGCTTCTTCACCACCCACCAGTTCTTCACCGCCCTTGGGGTCAACCTCCCCTTCGCCTACCTGAAGCTGGCCTTCGGGGAGGAGCCGCCGGCCTTCGCCCGCCGGCTGAACCCGGCCCCCGACGGGATGGTCTGGGTCCGCGGGGTCGACTTCGAGCCCGTGCTCGCCACCACCGCCGAGGTCGACGGCCACGTCGCCGCCCTTGAGGAGCTGCGACGCGACCTCCACCGCTGACCGTCTTCCTCGACTTCGACGGCACCCTGGTCGACGTCCGCGAGCGCCACTACCGCACCTACCGGTCGGCGCTGGCCCCCCTGGGGGGGCGGCCGCTGGACCCGGCCGCCTACTGGCGGCGCAAGCGCCGCGGCGCCGGCCAGGCCGAGGTCCTGGCCGCCAGCGGGGTCGGGCCCGAGGGGCGGGAGGCGTTCCTGGCCCGGTTCCTGGCCGAGATCGAGGCCCCCGACCGCCTCGCCCTCGACCGGCTGTTCCCCGGGACCGAGGCGACCCTGGCCGCCCTGGCCGGCCGCGGCCACCGGCTGGTCCTGCTCAGCCTGCGCCGCTCCCCGGATGCCTTCGCCGACCAGATCGCCCGGCTCGGCATCGGCGGCGCCTTCGACCGGGTCGACGCCGGCCGGCCCGCCGAGGACGGCCGGCTGGCCAAGCGGCGGCTGATCGAGGCGGCCGGCCGGGCCGGCCCGGCGGCGGTGGTCGGCGACACCGAGGCCGACGTCGGCGCGGCCCTGGCCCTGGGGCTGGCCCCGGTCGGGGTCAGCAGCGGCCTGCGCACCCGGGGCTTCCTGCTGGCCGCGGGCGCGGCCACGGTGGTGGACCGGATCGGCCGGGTCCCGGCGGTCCTGGAGGCCGCCGCCCTTGGCCGGGCTGGCTAGCGGGCGCCCTCGGCGGCGCGCAGGCCCAGGCCGTGGGCGACCCAGGCGGCCTCGCCGGCGATGCCGTCCTCCAGCACCACCTCGGGCCGGTAGCCGAGCAGGGCCTCGGCCCTGGTGCCGTCGGCGCCGGTGTGGCGGGCGTCGCCCGGCTGGGCCTCGGCCCGCTCGATCTTGAGCCGTCGCCCGCTGGCCCGCCCGATCAGCTCCAGGACCTCGTTGACGGTGATCCGCCGGCCGCCGCCGACGTTGATCGCCTCGGCCTGGACGGGGGCGGTCATGGCCAGCAGGTTGGCCCGGACGGCGTCGTCGACGTGGGTGAAGTCGCGGGTCTGCTCGCCGTCGCCGTAGACCACGATCGGCCGGCCGGCGTAGGCGGCGCCCAGCCACCGGTGGAAGGCCATGTCGGGCCGCTGGCGGGGGCCGTAGACGGTGAAGTAGCGCAGGGTGGCCACCGACAGGTCCGACACCCCCGGCCGGGCATAGGCCAGGCAGAGGTGCTCGGAGGCCAGCTTGGTGACCCCGTAGGGGGAGACCGGCCGGGTGATCGACTCCTCGGTGGTCGGGTACACCGGGGCGTCGCCGTAGACGCTGGAGGACGAGGCCGCCACCAGCCGCCGCACCCCGGTGCGGGCGCACGCCTCCAGCAGGCACTGGGTGGCCAGGATGTTGTGGTGGACGTAGATGGCGAAGTCGCGGCCCCAGGAGCCCCGCACCCCCGGCTGGGCGGCCTGGTGGAAGACCACCGACGCCCCCTCCAGCCAGGCGTCAAGGGCCAGGGTGACCAGGTCGCCCTCGACCAGCCGGAAGTTCGGGCGCCCGAGCAGCCCTTCCAGGTTGCCGCGCTTGGAGGCCGGCGGGTAGGCGGGGGTGAAGCAGTCGATCCCGACCACCTCGTGGCCCCGCTCGACCAGCGCCTCGGCCAGGTGGGAGCCGATGAACCCGGCCACGCCGGTGACCACCACGTGCCCGCTCATGCCGACCCCGTCCTGGCCAGGGCCCGCGAGGCCAGGATCCGGCCCGAGTGGTAGGCCTCGGCGGCCAGCAGCCGCGCGTCCCTGACCCCGAAGCGGGCCAGCACGTCGCCGGCCATGGCCGCCCTGTCGCCGGCGCCCACGGGCGCGGCCGCGACCAGCCGCAGGTGCTCGTAGCAGAGCCGCCAGGTCCGCGAGGGCAGCTTGCCCTTGTTGGCCGGGTCCAGGATCTCGGCCTGCGACGGCTTGTTCGGGTCCTTCCTGGCCCCCGGCCGCATCCTGGCCTGCCGGTAGTAGTGCAGCAGGTCGGGGACGCCGGCGAACCCGCCCATGAGCACGAGCTGGGCCAGCAGCACCCGGTCGCCGCCCACGAACGGCCGGTACTGGGGCGTGCGGGCCAGCGCGTCGGCGCGCATCACCGAGAACAGCGGGTGGGTCTCGCCAAGGGTCCACAGCAGCCGGTGGAGGCGGACGCGGGGGGGCGGGGTGAGCAGGTCGACCTCGGGCCGCCACTCCTCGAACACCTCGCCGTCGTCGTCCATGACGGCCACCCCGGTGGCGCACAGCACCGCCGACGGGTCCGCCTCCAGCACCGCGGTGGTGCGCGACAGCAGGTTGCGGGGGTGCCAGTCGTCGTGGGCCCACCATTTGAAGTAGCGGCCCCGCGACAGCCGGAAGGCCTTGTTGAAGTTGCCGGCCAGCCCCAGGTTGCGCTCGTTGCGGTGGTAGCGGATGCGGGGGTCGCGGGCGGCGTAGTCGCGGGCGATCTCGGCGGTGGCGTCGGTGGACGCGTTGTCGCAGACGACCACCTCGAAGTCCCCGAGGTCCTGGTCCAGGACGGCGTCCAGCGCCTTGGCCAGGTGGTCGGCGCCGTTGTAGACGGGCAGGCCGACGCTCGCCAGCGGGGCCGGGGTCACCGTTGCTCAACCTCCCAGGTGGGGGTGACCTGGACCGGTGCCATGCGCAGGATGCCCCGCGGCGTCGGGGTCAGCTCCGGCCCGAGGACCTCGAACTGGCCGACGGGGTGCCAGGGCACCAGGTCCCGGGTCGACTCGATGATGCCGAACCACAGGTAGAACCGCCCCCGCGGCAGCGGCAGGAACGGGATCGAGCAGCGTAGCTCGGTCTGGCCGGCCGGCAGCAGGGCCTCGTGGCCGAGCAGGAAGATGGGGGTGGCCGGGCCCTCGCTGACGCCGATGCTCATGCTCGCCCACAACGGCTCGGGGCTCTCCAGGACCAGCTTGACCTCCAGCGGCTCCTGGCTCACCGGGGTGTCGCCGCCGGGGGTGCGGATCTCGGACTTGACCACCCGGACCAGGCCGACGGCGGGGGTGAGGATCTCGGCCGCCTGCTCGACCGTGCGCCGGTAGTCGCCAAGCACCTCGCGCACCGGGCCGTCGGACTCGACCACCCCGTCGCGCAGCCAGATGGCCCGCTCGCAGATCGACTCGACCGCCTGCAGGTCGTGGGAGACGAACACCACCGTGGTCCCCTGGGCCAGCACGGCCCGCATGCGGTCCAGGCACTTCTGCTGGAACGCGGCGTCGCCGACGGCCAGGACCTCGTCGACCAGCAGCACGTCGGGCTCGGTGAAGGCGGCGATGGCGAAGCCGAGGCGCACGTGCATGCCGCTCGAGTAGAACTTGACCTGCCGGTCGATGGCCGTCTCCAGCTCGCCGAAGGCCACGATCTCGTCGAACTTGCGGGCCACCTCGCGGCGGCTCACCCCCAGCAGCGAGCCGTACAGGTAGACGTTCTCGGCCCCGGTGAGGTCGGGGTGGATGCCGGCCCGGACGTCGATCAGGGCCCCGACCCGCCCGCCCACGGCCACCCGGCCGGCGTAGGGGTACATGACCTTGGCCAGCAGCCGCAGCATGGTCGTCTTGCCCGATCCGTTGGGCCCGATCAGCCCGATCGACTCGCCCTGCCCGACGGCCATGTCGACGTCGCGCAGGGCCCAGCGCCAGCCGTGGGCGTTGGAGCCGCCCGACAGCCGCCGTTTGACCCGGTCCAGCTGGTCGCGCAGCAGCTGGCGCTGGCGGTCGGCCCGGAACCGCTTCCAGATCCGGGTGGCCTGGATCTCCCCGTCACGCATAGTCGGCGAACCCCGGCTCGAGACGCTTGAAGACGACGTAGCCGACGGCCAGCCACAGGGCCGCGGCCACGGCCGCCGGGCCCAGCAGGTGCCAGTCGGGGGGCAGGCCGAGCAGCACCGTCCGGCGGTAGCCGTCGATCACCGGGGCCAGCGGGTTGGCGATCGAGTACGGCACCTGGAGCGACTTGGCGACCACGTCCATGCCGTAGGCCACCGGGGTGGCGAACAGCCCCAGCTGGAGGATGATCGGGAGCACGTGGCGCAGGTCGCGCAGGAACACCAGCACCGCCGACAGGACCAGGGTGACCCCGAAGGTGAAGGCCACCTGCACGGCCAGCAGCACCGGCACCCAGAGCGTGGTCGGCTTGGGCATGAACTCGGTGACGACGAACAGCAGCCCAAGGACCAGGGTGGCGAGCAGGGTGTCGACCGCGGCCACGGCCATGCTGGCCAGCGGGAACACCTCCCGGGGGCAGTACACCTTGTTGACCAGCTGGTTGTTGACGACCAGGCTCTGGCCGCCCTGGGACACCGAGGTGGAGAAGAAGGTCCAGGGGAGCAGGCCCAGGTAGGTGAACAGGGCGTACGGCGCCCCGCCGGTGTCGACCTTGGCCACCCGCTGGAAGAACACGGTGAAGACGATCATCAGGGCCAGCGGGGTCAGGATGCTCCAGGCGATGCCGAGCACGGCCTGCTTGTAGCGGACCCGGAGGTCCCGCTCGGCCAGGGTGCGGACCAGCTCGCGCCGCTGCCAGACCTCCCGGATGGCCGGGATGACGCGCACCTTGAGCCGGAACAGGAGGTCGGCCGGCGGCTCGGTGACGCGCGAGGATGCTGCCGTCATGCCCGTTGGTTCCCCCGCTCAGCGACGTCGAATGTACCTTGCGATGGTCCCGGCAGCCCCGGAACCGGTCAATACGTATCCGGATTACGGCCCCCTACGGCGGATGCGGGTGCCGGATACTGCCCACGCGTCATGGTTGGCCAGGGTACCGCCGATAGACTGCAGCGGTGAACAAAGCAATCGCTCGCGGCGGGATAGGAACGGGGGACCCGGCGGGCGCGGGGCGAAGCCCGATGTCGGGGGCCGGAGGGAAGGGGCCGCAGGCCGGCGTGCGCATCCTCTATCTGATCGACAGCCTCGGGCCCGGCGGCGCCGAGCGGTCGCTGGCCGCCATGGCCCCGGCCTACGCCCGCCGCGGCGTCGAGCTCGACGTCGGCTTCCTGATCGACCGTCCCGGCGTCCACGCCGACCTGGAGGCGGCCGGCGCCCGCCTGTTCCCCCTCGACGGGCCGGGCGGCCGGGCCGGCTGGGCCTGGCGGGCCGAGCGACTGATCGCGGCCCGGCGGCCCGACCTGGTCCACACCACCCTGTTCGAGGCCGACGTGGCCGGGCGGATCGGGGCCAGCCTCGCCCGGGTCCCGGTCGTCTCCAGCCTGGTCAACGTGGCCTACGGCGCCGACCACGCCGCCGCCCCGGGGCTGCGCCGCTGGAAGGTCCAGGGCGCCCACCTGGTGGACGCGGCCACGGCCAGGCGGGTGGTCAGGTTCCACGCCAACACCAGGTACGTGGCCGACGTGATGGCGCCGCGGCTGCACGTCCCCCGCGACCGGCTCGAGGTCATCCCCCGCGGCCGCGACCCGGCCCGCCTCGGCCGGCGCGACCCCGGCCGCCGGGCCCGCGTCCGCGCCGCCCTCGGGGCCGCCCCGGACAGCTCGCTGCTGGTCGCGGTGGCCCGCCAGGAGCACCAGAAGGGCCTGGACGCGCTGCTGGAGGCGCTGCCGGCCGTGCTCGGCCAGACCAGGGGGGTGCGGCTGCTGGTGGCCGGCCGCGACGGCAACCAGACCCCGCTGCTGCGGGCCAGCGTGCGCCGGCTCGGGCTGGAGGGGACGGTCGACTTCCTCGGGCCCCGCGACGACATCGCCGACCTGCTGTGCGCCGCCGACGCCGTGGTCATCCCCTCGCGCTGGGAGGGGCTCAGCAACGTCCTGATCGAGGCCATGGCCCTGGAGGCGCCGGTGGTGGCCAGCGACCTGCCAACCCTGGAGGAGGCGGCCAGCGACGGCGACACCGCCCTGCTGGTCCCGCCGGCCGACCCGGACCGGCTGGCCGCGGCGATCGTGGCCACCCTGGCCGACCCGGCCGCCGCCCGGCGGCGGGCCGAGCGCGCCCGCGAGCGGTTCCTGCAGCGCTTCACCATCGACCGGGTGGCCGACCAGATGCTGGCCTTCTACGACCGCGCCCTCACGCGGCCGGTGCCCGGCCGGGCGAACGGCGCCGTGCGGCCAGGCGGTATCTGAGGTCCAGCACCCGGCCGCCGGGGCCGCGGGCGACCAGCCAGGTCCCGTCGACCCGGTCGGCGGCCCCGAAGCGGTACTTGTAGGGCTCGGCCCCCCGCAGGAAGTCGAACACCCGCGCCCCGGCCAGCCCGGCCAGCCGGATCGACTCGCTGACCAGGATGGTGCCGAGCCGGGCGTCGGCCCACTCCGGCTCCCAGCCCATCTGGTAGTAGGCGAACACGTCGCGCCAGCAGAAGCCGTAGAGGGCGCCGACGGCCCGGCCGCCCTGCTCGGCCAGGGTCATGGCCGGCCCGCGGCCCGGCCCGGCGCGGGCGATCAGCCGCCGGTGCAGGGCCGCCCGGCTGCGGTCGAAGCTGGAGGGCCGCCCCTTGGCGCTCCAGCGCCGCTCGTGCAGGCGGAAGACCGTCTCCAGCAGCTCCTCGGTCATCTCCTCGCAGGCCACCCAGCGGAACTTCACGTCCCGGCGCTCCAGGGTGCGCCCGGCCCGCCGGAGCTGCTGGCGGAAGTTGGCCGAGATGCCGGCCGGCAGGCCGCCGGCCGGGATCTCCAGCCGCGGGCAGGCCGAGCTGGCCACCCGCCTGGCCCCCTCGGGGACCAGCGGCCCCCCGGTCTCCGGGTCGAGCTCGCTGAGCAGCAGCGGCGTCCTGGCCGCCCTGGCCGCCACCCAGGCGCGGGCCTCGGCGGCATGGGCCGGCCGGACCGGCCAGCCGCAGTGGTCGGCCGCGCCCGGGCCGCTGCCCATATTGGCCAGGGCGGTGACCCGGAGCGGCAGCCGGCGGTGGAAGCGCTGGCTGGTCCTGGCCAGGGCGACCACCGCCTCGGGCTCGCCCGACGGCCCCCGCCAGACCGCGACCTCGCCCGGTGTGCCGGCGCCGAGCGTCTCCCACCAGCCGAGCACCCAGTCGGGGGAGAGGAAGTAGGAGCTGCCCTCGACGCCCGCGGCCAGCCGGCGCCAGCCGTCGACCAGGTCCTCCAGCTCCTCGGGCCGCGTCCGGACCTCGGACGGCCCCACCTAGGACCGCCCGCGGGCGTGGTGCAGCGCCGGGTGCAGCCCGCTGACGATCATGGCGAAGCGCCCGAGGCTGGTGGTCGAGTTGACCCGCAGCCGCGAGATCCGCAGGGGATGGGGCGGGATGGCCGGGTTGGCCCGGTGGTCGAACAGGAACGCCGCCTGGTAGCCGGCGCCGGTCAGCACCCGCTCGGCCCGCTCGTCCCAGTCGCCGTTGGGGTAGGCGAAGGTCCTCGGCTCGTGGCCGAGGGCGTCGCGCAGCAGCCGGTGGCCCTCGGAGATCTCGGCCCCCGTCTTGGCGTCGTCGCAGTGGGGCAGGCAGGGGTGGGTGACGGTGTGGTTGCCGACGGTGATGCCGGCCGCCTCCAGCCGCGGCAGCTCGTCGCGGCGCAGCTGCGGGGTCCGCGGGGGCGGGCCGTCGGCGCTGGCCCGCAGCTCCTCCAGCACCGCCAGGCGCTCGGCGTCGGGCAGCCGCTTGAGCGCCGAGACCACCGCCGCCGGGCCGAGCCCGGGGAAGCGGGCGCTGCGGCCGCCCTGGCGCAGCAGCTGCTCGGTCTCGGTCCACCAGAACGGCTGGTCGGTGTCGAGCACGCCCGGGACCACGAAGGCCAGGCCGGGGAAGCCGCGCTCGGCCAGCAGCGGCACCCCGGCCTCGAGCAGGCTGCGGTGGCCGTCGTCGAAGGTCAGCAGCACCGCCCGTGCCGGCAGCGAGGGCCCGCCCCCGATCGCCTGGAGCAGGTCGCCGGCCGACACCGGCTGCATCGTCCTGGCCAGGTAGGCGAGCTGGCGGCGGAAGCAGGCCGGGTCGTCGATGCCGTGGTAGGCGAGCACGGTCAGCCGCCGCACCGCCTGCAGCATGAAGGCGACCTGTGCCGGCGACCAGCGCAGCAGCAGCTCGAGCGAGGTACGGATCGCCACGTCCCCCCTCCTGCGCTCCACCACGGCCATCGGCGGCGGAAGTATACCCATCGTGACAGACCCGACACCCTCAGCCATCGCGGTAGGGGCCGCTACGGCACTTGCGGATCGGCGCCGGTCTGCCCAGCCTGTAGGGTGCGGGCTCGGACAAGGATCTCGCTGTGCGCATCCTCCACCTGATCGCAACCGGCCAGCGGCGCGGGGCCGAGGTGTTCGCCTCGGACCTGATCGCCGCGCTCTCCGCCCCCGACCTGGACCAGCGGGTCGCGGTGCTGCACGGCGGCCCGCCATGGGCCGTCGGCTTCGGCGCGCCCGTCACCGCCCTGGGGGCCCGTCCCGGGCCGCTGCACCCCGGCGCCGTCGCCGCCCTGCGCCGGCTGCTGCGCGACTGGCGGCCCGACCTGGTCACCGCCCACGGCGGGGAGCCGCTCAAGTACGCCGCCCTGGCCGGCGTCGGCGGCCGCACCCCGATCGTCTACCGGCGCATCGGCTCGGTGTCGTGGCTGTCCAGCGCCCCCCGGCGGGCCCTGTACGGGCGGCTGGTGTGCCGGGCCGACCGGGTGGTGGCGGTCGCCGGGTCGGTCCGCGACGAGACCGTGGCCGCCTTCGGGCTGGACCCGGGCCGGGTGGTGACCATCCCCAACGGCGCCGACCCGCGGCGGCTGGCCGCCACCCGCGGGCGGGCCGCCACCCGGGCCGCCCTCGGGGTCGCCCCGGACGCCGCCGTGGTGCTGTCGCTCGGCGCCCTGACCTGGGAGAAGGACCCGCTCGGGCAGCTCGAGGTGACGGCGCCGCTGCTGGGGAGCCACCCAGGGGCCATCCACCTGTTCGCCGGGGCGGGGCCGCTGCGGGACGAGCTGGAGGCTGCCGCCGCCGGCCGCGGCCTCGGCGGGCGGGTGCTGGCCCTCGGCAGCCGCGGCGACGTCGGCGACCTGCTGGCCGCCAGCGACCTGCTGCTGTTCGCCAGCCGCACCGAGGGCATGCCGGCCAGCCTGATCGAGGCCGGCATGGCCGGGCTGCCGGTGGCCGGGACGGCCCTGCCCGGGGTGCCCGAGGTGGTCGAGCACGGCGCCACCGGCCTGCTGGTCGACCCCGGCGACACCGAGGGCCTGCGGGCGGCGGTGGCGCGGCTGCTGGAGGACCCCGCCCTGCGGGCCGCCCTGGGCGCGGCCGCCCGGGCCCGCTGCCTGGAGCGCCACGGCATCGCCGGCATCGCCGCCGCCTACCGGGCCGTCTACGAGGAGGTCGCGGCCGCGTGCCCGGTGTCCTGATCCTGATCAAGGGCCTCGGCCGCGGCGGGGCCGAGCAGCTGCTGCTGAGCGGCGTCCCGTACCTGGACACCGCGACCTACCGCTACCAGTTCGCCTACCTGCTGCCCTGGAAGGACAGCCTGGTCCCCGAGCTGACCGGGGCCGGGTTCGGCGTCCACTGCCTGGAGGGGGCCAGGGGCCCCGGCTGGGCCGGGCGGCTGCGGGCCCTGGTCCGGCGCGAGGGCATCGGGCTGGTCCACGTCCACTCGCCGGTGGCGGCGGCCGGGGCCCGGGCGGTGGCCGGCCGGCGCACCCGGGTCGTCTACACCGAGCACAACCTCTGGGACCGCTACCACCCCGCCACCTGGGCGGCCAACCTGGCCACCTTCCCCCGCAACGACCACGTCTTCGCCGTCTCCGAGACGGTCCGCCGCTCGATCCGCTACCCGGGCCCGCTGCGGCTGCTGCCCATGCCCCCGGTCGAGACCCTCCACCACGGCCTCGACCCGGCGGCCCTCCCGGTGCCCGAACAGAACGGGGTCCGGGCCGAGCTGGGGATCCCCGAGGACGCCCCGGTGGTCGGCACGGTGGCCAACTTCAAGGCGGCCAAGGACCACGCCACCCTGCTGCGGGCGGCCGCCCAGGTCCGCCGGGCGGTCCCCTCGGTCCGCTTCGTGCTGGTCGGCCAGGGGCCGCTGGAGGCCGAGACCCGGCGGCTGGCCGGCCGGCTCGGCCTGGAGGAGACGGTGGTGTTCGCCGGGTTCCGCACCGACGCCACCCGGCTGATGGCCGGCTTCGACGCCTTCGCCCTGTCCTCCACCTACGAGGGCCTGCCGATCGCCCTGATCGAGGCCATGGCCGTCGGCGTCCCGGCGGTGGTGACCCGGGTCGGCGGCACCCCCGAGGTGGTCGCCGACGGCGTCCACGGCTACCTGGTCCCCCCGCGCGACCCGGCCGCCCTGGCCGCCGGCCTCACGCGGATGCTGGAGGACCGGCCCCTGCGCGACCGCCTCGGCGCCGCCGCGGCCGCCCGGGCCCAGGACTTCGACATCCGCAAGGCGGTGCGGCGCATGGAACAGGTCTACGCGCGGCTGCTGGCCTGAGCCATGCCCGGCCCCGCCGCCGACCGCCGCGCCCCGCCGCCGAGGGACCGGCCGTGAGCCGCCTCGGCCAGCTCGCCGCCGGCCTCCTGCCCGGCCTGGCCGCCGCCCTCCTCTGCCGCTGGCCGGGGTGGCGGCGCCGGGAGCGGCCCCCGGCCGTGGCCGGCCTGGCCCTGGCCCTGGCCGCCGTGGCCGGCCTCGCTCTCGCCGGCGCCCCCGCCGACCCGGGGCCGCCCTGGCCGGTCCTGGTGGCGGCCGCCGCCGCCGTGGCCGCCGCCCTTGCCGCCTTCGACCGTCGCTGGGCGGGGCTCGGGCTGCCGCCGGTCCTGCTGGCGGTGACCGCCGCCGGGATCTGGGCCACCGTGCCCGACGTCGAGGCCGCCCTGGTCCTGCTCGGCGCCTGCCTCCCCATGGCCGTGCTCGGCCGGCCGGGGCCGCTGGCCGGCCGGGCATCCGGGCCGGCGCCGCTGGCGTTCGGGGTGGCCGGGTCGGTGGCCGTCGCCGGCGTGCTCGTCTGGGTCGTCGCCACCGGCGGGGCCGGCCGGCCCGGGTCGGTGGTCGGCGGCCTGGCCTGCCTCGGCCTGCTGGCCGTCGAGCCGGCCGTCCGGCTGCTCGACCCGGGCCGTCGCAGCCCGCTCGACCCGCTGGAACGCCGGCCCGGGCTGGCCTGGGCGGCCCTGGCCGCCCAGCTGGTCCTGGTGGCGCTGGCCGCCAGGGTGGTCGGCCGCCCCGAGCGGGCGGCGACGGCGCTGGTCCTGGCCGCGGCCGAGCTGGGGCTGGCCCTGGCGGCCGGGACGCTCCTGGCCAGGCGGTCGTGGGCCAGCCGGCGTACGTCCCCGTAGGACCGACCGCGTAGGCGCCCTCCCGCCGATGCGCGTGGCGGAGATGATCGGATCGTCCGAGACTGGTGGGCAGCCCGGCACCACGAGGTCGCTGGCACCTGATTCTCGACCGCCGGGGGGGATCGAAGTTGCAACCTGCACGTCCTGACGTCGCCGCCGTGGTGGTGACCAGGAACCGGTCCGAGGTCCTGCGCGAGACGCTCCAGGCCATCCGGCGCCAGCAGTGGCTCCCCTCGAGCGTGCTGGTGGTCGACAACGCCAGCGACGACGGCACCGCGGCCATGCTGGCGGCCGAGTTCCCCGAGGTCGGCTACTACCGGCTGCCGGAGAACCTCGGCTTCGGGGCCGGCCTGGCCGCCGGGATGGAGCAGGCCGCCAAGGGCGGCTGCGACTACTTCTGGCTGCTGGACGACGACAGCCGGCCGGCCCCGATCACCCTGCGGCGCTGCCTCCGGGTGGCCCGGACCATGCCCCGGTTCGGCATCATCGGGCTGAGCGGGGGGACGATCCGCTGGGGCCGCCTGGACGTCCACCCCTATGTCCCGACCCCCGACGGCCGGCCGACCGACCCGCCCCTGCTCAACCACGGCGACTTCGTCCACCTGGACGGCGCCGTGGTCGCCCGCGAGGCAGTCGAGCAGCTCGGCTTCCCGCGGACCGACTACTTCATGATGCTGGAGGACGTGGAGTTCTCCAACCGCCTGAAGCGGGCGGGCTGGGGGGTGGCCCACTTCGAGCTGGACGAGGACCTGATCGACCGCGGCAACCTCGGCTCCGGCGGCGACGGGCGGCCCAGCCCGCCCTGGCGGGCCTACTACCAGACCCGCAACCACCTGCTGATGGCCCTCGACCACCGCTCGCCGCTGGAGGTCGCCGGCTGGCTCTGGCGCCAGCTCAAGTTCATCGCCGCCGCCGCCATCTCCCTCGACCGCAAGGCCGAGCGGATCGGCCTGCGGCTGCTCGGCGCCTGGCACGCCATGCGCCGCAAGAGCGGCCGCACCATCGAACCCGGGCCCTGACCCGGCGGCACCAGCGCGGGCCCCCCGCGACGGTCGTACGCCGGCGTAGGACATATCGCGTAGTACCCCTCGCGCGGATGCACATGGCCCGGCACGTCGGATCCTCCGAGACTGAGGTCTGGGCCTGGAGCCTGCGACTTCCCGGGGGGCTGGTGTGCGCCAACGCGCAGCGGAACTGGGCGTATCGGTGCGCCCGTTCGTCGACGAGGACCTTCCTCGTGTGCTCGACCTGCTCGACGCCTCGCTCGGCGGGGGGCCGGCCGGCCGGCGGCCGCCCGAGCTCTTCACCTGGAAGCACCTCGACAACCCCTTCGGCCGCTCCCTGCTGCTGGTCGCCGAGCACCACGACCGGCTGATCGGCCTGCGGGCCTTCATGCGCTGGCGCTTCCAGGCCGGCGAGCGGACCCTGGCCGCGGTCCGCGCGGTCGACACCGCCACCCACCCCGAGTTCCAGGGCATGGGGGTGTTCTCCCGCCTCACCAAGGCGGCCCTTGAGGCCATGGACGGCCAGGTCGACCTGGTCTTCAACACCCCCAACGGCAAGAGCGGCCCCGGCTACCTGAAGCTGGGCTGGCGGGAGGTCGGCAAGGTGCCGGTGGCGGTCCGGGCTCGGCGGCCGCTGCGGCTGGCCCTGTCCGGCCGCGCCCGCTCCCGGCCGGCCCCGCCGGTGGCGGCCGGCCCGGCGGCCGCTGCCCTGGCCGACGAGACGGCCCTGGACGCCCTGCTGGCCCGCGAGCCGTCCGCCGCCGGCCTGGCCACCCCGCGGACGCCGGCCTACCTACGCTGGCGCTACGGCGCGGCGCCGCTGCTCGGCTACCGGGCCGTCACCGAGGAGCGCGGCGGCGAGCTGGCCGGCCTGGCCCTGTTCCGGGTCCGCCCGCGGGGCCGGCTGTGGGAATCGACCGTGGCCGAGGTGCTGGCCGGCGGCGACGCCGCCACCGCCCGGCGGCTGCTGCGCCGGGTCGCCGCCGCCGCCCCGGTCGACCACCTCACCCTGCACGCCCCGGCGGGCACGGCGCTGGCCGCCGCGGCCCGCCGCGCCGGCTACCTGCCCTCGCCGGCCGGCATCCTGCTGGTCGCCAACCCGCGCACCGCCGGCATCCGGCCCGACCCCACCCGCCTCGACGCCTGGGCGCTGTCGCTCGGCGACCTCGAGGTGTTCTGAGCGATGGCGTCCGTCCCCCGGGTCCCCCCGTTCGAGTCCAGGGTCGCCGTCGGCCTCGGCGGCGGGCTGCTCGGCTTCTCCTTCACCGTGCTCGGCCTGCTGTTCCTGATCGCGGCCCGGCTCGACGGCTTCCTGGTGGTGGCGTTCCTGGTGCCGGTCCTGCTGGCCGCCTCCTGGCCGGCGTTCACCCGCCAGGCCCGGCGCGAGCGCGACCCCCGGCTGGTCCGGCTGCTGGTGGTGGCGCTGCTGCTGAAGCTGTTCGGGTCGCTGGTCCGCTACTGGGTGGCGGTGGCCTTCTACGACAGCAACGCCGACGCCTTCGAGTACCACCGCGTCGGGGTCGAGCTGGCCATGCGCTTCCGGGCCGGGAACTTCGACACCGGGCTGGCCTCGCTCAGCGGCACCGACTTCGTCTCGTTCTTCACCGGGATCGTCTACACCATCACCGGGCCCAGCATCTTCGCCGGGTTCCTGCTGTACTCCTGGCTGGCCTTCGGGGGCATGTTCTACCTGTACCGGGCCTTCACCATCGCCATCCCCGACGGCAACCGGCGCAGCTACGCCCGGCTGCTGTTCTTCATGCCGTCGATGCTGTACTGGCCCTCCAGCATCGGCAAGGAAGCCTGGATGCTGTTCACCCTCGGCCTGGCCGCCTTCGGCACGGCCCGGGTGCTGACCGGCCGGCCCTGGCGCGGCCTGGCCGTCGCCGGGATGGCGTTGTGGTTGGCCGCGATCGTGCGCGCCCATGTCGCCGGGATGGTCGTGATCGGGATGGTGGTGGCCTACCTGTTCGCCCGGCCCCCGAGGCGCCTCGGCGCGCTCGGCCCCGTGGTGAAGCTGTTCGCCCTGGCCGCGCTCGTGGTGGTGGCCGTCGGGCTGCTCGGCAAGACCCAGTCGTACCTGCTGGAGAAGGGCATCGACCCCCAGGACGGGGTCACCTCGGTGCTGGCCGAGACCCAGCGCCGCACCGACCAGGGCGGCTCCAACTTCCAGGCCCCTTCGACCGGAGTGTCCCTGGCCAAGCTGCCCTTCGCGGCGGTGACGATCCTGTTCCGGCCGTTCCCCTTCGAGGTCCACAACGCCCAGGCGGCGATCACCGCCCTGGAGAGCAGCCTGCTGCTCTGCCTCACCCTGGTCAGGCGCAGGGCCATCTGGCACGCCGTCCGGCACCTGCGACGCTACCCGTACGTGGCCTTCATCCTGGTCTACTCGGGGCTGTTCGTGGTCGCGTTCTCCAGCATCGCCAACTTCGGCATCCTGGCCCGCGAGCGCACCCAGCTGCTGCCCTTCTTCCTGGTCCTGCTGGCCGTCCCGGCCAGCCGGCCCCGGCCCGCCGCCACCCCGGCCCCGACCAGGGAAGGGAGGGCGGATGCCGACCGGCAGCTCGCTCGCGCGTAAGGTCGTCAAGGCGGCCGTGCTCCCCGGCGGGATCGTGACCCGGCGGCGGCCCGGCGACGTCGTCATCCTGCTGTACCACCGGGTCCTCGGGCTCGGCGGCGAGATCGACACCCCGCCGGCGCTGTTCGAGCGCCAGCTGGCCGCCCTGGCCGACACCGAGCAGGTGCTCACCCTCGACCAGGCGCTGGCCGGCGGCGGCAGCGGCGGCGGGGTGGTGGTCACCGTCGACGACGGCTACCGCGACTTCTCCGACACGGTGGTGCCGCTGCTGGTCCGCTACCGGGTCCCGGCCCTGCTCTACCTGGCCACCAGCCTGGTCGCCGGCGAGGGGAGCGGGCCCGACGACCCCGAGGCCCTCAGCTGGGGCCAGCTGGCCGAGGCGCTGTCCACCGGGCTGGTCACCGTCGGCGCCCACACCCACGGCCACACCGACCTGTCCCGGGCCAGCGAGCAGGTCTGCCGCGACGAGATGCGCCGCTCCAGGGAGCTGGTCGAGGACCACCTGGGGGTGGCCTGCCGGCACTTCGCCTACCCATGGGCGGTCGCCTCGCCCACCGCCGACCGGGTCGCCCGGGAGCTGTTCGACTCGGCCGCCCTCGACGCCTGGCGCAGCAACCGGGCCGGCGCGATCGACCCCTGGCGCCTTGGCCGCACCCCGGTCCTGGCCAGCGACGGCCTGGCCTTCTTCCGGGCCAAGGTCAAGGGCCGCCTCGACGGCGAGGCGCTCGCCTACCGCCTGCTCGGCCGCGGCCCCTGGAGGCGGGCATGACGACCCGTCGCCGGCAGCTGCGGGTGGCCCACCTGACCACCACCGATCTGACCCTGCGCTACCTGCTGCTGGGGCAGCTGCGGCGGCTGGCCGCCGAGGGCTACGAGGTCACCGGGATCAGCGCCCCCGGGCCGCACGGGGCCGCCCTGGAGGCGGAGGGGATCCGCTTCCTGCCCTGGCGCAACGCCACCCGGGCCTGGAACCCGGTGGCCGACGCCCGGGCGCTGGCCGAGCTGGTCGGGCTGCTGCGGCGCGAGCGCTTCGACCTGGTCCACACCCACAACCCCAAGCCGGGCGTGCTCGGCCGGGTCGCGGCCCGGCTGGCCGGGGTGCCGCTGGTCGTCAACACCGTCCACGGCCTGTACGCCACCCCCACCGACCGGCTGGGCAAGCGGGCGGCCGTGCTCGGCGCCGAGTGGCTGGCCGGGCGCTGCTCCGACCTGGAGCTGTACCAGAGCGAGGAGGACCTGCGCTGGGCGGCCAGGCTGCGGCTGGCCCGCAAGGGGCGCAGCCACCTGCTCGGCAACGGCACCGACGTCGGCCACTTCGACCCGGCCCGGGTCCCGCCGGAGCGGGCGGCGGCGCTCCGCCGCGAGCTCGGGATCCCCGGCGACGCCGTGGTCGTGGGGGCGGTGGGCCGGCTGGTGGCCGAGAAGGGCTACCGCGAGCTGTTCGCCGCCGCCCGGGCCGTCCGCCGGGCCGACCCGCGGGTCCGGTTCCTGGCCGTCGGCGCCCCCGATCTCGAGAAGGCCGACGCCATCACCGAGGCCGAGCTGGCCCGGGCCGCCGAGGACGTGCTGGTCACCGGCTGGCGCGACGACGTGCGCGACCTGCTGGCGGTGATGGACGTGTTCGTGCTCGCCTCCTGGCGCGAGGGCATGCCCCGCTCGGCCATCGAGGCCGCGGCCATGGGCAGGGCCATGGTCCTGACCGACATCCGCGGCTGCCGCGAGGTCGCCCGCCACGACCGCGAGGCCCTGTTGGTGCCCCCGCGCGACCCGGACGCCCTGGCCGGGGCCGTCTCGCGGCTGGCCGCCGACCCGGGGTTGCGCGACCGCCTGGGCGCCGCCGCCCGGTCCCGCGCCCTTGAACGCTTCGACGAGGCCCAGGTTGCCGACCGCGTGGTGGCCCACTACCGCCGCCTCATCGGGGCAGCGGCGCCGGCCGCCGGGGCCGACCCCGGCCCGGTGGTGGTCCGCCCGGCCCGGGTCGGGGATGCGGCCGCCATGGCGCGGCTGCACGCCGACGGGATGCCGGAGGCGTTCCTGCCGACCCTTGGGCCGCGGTTCCTGGCCCGGCTGTACCGGGCGCTGGCCACCGACCCGGAGGCGGTGGCGCTGGTCGCGGAGGGGGTGGACGGGGTGGTCGGCTTCGCCGCCGGGGTCACCTCGGTGGGCGGCTTCTACCGCCGCTTCGCCCGCGGCCACGGCCCCGCGGCCGCCCTGGCCGCCGCCCCCCGCCTGGTCCGCCCCAGCGTGGCCCGGCGGCTGCTGGAGACCGTCCGCTACCCGTCCGGGGCCGGCGGCAACGGCCACGGCCCCATGCCCGACGCCGAGCTGCTGTCGATCGCCGTCGCCCCCGGCTTCCGGGCCGGCGGCACCGGCCGGGCCCTGGCCGACGGCGTCCTCGCCGGCCTGGCCGGCCGGGGCGTCGACGACATCAAGGTCGTGGTCGGCGCGGCCAACCAGGGCGCCAACCGCTTCTACGCCAAGGTCGGCTTCCGCGAGGCCGGCCAGCTCACCGTCCATCAGGGAACCCCGAGCAACGTCTGGATCCGGTCATGCCGTTCTTCGTCGCCATCGCCCTCGCCCTCGTCCTGACCTGGGCCGCCCGCTGGCTCGGCCTCGCCACCGGGCTGGTCGACCGTCCCCCGGCGCCCGCGCCGGACGACGGCGGCCCGCCCGGCGCCGAGCACCTCAAGATCCACAGCGTGCCCATCCCCGTCCTCGGCGGGCTCGGGGTGGTGGCGGCCGTGCTCGGCGCCATGCTGGTCACCGGCTCCGGCGTGCCCATGCTGGCCGTCGCCGGGGTGGTCATGGCCACCGCCATCGGCCTGGTCGACGACGTCCGGCCCCAGCCGGCCTCGGTGCGGCTGGCCGCCCTGACCGTGGCCGCCGTGCCGATCGCCGTCGGCCTGAACTTCGACCGGCTCGACCGGCTGGGACCGCCGGCCCGGGTCGGGGTCGTCCTGCTCCTGCTGCTGCTGGCCAACGCCGTCAACCTGATCGACGGCCAGGACGGGCTGGCCGGCGGGCTGGGGGCGATCGCCAGCGTCGGGCTGGCCGCGGTGATCGCCGCCAGCGGCGCCGACCCGGTGCTGGCCCTGGTGGTCGCCGGGGCCCTGGTCGGCTTCCTGGCCTGGAACCTGCCCCCGGCCCGGGTGTTCCTCGGCAACGGCGGCGCCTACGGCCTCGGCGCCCTGCTGACCGTGCTGGCCGCCCAGGCCACCATCGGCCACGGCTGGCACGGGCTGCTGGCCGCCGCCCTCTGCCTGGGCGTGTTCGCCTTCGAGCTGACCTTCACCGTGGTCCGGCGCCTGGTCGGCTCCCAGCGGCTGGCCACCGGCGACCGCAAGCACTCCTACGACCTGCTCGGCCGCAGCCGCGGCAACCGCGACCGCTCGACCCTCGCCCTGTGGACGCTGGCCGCGGTCAGCGCCGGGGCCGGGTACGCCTCCGACCAGGTGTCGCTGGCCGCCGCCGGCGCCATGCTCGGAGTCGCCTTCGTCATCGGCACCGCCGCCGGCGGGCGGCTGTGGCGTGACGCCGTCGCCGTCCCCGAGTCCCAGCAGCCCACCGAGCCCCGATGAACGTCCTGGTCACCGGCGGCGCCGGCTTCATCGGGTCCAGCCTGGTGCGCTCCCTGGCCGGCGACGGCCACAGCGTCCGGGTGCTGGACGACTTCTCCACCGGCCGCCCCGAGAACCTCGACGGCGTCGCCGGCGACCTCGAGGTGCTCGAGGGCGACCTGCGCGACCCGGCGGCGGTGGCCAAGGCGGTGGCCGGCGCCGAGGTCGTCCACCACCTGGCCGCCCTGCCCTCGGTGGCCCGTTCGGTGGCCGACCCGCGCGCCTCCCACGAGGTCAACGTCTCCGGCACCCTCAACCTGCTGCTGGCCGCCGTCGACGCCGGGGTCCCGCGGGTCGTCTACGCCTCCTCCTCTTCGGTCTACGGCGACACCCTGGTGCTGCCCAAGCACGAGGACATGCCCGTCTCCCCGCGCTCGCCGTACGCCGCGGCCAAGCTGGCCGGCGAGGCCTACTGCCGCTCGTTCGCCCGCGTCTACCCGCTGCAGACGGTCTGCCTGCGGTTCTTCAACGTGTTCGGGCCCCGTCAGGACCCGAGCTCCCAGTACGCGGCCGTGGTGCCCCGGTTCGTGACCCGGATGCTGGCCGGCCAGCCGGCCGAGGTCACCGGCGACGGCCGCCAGACCCGCGACTTCACCTTCGTCGACAACGCCGTCGCGGCCTGCCGGCTGGCCGCCGGCGCCGGCCCCGAGGCCATCGGCGAGGCCATGAACGTCGGCTGCGGCGACCGCATCTCCGTGCTCGACCTGGTCGAGCTGGTCAACGACCTGCTCGGCCGCCGGGTCGAGCCGGTGCTCGTCCCCGCCCGCCCCGGCGACGTCCGCGACTCGCAGGCCGCCATCGGCAAGGCCGAGCGGCTGATCGGCTACCGCCCGCTGGTGCCGGTGCGCGACGGGGTCGCCGCCACCGTCCGCTGGTTCGCCGGCGCCTCCACACCGACCAAGGGAGCCACATCACGATGACCACGGCGCAGCACTCCGACGACGACCGGCCCGCCATCGACGGCGGCCAGCCGGTCTTCCCCGACGGCCTCCCCCTGGCCCGGCCGGCCATCGCCGACCCGGCCGCGGTGGCCGAGGCGGCCGGGGAGATCCTGGCCTCCGGGGTGCTGACCAACGGACCGTACGTGCGCCGGCTGGAGGCGCAGGCCGCCGAGTACCTGGGGGTGCGCCACTGCGTGGCCGTCTGCTCCTGCACCGCCGGGCTGATGCTGGTGCTGCGGGCCAGCGGGCTCTCCGGCGACGTGGTGCTGCCGTCGTTCACCTTCTCGGCCAGCGCCCATGCGGTCGCCTGGAACGGGCTGCGGCCGGTGTTCGCCGACATCCGCCCCGGCGACCTGCTGCTCGACCCCGACGCGGCCGCCCGCTCGACCGGGGTGCGGACCTCGGCCATCCTGGCCACCCACACCTACGGCACCCCCTGCGACACCGAGGCCCTCGGCCTGCTCGCCCGCCGCAACGGCGTCCGGCTGTTCTTCGACGCCGCCCACGCCTTCGGCTCGCGCCGCGGCGACACCATGGTCGGCGGCTTCGGCGACGCCGAGGTGTTCAGCCTGTCGCCGACCAAGGTGCTGATCGCCGGCGAGGGCGGGATCATCGCCACCAACGACGACAGCCTGGCCGAGCGCTGTCGGGTCGGCCGCGACTACGGCAACCCGGGCGACTACGACACCCGCTTCATCGGCCTCAACGCCCGCATGTCGGAGCTGCACGCCGCCACCGCCCTGGCCTCCTTCGAGGACCTGGAGGAGCGGATCGCCCGCCGCAACCAGCTGGCCGAGCGCTACCACAAGGTGCTGGCCGGGCTGCCCGGGATCGACTTCCCCACGGTGCCCGAGGGGGACCGCAGCACCTACAAGGACTTCACCATCCTGGTCGACGCCGAGGCCTTCGGCATGGACGCGCTGTCGGTGGCCAAGGCGCTTGCCGCCGAGGGCATCCAGACCCGCCGCTACTACAGCCCGCCCGTGCACCGCCAGCGGGCCTACCGCTGGGTCGGCCCGGCCAACGGCGCCCTGCCCGAGACCGACCGGGCGGCCGCCAGGGTCCTGACCCTGCCGCTGTGGACGCCCATGGCCGACGAGCAGGTCGACGGGGTCGGGGTGGCCATGGCCCGCCTGGCCGGCCGCCAGGAGCGTGGCTGAGCGGGCATGCGCTTCACCGAGACCAAGGTCGCCGGGGCCTTCCTGATCGAGCCGGAGCCGATCGCCGACGAGCGCGGCTTCTTCGCCCGCACCTGGTGCCGGGAGGAGTTCGCCGACCACGGGCTCACCCCGGAGCTGTCCCAGGCCAACCTCTCCTTCAACCACCGCAAGGGGACCCTGCGCGGCCTCCACTACCAGGCGGCGCCCCACCAGGAGGCCAAGCTGGTCCGCTGCACCCGCGGGGCGATCTGGGACCTGGCCCTCGACCTGCGCCCGTCCTCGCCCACCTACCTGGCGTGGTTCGGGGCCGAGCTCGGCGACGCCAACCGGGCCATGCTGTACGTGCCCGAGGGCTGCGCCCACGGGTTCCTCACCCTCACCGACGCCGCCGAGGTCGCCTACCAGATGTCGGCCCCCTATGTGCCCGAGGCGGCCAGGGGGGTACGGTTCGACGATCCGTCGTTCGGGATCGAGTGGCCAGGGGAGGTCGTGGTGATCAACCAGCGCGACCGCACCTACCCCGATTTCGCCCCATGACCGCCGGCGAGGAGCTCTACAAGCTGGTCGCCGAGCTGTACCCGATCTGCCGCAGCATCACCGGCGACGGCGTGCGCAGGACCCTGGAGATCGTCGACCGCGAGGTCGGCGGCGGCCTGGAGGTCTCCGAGGTCCCCAGCGGCACCCCGGTGCTCGACTGGACCGTGCCGCGCGAGTGGAACGTCCGCGACGCCTGGGTGGCCGACCCCTCGGGCCGGAAGGTGATCGACTTCCAGGCCAGCAACCTCCACCTGGTTAGCTACAGCGTGCCGGTGCGGGCCACCGTGTCGCTGGCGGAGCTGAAGGAGCACCTGTTCACCCTGCCCGACCACCCCGACTGGATCCCCTACCGGACCTCCTACTACGCCGAGCGCTGGGGCTTCTGCGCCAGCCAGCGCCTGGTCGACAGCCTGCCCGAGGGCGACTACCAGGTCTGCGTGGACTCGACCCTGGCCGACGGCCACCTCACCTACGGCGAGCGCGTGGTCGAGGGCCAGACCGACGAGGAGGTGCTGGTCAGCTGCCACGTCTGCCACCCGTCGCTGGCCAACGACAACCTCTCGGGGATCGCCGTGGCCAGCCGGCTAGCCCGGCTGCTCGGCCAGGGGCCGCGGCCCCGCTACCGCTACCGGTTCCTGTTCATCCCGGGCACGATCGGCTCGATCACCTGGCTGGCCCGCAACTCCGAGCCGGTCGGGCGGGTCCGCCACGGCCTGGTCCTGTCCGGGGTCGGCGACCCGGGCGGGTTCACCTGGAAGCGCAGCCGCCGCGGCGACACCGAGATCGACCGGGTGGTCGCCCACGTGCTCGGCCGCTCCGGCCGCGACCACCAGCTGCTCGACTTCTCGCCCTATGGCTACGACGAGCGCCAGTACTGCTCGCCCGGGTTCAACCTGCCCGTGGGACGCCTCAGCCGCACCCCGTTCGCCACCTACCCCGAATACCACACCTCGGCCGACGACCTGGACCTGGTCGGCCCCGCCCAGCTCCAGGAGAGCCTGGAGGTGTGCCAGGAGATCGTCCGGGTGCTCGAGGCCAACCGCCGCTACCTGAACCTCAGCCCCATGGGCGAGCCCCAGCTGGGCCGGCGCGGCCTGTACGGGCAGATCGGCGGCCGCAGCGACGCCGAGGAGCGCCAGATGGCCATGCTGTGGGTGCTGAACCTGTCCGACGGGGACAGCAGCCTGCTGGACGTGGCCGAGCGCGCCGGCCTGCCCTTCGCCCAGGTCGCCGACGTCGCCGGCGCCCTCGAGGAGGCCGGCCTGCTCAGCAGGACCGCTGGAGGGTGAGGGCGGCCCCGACGGCCAGCCACTCGGAGGCCAGCTGCTTGCCGGTCTCCCAGCTCGAGTCGTTGCGCAGCGGCGTCGCCACCCGCCGGACCTGGCCGTCGTAGCAGCGTTCCAGCAGCAGGCCGGCCCGCAGCACGTGGTAGGTGGAGCTCACCAGCACCAGCGACCGCCAGCCCTCCTGGTCGGCCAGGGCGGCGAACCGCCGGGCCTCGCCGCGGGTGGTGGCCGGGTCGGGGCTGAAGCAGACCAGGCACAGCCCGGCCGGGCGCTCCCGGCACACCCGAGCCCTGGGCGAGCCGGGCTCGCCGCCGTCGGAGACGACCAGCACCGGGGCGACGCCCTGGCGGACCAGGCGGATGCCCTCCGCCTGGCGCTCGCCGTCGCCACCGGCGAACACCACCACGGCGTCGGCCCGGCCGGGCGCGTCGGTGGCGGGGAACACGAACAGCCGGTAGGTGAGCGCGATCAGGACCACGGCCACCACCGCCACCGGCGCGACCAGGAGCCGGAGGCGCCCCCGGCGCATCAGAGGACGAGCTTGCGGGCGGTGAAGGCCTCGGCGAACCGGCCCGGCCCCCCCGACTCGACCCCGCGCAGGCGCAGCAGGGCCCAGAAGGTGTCGTCGCTGAACCAGGACCGGCCGGCCTGGCTGGGGAAGCACTTGCGCAGCAGCTCGACCTTGCGCTGGGCGGCCTCGGGCGCCAGGGGCACGAACAGGTTGGGCTGGCCCAGGTCGCCCTCGTACTTGGGGATCTCGAACTCCCAGATCAGGTGGCCGCGGAAGGTGTTCCAGGTCAGCTCGGCCACCAGCCGGTGGTCCTGGTGGCGGTCCTCGAGGCGGTGGGTGAGGATCAGGTCGGGGTCGACCTCGCCCTTGAGCCGCTCGAAGCGCTCCTTGACGGCCGCGCCCTCGTAGGGGAAGAAGCCGTCGCGGAACCGCTCGGTGGCGACCCGGGTCTCGCCGGCGCCCTCGGTGAAGGCAGCCGCGCTCTCGGCCGCCTCCTCGGCCCGCCCGGCTTCTCCGCTCAGCACCAGCCAGTGCAGCGACAGGCCGGGGTGCTCGGCGACCAGGCGCAGGATGGTGCCGCCGCAGCCGATCTCGATGTCGTCGGGGTGGGCCCCGACGGCCAGGACCCGCAGCGGCCGTCCCGGGTCGCGGGCCAGGCTCAGGCCGAGCACGCGCTCACCGCTGCCAGATGGCCCAGGCCGGCCGGCCGGTCTCGTGCAGCGACTCCAGGTGCTGCTGGTCCTTGAGGGTGTCCATCGGCGCCCAGAACCCCTGGTAGCGGTAGGACACGAGCAGGTTCTGCTTGACCAGGCGCTGGAACGGCTCCTGGACCAGCTCCTCGCCCTCCTCGATGTAGTCGAAGATCTCCCGGCGCATGATCATGTAGCCGCCGTTGATCCAGATGTCGGAGACCCGCACGTCGTCGATCCGCTCCACCAGGCCGTCCTCGCGCGAGCTGACCACGTGGAAGGTGTAGGTCGGCTTGACGGCCATGAAGGCGGCCACCGCGTCCCGGCGCAGGAAGTCGTCGACCAGCTCGGGCAGGGGCGCGTCGGTGAGCACGTCGCCGTAGTTGGCCAGGAACACCTCCTCGCCCTCCACGTACCGCTTCACCGCCACCAGCCGCTGGCCGATGTTGGCGTGCAGGCCGGTGTCGGCGAAGGTGATGCGCCAGTCGTGGATGTCGCTGCCCAGCAGCTCGACGCGGGCGGGCTCGGTGCCGCCGTTGCCGTCGAGCACGAAGTCGTTGGACAGGGCCTCGTTGTAGTCGAGGAAGTACTGCTTGACCACGTCGGCCTTGTAGCCAAGGCAGAGGGTGAAGTCCCGGTGCCCGAAGTGGGCGTAGTACTTCATGATGTGCCACAGGATCGGCCGGTAGCCGATCGGCACCATCGGCTTGGGCACCCGCTCGGAATGGTCGCGGAGCCGCAGCCCCAACCCCCCGCAGAACAAAACCACCTTCATCTGCTCCCCCCTTGCCGTGCCAGGTCCTCTCCGTACACCGTCACCTCGGGGATGGGGACGACGAAGCGCGCCCCCCACTCCCGGGTGTGGGCCAGCTGCTGGATGATCTCGTCCTTGAGGTTCCAGGGCAGGATCAGGATGTAGTCGGGCCGCGTGGCGGCCAGCCGCTCCGGCGGGAAGATGGGGATGTGGGTGCCGGGGGTGTAGCGGCCGTGCTTGTAGGGGTTCCGGTCCACGGTGTAGTCGAGGAAGTCGGTCCGGATCCCGCAGTAGTTCAGCAGGGTGTTGCCCTTGCCGGGGGCGCCGTAGCCGGCGATGGTGGCGCCCTGGGCCTTGGCCGCGGTCAGGAACTCGAGCAGCTTGCGTTTGGTCTCGACCACCCGCCGGCCGAACCCGGCATAGGGCGCCGGGGTCTCCAGGCCGGCGGCCTGCTCCCTGGCCGCCAGCTCGGCCACCCGCCCACTCACCGGCCCGCCGGCGCCGGCCCGGCGGCCCCAGATCCGCAGCGACCCGCCGTGGGTCGGAAGCTCCTCGACGTCGAACAGCTCCAGCCCGTGGCTGGCGAAGATCCGCCTGGCCGTCCCGAACGAGAAGTAGGAGAAGTGCTCGTGGTAGATGGTGTCGAACTGGTTGCCCTCCATCAGCCGGACCAGGTGGGGGAACTCGACCGTCACCACCCCGGCCGGCTTGAGCAGCCGGGCGATCCCGGCCACGAAGCTGTTGAGGTCCGGCACCTGGGCGAGCACGTTGTTGGCGGCGATCAGGTCGGCCTGGCGGCCCTCGGCGGCCAGGCGGCCGGCCAGCTCCTCGCCGAAGAACTCGGTCAGGGTGGGGACGCCGCGCGCGGTGGCCACCTCGGCCACGTTACGGGCCGGCTCGATCCCCAGCACCGGGACCCCGGCGGCGACGAAGTGCTGCAGCAGGTAGCCGTCGTTGCTGGCCAGCTCCACGACCAGGCTGTCCGGCCCCAGCCCGAGCCGCTCGGTGGCCAGCTCGGTGTAGTCGCGGGCGTGGCGCACCCACGAGTCGGAGTAGGACGAGAAGTAGGCGTACTCGGTGAAGATCGCCTCCGGGGCGACGTAGCTCTCCAGCTGCACCAGCCAGCACTGCTCGCAGACGTCGGCCCGCAGCGGGTAGAAGGGCTCCATCTGGTTGAGCTGGGTGGCGGTGAGGAAGCTCTCGCACAGCGGCGAGGCCCCCAGGTCGCACATGACCTTGGACACCGGGGCCGCGCAGAAGCGGCACGGGTAGCTGACCGGGGAGGACTGGAGGGCTATTCGGCGGCCCTCCGGTTGCGGTCCTTGGCGTTGAGGTCGGTGACCTCGGAGGCGCGTTCCTGGTCGCCGCCGTTGCCGTTCCCATTGGCGGCGGGCTCGGGCGGCGGCACCGGCCGAGGGTTGAACTGCAGCTGGCGCGGCTGGGACATCGGCTCCAGCTCCTCCAGCTCGGCGTCGGGCTGGTCGCGCAGGTCGCCGCGGCTGGACAGCGAGCGCAGCAGCGGGCTGCTGGTGCCGACCAGGACCACGCCGAGCTGGCGGATCCGGTCGCGGCGCAGGCCGCTGGTGGCCTCGTGCATCGAGCGCATCCGGGTCGCGCCCGACTTGGCCACGAACAGGGTGGCGTCGGCCACCCCCGACAGGGTGATGGCGTCGGCCGAGTGCCCGGCCGGCGGGGTGTCGAGGATGATGATGCCCATCTGCCGCAGGGTCTGGATGGTCTCGAGCAGCCGCTTGGAGGCCAGCAGCTCGCCCGGGTGGCGGCTGGGCATGCCGGCGGGCAGGACCAGCAGGTGGTCGTTGATCGACACCAGCATGGCGATGGCCGGGATCGGGTCGTCCTGCAGCGCCTCGGCCAGGCCGGGCCCCTGGCCCAGGCCGAGCAGCTTCTCGACCTCGGGGCGGCGCAGGTCGCTGGAGACCAGCACCACCTCGCGGCCCTGGCGGGCCAGCGAGTGGGCCAGGTTGGCGGCCAGCATGGTGCGGCCGTCGCCCGGCCCGGCCGAGCAGATGGCCAGCACCCGGATGTCGGTCCCCAGCCCCTGGCGCTCCAGGGCGGTCCCGACCCGCCGGTAGTCCTCGGCCGCCGGGCTGAACGGCCGGTCGATCACCGGCAGCGGTGTCCGCCGGATCCCGCCCTTGCGCACCTCGGCGATGAACGGCAGTCCCGACGCCTCCTCGGCGTCGGCCGGCGTCACCACCTTCCGGAACGCCGTCTCCACCAGCAGCCCCGCCCCGGCGCCGATCGCCAGCCCCAGCATCAGCCCCAGCGCCAGCATCACCTTGCGGCTGATCGGCGGCCCGTTGGTGGTGACGATGACCGGCCCGGCGACGATCGTCGGCTGACCGTCGATCCGCAGCGCCCTGGCCTCGTTGATCTTGTCGCGCAAGGTCGCCGAAGGCGGCGTCGCGCTCGCCGTCCGGGTGCCGTCGAGCCGGTCGGCGAGGTTCTCGAGGTCGTTGATGACCCGTTCGAGCCGCCGGTCCTCGAAGTCGTTGCGGTTCGCGGCGTACTGCGTGGCGTACTGGTCGACAACGGCCTTGGCGAGCGTGGGGTCGCCGTCGCTGAAGGCCAGGTTGACGAACGGCGTCCCCTCGAGCGGCGTGACGCTCAGGCGGTCGAGCAGCAGCGTCGGGGTGAGGTCGTGGGGCACGTCGAGCCCCTTGGTCTTCTTCAGCTGCTTCAGGACCCCGTCGGCGATCGTGACGTCCTTGAGCACCTCGGGCGACGCTCCGCTCGGGGCGTCCGAGCCGGCACCCCCGCCGAACAGGGGCGTGCCCTTCACGATCGCGTCGGCCGGCGCCTCCACGATCTTCATACGAACGGTCGCGTCGTAGGTCGAGCCGCTGCTCAGGACCTTGGGGAGGGCCAGCCAGCCCAGGGCGAGGCCGAGCACCAGGCCGAGGACGAGCAGCTCCTTCTGGTGCCAGATCGACCTGGCGATGTTCGCGGCCGCCGGACCCAGCCGGACGGGCTGTTCCGCGGATGCGTCGGTCACGTGCAGTCCTCCTCGGGGGCCGCGACGGTCCGCCGTGGCCGGCGGCTGCGACGGCATGACAAGCCTGTGCGTACCAGGGTCGCGGATGGCGCCGTTCCGGTCATACCCCGGCTGCGGTAAGTCGGGACTAGCGCCGGCATACGGTTCTGGCGGCCGCCGCCCGTCCGAACGACGTAGCGGCATCTACGCCAGCCGGGCACGATCCTGCATCCCCCCTGATCGAGTCGCCTCTTGGAGCCTCGCCAAGCGCCTATTGTGACGTTCTGCCTGCCCGTTCCCAGCGTCATTCGCCGTAGGCGCCTTCACCCTGATGGCGTAGCGGCCCGAGGGGGCGGCGCTCAGGCGCCGCCGGTGGTCGGCGGCGAGGTGGGCGTCGGTGCCGTGGTGGTCGGGGCGGTGGTCGGCGGGGCCGTCGTCTGGGTGGTGGCGGGCCGGGTGGTGGCCGGGCGGGTGGTCGGGCTGGACCCGCGGGTGGTGGTGGCCCTGCCCGCCGTGGTGGTGGGCAGACGGCCGCCCGAGATGCCACCGAAGGCGCCCGCGCCCGGCGAGCCGGTGACGCCCGCGGTGGTCGTCGAGCGCTTGGGGCCGGTGGTCGAGGGGGCGCGCGACTCGCTCGGGGCGACCGTCGGGGCCGGCGAGAACCCGGTCCCCAGAGCGTCGCACCCGGGCCCGCAGCGCCCCTGCGCGGCCAGGGCGAACGCGGCCGTGAAGGCCACCAGCGCGAACATCGAGAACCCGGCCACCCGTACCCGCCGCCGTGCCTTCCACCCCTGGGTCAGCGCGACCAGCAGTCGCTGGCCCCGCTCGACGGGCCCCACCTGCGGCGGCCCGCCCGCCGGGGCCGCCCGCACCGGCGCCTGCCGCGCCGCCGCCTTCAGCTCGGCCGCCCTGAGCGCCGCCGCGCCCGCCGGCGCGGCCGCGCCCGCCGGCGGCAGGTCGCCGGGGGCCGAGCCGCTCCACGGGCCCGGGGGCCGCGGTCCGCCCGGACGGCACCTGGCGAGGGCGGCGCCCAGCTCGTCGGCGGAGAACGGGCGGGTGAGCAGGGTGGCGTCGGCGTCGAGGCGCAGGCCGGCGGTGTCGTCGCCCCGGGCGACCACGACGAGCAGGGGGCCGAGGTAGCGGCCGCGGACCTGCGACACGGCGGCGGCCCGGTCCTCGGCGGGGAGGTCGAGCACGACCACGTCGGCGTTCTCGAGCGCCCGGCCCTCGGCCAGCTCGCGCAGGGTGCCGACACGGCTCAGCCGGTCGGCCGGGTCGAGCAGATGGCCGAGGACGGCGGCCAGCCCGGCGCTCTCGGCCACCAGCAGCACCCGCCGGCGGTAGAGCTCGCCCGGCCTGCTCCACCTTCCCGTCTCCGCCGCGTTCACCTGACGGCCGCCTCCCTGGAACGACATCCTCTGCACGTGCCCGCTGGCGGCACGAAGCCGCCACCTCTCCCTAGTTCCAGGCGTTCCCGGCATCCAGGCGATACGGGCGCAGAAACCGTAAGTTACCCTACGGCGGGGTGACTGCCCCCGGGTCGCCGGGCGGGGGAGTGCCGAGCCAGGCCAGCACCTCGGCGGTGTGCTCGCCCAGGGCGGGCGGGGCCAGCCGGTAGCTGGCGGGGGTGGCCGACAGGCCGATCGGGTCGGCCACCTGCGGGACCCCGCCGGCGTCGGCCACCGGGTCGAGGCCGAGCCGCTCGGCCAGCGCGAACGCCTCCCCGACGTCGTTGACCAGGCCGCATGGCACCCCGGCCTCGCCGAGGGCGGCCACCCAGCCGGCCGCCCCGCGGGCGGCCAGGGCCCCCTCGAGCTGGGCGGCCAGGTCGTCGCGGTTGGCCACCCGGTCGGCGTTGGTCGCGAAGCGCGGGTCGGCGGCCAGCTCCGGCAGCCCCAGGACCCGGCAGAGGCGGGCGAACTGGCCGTCGTTGCCGACGGCCACCACCAGCGGCCGGTCGGCGGTGGCCAGGGTCTCGTACGGGGTGATGCTCGGGTGGCGGTTGCCCATGGCCCGCGGCGGCCGGCCGGTGCACAGGTACGACGACGCCTGGTTGACCAGGCTGGCCAGGGCCGCCCCGAGCAGGCTGACCTCGACCCGCTGCCCGCGCCCGGTCCGGTCCCGCTCGCGCAGGGCGGCCAGGACGCCGCCGAAGGCGTACAGCCCGGTGAGCACGTCGACCAGGGCGACCCCGACCTTGGTGGGCTCGCCGCCGGCCGGGCCGGTGATGCTCATCAGCCCGCTGGTCGCCTGGACCAGGAAGTCGTAGCCGGGCAGCTCGGCCCCGGCCCCGCGACCGAACCCGGAGATCGAGCACCAGACCAGGCCGGGGTTGCCGCGGGCCAGCTCCTCGAAGCCGAGCCCGAGGCGCTCGGCCGCGCCGGCCTTGAAGTTCTCGACCAGCACGTCGGCCCGGAGCGCCAGGGCGCGGGCGGCCCGTCGGCCGGCGTCGTCCTTGAGGTCGAGGGCGACGCTGCGCTTGTTGCGGTTCACGGCCAGGTAGTAGGTGCTGTGGCCGCCGTGGTAGGGCGGCCCCCAGGCCCGGGTCTCGTCACCGCCGCCGGGATGCTCGACCTTGACCACGTCGGCCCCGAGGTCGCCCAGCAGCATGGTCGCGAACGGCCCGGCCAGCACCCTGGAGAAGTCGGCCACCACCAGCCCCTCCAGGGGGCCGCTCACAATCTGAAGTCCCGGTCGGGGGTGGGCTCGGCCACGTCCATCTGGGCCTTCTGGAGCTTGCCGGCGTAGTCCCAGTTGAGCGCCTGCCAGCGGGTGAACTGGTCAAGGACCCAGATGCCGGACTGGCGGCTGCCGTTGCCGGAGCGGCCGTTGCCGCCGAACGGCAGGTGGGCCTCGGCGCCCGAGGTCGAGTTGTTGACGCTGACCATCCCGGCCGACACGCCGGCGCGGAAGCGGAAGGCGGTGGCCGGGTCGCGGGTGTAGATGGCCGCCGACAGGCCGTAGCCGTGGCCGTTGGCCAGCTCCACCGCCTCCTCCAGCGACCCGCAGGCGGCCACCCCGACGATCGGGCCGAAGGTCTCGCGCCGGTACAGCTCGTCGCCGGCCGTGATCCCCGAGACGATCGTGGGGTGGCAGTAGAGGCCGTCGCCGGGGTCGCCGGCGAAGCCCTTGCGCGGGTTGGCGGCGGTGATGCGCCCGGTCCCGCTCGACCCGTGCAGCCGGTGGTGGGGCTGGACCAGCTCCAGCCAGCCCAGGAACCGGTCGCAGAAGCGCCGGTCGATCATGGGCCCGTACAGCACCTCCTGGAACGGGTCGCCGATCGGTGCCCGCTCGACGGCGGCCGCGAACCGGGCCAGGAACTCGTCGTGGACCTCGCGGTGGGCGATCACCGTGCCCAGCGAGGTGCAGCGCTGGCCGGCGGTGCCGAAGCCGCTGAACAGGGCGCCCTCGGTGGCCAGGTCGAGGTCGGCGTCGGGCATCACCACCAGCGGGTTCTTGCCGCCCAGCTCCAGGCAGGGCACCTGGAGATGGCGGCCGCAGAGCTCGCCGATGCGGCGGCCGACCTCGGTCGAGCCGGTGAAGCCGACCTTGTCGACCAGGCCGGCCTCCAGGGCGGCGGCCAGCCCCTCGAAGGTGGCCGCGCCGTCGGCCTGGACCAGGTTGAGCACGCCGTCGGGCACGCCGGCGTGCCAGCACAGCTGGGCCAGGGCCTCGGCGGTGGCGGGCGCGTACTCGGCCGGCTTCCAGACGACCGCGTTGCCGCACAGCAGCGCCGGGACCAGGTACCAGGACGGCACCGCCACCGGGAAGTTGCCGGCGGTGATCACCGCGGCCACCCCGACCGGCTGCCGGAAGGTGAACAGCTGCTTGTCGGGCATCTCGCTGGGGACCGTCTGGCCGTAGAGCCGCCGGCCCTCGCCGGCGAAGAAGTCGCAGGTGTCGACGATCTCGGTGACCTCGCCGCGGGACTCGGCCAGCGGCTTGCCGATCTCGCGGGTGACCAGGCGGGCCAGGGCCTCGGCGTTCTCCTCCACCAGCCGGCCCAGG
>Ga0307278_10000045_pt1 | contig 59242 bp, 60 predicted proteins | sample ER_DNA_117_FD_194482 | JGI IMG/M metagenome (GOLD analysis project Ga0307278, IMG submission 194482) | Bulk soil microbial communities from the East River watershed near Crested Butte, Colorado, United States - ER_DNA_117 | ecosystem: Environmental > Terrestrial > Soil > Floodplain | place... | reverse complement strand
GCAACCGGGTTGTCGGGCGGGTCGTGCTGGCGCCGGGCAGCCGGGTCGAGGCGATCACGGTCACGCCGGGCTCGATCTGGGCGGTCGACACCGGCGACCACAACCTCCTGCGACTGGACCCTCGCAGCGGCCGGGTCGGCCTGACGGTCGCCGCGCCGGTCCCGCGAGGCGTGGGCGTCGGCGACGGTGGGGCCTGGGCGATCGTCACCAACGACCGGACGCTGGCGAGGGTCGACGAGCGGGGCGCGCGGCTGCGCGCGCGGGTCCCGGCGGACGTCGTCCGCGACGTGCGCGGGATCGCCGTCGGCCCTGGGGCGCTGTGGGTGACGACCGGCAACGAGGTGGTCCGCCTCGACCCGCACCGACTCCCCTGACGGCGGCGACCGACCCAAGAATCCGAGTACGTCCGGCAGCGTCGCCGTGTCCTCACGTCCTGGTGCGGTAGCGGAGGTGAACCATGCCGTTGCCGAAACGGCGTTCGTCCAGCAACTCGAGCTTCACGCGGACGTTGTTGGGCAGGGACTGGTTGCCGCCTCCCACCACGATGGGCGCGAGGAACAAGTGACACTCGTCGACCAACCCAGCCTTGAAGGCCTGGGCGGCGAGGTCGGGACCGGCCACGGTGAGGTCAGGTCCCGTTGCCGCCTTCATCCGCCGGACCGCTTCAGGGTCGAAGTCCCGCTCGATCCGCGTCCTGGCGCTGGATACCGTCTCCAGCGTCGTGGAGTACACGATCTTGTCGGCCGCCTGCCAGATCTGCGCGAAGTCCTGTGTGTAGGGTGGCTGGTCGGCGAGGGTGTCCGCGGTCTCCCAAGCGACCATCACCTCGTACATCCGGCGCCCGTAGAGGTAGGTGCCGACCGGCCGCTGGAGGTCGTTGACGAAGGTGTGCACCTCCTCGTCCGGCACCGCCCAGTCGAAGTTGCCGTCCTCATCCGCGACGTAGCCGTCGAGCGAGGTGATCGCCGAATAGATCAGCTTGGCCATGGTGCACGCCTCCCGTTTCGAACTTGGGGACACACACCCTAGGCGACGGCGGCGCGCTCGGCCTCCACGTCGCGCATAGCAGCCAGCAGGCATCGTCGGGTTCCGGCTGCCAGGGAGCGACAACGGACGCTGGCACCGATGCCATCGGGCTGCCGGAAGGCCACCCTCGGATCGTCCGCCTAGAAGAAGAGAAGGAGGAGGTGAACCTCGATGAGGCCATGGACCCGTCTGCAGGACTTCGCCACGCTGATCGCGGGCGCGTACGCGGCGCTGTCGCCGATCTGGGTCAACACGACCGGAGAGCGCGACGCCTTCTGGACGCTGATCGCGCTCGGCGTGCTCCTGGCCGTCGCGGCGCTCGTCTCGCTGGCCCTGCCTGGGGTCGTCGCCACGGAAGCGCTCACCATGCTGTTCGGGGTGCTGCTCTTCGTCGCCCCGTGGGTGCTCACCTACACCGACCATGCCGCCGCCTCGTGGACCTCGTGGGTCGTCGGCGCCATCGCGGTCGTGCTCGCGGGGAGCGCGATGCCGGCCAGCAACCGGGCTCACCGGCAGGCGATCCAGCACTGACCTCGAGTCCCCCCACCGGACGGGACCGGCAGGCATCGGCCGGTCCCGTCCGGCTCTACGGGAGCTGGCGGGCGGCCGCCGCCTCCACGAGGGCCGTCCACGCCTGGCCCGCTCGGGTCATGAGCTCCACGACCTCCGGGGGCGGTTCCCCGCCGCGCCACTCGTCTGCCAGGGCGTCGGGCAGCTCGCCACGCACGTACAGGTCCAGGGCGTACAGCGCCGGCTCCCAGCCGACCCCGACGCCGAAGATGGCATCGGACACCCCATCCGGAGCGGTCTCGCAGACCGAGGCGTGCTCCAGCTCCAGGACCGTCTCGCCGTCGGCGCCAGGGGACAGCCGCAGCTCGACCTCGTCGGCCGGCCGGTCCCCGTACACCCAGGTCACCGCGAGCAGGCGCGGCGGTTCGCAGCGCAGGATCTCGCCGTGCGCATTGCCCTCCAGGCTGAACGTCCCGCCGGCGCGAAGGTCGCCGGTGACCGGCAGGAACCAGCGGTTGATCCGCTCGGGGTCGGTGCAGGCATCCCACACGTCCTGGATCGGCGCCTGGTAGCGGCGTCGCAGCAGGGCGGTGCGGGCCTCGCCGGCGGCGATCCGTCGACGCCTGACGTCACGGTCGGTCATGTGGCCTCCTCCGTGGTTGCGGGGCTGTCCTTGGTGCGGCGCTCGCGCTGGCCCCGCGCGAGCTCGGTGGCCAGGGCGTCCAACGGCTGGGCCCAGAACCGGCGGTAGCGCTCCAGCCACATGTCGATCCGCTGCAGGGGCGCGGGGTCGACCGAGTACAGGCGGCGGGCGCCGTCGGCCCGCACGGTCGCGAAGCCGTTCTCGCGCAGCACCCGCAGGTGCAGCGACACCGCCGGCTGGGAGATCGGGAACTCCGCCCGCACGACGGCGGTGACCTCGCCGGCGGAGCGCTCGCCGTCGGCGAGCAGCTCCAGGATACGGCGTCGCACCGGGTCGCCAAGGACATCGAACGCATGCATGCTGGCATTATATCAGCTAGATCTTATATAAGTCAACTCTCAACTAGATTGGGGGCTGGCGGAGCGCTTCAATCAGGGCACGACGGTGCGCCTGCTCGAGCGTGACGCCGAGCTCGGCCGGCTGCGGGAGACGCTGCGCCAGGCCGGCCGGGGTCGTGGCTCGGTGGTGCTGGTCTCCGGCGAGGCCGGGATCGGCAAGACGAGCCTCGTCCGCGCGTTCGCCGAGCACGCGCAGGCTCGCGCCCGCGTGCTGATCGGCGTGTGCGACGACCTGGTGACGCCGCGCACGCTGGGCCCGTTCCGGGACATGGCGCGCGGCGGCGGCGGGCCCCTGGCCGAGGCCGCGGCGTCGGCAGCGGAGCGGGACACGGTCTTCGGCGCCGTGTACCAGGAGCTCTCCGACCGGTCGACCGTGATGATCGTCGAGGACCTGCACTGGGCCGACGACGCCACCCTGGACGTCGTCCGCTACCTCGCCTGGCGCATCGCGGAGCTGCCCAGCGTGCTCGTGCTCACCTACCGCGACGACGAGCTGCGCGACGACCATCCGCTGCGGCGGGTGCTCGGCGCGCTCGCCCGCCAGGACGTGCTACGGCTGGCGCTGCGGCGGCTGTCGCCCGGCGCGGTCCAGGAGCTCGCCACCCCGCACGGCGCGGACGCGCGCGCGGTGCTCCACGCCACGGGCGGCAACCCCTTCTTCGTCACCGAGGTGCTCGCCAGCCCGGACGCGGACGTGCCGGCGACGGTCCGTGACGCGGTGCTCGCCCGGCTCGGGCAGCTCGGCGACGACACCCAGCGGTCGCTGGAGCTGCTGTCGACGATCCCCGGCCAGGTCGAGCGCTGGCTGGTCGACTCTCTGCTGGGCGATGACGCCGCGGCGCTGGACGAGGCCGAGCGCCGGGGCGTCCTGGAGGCCGACCCCACCCACGTCTGGTTCCGGCACGAGCTCGCGCGGCGCGCCATCCTGCAGCGGCTGTCGTCCACCGCCCGCGTCGCCTACAACCGGCGGGTCCTCGCCGCGCTGGCCCGGCTCCCACGCGTCGAGCTGTCCCGGCTGGCCCATCACGCGCACGAGGCCGGCGAGCCCGAGCAGGTCGTCGAGCACGGCCTCGCCGCCGCCCGCGAAGCCGCCGCCGCCGGCGCGTTCCACGAGGCGCTGGCGCACTACGAGCTCGCCCTGCGGTGGTCCGGCCTGCTGCCCGATGAGCAGCGGGCGGCGATCATGGAGGACAGCGTCTGGGTGCTCTACAACCTCTCCCGCTTCGACAAGGCCGTGGCGCGCGCCCGCGAGGTCGTCCGCCTCCGCGAGCTCGTCGGCGACCGGGCGGGCCTCGGGCAGGCGCTCACCACGCTGTCGCGCACGCTCTACATGGTCAACGACCCGGCGGGGTCCGAGGAGGCCGTGACCAGCGCCGTCGCGCTGCTCGAACCGCTCGGCGACCGCCGTCGCCTCGCCCGCGCCTACACCTACCTGGCCGCGATCCTCGAGCTGACCGACCGCCTCGACGAGGCGATCGCCCGCGCACGGCAGGCGCTGGAGCTCGGCGAGCAGACCGGCCAGCAGGACGTCGTCGCCCACTCGCTCAACTACCTGGGGTACGCGCTGCTCGACCGCGGCGACCCGGGCGGCGCCGAGCACCTCAGGCGGGCGGTGGCGATCGCGCGGGCGGCCCACCACTACGAGTACGCCCAGCGCTCCTACACCAACCTGGTCGAGGGCCTGTACCGCCTGGGACGGTTCAAGGAGCTCGACGAGCCGATCGCGCTGGGGCTGGCGTACGCCCGCGAGTACGGCTTCGCCTCCCACGAGTACAACCTGGAGGCGCACCGCTGCATGCTGCTCACGCTGCGGGGACAGTGGGCGGAGGCAGAGGCCGGGCTGCGGCGCCTGCTGGCCGGCGAGGACCCCGGCGTGCTGGCCAGCTTCGGCCTGTCCGCGCTCGGGCGGCTGCTCGCCCGCAAGGCGGACCCGACCGCCGGGGCGTTGCTGGAGCGGGCGTGGCAGACGGCCACCCGCACGAACTCCGTGCAGGCCATCGCGCTCGCCGGCATCGCACGCGTGGAGTCGGCCTGGCTGGCCGGCGACCACCAGGCCGCCTACGAGCTCGCCAAGCTCCCACTGGAGCGCACCGCCGTGCGGGGTGCCGAGCGCTACCGCGGCGAGCTGCTGCGCCTGCTGGTGCGCTGCGGCCATCCGGCGCGCGGCTTCGCCGGCTGCCCCCCGGAGTACGCCCTCGGCATCGAGGGCGACTGGCGCGGCGCCGCGGAGGCGTGGTGGTCGCTCGGCGCTCCCTACGAGCACGCGCTGGAGCTGGCGGCCTCGGGCCGCCCGCCGGAGATGCTGGACGCGCTGCGGGCGCTCGACCGGCTCGGCGCCGTGGCCGCCGCCGACATCGTGCGACGCGAGCTCAGGCGGCTGGGCGTCGCCCGCCTCCCGCGCCGGCCCCGGCCACGCACGCGCGCCAACCCCGCCGGGCTCACCGGCCGCCAGCTCGAGGTGCTCGGGCTGCTCGCCGACGGGCTCATCAACGCCGAGATCGCCGACCGGCTGGTGGTGTCGGTCCGTACGGTCGACCACCACGTCGCCGCCATCCTCGGCAAGCTCAACGTCGCGTCGCGGCGTGAGGCGGCCCGCGCGTACGCCCTCGTCCGCTGAGATAGGCGACCACCCCCGCCGGATAGGTAGCGGCTGCCGATGCGCGCGCCGCCGCGCGGCCGTACGCTGCTCGAATGTCCAAGGTCAGCCTCCCCGGCCTCACCCTGACGGTGCGCGACGCCCAGCCGTCCGACCATCCAGCCATCCACGACGTCCTCCTCGCCGCCTACCGGGAGTACGCCGCGGCGCTGCCGCCGGCCGTCTTCGACCGCTACCTCGGCGACATCCTCGACCTCGATAGCCGCGCCCGAACCGGCCGGCTCATCGTCGCCGAGCACGCCGGCCGCGCCGTGGGGACGGTGACCTTCTACGACGACGCCGCGGCCGAGGGGATCGGGTGGCCCACCGGATGGGCCGGCGTGCGCGCGCTGGGCGTCGACCCCACCGTGCGTGGGCGCGGCATCGGGCAGGCGCTCATGCGGGTCTGCCTGGAACGGGCGCGCGCCGCCGGCGCGGCCGTCCTGTGCCTGCACACCGCCGAGTTCATGACGACCGCGGTCGCGATGTACCTGGCCATGGGGTTCCGGCGGGTGCCGTCGTTCGACTTCGACGCGGCCAGCCACCTCCGCCTGGGCGACGTCCGACCCGTCAGGGTCATCGCCTTCCGCCTGGACCTTCCAACCGCTCCGACCGCCTGATCGAGCTGCACCCAGCAGGAGACCCGCACAGATGGCCATCAGCAACCTCGCGACCTCGCGAACCCACGCCGGCGAGCTGTACGAGAACCCGGTGACCGGCGAACGCGGGGTGGTCCGCATCCGGCCCCAGCAGTCCAACGGCCACCTGCTGGTCGTCGACCTGTACGTCCGCCCGGGCGGGGCGGTGGCCGGCGAGCACGTGCATCCCGTGACCACCGAGACCTTCACGGTGGTGCGAGGCGAGCTCCGGGTCCGCCACGACGGCCACGAGCTCCGGGCCGGCCCAAGGACACGGCTGCGGGTCCCGCCGGCGTCGTCCACGACTTCTGGAACGCCGGCGCGGAGGAGGCCCGCGTCGTGGTCGAGGTGCAACCCGGAGAGCGCTTCGTGCAACTGATCCGCCAGCTCTTCCTGCTCGCCCAGGACGGCAGGACCGACGCCAGGGGCCGGCCGAAGCCGCTCCAGCGACTGCTGGTCGGCGTGCTGTACCCGATCGCCCGGGCCACCGGCCACCGGGCCCTGGACCCCGCCTACCTCCGGCGGGAGCTGCCCACCGTCGACCTCGAGCCCCTGCCGGCGGAGATCGTCGACCTGATCCCCAGCCTCCGCACCCGGCCGAGGTGGCCCAACTCGACCACGGCATCGGCCGGCCGCTGACATCGAAAGGACATGCAATGCGACACGACGAGGTCCGCGAGCTGCTCCTGCACCACTTGACGTACTCGGGCGTCGACAACGCCAAGGCGCACGAGATCTACCACGACGACGCGGTCCTGGAGTTCCCCCAGTCCGGGGAACGCTTCCTGGGCAAGGCCAACATGCAGGGCTTCCGCGCGCAGTACCCGGTCGCGCAGGTCGACTTCGACCTGCGCGAGATCCGGGGGAGCGGGGACTTCTGGGTCGGGGAGGGCCGGGTGCTGTACGACGGCGCCAACCCCCACCACTTCGTCTGGATCGCCGAGCTCCGCGGCGGCCTGGTGCAACGCGAGACGATCTACTTCGCTGAGCCGTTCGCGGCGCCCGAATGGCGCCGGCCGTGGGCCGAGGAAGGCGCGGCCGACGCCCGCCGCGACCGTCCGGCGCACATCCGCGCTGGGAGCTGACCCGGCGGGGGTCGTGGCGTCCTAGTCCAGCGCGAGGGCCAGGGCCGCCTCCTCGCTCATGGCCCGGCCCTCCTGGAAGGCCCGCTGGGCGGCGTCCTCCGGGAGGCGGGCGCGGGCCTCGGCCTCCGGGTCCCCCAGGAAGCCCGACAGGAAGTCGAGGGGCGCCCTGCCACCGACCCGTTCGCGCAGGGATTCCGCCGCGCCGGCCAGCCGCACGGCATCCTCGTAGCGGTCCTGCCACCTCGCCAGGTAGGACAGGCCGAGGACGACCGAGACGATGCCCATGGGGCTGTCGACCGCACGGAACACCCCGAGCGCCTCGACCACGGCGGAGTGGGCGTCCGCCGGGCGGCCGGCGCGGGCGTAGACGACGGCCAGCCAGACCAGGCCGTCCCCGAGGCGGAGGCGGTCCCCTGCCCGACGCCAGGCGCCCAAGGCCTCCTCGGCCTGGGCGAGCGGGCGCTCCCACCTGCCGGCGACGAGGTCCGGGATCACGATCATCCACTGGACACGGGTCACCCCAGCCTCGTCCCCAGCCCGGCGGAACAGCTCCAGGCTCTCCTGGAACTGGCGGGCGGCGGCATCGAAGTCGCCTCCGGCGCCGGCGACGAACGCCTGGTTGTACAGCGCCTCCGCGGTCCGGGCCGGGTCCCCGAGCTCTCGCTCGATGGCCAGGGCCTCCTGGTAGCACGCCCGGGCCGCCGGGATGTCCTCCTGCCACCAGGCCAGCCCGCCGGCGCCGGCGAGGGCCTTCGCCCGAGCCGGGGTCCGCCCCTGCCCTGACGGCAGCGCCAGGACCTCCTCCAGCCACCGCCGGCCCTCGGCCAGATGGCCCCGCTGCTGCCAGAACCTCCACAGCGCCCCCGCGGCCCGCTGGGCCCGATCGGCCTCGCCGGCCTCGACGGCCCACCGCAGGGCAGCGCGGATGTTGGCGTGCTCCCGGTCGCAGCGGTCCAGCCACTCGCCCTGGTCGTCGGCGGTGAGGTGGGGCTCGGCCTCCTCGGCCAGGTCGAGGAAGTGCCGGGCGTGGCACCCGAGGATCGGGTCGAGGTCGCCGCCGGCCGCGAGCCGCTCCTGCCCGAACTCCCGGATCGTCTCCAGCATGGAGAACCGGGGGCTGCCCTCCGCGGGATCGGTGCGGCGGACCAGCGACTGGTCCACCAGCGACGTCAGCCCCTCAAGGGCGTCCAGGCCGAGGTCAGCCGAGTCGCACACCGCCTCCGCCGACTCCAGCGTCCAGCCCCCGGCGAACACCGACAGCCGGGCGAACCATCGTTGCTCGGCGCCGTCGAGCAGGTCGTGGCTCCAGGCGATGGCGTCGCGGAGTGTCCGCTGGCGCTCCGGGAGGGTCCGCGCCCCCGAGGTCAGGATGGAGAGGCGCTGCCGCAGCCGCGGCAGCATCTGCTCGGGCGCCAGGACCTTGGTCCGCGTGGCCGCCAGCTCGATGGCCAGGGGCAGGCCGTCCAGCCGGGCGGTGATCTCCGCCACCGCGTCGGCGTTCTCGCCGGTCACCCGGAAGCCTGGACGCACCGCCTGGGCCCGTTCGGTGAACAGCCGGACCGCTTCGGCCCGGCTCAGGACGGGGACCTCGTACTCCTGCTCGCCCCGCAACGCCAGCGCGACGCGGGAGGTGACCATCGCCTTCAATCTTGGGGCGGTGGTGAGGAGCTCCTCCACCACCGGGCCCGCCTCCGCCACCTGCTCGAAGTTGTCGACCACCAGCAGGAGCTCCTGGTCGTGGAGGTGGTCCTTCACGGCCTCCAGGATGGGACGGCCGGCCACCTCCGGGACCTTCAGGGCCCGCGCCACGGCCGCGGGGACGAGGGCGGGATCGGTCACCGCCGACAGGTCCACGAACAGCGCGCCGTGCTGGAGCTCGGCGAGCAGCTCGCCGGCGACCTGGAGGGCCAGCCGGGACTTCCCGGTGCCCCCGGCGCCGGTGAGGGTGAGCAGCCGGGTCTGGCCGAGGAGCCGCCTGACCTCGGCGATCTCCTCCTGCCTGCCCACGAACGAGGTGAGCTGCGGGGGAAGGTTGTCGCGCCTGGCGTCCAGCGTCCGGGGCGGCGGGAAGTCGGCCGGGAGGCCCTCGATCACCAGGTCGTGCAGGCGCACGGGCAGGGCGATGTCCTTCAGCCGGTGCTCCCCGAGGCCCCGGAGCGAGGCCCCCGCCGGCAGGGCGTGCTCCACCAGCCCGCGGGTGGCGTCGGAGACGATGACCTGCCCGCCGTGGGCCGCCGCGGCGATCCGGGCCGCCCGGTTCACGTCGATGCCGACGTAGTTGTCCCCGCCCCGCACCCCCTCCCCGGTGTGGAGGCCCATCCGGACCCGTACGGGGAACCCCGCCGGCCAGTCGTGGCCGGCCAGGCCGCGCTGGGCGGCCACCGCGGCCCGGACCGCGCCCACCGGGCCACCGAACGCCGCGAAGAACGAGTCGCCCTCGGTGCTGACCTCCGCGCCGCCGCCCTCGTCGATCGCCTGGCGCACGATCGCCGCGTGCTCGTCCCGAACCGCCGTGTAGCGGTCGCCCAGCTCCTGCAGCAGCCGGGTGGAGCCCTCGATGTCGGTGAACAGGAAGGTGACCGTCCCGGTCGGCAGCCCGGCCGCGGGCACCTCCTCGGGCGGCACCTGCCGGCGTCGGCGTCGCTCCAGGCCGAACCCGAGCACCATCGCGACCACGCCCAGCAGCGCGACCACGCTCCACAGCAGGCCCGCCGGCGAGATCAGCGCCTCGCCGGAGCCGGTCCATTCGGCGGCGGCCACGGCGACGGCGATGACGCCGCTGAGCAGGGTGCTGGTGATGACGCCAGGGTTGCTGGCGAGGTCCGCTGGACGGCGGCCGCCAGGGAGCGGCGCACCAGGGCCTGGAGTACCCACGCGGGAGAGCTTACCGGTTGGGTTCGGCCGCCACCCGCCCGGTGGGAGGTCTCCATGCCGGGCCGGCCGCTGGCTACGTCTTCTTGGCGGCAGCCTTGCCAGCCTTGCGTCCGGCCGCCTCGTGCTGGGCCGTGGTGCCACCCTGCTCGGGGTCTCCGCCCTTGCCGGAGGCCTTGCCACCGTGCTTGGAGGCATCGGGGGAGTTGGCGATCCTGGCGGTGCGCTGCTTCAGGCCAGGATGCGCAGGGGCTCCTCAAGGATGGCCTTGAGGCCGGCGAGGAACTGTGCGCCGGTGGCGCCGTCCACGGCGCGGTGGTCGATGGACATGGTGAGCTTCATCCGCTGGCGGGCGGCCAGCCGCTCGTCGTGGACGACCGGCTCGGAGGTGGTGGTGCCGACGGCCAGGATGGCCGCCTCCGGGGGGTTGATCACCGCGGTGAACTGGTCGATGCCGAACATGCCGAGGTTGGAGATGGTGAAGGTGCCGCCGGTGAACTCGTCGGGGCGGAGCTTGCCGGCGCGGGCCCGCTCGATCAGCGCCTTGGCCTCCCGCGAGATCTGGCTCACGCTCTTCTGGTCGGCGTCGCGGACGACGGGCACGATCAGGCCGCCCTCCACGGCCACGGCGATGCCGACGTGGATGCGCCGGTGCCGCAGGAGCTTGTCGCCGCCCCAGGAGACGTTGATGTCGGGATGGGCGCGCAGCGTGACCGCGCACGCCTTGACGAGCAGGTCGTTGACGGACAGCTTGGTCCCCTCGTCGGCCAGCCGCCGGTTGAGCTCGGCCCGCAGCTCCAGCAGGGCGTCCACGTCGACCTTGATGGTCAGGTAGAAGTGGGGGGCGCTCTGCATGCTCTCGACCAGCCGGCGGGCGACCGTCTTGCGCATGCTGGTGAGCGGGACCTCCTCCACGTCTCCCGCGGCCGGCGCGGGCGGGGCCGGGGCCGGCGCGGCCGGCGCCGCGGGGGTCGGGGCGGCCGGCGCGGGGGCGGCGACCGCGCGGCCGCCGTCACCGGCGGCGACCGCCTCGACGTCGGCCTTCACCACCCGGCCTCCGGGGCCGCTGCCGGTCACGGTCGAGAGGTCGATGCCCTGGTCGCGGGCGATGGCCCTGGCCATCGGCGACGCCTTCACCGGCGTGCCGGCGGGCGGCGCCGGGGCCGCCGGCGGTGCCGGGGCCGCCGGCGGCGTCGGAACCGGCGGGGCGGCCGCGCCGGCGCCGAGGACGGCGATCGGCTGGCCGATCGGGACGGTCTCCCCCTCCTGGACCAGGATCCGCTCCAGCACCCCCTCCTCGAAGGCTTCCAGCTCCATGGTGGCCTTGTCGGTCTCGATCTCGGCCAGCAGGTCGCCACGGTGCACCTGGTCGCCCGGCTGCTTCAGCCAGGCGGCCAGGGTGCCCTCCTCCATCGTGTCGGACAGGCGCGGCATGGTGATCTCGGGCATCTCTCGCGCACCTCGCTAACGGGCACCGGACACGTCGAGCGTCTCGTGGATCACCCTGGTGAGGTGATCGGCGTTGGGCAGGGCGGCCAGCTCCATCGGCTTGGCGTACGGCAGCGGGACCTCGGCGGCCGCGACCCGGCGTACCGGCGCGTCCAGGTAGTCGAAGGCGCCCTCCTGGATGGTGGCGGCCAGCTCGGCGCCGACCCCGTAGGACAACCAGTCCTCCTCCATCACCACGGCCCGGTTGGTCCTGCGGACCGAGGCCACCACCGTCTCGCGGTCGAGCGGCCGCAGGCTGCGCAGGTCCACCACCTCCGCGCTGATGCCCTCCTCGTCCTCCAGGCGGTTGGCGAGGTCCAGGGCGATCTTGGCCATGCGGGAGTAGGCGACGATCGTCAGGTCGCCGCCCTCCTTGACCACCTCGGCGCGGCCGAGCTCGGTGGTGTAGTCGCCGTCGGGGACCTCGCCTTTGGTGTTGTACAGGGCGAGGTTCTCGATGAAGATCACCGGGTCGTTGTCGCGCACCGCGCTGCGCAGCAGGCCCCTGGCGTCGGCCGGCGTGGACGGGACGACGACCTTGAACCCGGGCACGTGCGCGTACCAGACCTCCAGGTTCTGCGAATGGGTGGCGGCGAGCTGCTGGCCGCCCCCGCCGGGGGTGCGCAGCACCATCGGCACCGGGGTCTGGCCGCCGAACATGCCGTAGATCTTGGCACCATGGTTGACGAGCTGGTCCAGGGCCAGGATCGAGAAATTGATGGTCATGATCTCCACGATCGGCCGCAGCCCGAGCATGGCCGCGCCGATGGCGGCGCCGACGAAGCCTTCCTCGCTGATCGGGGTGTCGATCACCCGCTTGGGGCCGAACTCGGCCAGCAGCCCGGCGGTGATCTTGTAGGAGCCCTCGAAGACGCCGATCTCCTCGCCCATCAGGTAGACGTCCTCGTCGCGGAGCAGCTCCTCGCGCAGCGTGTCGTGCAACGCCTGCCGGTAGGTCATCACGGCCACGGGGTGCATCACCTCCAAGCTGGGTCGCCGGGCAGGGCGCGCGGCGCGTTGGCCACCGGGCTGGCGTAGACGTCGTCGAACAGCTCCTCGACGGTCGGGTCGGGGCTGGCGTCGGCGAAGTCGACGGCCTGCTGCAGCTCCTTCTCCACGTCGGCCTCCAGCTCGGCCACCTCCGCCTCGCCGAGGACCCCCGCGGCGATCAGCCGGGCCCGGAACGCCACGACCGGGTCCTGGGCGCGGCCCTGCTCGACCTCCTCCTTGGACCGGTAGCGGGCGGGGTCGACCACCGAGTGGCCGCGCATCCGGAAGCTGACGGCCTCCAGCAGCGTCGGCTGCGACTCGGCCCGCGCCCGGTCGACCGCGCGGCGGGCGGTGTCGCGGACCGCCAGCAGGTCGTTGCCGTCCACCCGTTCGCTGGCCATCCGGTAGGCGCAGGCCCGCCGGTACAGCTCCGGCTCGGCCGACGCCGCCTCGACCTTGGTCCCCATCCCGGTCAGGTTGTTGACGATCACGTAGACGATCGGGAGCTTCCAGAGCTGGGCCATGTTCAGGCACTCGTGGAAGGCGCCGGTGTTCACGGTGCCGTCGCCCATCTGGCACATGACCACCTCGTCGCCGCCCCGGTAGACGATCGCGTGGGCGGCGCCGGTCGCCAGCGGGATCTGCCCGCCGACGATCGCGTAGCCGCCCATCAGGCGCGCTTCGGCGTCGAACAGATGCATCGAGCCGCCGCGGCCGCGGGACACGCCGGTCGCCTTGCCGAACAGCTCGGCCATCACCCGCCCGGCCTCGATCCCCTTGGCCAGCGCGTAGCCGTGCTCGCGGTAGTTGGTGAACAGGTAGTCGCGCGGCTCCAGGGCGGCCATCAGGCCGACGACGGTCGCCTCCTCTCCCAGGTTGAGGTGGCAGTAGCCGCCGATCCTGGCGCGCTGGTACAGCTCGACGCAGCGCTCCTCGAACCGGCGCAGCAGCCACATCGTCCGGTAGTAGTCGACCAGGGTGCCTGGCTTCTCCCCGGCGAACGCGTCCGCCGCGCGCTTCGTGCCCTGGCCACGCCTGCGCGGCGCGGGCTTCTGGTCGGTCGCCATCGCGGTCCTCCTCGTCGTCACCGATCGCTCCGCGGCGTCACGCCCCCGGTGGCTGTTCCTGCCGGGTGAACCGCGCCGGCGGCTCGCCGCAGCGAGGGCAGCGGTCGGGCGGCCGCGAGCCGCGCACCGACTCGCCGCAGCGCTCGCAGGTCCACTCCAGCGCCAGCAGCTCGACCAGGTCGGAGCGGCTCACGATGCCGACCAGCCGCTGCCCGGCCAGCACCGGCACGCGCCGGATCCGCAGGTCGACCAGCAGGGCGCGCACATCCTCGACGTCGGTCTCCTCGGTGACGCTGATCACCGTCGGCGACATCACCTCGCGCGCGGTGGCGCCCCGCTTGACGAGCAGGTCGTACTCGCTGACCAGCCCGACCACCGCGCCGTCCTGGTCGGTGACCGGGACCCCGCTGATGCGGTGGGTGGTGAGCAGCTCGACCACGTCCCCCGTCGGGGTGTCCAGCCCGGCGGAGACGACCGGCGTCGTCATGATCTCCTTGGCCTTCACACGCACCTCCAGGGGTGACGGCTAGCGCCGGCGGGCAGGGGGGACGTGGACCGGCAGGCCGAGCGCGACCATGGCCGCCTCCATGGTCCCCTCGCCGAGCGTCGGGTGGGCGTGGATGGTGTCGGCGATGTCCGCCAGCGTCGCCTCCAGCCGCATGGCCAGCACCCCCTCCGGGATCAGGTCGCTGGCGCCCGGGCCGATGATGTGCACCCCGAGCACCTCGCCGTACCGGCGCTCGGCGACCACCTTGGCCAGCCCCTCGGTCGACCCGTAGGTCTGGGCGCGGCCCAGCGCGGTGAACGGGAAGCGGCCGACGACCACGTCGTGGCCGGCCTGCCTGGCCTCGGCCTCGGTCAGCCCGACGCTGGCGACCTCCGGGTGGGTGAAGGTCGCGGCCGGGACCGCCTTGTAGTCCATCCGCTCGGCGTGGCCGGCGATCGCCCCGGCGGCGACCAGGCCCTGGTGGCTGGCGACGTGGGCCAGGAGCAGCCGCCCGGTCACGTCGCCGATCGCGTACACGCCCGGCACGCTGGTGCGGAGCTGCTCGTCGACCTGGACCCAGCCCCGCTGGTCGGTGGCCACCCCGGTGCGCTCCAGGTCCAGCCCTTCGGTGTTGGGCCGGCGGCCGACCCCGACCAGGACCACGTCCGCCTCGACCTGCTCGGGATGCTGCCCGTCCGGGTCGGTGATCCTGACCCGCAGCGCCGCGGTCCGCCGCTTGGCTCCGCCCGCGTGGGTGATCTCCGAGACCGTCCTGCCGGTCTGGACCTTGATCCCCCGTCTGGTGAACGAGCGGGCGAGGGCCTTACCCATGTCGGCGTCCTCGGCCGGGATCAGCGTCGGCAGCAGCTCGACCAGGGTGACGTCGGCGCCGAAGGCGTGGAACATGGTGGCCCACTCGGCGCCGACCGCGCTGGCGCCGATGATCACGATCCGGCGCGGCACCTCGCCGAGCAGGAACGCGCCGTCGCTGGTGACCACGCCGGGCAGGTCGATCCCGGGGATCGGCAGCAGCACCGGCGTCGACCCGGTGGCCACGATCACGTTGCGTCCCTCCAGCCTGGCCCGGGGCCGGCCGTCGGCGGCCGGCGGCGCGTTGTACAGCGGCCCGCCGGCACCGAGGGGCGCGTCCCCGACCGCGACGACCTCCACGGCCGTCGGGCCGGTGAAGCGCGCGTGCCCGCCGACCACGGTGACCCCATTGGCCTTGAGCAACGCGGCCACGCCGTCGGTGAGGGTCTTGACGACCCGTTCCTTGCGCTTCAGCACCGCCGAGTAGTCCAGGCGTACGTTGTCGGCCAGCACGCCGAAGTCCGCGCTGTGCCGCATGGTCTCCAGCACCTCGGCCGAGCGCAGCATCGCCTTGGTGGGGATGCAGCCCCAGTTCAGGCAGACCCCGCCGGGTCGCTCCTTCTCCACCATCGCGGTCCGCAAGCCAAGCTGGGCCGCGCGGATCGCGGCCGGGTACCCACCGGGGCCGCCCCCGACGACCACCACGTCGAACTCCTGCCGCTCCCCCGCCTCGGCCATCCCTCCACACCTCCTTGCCGCCATGCACATGGTCCCCTGGTTCCCGGGTCGCAACCACCCCGCGGCGCCGCCGCACCCGCACATGTTCGCGGGGGTCCTGGCCGGGGCGAGGGCAGGCGGCTGGCGCCAGACCGCACGCCCACGGACTACCCTTGCCGTGGTCGCGTGCATCCAGCAGCGCCACGGAGGGGGTGTGAGATGGTCGCCGCGTATGTGCTCATCCAGACCGAGGTCGGCGAGGCGGGGCAGGTCGCCCGCGCGATCGCGGAGATCGAGGGGGTGCAAGGGGTGGAGCCCGTGGCCGGGCCCTACGACGTCATCGCCCGCGCCGAGGCGCGCGGCATGGACGACCTGGGCAAGCTCGTCGTGTCACGGATCCAGGCAGTCAATGGCGTCACGCGCACCCTGACCTGCGCGGTCACGCACCTGTAGGTGGCGTGGCGTCCGCGTCCTCAGCAGGTCACGTGGACCAGGCCGATCACGGCGCCTTCGGCCTGGTTCCAGGCCTGGATGACCTCTGGCGTCGGCAGCAGCCGTACCTGGCAGCGGTGGCGCTCGAAGTAGGCGGCCGCCTCCTCCGACAGCGTGACTGTGCCGTACTGCCCCGCACCGATGAGGAGCACCTCGGCCCCCTTCTGGTAGACGTGCCTGGCCTCGACCGGCGAGATGATGTGCGAGGTGCCATGGACGGCCTTGGACAGCTTCTTCTTGCGCTTCTCCACCTTGCCGCCCAGCCGGATGAGCACGTCGTGCTCGTAGACCTGCCCGTCGATGGTGACCGAGCCAAATCGTGTCCGATCGATCCTGGGCTGCATCGTGCACCTCGCTACTCCCCGCCTCCCCGGGCGGAAACGCAGCCGGCGGGAGCGGGCGCCGCGCCGCTCTCGGCCCGAGGCTACCGGGTAGCCTCGGGGTGAGCCTGGGTGAGCTGAGCTTCCTCGACCACCGGGCGCCAACTGCGAATCCGATCTCGGGCCCATAGCAGCGAGCGCTGCCCGCCGCAGCGCTCGGACCAACCGGCAAGGCAAGCCTCGACTTGCGGTCGACTCCATAGAACCCCGAGGACCTCAACGGGGTCCTTGCGCTCGTCCGGCTCGGACAGCTCCACGGCATACAGTTCACCGGTGTTCTGGACCCAACCCAGCCGATAGTTGGGAACCGGCGCAAACTCCCGCCACAAACTGCCGTACCCCACTTCACGCGACTGGGCTCGCTGAGGATCAGACGCGTAGAACTCCCGAAGCGTCAGCTCCTTCTGCACGGTGCAACCCACCTTCGCAAGCTCGAATGGTTCCTCGTGCCCGGTGATCCTGGAGGGTGCTGTACCCGGCTACCCCTCTGCCTACGCCTACAGATCATTGAGAGTGTCCTGGCCCTCTACACTGCTCCAGTGATCGACAGGACGCGCCCAGCCAGGCGAGCCGCATGACCTACATCGAGATCGACGGCGTGCCGCCAGCCCCTGACCAGCTGTGGGCGACGGTCTCAGCGTACGGCCACTTCACCGCGATGCAGGTCCGCAACGGCAAGGCACGCGGCCTCGCCTTGCACCTGCGGAGACTGGAGGCAGCCAATCGCGAGGCGTTCGGCGTCGGCCTCGACGGCGAACGCACGCGAGCCCTGGGCAGGCATGCGCTCGGTGACACCAGGGACGCCTCGGTCCGCGTCTACGTCTTCGAGGCCCTCGGCGAACCGGCCACCATGGTCACCGTCAAGGCGCCGGCTGAGATGGCGACGCCGCAGCGCCTGCAGTCGGCGCACTACCAGCGACCGGACGCGCACATCAAGCACATCACCACGGATCAGGGGCACTACCGGCGACACGCGCAACGCAACGGGTTCGATGACGCGGTGCTCGTGGGCCCCAATGGCGTCGTGTCCGAGAGCACGCTCGCGAGCATCGGGTTCTTCGACGGTGCAGCGGTGGTGTGGCCGGATGCGCCGATGCTGCATGGCATCACCATGCAGCTCCTGGAGCGCGAGCTCGCGGAGCGCGGTGTGCCCGCACGGCGCTCGACCGTGCGCTTGCAGGACATCGCGTCGCTCGACGGAGTCTTTCTGTGCAGCGCCCGCGGCATCGCCGCCGTCACCGCGGTCGACCACCTGCGCGTTCCCGTCGAGTCCCAGGGCTTGAGCATGCTTGCCGAGGCGTACGCCTCAGTGCCCTGGGACAGCATCTAGCCGGGAGCACACGGCCGCTGCAACCCGCCGTCACCCCGGTGCCGGCGCAGATGCGCCGCGGGCCGCACCGGTTCGCCGCTCGGCCGACGCGATCTTCGCTTGAGCGCCATCACGAGCTCCCGGCCTGGGCAAGCGTTGAAGGCCCCTGAGGAGACTGCGGGGGTCACGGCCCAACGGGCTCGACAGCTACCTTCGATCGCCTACGAGGCCGGCGATCGCCGGTCGGGCCGCGTGCCGGGATGAGCATCCTCGTCTGCCCCGGTTGGCTCCGGTGCAGCGGGGAATCTCGGCGTGGTCTGGCGGAGTGGGTCCACGGAGTGCCGCTGCAGCGGCATCAGCCCTCCCCAGACCGCCACGAACGCCACCACCCCACCGGCCACCAGCGCGGCCGTCGCCGCCCCGCCGGCCTGCAGGACCAGCACGGCGATGGCCGCCGCCAAGGCCGCGTCCACGGTCGCCACGATGGTCGGCGTGTTGATCACGAAATGGACCAACAGCCATCGCCGGCTGGGGTGATCGAGCATGTAGGTGGCCACCAGGCCGCGCTCGTCGTCGTGGTGGCCGGTGCTGAAGTACGGCTCAAGGCCCGGCTCGATCTTCAGGTAGGCGTGCCGCAGCCGGTTCATCGCCAGCACCAGCTTGAACTCCTCGTTGTTGATCTGCACCAGGCGCACGTAGGTGGCGATACCCAGCAGCAGCACGACCGGAAGCAGCACCAGCGCCAGCGTGGTGGTCTGCGCACCGAAGCCGGTCGCGTCGGCCAGCAGCGCCAGCGCGATGATCGAGGCCGACAGCACCGTCAGGAAGACCGTCGCGCGGCTCATCGCCTCGTTCCAGATCAGCGATCGTGTCGCGAGCAGGCTCCAGTGCTCGGTGGCGAGGACCGCGGCAGCGTGCGGCCCCAGCGGGTGGTCGCTGGCCACGCCTCCCGCGAGGGTTGCCGCACCGCCATGAGCGCGCTCCGGTGTCCTGGAGGCGGCTGCGGCCTCCCCGGTGTTGTCGGTGGGTTCCATCGCGGACCTCCTCGAGGTGGCAGCTGATCACGACGCCACCTTGCCCGCACAAGGGCAGGGGTCCGGTGGCTGCTCGGGCTCGGAGCCGGCGTCCACCCCTCGCAGCAGAACCGCGACCAGGACGGCGACGCCGACCGCGATGGCGGCGCTGGCGGCGAAGGCCAGTTGCAGACCGTGGGTGAACGCCTGGCGGGCCGCCTCCAGCAGCGGGGCGCCAAGCCGGTCGGTGAGCTGCCCGGCCACCGCCAGCGCGCCACCGAGGGTGTCGCGCGCCGCTTCCGCCGCCTGGGGTGGAACCCCGGTCGGGACGGCGTCGGCCACCTGGCTGCGGTAGACGGCGCTGCCGATGCTGCCGAGGATCGCGATGCCCAGTGCCCCGCCGAACTCCGAGCTGGTCTCCGAGATCGCCGAGGCCGCCCCCGCCCGCTGGGGTGGTGCGGTCCCGACCAGCAGGTCGGTCGCCAAGGTCGTCATCGGCGCGGAACCGAGGGAGAACGCCACCGACCCGGTCACCAGGACCGCCAGGCCGGCGGCGGCGTCCAGCTGGGTCAGCAGCGCGAAACCGACCGATGCCAGCGCCATGCCGGCCGCCATCACGTAGGCCGGGCGAGCCCGGCGCACCAGCAGCGGGGTCAGCAGGGACCCGACGATGAATCCCGCGGAGGACGGCAGCATCCACAGGCCGGCCCGCAACGGCGACAGCCCCAGCACCAGTTGCAGGTACTGGGCGAGGAACAGCAGGGCTGCGAAGGAGACGAAGAAGTCGAGAGTGTTGGCGGCCAGGGCCGCGCTGAAGGCCCGGTTGGCGAACAGCGACAGATCGAGCAGCGGCTTGGGCAGCGCGTACTGGCGGCGCACGAACACCACCCCCACGAGGGCGCCGGCCAGGATCGACAGCGTGGGCGGCCAGCCGAGGCCGTCCTGGGCGAGCTGCTTGAGTCCGTAGATCACCGCCAGCACCGCGGCCAGCGACAGCGCCGCGCTGCCCAGGTCCAGCCGGCCGGCGTCGGGATCGCGGTATTCCGGCAGCAGCATCGGCCCGAGCACCAGTAGCAGCAGCATCACGGGCACGGCCAGCAGGAATACCGACCCCCACCAGAAGCGCTCCAGCAGCACCCCGCCCAGCAGCGGCCCGATCGCGGCGCCGGCCGAGAAGCTGGTGATCCACACCGCGATGGCGACGGTGCGCTGGCGGTGGTCGTGGAACATGTTGCGGAGCAGCGACAGGGTCGAAGGAGCCAGCGTAGCCCCGGCCACCCCGAGCAGCGCGCGGGCGGCGATCAGTAGCCCCGGGCTGGTGGCGTATGCCGCGAGCAGCGAGGCGAGCCCGAACATGGCGGCACCCAGTAGCAGCAGCCGCCGGCGGCCGATGCGGTCGCCGAGGGTGCCCATGGTGATCAGCAACCCGGCCAGCAGGAAGCCGTAGATGTCGGTGATCCACAGCAGCTGGGCGCTGCTTGGCTGCAGGTCCGCGCTCAGGTGCGGCACCGCCAGGAACAGCACCGTCAGGTCCATCGAGTAGAGCAGGCACGGGAGTGCGATCACCGCCAACCCGATCCACTCCCGGCGGCCGGCCCGGGGGGTGGTGACCGCGTTCAACCCGAGACCCTCGCGTTGACGACGCGCTGCAGGCGGTCGAGGAAGCCAGGCCAGCCGCTCTGGTGGTCGTCCCGGAGCTCGGCGCTCGGGAAGCCGGTGTGGAGGATGGTCATCCGGGTCCTACCGTCCTGTTCCTCGAAGGTGACCTCCATACCCGTGTCGAAGCTCGATCCGTCCGGCATCGTGACCATCGACGTGTAGACGAGGCGCCGGGGTCGATCGACCTCCTCGAACACGTTCGTCTCGCGATAGGGCTCGCTTCCGAGCGGCCCGAACGCGACGATCCACCGGCCCCCCACGCGCAGGTCGCACTCGGCTTCCACGACCCAGCCCGGCTCATCCTCGTACCACTCCCGCTGGGCTGCCGGGTCCGTGTAGGCGTCGAACACATCCTCCGGCGCAGCGTCGAACCAGCGCTCCACGGTGAGGTCGTGACTCATGTCGGTCCTCCCTTGTTCTTCTGCAGGTAGCTCCCGAGCCGGTCGAGCCGGCCCTCCCAACGGCCCCGGTACGTCTGGATCCACTGCGCCGCGTCGTCCAGGTGCTCCGACCCGAGCCGGCACTCGCGGGTTCGGCCGTGCTTCTCGGTGGTCACCAGGTCCGCCTGCTCGAGGATGCGGACGTGCTTCATCAGGCCGGGAAGCGAGATGCCGAAGGGGTGCGCCAGCTCACTGATCGTGGCGGGTCCGCGACCGAGGCGCTCAAGGATGGCGCGGCGTGTCGGATCAGACAGCGCCGAGAACGCTCGATCGAGCGCCTGAGGCTGAGACTTAACCATTCGGTTCACCATAGTGCCGGGGGCCACGAACGTCAACGTGATCGCCTGCCGTCCCTCTCCTGCGGTCCGCGTACCTGCACCCAAGGCGTTCAACGACAGTGAACTGTCGTGCAGGCGGGCCGGCGTTGGAGGCCGACGGGGCCGGATTCGGGGCGGACGAGCGGTTCCGGCCGGTGGTGCTTGGCGTTAGGCTGACCGGCGCGATGGTTGTGATGGAGGACCCCGCCGGGCGTGGAGGATCGCGGGCCAGTGTGGGCCGGGACCGGGAAGTGGTGGCAGCCTCGACCTTGGCGTTGCCGCCGATCGGGTAGTGTCGGTGCTGCCGTTCCTGGCTACCTGGACCGCGCTGTACTACGCCGTTAGGCGGCGGCTGCTGCCGATCATGGCGGCCAGGTGGGTCGTCAACGGCGGCACGGCGCTGGCCCTGGCCCTTGGCCTGGTCGGATGAGCCTGTGACGGCTTGTGACCGACATACTGCTGAACGACGAGGAGGCTGTCGATGGGACGCTTGGTAATCAACAACGCCATGACCGTCAACGGCGCCTTCGAGGCGCCGGTGCCTGAGCCCGATGGGTGGCTGGTGCTGGACGCCGACAGCAACAACGTCTCGCTCGAGCAGTTCCTGGTGGCTGACGCGATGGTGCTGGGGCGCAAGACCTACGAGGGGCTGGCCGCGGTCTGGCCGCAACTCGTGGACGACCCGACCTTGGGACTGTTCGCGGACCGGCTGAACAGCATGCCCAAGTACGTCGCGTCCCGGACCCTGCGCGGGCCGTTGGCGTGGAACGCCACCCTGCTCGAAGGCAACCTGGCCGAGAGCGTGACCGCCCTCAAGGACCGGCACGGTCTGCTGATCGTCTCCGGCGCTGGCGAGCTGGCCCACGCCCTCACCACCCAGGGTCTCGTGGACGAGTTCTGGTTCTGGGTGAGCCCGCATCTGTGGGCGACCGGGCCGCGGATCTTCGATGGTGTCGGGCCGGTCCGGCTGCAGCTGATCGGGTCGACGACCTTCCCCTCCGGCGTGCTGCGGCTCGCCTACCGGCCAGCACCCTAGGTCCAGCGGTGCGCCCGCGACTGCCCGTCACATGCTCCTCGGCCGAACCGGGCGGCGCAGCGTAGCGCCATGGCCCACCCGCACGAGTACAAGAGCCACTCCCTCGACCGCCACATCGCCACCACCTGGCGGATGTCGCCGCTGCTTGGCAACTACGTCACCCCGGTGCCGGCGCAGATGCGCCGCGGGCCACGCTGGTTCGCCGGCTCGGCCGACGCGAAACACTGCGACGCACCATCGACAGTGTCGCTCTGACAGACGAACGAGGGCTACCACGCCGAGGGAAGCGCTCACCAGTCGCGGCGCGACTCCCTTCGCTGGGGCGTCAAGCCGCGATCGGCGAACGGCCCCGCCATCGGTGTCGCTCCGGGGTGACCCTGAAGTGAAGTAGGGTTGCCGCCGTGCGTCTGGACCGCGACCTTGCCGCCGTATTCGTTCCGGGTGACCCGCCGCGTGCCGGCGGGTTCGCCGTGTGGGGCGACGGGCACGCGTCTGACGACATCGAGTTGGTGCTGCCGGCGGGCCGGGGTGTGCGACGTCGGCGTGTGCGCGGCCGACTGCTGCCACTGGTGACCGCCCTCCCTGCCCTGCTGACCGCCTCGGCGGACGAGGTTGGTTCCGCGCTGGCGGCCTGGTCGTCCGCGGCCGCGGCGGGCGTTGGACTGGTCGCACGCGGGCGCCTGCTGCCCGCCGCCAGCGCCGGTGGGTACGACGCGTGGCGGGTCGGACCGCTGGACGCGCCGGACCTGGAGTGGCTGGGGAGGATCGCCGCTGCGATGCCGCCGCAGGCGCACGCCTTGCCCGTCGACGGGAGTCGCCCCATCCGGGTGCGGTCACCCGAAGCGCTGATTCGCGAGCTGTGGGATGCGATCGCCGACACCCTGGTTCGGACGCCCGCGGCCGTACACACCTGCAGGGCGAGCGCCTTTGCCGCGGCCGCGCCGGTCCGGGTTGACGGGCTGGCCAACTGGCTGGTGGAGACCGACCGTGGTCTGGACGCCGGTGTTCGGGTGCGGCTACGGATCGAGCCACCGGCCAAGGAGGACGAGCCCTTCGCCGCCGTGGTCCAGCTTCGGAGCATGGCCGATCCCAGTCTCGTGGTGGACGCCGGGGAGTTGTGGAGCGCCCCGGCGGCGGTGCTCGCCCGTCTTGGCGAGCAGGCCGAGACCGAGCTGCTACTGGCGCTGCGTCGCGGCGCGCGGGCGTGGCCGCCGCTGGCCCCGATCCTGCGGGCGGCTACCCCCACCGAGGTGGTCCTGGACGAGGACCAGGCGGCCGAGCTGCTGGACGTCGGTACCGAGGCGCTCGGCGGTGCCGGCATCGAGGTGCTGTGGCCAGCCGACCTGCTCGCTGGCGGGGTGGCCGTGCGGGCCACGGTGCAGCCGACCCCCGCGCCGGCCGGCGCGGCCGAGCCGACCTTCCGGCTTGACGCCCTGCTGCGCTTCAGGTGGCAGCTGACCGTCGATGGCGAGCCACTGACCGACGAGGAGTTCGTCGTCCTCGCCGAGACCAAGCGGTCGATGGTGCGGCTGCGGGGCCGCTGGGTGCAGGTGGACCGGGAGCTGCTCGACCGGCTCCGGCGCCGCCAGCACCGGCGGGTCACCGGCGCCGAGGCGCTGGCAGCTACTCTCACCGGCTCCCTCGACGTGGACGGTGAGGCGGTCGAGTTCCACGCCGACGACAGGCTGGCCGACCTTGCTGGCCGCCTGACAGGGGCGGTGGCGGGCTCCGACGGCATCGAATCCCCGGACGGGCTGCGCGCCACACTCCGTCCCTACCAGCGCCGAGGCCTCTCCTGGCTGTCCCAGATGTGCGCGCTCGGCGTGGGCGCCTGCCTGGCAGACGACATGGGGCTCGGCAAGACCGTGCAGCTGATCGCATTGCATCTACACCGGCGGGCGCTCGGGGCAGGGCCGACGCTGGTGGTCTGCCCCACCTCGCTGCTCGGCAACTGGGAGCGGGAGCTGGCTCGGTTCGCCCCCGACGTCCCGGTACGCCGCTACCACGGCGGCGGCCGGCACCTCCAGGACGTGGCAGCCGACGAGGTGGTGCTGGTCACCTACGGGGTCGTGCGCCGCGACCGCGCCGTGCTCGCCGAGGTCGCCTGGGGCCTGGTGGCCGCCGACGAGGCGCAGCACGCCAAGAACCCGCTGTCTCGCACGGCGAGGGAGCTCCGGGCGATCCCCGCCGTGGCCAGGGTGGCGCTGACCGGCACGCCGGTGGAGAACCGGCTGACCGAGTTGTGGTCGATCCTGGACTGGACCACCCCTGGCCTGCTCGGTCCGCTGGAGCGGTTCCGCCGGTCGGTGGCGGTCCCGATCGAGCGCTACCGTGACCCGGGCGCCACCCAGCGGCTGGCCCGGTTGGTCCGCCCGTTCCTGCTGCGCCGCCGCAAGAGCGACCCGCAGATCGCTCCGGAGCTGCCACCCAAGACAGAGACCGACCGGGTGGTGCCGCTCACCGCCGAGCAGGCCACGCTGTACGAAGCGGTGGTGCGCGAGACGCTGGCCAAGATCGCGGCCAGCGAAGGGATCGAGCGGCGCGGGTTGGTGCTCGCGCTGCTCACCGCGCTCAAGCAGATCTGCAACCATCCGGCGCAGTACCTCCACGAGCCCGGACCGCTGCCCGGTCGGTCCGGCAAGCTGGCCGCTCTCGACGAGCTGCTCGGCGTCATCCTCGACGAGGGGGAGGAGGTGCTGGTCTTCAGCCAGTACGTCGAGATGTGCCGGCTGATCGAGTCCCATCTGACCGACCAAGGCGTGCCCACGCTGTTCCTGCACGGGCAGGTGCAGGCCCGCCGCCGGGAGGAGATGGTCGCCCGGTTCCAGGCGGGTGCGGCGCCGGTGTTCCTGCTGTCGCTGAAGGCCGGCGGTGTCGGGCTGAACCTCACCCGGGCCACCCACGTGGTGCACTACGACCGCTGGTGGAACCCGGCGGTGGAGGACCAGGCCACCGACCGGGCGTACCGGATCGGGCAGGACCGACCGGTCCAGGTCCACCGGCTGGTCACCGAGGGCACATTGGAGGACCGCATCGCCACGCTGCTGGAGTCCAAGCGCGGGCTCGCCGAGGCGGTCGTCGGCGCTGGGGAGGCGTGGATCACCGAGCTGTCGGACGCCGAGCTGGCCGAGCTGATCAGCCTGCGGGAGGCGCCGTGAGGAGCCAGACGGGCCGGGACCGCCGGAAGGCCAGGGGCCCGCGCGGGCGGCGTGGCTTCGGCCGGACCTGGTGGGGCGACGCGTGGGTGACCGCGCTCGAGGAGCGGGCACGGCTCGACCCCAACCGGCTGCCTCGGGGGCGCACCTACGCACGCAGAGGCACCGTCGGGGAGCTGGCGATCGCTTCTGGCGAGGTTCGCGCCGCAGTCCAGGGCAGCCGCGCCCGGCCCTACCAGGTCCGGGTGCGGGTGCGGGTGCTGGAGGCCACCGAGTGGGGCCGGGTACTGGACGCGATCGCCGCGCAGATCGGGCACGCCGCGGCGCTGCTCGACGGAGAGCTGCTCCCGGAGGTCGCCGACGACGTGCGCAGCGCGGGAACGGACCTGCTGCCCGGCCCTGGCGAGCTGCAGCCGCGCTGCTCCTGCCCGGACTGGGCGGACCCATGCAAGCACGCCGCCGCGGTGTGCTACCTGGTGGCCGACGCGCTGGACGCCGACCCGTTCGCGCTGTTGCTGCTGCGCGGGCGCGGGCGCGACGAAGTCCTCGCGGGGCTACGCTCACGCCGACGGCCACCCGACACGTCGCCGGCCCGGGCAACCCTGCCCGAACCGACCAAGGACCCGGGGATCGACGCGCGCGAGGCGTACCACCGGCCAGTGGCCACGTTGCCAACGCCCCCGCTCCCGCCGCAGCGACCGGGGCGGCCCGCGGTACTGCCGATCGACCCGCCACCCGGCTCCGGCCTGCGACAGGAAGACCTGGTCGCGCTGGCTGCCGACGCCGCGGCCCGCGCCTGGGAGCTGGCGACCGGCTCCGGTGACGGTGGCCTGTCGCTGGACCTGGAGTCCGACCTGGCACGCCGCGCGGCCGGGCTGCTGGGGAGCAAGGGCCTGGCTGCAGTGGCCACCTCGGCCGGCATGACGGCCCGGGAGCTGTTGCGATGGGCGATCACCTGGCAACAGGCCGGTCGTGGTGGGCTGGATGCGCTGCGCGCCACCTGGCAACCCGCACCCGAGGAACTGGCCGACGGACGGGCGGCGCTGGCCCGTCCTGCCGGGTCGGGCGTGGCGCGAGCATGGCGGAACCGCATCACCCGCGGCGACGTGCAGCTCCGGTTCGGCCGCGATCGGCTGTGGTACCGGTTCGTGCGCTCCGGCGGCGACTGGATGCTGGACGGTCAGCCCGCGCTCGAGCCGGACGCGCTGCTCGCACAGGCCGCGACGACCCGCTGACCGAGGGTGCTTCGAGCCGCTCGACCCGACCGCCATCGGGAGGCGATGCACCCAGGCCTGGGTGCATCCTCATCGCGGCCGGTAGACGTCGCGGCGGTGATCGATGCGGCGGACCACGATCAGGTGCTTGGACTCGTCGATGCGGAACACGACCCGGTACTCGCTCCGACGCGCGACCCTGAGGCCGACCAGCTCGTCGTGGAGCGGCTTGCTCACCCGCCACGGATCTCGGGCGATCGAGCCATAGAGCCCCTCCAGCACGGCAGCCAAGATCTTCTCGGGAAGGCGGGAGAGCTGCCGCTGTGCCTCCGGCGTGAGAGCGACGTCATCCGGTAGCCGGCCAGGGCCGGTCGGCGTCACCGCGACCCGAAACGCTCGCGAGCTTGCTCGTAGGTGAGGATCTCGGCCTGGCCCGCCTCGTCCTCGGCCTCGGCTCGACGAAGCGACGCACGGGCCTCGTCGTCGGCCAGCAGGTCGAGGGTCTCCTCGAGGCCCTCCAACTCGTCGGGCGAGATGAGCACGGCGACCGGACGGCCGTTGCGGGTCACCACGACCCGGTCGTGCTCGCGAGAGACGCGGTCCACCAGCTCCGAGAGGTGGGCCTTCACCTCGGTGAAGGGGATGGCTTCGCTCATGGTCAGTATTCTAACCACTTTTCTGGGCGGCGTCATCGAGACAGGAAGCAGGTCGGTGGCAGTGAGCCGCCGTCCCCGGTTCAGCGTTCCGCCCGGCAGGCGGTTCGGGCTACCCTGCTGCCATGGCCCATCCGCACGTGTTCGCGATCGTCCTGGCCGGGGGCGAGGGCAAGCGGCTGGCGCCGCTGACCGCCGACCGCGCCAAGCCGGCGGTGCCGTTCGGCGGCGACTACCGGCTGGTCGACTTCGTCCTGTCCAACCTGGTCAACGGCGGCTACCTCAAGATCGTGGTGCTGACCCAGTACAAGAGCCACTCCCTGGACCGTCACATCGCCACCACCTGGCGGATGTCGCCGCTGCTGGGCAACTACGTCACCCCGGTGCCGGCGCAGATGCGCCGCGGGCCGCACTGGTTCGCCGGCTCGGCGGACGCGATCTTCCAGAGCTTGAACCTGGTCTACGACGAGCGGCCGGAGTACGTGATCGTGTTCGGCGCCGACCACATCTACCGCATGGACCCCCGGCAGATGGTCGACCAGCACGTCGCCTCGGGGGCCGGGGTGACGGTGGCGGGGATCCGCGCGCCGATCGACCAGGCCGACCAGTTCGGGGTCATCGAGGTCGCCGGCGACGGCCGCCGGATCAGCGCCTTCCGCGAGAAACCGAAGGACCCCCAGGGGCTCCCGGACGCGCCCGACCAGGTGTTCGCGTCGATGGGCAACTACGTGTTCCGGGCCGACACGCTCATCGAGGCGGTCAGCGTCGACGCCAAGGACGAGGACTCGGGCCACGACCTCGGCGGCAACATCATCCCGATGCTGGTGGAGCGCGAGGAGGCGGAGGTCTACGACTTCGCCGACAACCAGGTACCTGGGGTGACCGAGCGGGACCATGGCTACTGGCGCGACGTCGGCACCCTTGACGCCTACTACGAGGCGCACATGGACCTGATCTCGGTGCATCCGGTGTTCAACCTGTACAACCGGCGTTGGCCGATCCTGACCTGGCGCGAGCCGCTGCCGCCGGCCAAGTTCGTGTTCGACACCGACGACCGCCGCGGCCAGGCGCTGGACTCGATGGTGTGCGCCGGGGTGGTGGTGTCCGGCGGCACCGTGCGGGGCTCGATCCTGTCGCCCGGCGTCCGCATCCACGCGGGTGCGCTGGTGGAGGGGTCGGTGCTGATGCACGACGTCGACGTCGGCCCGGGCGCGGTGGTGCGCAACGCGATCGTCGACAAGAACGTGCAGATCCCAGAGGGCGCCAGGATCGGCGTGGACGCCGAGGCCGACGCCGCCCGCTTCAAGCGCACCGAGGGCGGCGTGGTGGTGATCGGCAAGGGCCAGAAGGTCGAGGCCTGAGGGGTGGGCGCCACCTGCCGGGAGGTCGTCGAGCTGGTCACCGACTACCTCGACGACGCCCTGGACCCGAAGGGTCGGGTCCGCTTCGACGAGCACCTGCGCGACTGCGACGGCTGCGCGGCCTATCTCGAGCAGCTTCGGACGACGATCCGGGTCGCCGGCCGCCTCGCCCCCGGGGCGGTCCCGGACGCCACCATGAGCCGGCTGGTGGCCGCGTTCCGCTCCTGGCCCGCCCGGCGCTAGCCCGGCTCGGGTTGGGGTTGCGGTGGGGGTTGGGGGGCCGGCTCGGGCTCGGCTTCGACCTCGGTGGGGACGCCGAGCGCCAGGTGGACGAGGGCGGCGGCCGCATAGCCCAGGGCCGCGCCGCCGATGACGTCCAGCGGCAGGTGCGCGCCGACGTACACGCGGGCGACCACCACGGTCACGGCCAGCGACCAGACGAGCCAGCGGCCCCAGCGGGGCAGGTAGGGGGCGGCGACCGCGGCCAGGGCGATCGCCACCGCCGAGTGCCCGGAGACGAAGCCGAGCCCCCTCGCCGCTTCGCCGAGGATGTTCACGTCGTCCAGCAGGGTCTGGGGCCGGCCGCGCTGGATGACCTCCTTGACGAGCTTGGCGATGAGGTAGATGGCCACGCCGGCCAGCGCCATGTCCAGGGCCATGCGCAGCCGGCGGGTGGCGACGGCGAGCAGCGCCACCACCGGCACGGCGCCGATGTTGCCGCCCTGCATCAGCAGCCAGATCGCCGGGTACAGCCAGCCCGGCAGGGGCAGGTCGTTGACCGCCCGGAACACGGCCCGCTCCGGCCCGTCGACGCGGTCGGAGTGCACGCCCGCCGACGCGAGCAGGAGCACGGCGATGCCGCCGCCGAGGCGGATCAGGTCGCTCCAACGGCGGACGTAGACGACGCGGCGGCGGGGCTCCGCGGCGGGCGTGGCGCTCATCGGGGCTCCCTTTCCTGCGTGGGGGCGAGCAGGCGCGCCAGCTCGTCCCGGAGGTCCGGATGGGTTTGCAGCTCGGCCCGCCCGCCCCGGGTGAGGGCGGAGGGGGGCGTCGCCGACAGCGCCGCGGCGAGCCGCTCGCGGCCGGCGGCGGCGCTGGCGCCGGCCGCGGCCCGCGCGGCGCCGAACCGGGTCGCCAGGCCGACCAGCAGCTCCACCAGGTCGGCCTGGCGGGCGCGTTCGGAGGCGGCGGCGCCGGCATGGTCGAAGTCGACCAGCCAGGGCTGGCCGTCGTCGTCCACGACCACGCTGTGCCTGCCGAGGTCGCCGTGGGCGATCCCGGCCTGGTGCAGCCGGGCGACCTCCTCCCAGGTGGCCGCCAGGGTCGCGTCGGCGACCTCGGCGGGGTCGCGCTCCTCCAGCGAGCGGCCGGGGACGAAGCGCTGGACCAGCAGCCCGGACCCGCTGCCGTACCTGCCGGCCAGCACCACCCTTGGGACCCGCACGCCGGCCGCGGCGGCGAGCAGGCCGAGGTAGGCCTCCCGCTCGACCTGCTGGTGGGCCGGGTCGGTCGGGGGGCGGCCCTGCTCGCGCCTGCCCTTCATGCTCAGCAGCCGCCAGACGCGGTAGGCGAGGTCGGCGTCGCGCCGCTCGCGCGGGACCAGCTTCACGAACAGCGGCTCGCCGGCGGCGGTGACGGCGCGGAAACGGGCCGCGCGGCGAGCGTCGCGCCCGCCGAGCGGCGTCACCTCGACGACGCGGATGCCGTACCCGGCCAGCGCCCTGGTGACGGTGCCGGCGTCCGGGCGCCCGCCGGGCGCGCCGAGCAGCAGGTGGACGAGCGCCCCGACCCCCCAGCCGAGCGCGGCGCCGCCGATGACGTCCAGGGGCAGGTGGGCGCCGACGTAGACCCGCGACGCGCAGGTGAGGAACGCGAGCGTCCAGACGACCCGGCGTGCCCGCCTGCCCAGGTAGGGGCTGGCGATGGTAGCGATGGCGACGGCCACCGCGGCGTGGCCGGACACGTAGCCGAGCCCGCCGGCCGCCGACCCGCGGATCTTGTACTCGTCCAGCAGGTCGGGCGGCCGTCCCCGGCCGATCAGCCCCTTGACGACCAGGGCAAGCAGCCACGCGACCGCGCTGGCGACGGCCAGGTTGGCGGCCAGCCAGTAGCGGCGGGTGGCGGCGGCCACCGCCGCCGCCGTCATGGCCGCCAGCAGGTTGCCGGCCTGCATGACCACCCAGACCAGCGGGAACAGCATCGTCGGCAGGTCGTTGACGAGCCGGAACACGTCGGTCTCCAGCAGCCCGACGCGGTCGGTCTGCACCACCGCGGTGCTGGCGGCCAGGACGGCCACCGCGGCCACCAGCCTGACCGCGTCGCCGGGGTGGCGGGGCAGCGCCCACGCCGGGCGGCCGGTCTCGCGGCCTGGCACGCCGGTGCCGGCCGGCGTGGCCGGGTCGCGGGTCTGGGGGGTCGCCATCGCGGCTACCGCCCCCTGCCGGGCGGGTCGAGCGTCAGCCGGCCCTCGGAGTCGTCCCGGATCGCCGCGGCGACGGCGTCCCTGCCGACGAAGCCGAGCGCCAGGACCACGTCGCCGAGCGGGCGGGCCTGCTCGCCGCCGCGGAAGTCGAGCCGGTAGGTGACGCAGCCGCCGCGGAACAGGTAGTAGATCGCGCCGCGGAACTCCCCGGAGCGGATCTCGGTGACCTCCTGGTAGCGCTGGATGCCGGGGTGGTCGGACGGCACCCTGGTCACCTTGCCGAACCTGCAGGTGCGCTCCAGGGTCACCACGACGGCGTGGTGGTCGAGGTCGCGGAAGGAGTCCAGCGCGAACCGCGCCCGGCCGTTGCGGACGAACACGTCGCTCACGATCCACTCGGCCGTCAGATGGTCCAGGTCGACGCAGGGGAGCTGGCTGGCGGTCGGCACCGCCTGGGCCATGAGCACCAGCAGCGGGACCCGGACGCTCCCCCCGAACTCGCACACCGGCTGGCGGGACAGCGCGAAGCCGTCGGCCTCCCCGCCGCCCTGGCCGCCGGGGGCGCCCATCGAGCAGCCCGCCAGCAGCAGCGCCAGGGCGAGCAGCGGCAGGCGCCTCATAGCAGCCCGGCCGACTTGAGGTAGCTGGCCGCCATCAGCACGGCCAGCAGGACCAGCAGCGCCACCCCGATCATCAGGCCGATCCGGCGGACGCTCCAGTGCTGGACCGCGATCGGCGCCGGCCGCTCCGGGAGCAGGCGCAGGAACTCGGCGTGCAGGTCGCGTCCCTGCTCGCGCATCATCCGCCGGAGCTGCGACGGCATGGTGATCCCGCGGGTGGCGGCGAACGCCTCGGCGATCTCGTCGTCGCGGAACAGCAGCTTGGCGCGTTCGTAGACCCGCTGCGCGCTGGAGCGGGTGGCGAGCACCAGCATCATGTTGGCCAGGTCGACGGCCTGCCGCCAGGGGCTCGGCCGCACCTCGGCGAAGAACACGTCGATCATGTGGACCCGGCCCTCGCGCACCAGCAGGTTGGCCGGCTTGACGTCGCGGTGGGCCAGGCCGGCGTCCCACAGCCGCCGGATGATGCGCAGGCCGTCGTCGATGATGGCGTCGTCCACCTCGGCGTCGCCGATCTCGACGGCGCCGTCGAAGAACTCGGTGACCACGATGTACTCGCGCTCCGGGGTGATCTCGACCACGCCGAACGGCTCCGGGCTGCGCACCCCGGCGCCGTACATCAGGCGCAGGGCGTAGTCCTCCTGCTGCACCAGCCGGCGGACGGTGTTGTAGGGCTTCTCGTCCTCCAGCCGGCCGTACAGCAGGGTCCGGCCGAGCTTGTACCAGCGGTCCGCGCGCAGGTGGCTGCCGGCGTACAGCTTGGCGAACAGCCAGGTGTCGGGGTCGCCTTTGACGCGGACGCGCATCGGCGTGGAGCCGGCGGAGCCCGACAGCCCGAACGGCTTGACCTCCAGCACCTGGACGCCGAGCTGGTCCTCCAGGGCGTGGTGGATGGCTTCGCCGCGGCGGCCGCCGATGTCCAGGTGGGCGGCGCTGCCGCGGCGGTAGGCGACCGGGAACACCTCGTTGGGGGCGAGCAGCCGGAAGGCGACCAGCGGGACGGTCACCCCGATGATGGCGCCGATGACGACGTCGGTCGGCGAGTTGACGGCCAGGTACATCAGGGCGACCGACAGCGCCCCGACCAGGACGCCGATCGCCAGCTTGCCGAGCTGACGGAAGCGGCCCTGCGGCGCCAGCGAGTACAGCATGCTCATCAGCGTGGCGGTGAGCACTGCCACGGGACGGGACGGGTGGGCGAAGCCGGTCCAGTCGCCGAGGATCTCCACGCCGTACGGGCGCGGCCGCGCGAACGCGTAGACGAGGATGGCGTTGACCCCGATCACCACCAGCGTGGCGCCGATGAACACGAACAGGTGCCGGAAGCGCCGGAACACCAGCAGCACGATCACGGTGGACCAGTACAGGGCGCGGATCGTCCAGCGCGAGCCGAGGGCGTGCACCGCCTGCATGACGTCGGTCAGCACGGCGGTGCGCAGCTCGGTGAGCCGCTCGACCATGGCCTGGTCGACGTCGATGACCACGAGCCTGGTGGTCAGGTTGCTGAGGACCACGACCCAGACCACCAGCACCAGGCCGGTCCCGACCAGCCACCAGCGGCCGCTGGTGTGCAGGGAGCGCGGCAGCGGCGGCGCCTCGCCCGACGGCCGCCGGCGGCCGCGGCCCGGCGCCACCCGCGCCGAACGCGCCGGCTCGGTGACGGTGGGTGGGTGCCGCAGCGTGGGTTCCACAGCGAGGAACTCCCCCCCGGGGGTCCGGTCGATCGCCACGCGGTGCGGCTCGCAAGCCAGTGTAACCTGGACGAACGCGGCCAGAACAGGAGGGTGGGCATGCGTCGTGTCGCCGTCCCGGTCGTGCCGACCCTCGCGCTTGCCCTGGTCATGGCCGTGGTCGCCGGCTGCTCGCGGGAACCCGCGCCGCCACCCCAGGACCCGCGGCGGCCGTCCATCGTGGTCGCCTCCTTCGACTTCCCCGAGAGCGAGATCCTCGCCGAGCTGTACGGGCAGGCCCTCCGCGCGCGCGGCTACCCGGTCGAGCTGGTGGCGCGGCTCGGCGCCCGCGAGGTCGTGGAGCCCGCCCTCGAACAGGGCAAGGTCGACCTGGTCCCCGAGTACCTTGGGACGGCGCTGACCTTCATCGACGATGGCGGCCTGGCGCCGTCCGGCGACCCCGGGACGACCCATGCCCGGCTCCAGCAGGCGTTCGCCACCCGCGGGGTCAGCGTGGCGGCCTTTGCGCCGGCCGAGGACCGCAACGGCTTCGTCGTCACCGGCGACCTGGCCAGGCGGCGTGGCCTGAAGCGGATCAGCGACCTGGCGCCGCTGGCCGGGCGGCTCACCTTCGGCGGTCCGTCGGAGTGCCCCGATCGCCCCCTCTGCCTGAAGGGCCTGCGGGACCGCTACGGCCTGGAGTTCGCGCGCTTCCAGGCGATGCCGTCCCGCCGGGTCACCGCCGGCGCCCTGGAGACGGGCGAGATCGACGTGGGCATGATCGAGACCACCGACGCCAGCCTGATCGGCCAGGACCTGGTGCAGCTCGAGGACGACCGGGGGCTGCAGCCGGCCGAGAACGTGGTCCCGGTGGTACGACGGCAGGTCGTCGACCGCTACGGGCAGGGGCTGGTGCGGCTGCTGGACGCCGTCAGCGCCCAGCTCACCACCGCCGAGCTGAGGGGTCTCAACCGGCAGGTCGCGGTGGACGACCAGCCGCCGAGCGGGGTCGCCGCCGGCTGGCTGCGGGCCCACCCGGTCACCTGAGCGGCCGTCCCCGCTCCCGCTCCCCCGCGGCCAGAGCCGCGGCGATCGAGGTCCCGAACGGCGGGCGGAGCACGCCGGCGTCGGTGATGAACGCGGTCACGAGCGCCGCGGGGGTGACGTCGAAGGCGGGGTTCCAGACGCCGGCCGCCTCGGGGGCCAGCCGGGAGCCCGCCACGGTGCTGACCTCGGCGGCCGGACGCTGCTCGATGACGATCCGGGAGCCGTCGGCCGCCTCCGGGTCGAACGAGGAGAGCGGCCCGACCACGTAGAACGGCACCCGGTTGGCGTGCGCCAGCACGGCCAGCGCGTAGGTGCCGATCTTGTTGGCGGTGTCGCCGTTGCGGGCGACCCGGTCGCAGCCGACGAGGACGCCGTCGACCAGGCCGCCCGCCAGGGCGGCCCCGGCCGCGGTGTCGGCGAGCACGGTCACCGGGATGCCGGCGTCGACCAGCTCCCAGGCGGTGAGGCGCGCGCCCTGGAGCAGCGGCCTGGTCTCGGAGGCGAGCACCTCGACCGGCTCCCCCGCCGCCGCCTTGGCGTACACCACCGCCAGGGCGGTGCCGAGCCCGGCGGTGGCCAGCCGCCCGGTGTTGCAGTGCGTCAGCAGCCGCCGCCGCGAGGCCAGCTCGATCCGGCCGGCCTCGCCGATCCGCCGGCAGGCGGCGCGGTCCTCCTCCAGGATCCGCTGGGCCTCGGCGAGGGCGAGCCGGCGCAGCTCCCCGACCCCGTCGGCCGCGGTCGCGGCCGCCACCACCCGGCGCGCGGCCCAGCGCAGGTTCACCGCCGTCGGCCTGGCCGCCTCCAGCTCCGCGGCCGCGCGGTGCAGGGCCGCCCGCGCCTCGGCCAGGTCGTCGGGATCGTCCCGGACGACCGGGTCGAGGCCCAGGACCACCCCGAAGGCGGCGGCCACGCCGATGGCGGGTGCCCCGCGCACCACCAGCCGGCGTAGCGCGTCCACCACCTCGGCGACCGTGGCCAGCTCCACCACGCGAAACTGCCCGGGCAGCAGCGTCTGGTCCACGACCTCCAGGCGGCCGTCGCGCCAGTCGACGGCGCTGCGGAGGCGATCGGCATCCATCGGAGCAGCATGCTACCCGGCCGGCCGGCGCGAGCGGGTCGGCTTCTGCTCGGCCGCGTGACACCGCGTCTGAACTGCCGTCTCGCGGGTATACCGCCTTGAGTGGGATCATGCTCCGAACCACCAGTTGACCGGAACTGGGGGGAGGACGCTTTAGCATGCCCATGCGACGGTCGCTTCGGGCCCGCAGCATCCTGCTGGCCGTCCTCGCGGTGCTCACGGTGGCGTGCTCGCAGCGGGGCGCCACCCTGAGCGGCCCGCCGGACACGGCAGCGGGGCTGGCGGCGGCCGGTGCGCTGCCGGACGGCTGCGCGCGCGACGCCCCCTCGCCGAACTCCGCGCCGGTGGCGTTCGTGGCCGCCGGCCGCGCGTGGGCCGCGTCCGCCGACGGTCGCCGGCTCTGGTGCCTGTTCGAGGTACGCCGGCCGGGACCGTTCCTGTGGGGCCCACGCGGCGACCGGGTGGTGCTGGACGGGCTCGAGGTCCGGGGCGTCGGCGCCCGGGTGTGGCGGCCGGGGCTGGGCATCCAGCCGGTGTCGCTGACCTGGCTGGGACCGGCCGGGAACGCGCTGGCATTCGTCTCCCCCGGCGGCCTGAACCTGGAGCTGGCCGCGCTCGGCTCGATCGACCAGCGCGAGCTGACCCCGCTGCGGGGCGCGAGCTACCAGGCGGTGGCCGCCCATCCGTCGGGGCGCGCGCTGGCGTTCGCGGTCCAGCGCGACGGCACCGCCGAGGTCTGGGTCGCCAGCAACACCGCCAGCGGCGCCGTGAAGGTCGCCGCCGGCCAGGCCAGGTTCGGGCCGCTGGCGTTCTCGGCCGGCGGCAAGGCGCTGTACTACGGGTCGAAGCTGCCCGACGGCACCCGCCGGGTCGACATCTACTCGCTGACCGCAGCCGAGCCGCTCGCCCCCGCGTGGGCCGGCCGGCGCGACGTGCTGGCCATCGTGCCCCGACGGGACAAGGCCGGCACCCAGCTCGCGATCGACACCGGTGGCGGCTGCGACGACCGCCGCGCCGACCTGTCGGGGCTGGACGGCGGCCAGGGCCGGCCGCTGCTGCCCTCCGCGCAGCGGCCGACCAGCGCGGTCGGCTGGCTGGACAACCGCCGGGTGCTGGTCGCCGAGGGCGGCTGCGAGGGGCCGTTCGACCTGTGGGTGGTCGACGTCGGCGGTCGCGAGCCGGCCATCATCGCGCGCGGGGTCACCCGGGGCGCGGTGCGCCGGCCGGACCTCCGCCCGGTCCCGCAGGCCCCGGACCTCACCGCGCTCGCCGCGGCCGGAGGAGCCTGATCCACCGGGGAACTCCGAAGGGGTGCCCCCGGAGGATCAGGGGCCTACTCCGACGCCGGGCCGGTGAAGCGGGGCTGGCGCTTCTCGCGGAACGCAGCGACGCCCTCGCGCACGTCCGGGCCGGCGAACCCCATGAACTCCAGCGCCAGCGAGGTGTCGAACACCGGGCCGGCCATGCGCAGCCAGTTGTTCAGGGCGTACTTGGTCCAGCGGATGGCGCTCTGGGAGCCGCCGGCGAGCCGTCGGGCGACGTCGAGAGCGACGTCGTGGAGCTCGGCGTCGTCGACGCAGCGCGACACCAGGCCGATCCGCTCCGCCTCTTCGCCGGACACCGGCTCGCACAGCAACAGGTGGTACTTGCTCTTTGCCATGCCGCAGAGCAGGGGCCAGACGATCGCGGCGTGGTCCCCGGCGGCAACGCCGAGTCGGGTGTGCCCGTCGATGATGCGGGCCGAGCGGGCCGCGATCGACACGTCGGCCAGCAGCCCGACCACCAGCCCGGCGCCGACCGCCGGGCCGGCCATCGCCGACACCACCGGCTTGGAGCAGTTGAGCAGGTTGTAGACGAGGTCGCGGGCCTCCCGGAGCACGCGGACGCGCAGCGCGTAGTCGTCGGCCATGTCGGCGACCAGGTCCAGGTCGCCGCCGGCGGAGAAGGCATCCCCGGCGCCGCGGACGATCACCGCCCGCACCTCCGGGTCGCGGTCGATCGCGCGCCAGACCTCGGCGAGGTCGCGGTGCATGTCCGCGTCGGCGGCGTTGAGCCGGCCCGGGCTGCTCATCACCATGCGCAGCACCCCCGGCGCCGGCCGCTCGAGCTGCAAGCTGGCGAACTGCTCGTATCGGTCAATCAACTCGGCTCCTCTCTGGTGGCAGCCCGCCCGGCCGGGAATCCTGCCCGAAAGGCTGCCCGATCGGGCCTTGCGGGGTTGTGGCGAGCGGCGATGCTAGGGATCATCCTGGCCCTCTGCACAAAACGGTGGGAGGGCCAGGAGATGGCGGGTGCGCCCCTGCTCGAGCTGGAGCGGGTCAACAAGTGGTTCGGCGACCTGCACGTGCTCCAGGACGTGGACCTGAACGTGGCTGCTGGGGAGGTGGTGGTGGTCGTCGGCCCGTCCGGCTCCGGGAAGTCGACGCTGTGCCGCACCATCAACCGGCTGGAGCCGATCGACAGCGGCAGCATCCGGCTGGACGGCCGCCCGCTGCCGGCCGAGGGCAGGGAGCTGGCCCGGCTCCGCTCCGACGTCGGCATGGTCTTCCAGCAGCTCAACCTGTTCGCCCACATGAGCGTGCTGGACAACGTCACCCTCGGGCCGGTCAAGGTCCGCGGCCAGCCAAGACGGCAGGCGGAGCTGCGCGCCCGCGAGCTGCTCGCCAGGGTCGGCGTCGAGGACCAGGCCGACAAGCTGCCGGCGCAGCTCTCCGGCGGCCAGCAGCAGCGGGTCGCGATCGCCCGCGCGCTCGCGATGGACCCTAAGCTGCTGCTGTTCGACGAGCCGACGTCGGCGCTGGACCCGGAGATGATCAAGGAGGTCCTGGACGTCATGCGCGACCTGGCCGCCGCCGGCATGACGATGATGGTGATCAGCCACGAGATGGGGTTCGCCAGGTCGGCGGCGAACCTGGTGGTGTTCATGGACGCCGGCCAGATCCTCGAGCAGGGGCCGCCGGACGAGTTCTTCGCCAACCCGAGGACGGAGCGAGCAAAGGATTTCCTCTCCAAGATCATCAGCCACTGACGGGGCGGCCTGGGGCCGCCGACGCAAGGAGGGATCCACGATGCGGACACGACGCGCGACGGGGCTGGTGGCGACCATGGTCGCCCTGATGCTCCTGGCAGCCGCCTGCGGCGGCGACGACGGCGGGGGCGGCCAGGCCGGCGGGGGCCCGAGCTTCGCCGAGGGCTCGACCATGGCACGGCTCCAGCAGGCGGGCAAGGTGCGGGTCGGCACCAAGTTCGACCAGCCGCTGTTCGGCCAGAAGAACCTGGAGGGCAACGTGGAGGGGTTCGACGTCGAGATCGCCAAGATCATCGCCGGGGAGCTGGGCATCCAGCCGAGCGGCATCGAGTGGGTCGAGTCGGTCTCGGCCAACCGCGAGCCGTTCATCCAGCAGGACAAGGTCGACTTCGTCGTCGCCACCTACACGATCAACGACAAGCGCAAGCAGGTGGTCGACTTCGCCGGCCCCTACTACGTCGCCGGCCAGGACATCATGGTCAAGAAGGGCAACCCGCTCGGCATCAAGGGCCCCGACGACCTCGCCGGCAAGAAGGTCTGCTCGGTGACCGGCTCGACCCCGGCCGAGAACATCCGCACCAACTACCCCGACGCCAAACTCACCGAGTTCGACGTCTACTCCAAGTGCGCCGAGGCACTCAAGAACGACCAGGTCGAGGCCGTCACCACCGACAACGTCATCCTGCTGGGCCTGATCAACCAGGACCCGGAGGCCTTCGAGCTGGTCGACAAGAAGTTCACCGAGGAGCCGTACGGCATCGGCGTCAAGAAGGGCGACACCCAGTTCCGCAACTTCATCAACGACGTGCTCGAGAAGACCTACCAGGACGGGCGCTGGCAGCAGGCGTGGGCGGCCACCGCCGGCAAGGTGGCGACCGGGCAGGCGACCCCGCCGCCGGTGGACCGCTACTGACCGCGACCGGCATCGCGGAGGGCCGGGACATGGACGCCGTCGTCGACAACCTGGACGCCTACCGGCAGGGGTTCGTCACCACGCTGGCGCTGACGGCGCTCGCGTCGGTGCTGGCGCTGACGCTCGGCACCGTGCTGGCCGCCATGCGGGTGTCCCCGGTCCCGACCCTCCGCGGCGCGGGCACGGCGTACGTGGAGGTCGTCCGCAACACCCCGCTCACCGTGGCGTTCTTCTTCGTGGTCTTCGTCCTGCCCCAGCTCGATATCCGCCTGTCGTTCTTCGTGTTTGCAGTAATCGCGGTGACCGTCTACCACGCGGCGTTCTTCTGCGAGGCGGTGCGGTCGGGCATCAACGCGGTCGGGGCCGGGCAGGCGGAGGCGGCCCGCTCAATCGGGCTGACCTTCACCCAGTCGCTGCGGCTGGTGATCCTGCCCCAGGCGTTCCGAACGGTCGTGCCGCCGCTCATCAACGTCGCCATCGCCTTGACCAAGAACACCTCGATCGCGGCCGCCTTCGGCGTGGGGGAGCTGACCGCGGTCGGCACGCGGCTGGCCAACGCCAACGGCGACGCGGTGATCGCGGTGCTGCTCGGGGTTGCCGGCTGCTACCTGGTGCTGACCCTGCCGTCCGGCTGGCTGGCCGGACGGCTCGAACGACGGGTGGCGGTGGCGCGATGACCGAGGCCGTCCTCTACGACGTGGTCGGGCCGCGGGGCCGGCGGCGGATCGTCGCCGGCAGCGTGGTCGGGCTGCTGGTGATCGCGGCGATCGTGGCGTTGGCGTTGGCTCGGATGGCCGCCAAGGGCGCCTTCGAGGCCGACCTGTGGCGGCTGCTCACCCAGGCGAACGTGCAGCGGCTGCTGGGCCGCGGGCTGGCCGCCACCCTGCGGGCCGCGCTGCTCGCCATGGCCCTGTCCATAACCGTCGGCGCCCTGCTGGCGGTCGGGCGCCTCTCCCACCGCGCCTGGCTGTCCAGGCCGGTCGGGGCCTGGGTCGAGCTGTTCCGCGGGGTGCCGCTGCTGCTGCTGATCCTGTTCGCGTTCCTCGGGCTGCCGGCCGTCGGCGTCACCGTATCGACCTTCTGGGCGCTGGTGCTCGGCCTGACGCTCTACAACGGCGCGGTGCTCGGGGAGATCTTCCGCGCCGGGATCCTGTCGCTGCCGAAGGGGCAGACCGAGGCGGCGTACGCCATCGGCCTGCGCCGGGGCCAGGTCCTGCGCCTGGTGCTGCTGCCCCAGGCGGTCCGGCTGATGCTGCCGGCCCTGGTCAGCCAGCTCGTCACCCTGCTCAAGGACACCTCGCTGGGATTCGTGATCGGCTACGCCGAGCTGCTGCGCAGCGGCCGTAACGCGGTGGAGTTCCTCGGCGGCAGGTACTCCATCCCGATCTACACCGCCATCGCGGTCGTCTACATCGCGGTCAACGGGTCGCTGGCGTTCCTGGCTCGCTGGCTGGACCGTCGCACCCGCCACCGCTACGGCCGCACCGTCCAGCCGAGCGTCGCCGACGAGGCGGCCTGAGGGCCTCAGGGCGTCTCGTCGGCCCGCAGCTCCAGCAGCGTGAACGCCAGGGGCGGCTGCGGCTCGTCGGATGAGCAGGTCAGCAGCCGCGGCTCGGCGGTCCTGGCGGCCCGCACGACCACCCGCAGCCGGCCGCCGTCGGCGGCCAGGAAGCGCACCGCCGACACCTCCTGGTCCAGTGGCCGGTGGCCGGCGAGGACCAGCTCGTCCAGGCCGAGGCGGCCGCTGTGGCGGCGCGCGAACCACTCGGCCGCCTGGACCACCCACGGGTCGGTGCAGCGGCCCCGGTAGTGGTCCAGGTCGATCAGCCCGAGCTCGTAGCGGTCGACCACCCGTGGTCCCTCCTCGGGGCCGACGCGCCCGAAGTAGTGCCCGTCGGGCAGGCACACGAGGTTGGCCGCGAACCGGTCGCCGCCCACGTGGGAGCACTCCCAGACCCGCTCGCCGACGGTGGCGGCCAGCGCCTGGGCGAGCGGCCGCCCGTAGGTGGCGCAGCAACGGTCGTGGCGGCCGTTGGTGCAGACCAGGTACAGGGGCAGCGCGACCGGCTCGCCGAAGCCGGGCCGCTCACCGGCGACGACCTTGCCGAGGTCGAGGTCGAGCAGCTCGGCCGGGTCGTCGAGGACGCGTCCCTCGACCCAGCGGTCGCGCCGGCCGGTGTGGGCGACGAAGCAGCGGCCCTTGCCGCCGTCTCCCCGACCCGGCCGGCGGATGAGCAGCAGCCTGGCGTGGGCGTCGCGGGCGCGGCGGTCCAGGGCGCCCGCGAGGTCCCGGTCCAGCCGGCTCTGCAGGACCGCCTCCCTGCCCCACGGCCCTGGCTGCTCCAGCAGGACCCAGGCCCGCACCCGTGAGGCGGTGCCGAGCAGGGGCTCACCGAGCGCGCGGGACAGCGACGCGCAGGGGGGCGCCTCAGGCACCGTCGGCCGGCTCCGGCATCCCCTCCAGCAGCCCTTCCCGGACCAGCCGGCGGACCAGCACCAGCCGGCTGGGCGCGTCGAGCAGGCCCGCGAGGTCGCCGACGGTGACGCCGTCGGCGGCGAGCAACGTCCGCACCGCCGGCTCCAGCCGGGCCGGCATGGCCAGCTCCCGGTCGCCGAGCAGCAGCGTGAGCCGGTCGCCGCGCACCTCCAGCCGGCAGACCGCGCCCTGCCGGCGGCGGACCACGGTGGCGTCGTCCAGCTCGTCCAGGGCGAGGAGCTGCTGGAGCTGGCCGCCGAGCAGCGGCGCCCGGCCCGCCCAGAAGCGGCGGGCGGCCCCCTCGGCGACCCGGTCGAGGTCGACCTTGTCGAGGAAGCGGCGCAGCTCCGCGACCCGCTCGGCCAGGCTGGCGGCCAGCGCCGCGGGGTCGTCGGCGAAGCCGACCGGCAGGCCCTCGCGGAACCAGGCCTCCTCGGTGGCCAGCTCGACCACCTCGCGCAGGACCTCGTTCCAGTTGCGGGTGGAGATCCCGACCGTCAGGTGCAGCGAGGCGGTCTCGGCGGTCCTGGCCGCGTGCCGGAAGCCACGCGGCACGTACAGGCAGTCGCCGGGGGCGAGCTCGGCGTCGACCAGCGGCGGCCCGGCGGGCGCCTCCGCGCCCGGCGGGAGCTTGCGCTGGTGCGGCAGCGGGAACGGCACGGCCGCGTCCCACACCTGCCAGAGCTTGCGCCCGTGGACCTGGAGCACGAACACGTCGTGGGTGTCGTGGTGGACGCCGAGGCCCCGCGACGCCGGCGGGGTCAGGTAGGCGTTGACCTGCACCGGGTGGGTGAGGAACAGCTCGAGGTCGCGGCAGAAAGCGGTCAGCGGCGGCCACCATCGGTGCAGGCCCTGCAGGACGATCGTCGCGCCCGCGTGGAAGTGGTCGTAGACCTTGCCGGCGTCGGCCAGGTCTGCCAGCGGCTGGGAGCCGATCCGGCCCGACTTGGTGTAGGACGCGGGCGGCAGCGGCTGGCCGTCTTTGACCAGCCTGAACGCCGGGGTCCTCGGCGAGGTCGACAGGAACCGGTCGACGCCGTCCAGCGACAGCAGGTCGTCGAAGCCGTCCGGACACGCTTGGCTCGCGGAGCGGCAGCCCGCCCCGCGCCGCAGCAGCGGGGCCGTTGCCCAGTGGTCGCGGACGAAGGCGGCCGCGTCGCCGACGCAGCGCTCGACGGCGCCGCCGCCGCCGCTGCTGCTGCTGCTAGCTGTCGGTGCCGTCGGCATCGTCGCCCGTGTCGCCGCTGTCGGTGCCGTCGGCGTCGCCGTCGTCGCCGTCGACCCCGTCGGTGCCGTCACCGTCGACCCCGTCGGCATCCTGCGGGTCGGTGACCGTGGCGGTCGGCGACGGACGGTGCGAGGCCGCGTCCGGGCGCCAGGTGGTGACGATGTCCTCGTCCTCGACGTGGGTGGTGGCGTCGCTCATACGGACTCCTCCCGCGGCTCGGCTGCTGGAGGTGCCACGCTAGCACGCGGCCTAGAGGAGCGCCCCGACGACCTCGTCGTAGAGCTGCTCGGCGTGCTCGAGGGTGTCGCCGATGCAGGTCACGCCCATCTTGCCGTGCTCGGGCAGTGCGCCGAGCAGGTGCAGGGTGGTGCCGGTGCGGCGGGCGTGGTCGTAGGCCAGGCCGCGGCGGGCGACCTCGTCGATGACCTCCGCGGGCCGCCGGCCCACCAGCCGCGCCGACTTGAGGTTGTCGGTCGCCAGGTACGACTTCGCGCCGCCGGCGGCCACCAGGTGGCCGCTGGACTCGTCGTAGCTGCCCTCGGTGGCCAGCGCCGCCATCCCGAACGGGTGGGTGGTCCCGCCGACCCTGAGGTTGATCTCGGCCAGGTAGACCCGGTGGCGGTCGCCGTCCGGCACCACGAAGAAGTCGACCCCGAAGTAGCCGATCACCCCGCGCGCGGCGAGCACCCTGGCGACCTGCTCGGCGGCGGCCCGGATCTCGGCCCGGTAGGCGGGGTCGGACGGGAAGCGGCAGCCCAGGTAGACCTGCCGGTTGGGGCCGCCGAGCACCTGGCTGTGGGTGGAGAGCACCAGCGGGACGCCGCCGGGCAGGATGCGGAGCTGCACGCTCGGCGAGCGCATGCCGGGGGCGGCCAGCAGCTCCTCCACGACCGCGCCGCCCTCGGCGATCTTGGCCGCGAACGACGGCCAGGACTCCTCCTCGGCGCAGAACACCGCCGGCGAATCCAGCAGCGACCCGTTCAGATGGCGCAGGTCGACCACGGCGTTGCCCTGCCCGGAGAAGCCGTCGTTCAGCTTGATGACCACCGCGCGGGGCGGCGCGGCGCGCCCCCGCAGGCGGCGGGCGGCTGCCTCCACCGCGTCGACCGAGCGGAGGTCCTCGGCGCCGTCGAGCACCGGCACCCCGGCCAGGCGGGCGACCCGGCGCGAGCCGGTCTTGGAGCCGAGGCCCGCCAGCGCCGCCGGCGGCCCGTACAGCGGCAGCCCGACCCGCTCGGCCAGCTCCTGCTCGTAGCGGGTGACGTTGAACGGCAGCAGGAACGCCTGGCTCGGCCCGCCGGCCAGCTCGCGGACCTGGTCGAGCAGGTCGGGCCGGTCAAGCAGCTTGGCGGTCAGGGCGCGGGGCTGGGGGTCGCCGGTATCCAGCATGTGCAGGCGCTCCCTGGCGCCGGCGGGGTCTGGCAGGAAGCCGAGGTAGTAGCGGACGACGGCCTCCTCGACCGGCATCGAGGTGAGGTAGACGATCCGCACCTCCGGTCGGCGCAGCAACAGCAGCAGGAACAGCAGCCGTTCCTCGTAGTAGCCGATGCCGACGATCTTGCGCAGCTCGGCCGTGGGGAAGCTGAGGGAGGGCAGCACCACCACCGTACCCGCGTCCAGGTCGAGCGGATCGCTCGCCGGGTACCGGTCGGCGAAGATGCGCCGCAGCTCCTCGTATGGACAGAGCGGGGGGGCGATCACCATAGGTAAAGATAACCAGTCCGGTTGCCTGCGTACATCCCCCGATTTTGCGGGATCGATGGGTTCAGGGGAATCGGGGTCCAGCCGGTGGCTCAGCCGAGGCCGCCGGCGCCGATGTCGATCTCGAGGTCGGCGACCGACTGGACGACCCGGGACGGCCGGTAGGCGAACCGCTCGGCGTCGGCGCGGCTGGAGATGCCGGTCAGCACCAGCACGGTCTCCATGCCGGCCTCCAGCCCGGCGACGACGTCGGTGTCCATGCGGTCGCCGATCATCACCGTCGACTCGGAGTGGGCGTCGATCGCCCGCAGCGCCGAGCGCATCATCAGCGGGTTCGGCTTGCCCACGAAGTAGGGCCGCACCCCGGTCGCCTTGGTCACCAGGGCGGCCACCGAGCCGGTCGCCGGCAGCAGGCCCTGCGGCGACGGGCCGGTCACGTCCGGGTTGGTGGCGATGAAACGCGCCCCGGCGGCCACCAGCCGGATCGCCTTGGTGATCGCCTCGAAGCTGTAGGTGCGGGTCTCGCCGAGCACCACGTAGTCGGGGTCGCGGTCGTTCAGCACGTAGCCGACGTCGTGCAGGGCGGTGGTGAGCCCGGCCTCGCCGACCACGAACGCGGTCCCCTCCGGCCGCTGACTGTCCAGGAACTGGGCGGTGGCGAGCGCGGAGGTCCACAGCGCCGCTGGGGCCAGCTCGATGCCGGTCCGGGTGAGGCGCGCGGCGAGGTCGCGTGGGGTGTAGATGGAGTTGTTGGTGAGCACCAGGAACGGGATCCCGGCCCCCTGCAGCGCCTTGATGAAGCGGTCGGCGCCGGGGACCAGGCGCTCCTCGTGGACCAGGACGCCGTCCATGTCCATGAGGAAGCTCGCGGCCGTCTGCCTACCTTGCTGGTTCATGCGGTCACTGTGCCCACTCTCCTGCCGATCGGCAACGCGATGCCGCATCATGTGGGCATGCCCACAACCACGACCCTCTACCAGGCGGTCGGCGGTGAGCCGACCTTCCGGCGTCTGGTCGCCGGCTTCTACCGCCGCGTCGCCGACGACCCGGTGCTGCGCGCCGTCTACCCCGAGGAGGACCTCTCCGCGGCCGAGGAGCACCTGCGCCTGTTCCTGATGCAGTACTGGGGCGGGCCGCACACCTACAGCGACCGCCGCGGCCATCCCGCGCTGCGCATGCGCCACGCCCCCTTCGCCATCGGCCCGGCCGAGCGGGACGCGTGGCTGCGCCACATGACCGCGGCCCTCGAGGAGCTGGACCTGCCGACCGGGCAGGCCGCCCCGCTGCTCGAGTACCTCACGATGGCCGCCCACGCCCTCGTCAACCGCCCCGGCCGGTAGCGCATGGCGACAGAGACGGGTGCGCTGTCGGCATCCGCGCTTGCCGATCTGGCGGGCGTGACGGAGGCGGAGGTCGACCGGCTGGTCGGACTCGGCGTCCTGGCGGCCCGCGACGGCGCCGGCCCGTTTTTGGCGGCCGACGTGCAGAAGGTCCGCCTGGCCACGGCGTGCGAGCAGGCCGGGCTCCCGATGGAGGGGATCGCCTCGGCGATCCGGGCGGGCCGGCTCTCGTTCGCCTTCCTGGAGGCCTCCCCCTTCCGGCGGTGGGCGGTGCGCTCGGCCCGGACCTACCGGCAGGTGAGCAACGAGACCGGGGTGCCCCTTGAGCTGCTCAGCGGCGCCCTGGCGTCGATGGGGTTCGCCCGCATGGGCCCCGACGAGCCGATGCGGGAGGACGAGCTGGAGGTGATGCCGTTCGTGCAGCTTGGGCACACCACCGGGGTCTTCGACTTGGCCTGGTTGACCCGGCTCGGCCGGGCCCACGCGGAGGGCCTGCGGCTGATCGCCACGGCCTGGGGCGACGCCTATCGGGCGCGGTTCGAGGGGCCGGTGCTGGCGTCGGGCGGCAACCAGCAGACCGCCATGGAGCTGGCCGCCCGGCTGAGCATCGACTTTCTGCCGCTGGGGGACCCCATGCTGCTGGCCATCTACCGCCGGCAGCAGGAGCTGCTGTGGACCGAGGGCCTGGTCGAGCGCATCGAGGACGAGCTCGAGGCCGCCGGCGTCCTCGGGCGACCCGGGCGGGTGCCGGCCATGTCATTCCTCGACCTGGTGGGCTACACCCGGCTCACCGAGGAGCGCGGCGATGCGGCCGCCGCCGCGCTGGCCGAGACCCTGGCCGTCCTCGTCAACCAATCGTCACGCGAGCACGGCGGCGTGCCCGTGAAGTGGCTGGGCGACGGGGTGATGGTCCACTTCCGGGAGCCCGCCGGGGCGGTGCTGTCGGCGCTACGGATGGTCCGGGAGCTCCCCCAGGCCGGCCTGCCGCCGGCGCACGTCGGGGTGGCCGCCGGGCCGGTGGTGGCCCAGGGCGGCGACTTCTTCGGCCGCACCGTCAACCTGGCCGCCCGCATCGCCGCCAGCGCCAGCGCGGGTCAGGTCCTGGTCAGCGGCAGCGTGGTCGAAGCGGCCCCGCCGCCGGGCGTGACGTTCGTGGAGCTCGGGGAGCTGCGGCTCAAGGGGATCGCCCGTCCGGTGCGGGTGCTGGAGGCACGCGGCGCGTGAGATCCTCTAGGCTCCGCCCGACGGCGAGCCGGAGGGACGCATGGACGAAACGACGGTTGGGATCACGGCCCTGGAGCGCACCCCGCTGTTCGCGGGGCTCGACCGCGAGGACCTCCAGAACATCCTTGGCTGCGGGCAGCGGGTCTCGTTCGAGCGCGGCCAGGCGATCGTGGAACGGTGGGACCGGGGCGACGCGATGTACGTCATCATGTCGGGCGCCGCCGAGGTGGACGTGGGCGGGCGGTTCCACCGGCTGGAGCGGGGCGACTTCTTCGGCGAGATGGCGGTGCTGGCCGGCAACAAGCGCGAGGCGACCGTCAAGGCCGTGGAGCCGGTGGAGGCGTTGCGGATCCCCGCGGACCGCCTGCAGGCCTTCCTGCTGGAGAACCCGAAGGTCGCGGTGGGCATGCTGAAGAGCCTGGTGGAGCGCCTCCGCGAGGTGCAGGACCGCCTCGACACCTGGATCGGCGGCGTCTGGTGATCGCCTAGGACTGCCCACTCGGCCTGAAGGGTTCGGTCCGCGTCGCACAGGCTTCAGGACGTGCCGCCGAAGTCGACGTCCTTGGTCTCGACCGTCCCGGCCGTCCGCCCCGGCGCCGTCTGGTAGGTCCAGTACAGGTTCGTGTGCGCGATGACCTGGTCCGGCGGCGGCGCCCCCCATGCCGTCTGGTCCTCCGTCGTGTGGGCGTCGCTGACAAGGGTCGCGTCGTACCCCCTCACGAACGCGCCGTGGAGCGTCGAGCGGACGCACGCATCGGTCTCCGCGCCGACGACGACGAGTCGCCCGACACCGAGGCCCGACAGCACGGTCTCGAGGGTGGTGTCCTCGAAGGAGTCGCCGTAGTGCTTCTCGACGAGCGGCTCGGCGTCGCCCGGAGTCAGCTCGGGGACGATCCGCCAGTCGTCGCTCCCCCTCGCAAGCTGCTCGTCGGAGTGCTGGACCCAGACGACGGAGACCCGTTCCCGCCGCGCCTTCTCGACAAGGCTGCCGACGTTCGCGACGACCGCGTCGCGCTCGTGAGTCCCCTCGACGACGCCGTTCTGCACGTCGACGACGAGGAGTGCGGTGTTCGGCCGGTTCTCGAGTGTGGTCATGGTCTCCCCTGGCTCACGCTGGGCTCCTGTGTCCACCCACGGTAGCCACACCCGCCGACAGCGGGCCGGGTACACCTAGACGCTGACGATCCCCCTCGGTCCCCTCGTCCCAGCGCCAGGGGCTGTCCGGACCGGCGAGGTGGACCCCGCCGATCCAGCGGTCGATGCCGCTCTGGGCCAGGTGGTCGGCGTCGCCCTGGAGCACCCGCAGGCCCGCCGCGGTCAGGCGCAGGCGGGTGGCGGCGCCGACGGCCTCGGTGGACGGCTCGGCGGCCAGCAGCGGCGTGCGGGCGCGGGCCAGTCCGGCGACGATCCGGAAGCAGAACAGGTCGGCCAGGTAGGGCCGCGCCTCCCGGGCGCCGACGCGGGCGTGGACCTCACCGGCGGTGGCCGCGCCGTCGGCGGTGGCCGCGAGGACGCGCCGCTCGGTCAGCGACAGCCCCTCGCGGGTGGAGGGATACTCGCGGCTCAGCCGATCGAAGGCCTCGCCGAGGAAGCGCAGCTCGGGCGATGCCGTCGCGGCGACGTCGCCGAGGCCACCGGGATGGGAGGCGCGCAGGGCCGCCCAGGCGTGGCCGGCGAGCTCGACGGCCGCCGGACCGAGCCGAACGGCGGCGGTGGTGAGCAGGCCTTGCAGCTTCTCGGGATCCAGCTCGCCGAGCCCGCCGAAATGGGCGACGCCGGGATACTCGCCGATGCAGACCAGGGTGATCCGGCTCGGCGGGACCCCGAGCTCGCCAAGCGTGGCGAGGATCTGGGCGAGCTGGAGCTGGTCGTAGAGGTCGGCCTCGAACCACAGCAGGTACTCGCCGTCGCGGCCCTCGGCCAGCGTCCGGTCGCGATGCTCCAGCCAGCGAAGCAGCTCGGCACGGCCGGCGAGGTCCTCGCCGGCGAGGAAGTCCGCCCGGACGCGCCGCAGCTCGCGGTCGCCGACCGCGGGGACCGGCCCCTCGTGCAGGGCGTCGCGCCACGGGAGGACGTTCGCCGCCAGGCCCGTCCGGCGCAGGATGCCGGCGGCGCTGTCGCCGTTGGTGACGTGCAGCGCCGCCGCCGGCGGGCGGGCGGCGAGGACCCGGGCGCGGGCGGTGGCGTAGGACTCGCCCGTCTTGGCCATGCGGGCGCGGACGCGCCGCTTGAAGTCGGCGTTGCTGGTCATGATCGTCTCCTGCGACCCGAACAGGACCCCCCAGCGATCCGCGCCCCGGGCGCGGCCGACGACCGATGCTCCTATCCGAGAGGTGGACCTCCCTTTGCCTCCTGGGGCTCGGCTGGGGCGAGCTGCCGGAGGTTGGGCGCGGACGGACCGCCGGGGTCATGATACCTGCCCGCAGCAGCGGGCGACCGCGTCGGCGAGCATGCGCAGGCCGGTGTGGAGGCCGGCGACCGGGACCCGCTCATCGTCGCCGTGGAACAGCGCGCCGAAGTCGCCGTCGGAGGGCTCCAGGCGGACCGGGGCGAAGCCGTAGCAGGCGGTGCCGAGCCGCGACCAGTACTTGGCGTCGGTGAAGCCCGGGTTGACCAGCGGCACGGCCACCGCGCCCGGGTGGTGCTCGGCCACGACCCCGGCGAGGATGGCGAACAGCTCGGTGTCGGCCGGGCTCACCGTCGGCGGGTGGCTGGGGACCACCAGCTCCAGCTCGATGTCGGGGCCGGCGAGGGCGCGCACCTCCGCCAGCAGCTCGGCCTCGCTGGAGCCGACCGCGATGCGGCCGTCCAGCTCGGCCTCGGCCCGTCCAGGGATCACGTTGGTCTTGTGGCCGGCGCGCACGACCGTCGGGGTGACGGTGTTGCGCAGCACCGCGTTCAGCGTGCGGGCGGCGCCAGGGTCGCGGACCACCCGCTCCAGCACCAGGCCGGACCAGCGCGGGCGCAGCAGCAGCGGCAGCACCGCCCTGCCCGCCCGGTCCTGGACGGCGGCCAGGGCCTGGACGAAGCGGCGCACCTCCGGCGAGGGGTGCAGCGGCAGGCGACGCCGGCCGAGCCTGGCGAGGAACTCGGCCAGGCGCACGACCGCGTTGTCGTCGCGGGGCATGCTGCCGTGGCCGGTCGCGCCCCTGGCCGTGGCCCGCAGCCAGCAGATCCCCTTCTCCGCCACCTGGATCGGGTAGACGGGCCGGCCGCCCAGGTAGAGGGTGGCGCCGCCGACCTCCCCGAGCGCGTACTCGGCGCGGACCTTTTCCGGGTGGTGGTCGACCAGCCAGGCGCTGCCGGCGGCGCAGCCGGCCTCCTCGTCGGCGACCGCGGCCATCACCAGGTCGCGCCGCAGCGGCACCCCCAGCCGCGCCAGGAGCCCGACCACGACCACGCTCATGGCGACCATGTGCTTCATGTCGACCGCGCCCCGGCCCCAGACGGCGCCGTCGTGGACCTCGCCGGCGAACGGCGGGTGGCGCCAGCGGTCCGCCTCGGCCGCGACCACGTCGACGTGCCCGTTCAGCAGCAGCGGCGGCGCCGAGCCGTCGCCCCGCAGGCGGGCGACCAGGTTGGCCCGGCCCGGCGCCGACGCCAGCACCTCCGGCTCGACCCCGTCGGCACGCAGGCGCTCGGCCAGGAACTCCACGCACTCGGCCTCGTTGCCTGGCGGGTTGGTGGTGTCGAACCGGAGCAGCGCCCGCAGCAGCTCGACCACCTCCCGCCCTTGCTCGTCCCAGTCGACCTCGCCGAGCGCCGGGTGCATCGCGTCCTCCTCGAAGGTGTGGAGCCGACTCGTAGAATCCTCCACGTGACGCGGTACATCTACGTGATGCAACGGGTGCGCAAGACGCACCAGGACAAGCTCATCCTCGACGACGTGACGCTGGCGTTCCTGCCAGGGGCCAAGATCGGCGTGGTCGGCCCGAACGGCGCCGGCAAGTCGACGGTGCTGGAGATCATGGCCGGGCTGGAGACGATCTCCAACGGCGAGGCGACCCTGGCGCCGGGGGCGACGGTCGGCATCCTGCTCCAGGAGCCGCGCCTGGACCCCGGCAAGGACGTGCTCGGCAACGTCGAGGAGGGCGTCGCCGCCACCCGCGCCCTGCTGCACCGCTTCGAGGAGCTGGGCCAGCGCCTCGGCGAGGCGGGTCCCGGGGAGTTGGATCGACTCCTCGACGAGTACGCGAAGGTCCAGGACGCCATCGAGGCGGCCGGCGCCTGGGACCTCGACGCCCAGCTCGACATGGCCATGGACGCGCTGCGGCTGCCGCCGGGCGACGCCGACGTGACCACCCTGTCGGGCGGCGAGCGGCGCCGGGCGGCGCTCTGCCGGCTGCTGCTGCAGCGCCCCGACCTGCTCCTGCTCGACGAGCCGACCAACCATCTGGACGCCGAGAGCGTGCAGTGGCTGGAGCAGCACCTGGCGGCCTACCCTGGCACGGTGCTGGCCGTCACCCACGACCGCTACTTCCTCGACAACGTGGCCGGCTGGATCCTCGAGCTCGACCGCGGGCGCGCCTACCCCTACGAAGGCAACTACTCGACCTACCTGGAGACCAAGGCGGCCAGGCTGGCCGCCGAGGCCAGGGCCAGCGCCGGCCGGCGGCGGGTGCTGCAGCGGGAGCTGGAGTGGGTGCGGGCCGGCACCAAGGGCCGTCACGCCAAGGGCCGCGCCCGGCTGCGGCGCTACGAGGAGCTGGCGGCCGAGGCCGAGCGCGACCGGCCGATCGACTTCGACGAGATCCAGATCCCGCCCGGTCCGCGCCTGGGCGACGTGGTGGTGGCGGCCGAGGGGCTCAGCAAGGGCTACGGCGACCGGCTGCTCGTGGAGGGCCTGTCGTTCAGCCTGCCCCGCGGCGGCATCGTCGGGGTGATCGGCGCCAACGGCGCCGGCAAGACCACCCTGGTCCGCATGATCACCGGCGAGGAGCGGCCCGACGCCGGCAGGCTGCGGCTCGGCCCGACCGTGAAGCTCGCCTACGTCGACCAGGACCGCGCCCGCCTGGGCCCGGGCAAGACCGTGTTCGAGGCGATCTCGGGGGGCCTCGACCACTTCCGGGTCGGGGGCAGGGAGATGCCCACCCGCGCCTACGTTGCCACCTTCGGCTTCAAGGGCTCCGACCAGCAGAAGCCGGTGGAGGTGCTGTCCGGCGGCGAGCGCAACCGGCTGAACCTCGCCCTCACCCTGCGCGAGGGAGGGAACCTCCTGCTGCTGGACGAGCCGACCAACGACCTGGACGTGGACACCCTCCGCTCGCTGGAGAGCGCCCTGCTCGACTTCCCCGGCTGCGCGGTGGTGATCAGCCACGACCGCTGGTTCCTGGACCGGGTCGCCACCCACGTGCTCGCGTTCGAGGGCGACAGCCAGGCGGTCTGGTTCGAAGGCAACTACGCGGACTACCAGGCCGACAAGGTCGGCCGCCTCGGGACCGAGGCCGCCCGCCCTCACCGGGTCACCTACCGCAAGCTGGTCAGGGACTAGGCCCTATCGCGAGCGCTGCGGGTTCGGGTGATTCTGCTCAAGCGCCGCCTCCTGCCGGTCGATCCGTTGAGGGTCCTGACGTCGAGCCTCCGGCGAAGGAGCCTCGCCCGCGATGCCAGCCCCCTTGTTCCTGCGTGCCCGCTCGCGCCTCGGCGGTGCCGCGCGCTGGCTGCTGCTCCTCGCCCTGGCCGCGCCGCTGGCCGCCGGCGTGGCCGGCGTCGGCGACCGGCAGGCCGGCGCGACGTCCGGCTCCCCCGCCGCGGTCGCCGTCCGCTTCGCCCTCGGCCAGCTCGGCAAGCCGTACCGCTGGGGCGCCGACGGCCCGCGCAGCTACGACTGCTCCGGCCTGGTCCAGACCGCCTACCGCGCCGCCGGCGTGGCCCTGCCCCGCGTCTCCCGCCAGCAGTACCGCGCCGGCCGGCACGTGCGCCTGTCCGCCCTCCGCGCCGGCGACCTGCTGTTCTACGCCGACGACCCGCGCAACCCGCGCACCATCGGCCACGTCGGCATGTACGTCGGCAGCGGCCGCATGGTGGAGGCCCCACGCCCAGGCCGGACCGTGCGGATCGCCTCCATCTGGCGCCCTGGCCTGCTCGGCCGGGCGACCAGGCCCGCCGCCGGCCTCCGCGGGCTGCTGCCGGTCCAGTTCGGCGAGCGCAGCAACGCGGTGGCCGCCGTGCAGCAACGGCTCTCTGCCAACAGGATCTGCGTGGCCGTCGACGGCGAGTTCGGACCGATCACCCGCCGGGCCGTCCGTGCCTTCCAGCGCGCCCACGGCCTGGTCGCGGACGGCGTGGTCGGACGGGCGACCTGGGGCGCCCTGGTCACCTACGGCCGCCAGCGCACCCAACCCCGCTGCTGAGCCCCGCCCTGCTATGGTCGCGGCGGGATGTTCCAGCAACGACGCACCGAGGCGGGCGGGCCCCGCACCGCCGGCGCGGCCGGCCCCCGCAGTGGCGGGCGGATCGTGGTCGACCAGCTCGTCGCCAACGGCATCGACGCCGCCTTCTGCGTTCCCGGCGAGAGCTTCCTGGCCGTGCTCGACGCCCTCCACGACGCGCCCGTGCGGCTGGTCACCTGCCGCCACGAGGCCGCCGCCGCCAACATGGCGGTCGCCTACGGCAAGCTGACCGGCAGGCCGGGCGTGTGCCTGGTGACCCGCGGGCCGGGCGCGACCCAGGCGAGCGTCGGCGTGCACACCGCCGCGCAGGACTCGGCCCCGATGCTGCTGCTGGTCGGCCAGGTCGGCCGGGAGCAGCGGGGCCGCGAGGCGTTCCAGGAGCTGGACGTGCCGGCGGTGTTCGGCCCGATGGCCAAATGGGCGGCGGAGGCCCACGACCCGGCCCGCCTGCCGGAGCTGCTCGCCCGCGCCGTGCAGGTGGCCGTCTCCGGCCGGCCCGGGCCGGTGGTGCTCGCCCTGCCCGAGGACGTGCTCACCGAGGAGGCCAAGGTCGCCGACGCGCGCCCGGCCCGGCCGGTCGCCCCCAGCCCCGCCCCCGGCGACCTGGCCCGGCTGCGCGAGCTGCTCGGCGGGGCACGGCGGCCCCTGATCCTCGCCGGCGGCCCCGGCTGGACCGAGGCGGCCACCGCCGGCCTGCGGGCGGTGGCCGAGGCGAGCCGGCTGCCGGTGGCGGTGTCGTTCCGCTCGCAGGACGTGCTCGACAACCGCTCGCCCAGCTATGTCGGCGACCTCGGCGTCGGCGCCAACCCGGCCCTTGCCGAGCGGGTCCGCGCGGCCGACCTGCTGCTGGTCGTCGGCGCCAGGCTCGGCGAGATCACCACCGGCGGCTACCGGCTGGTGGAGGCCCCGGTCCCCCGCCAGCGCCTGGTCCACGTCCACCCCGGCGTCGAGGAGCTCGGGCGCCTGTACCAGCCGGACCTGGCCGTGAACGCGGCGGTGGCGCCGTTCGTGGCGGCGCTGCGGTCGGTGCCGCCGATGCCGGGCACCGGCTGGGCGGCGTGGACGGAGGCGGCCAGGGGCAACTATCTGGCCTGGGTCCGGCCGTGGCCGACGCCAGGCCGGCTCGACCTCGGCCAGGTGATGGTCCTGCTGCGCGAGCGCCTCCCCGACGACGCCATCGTGGCCAGCGGCGCCGGCAACTACACCGGCTGGGTCCACCGCTACTTCCAGTTCCGGCGGCCGGGCACGCAGCTCGCGCCGAAGAGCGGCTCCATGGGCTTCGGGCTGCCGGCGGCGCTGGCGGCCAAGCTGGTCCACCCGCGCCGCGCGGTGGTCGCCGTCGCGGGCGACGGCGACTTCCTGATGACCGGCCAGGAGCTGGCCACCGCGGTCCAGCACCGCCTCGACGTGGTCGTGCTGGTGGTCAACAACCGGATGTACGGGACCATCCGCATGCACCAGGAGCGGGCCTACCCCGGCCGCGTCATCGCCACCGACCTGGTCAACCCCGATTTCGCCGCCCTGGCCAGCGCCTACGGCGCGCACGGCGAGGTGGTCGAGGCGACCGAGGCGTTCGCCGACGCCTTCGAGCGGGCCCTCGGCGCCGGCCGCCCCGCCCTCCTGGAGCTGCGCGTGGACCCCGACGCCATCAGCACCGCGACCACCCTGTCGGCGATGCGCCGGGGGTGATGGCCCTTGCCGGAGGCCGCGGGCCCTGCCACGATCGGCCGATGGGGCGCCTTGACCAGCTCGACCTGAGCCTGAGGTTGAGCCGTGACGAGGAGGCGAGCCGGCTCGCGGCCGCCCAGGCCCGCATGCTCGAGCTGCGGTTGACCCTCGGCGGGCTGCTCGGCGACCGCCTCGGCCCGCCGGTCTGCGTCCTGTTCGAGGGCTGGGACGCCTCGGGCAAGGGCGGCGCGATCCGGCGGCTGGTCGCCCCGCTCGACCCCAGGCACGTCCGGGTGTCGCAGTTCGCCGCGCCCACCTTCGACCAGAAGCGTCACCACTTCCTGCTGCGGTTCTCCTCCGCCATGCCCGGCTGGGGCGGCATGGCCGTGCTGGACCGGTCCTGGTACGGCCGGGTGCTGGTCGAGCGGGTGGAGGGCCTCGCCACCGTCGAGCAGTGGACCCGCGGCTACGCCGAGATCGTCGAGTTCGAACGCTCGCTGGTCCTGGAGGGCATGATCCTCATCAAGCTCTGGCTGCACATCTCCGACGCCGAGCAGCTCGGCCGCTTCAAGCGGCGCGAGGCCGACCCGCTCAAGAGCTGGAAGCTGACCGCAGAGGACTGGCGCAACCGCGAGAAGCGACCCGACTACGAGCGGGCGGTCGAGGACATGCTGGAGCGCACCGACCACGCCCTCGCGCGCTGGCAGCTCGTCGAGGCCGAGTCCAAGCGCTACGCCAGGGTCAAGGTCATCGAGACGGTGGTCGCCGAGATCGAGCAGGGCATGCGCACCCGCGGGGTCGACCCCCCCTGACCCCAGACACGAGGAAAGGCCGGGGACCGGCCCGGCCTTCCCTTCGTGCGGGTGCTGGTCGTGGTCAGGACGCGAACACGAACAGCCCCTGCGACGCCCAGTTGATCCCGTCGATGCCGGGACCGCTGATCGGCGTCGCCGCACCCTGTGGGGCGCCGTTGACGAAGGCGACCCGGGACAGCGTGCCGGCGGTGTTGGCGAAGTAGATGTTGCCGTCGGCCATGGTCATGCCGCGGACGCTGCCGAACCCGGTGGTGGCGGCCACGAACACCTGGGCGCCCATGATGTCGCTCTCGAACTCGAACCCCCGGTACAGCAGCCGGTTGTCGCCGGAGAGGGTGTAGTAGAGGCGGCCGCGCACCGGGTCGAAGAACATGCCGGTCACGGTCGACACCGGGAAGTTGGCGCCGACGGCGCCGCCGTTCAGGCCGAACAGGTTGAGGTTGCTGGCGGGCCCCACCGTGTTGCCGTTGAAGGTGCGGACGTTGACGTTGTTGTCCGACCAGCCGGCGAACAGCCGGCCGCTGATCATGTAGGCGCCGCGCGCCTGCGACCAGTTCACGCCCGTGTTGACGGTGGTCGGGGGCCCGAAGGTGGTGCCGTCGAAGTGGCGGCGGACGAGGGAGCCGTCGGCGCCGAGCCGGTACAGGTCGCCGTCCAGGGTGCCGATCCGCTGCTGCGGCGGGGTCACGCCGCCGGCGGTCGGGAACATGCCGAGCCGCGCGTGGAACTCGCCGCCGAGCTGCTCGGTGTCGCTGCCGACCCACAGCCCCTGCGTGGTGGAGTACAGGGCGAAGACGCCCACGCCGCGGGTCCGGCCCGGGTTCCAGGTGAACGGCAGGCCGTTGACCGGGTCCAGGGCGGCGATGCCCTCGCGGGGCACGGCGCCGGCGCCGGGGTTGTTGCTGCGGAACGGGTTGTTGTGCCAGCGCTGGTGGCCGCCGACGTACACGGCGGTGCCGGTGACGCCGACGCTCCACATCGTGTCGCCGCCGGTGTAGCTCACCCAGGTCGGCTGCAGGCTGACACCGGTGGCGTTGGTCTCCCAGCGGGCGGCGGTGTCGCAGAGGAGATTGGCCCGGTAGGCGCCGGTGGTGACGATCACGAAGTAGGACCCGTCGGGCGAGATGTCCACGTCGCGCATGTAGGTGTCGAACGCTCCCGCGCAGGCGTCGGCGTAGCGGCTGGTCTCCCAGTTGGCGACCGTCGCCGGGCCGCCGGCGGCGACGTGCAGCATGGCCACCTGGCGGCGGGCGACCCCGGCGACGTCGGTGAAGTTGCCGATGGCGACCAGCCTGGTGCCGGCGGGGTTGACGTCGAGCTTGAAGACGTTGGTGCTGCCGCCGTTGTGGAGGCCGGTGAACGGCAGGTCCAGGTTCGGGTCGACGTTGCCGCTGGTCTCGTTGACGACCGCCAGCCTGCCCCGGCTCTGGCCCTTGATGGTGCCGAAGCTGCCGCCGACGAACAGGCGGCCGCCGCGCAGCTCCAGGTCGCGGACCAGGCCGCTGGCGTTGGCCGCGAACGCCGTCACTCGCTGCCCGTCGGCGGCGCTCAGCTTCGTCAACCGGTTGACGGTGGCCCCGTTGACGCTGGTGAACGCGCCGCCGACGAACACCGACTGGCCGTCGGAGGCCGCCTCCAGGGCGCGGACCTCGCCGTTGACGGTGGGGACGAACGCCGTGTCGATGTTCCCGGTGGTGGGGTCGAAGGCGAAGATGTTGTTGCGGGTCAGGATCGGCCCGCCGCCCCGCCGCACCTGGGTGAAGGTGCCGCCGGCGATCAACTTGCCGCCGACCTGGACGATGGCGTTGACCTGGCCGTCCAGCACGTTCGGGGTGGTGCCGACGGGGTCGGCGCTGACGACCACCGAATGGGCCACGTTGACCCCGGCCGCGGGACCGGCGAGCAGCCCCAGCAGCACGGCCAGGACGGCGGACCCGGCCAGCAGACGACGACGTTGACGATGGACTCGATGCACTTGGAGCGACCCCCCTGAAAACCGCAAGACAGCTCGGACCCGCAGCCGGGTCATCCCGCTCTGCGGCAACGTCCGCGTTGTACCGCAGCTTCGCGCCCGCAGGACCCACCATCTGCACCAGTGCTGCTACGCCACAGCGGGGGACCCCCCTACTACGGACTCCAGCCCACCAGGCGAGGCTCGGCAAATTCACCCATTGCGGCGTCCTTCGTCATTCGGTAACTTCCCGACCGCCCTCCCCTCCCTGTACTAGGTGCGGCGTATGTTGGGAAATATTCCGATTCGATCGAAACTCGTCGTCACCCTGATCGGCCCACTCCTCGTGCTCGGCGTCCTCGCCCTGGTCGGGATCCGCTCCAACCAGGCCGAGAGCGCCAGAGCCGGCCGCAGCAACGCCTTCGCCCGCCTGGCCGCCGGGCTCGCCCCGCTGGTCCACGAGCTGCAGGGCGAGCGCAGCCTGTCGTTGGCCTACATCGACAGCCGCCGCCGGCGGTGGGGGCCGCAGCTCGCCGAGCAGCGCCAGACCGTCGACCGGGCCGCGGCCGAGTACCGCGCCGGCGCCGAGCGGCTCAAGGGCGACGACCAGCAGCTCGCCGAGAAGATCCAGTACGGCCTGAACGAGCTGGGCCGCCTCCCCCAGCAACGGGAGGCGATCGACAGCGCCAAGATCACCCGCGGGGAGCTCGACGTCGCGCCGCGCATCGAGCAGCACGAGGAGGAAGGCGAGGAGAACGTCGGCGCGGCCACCGCGCAGGGCCACGGACCGCTGGACACCCCACGCAAGGCCCTGGACCAGTACACCGACACCATCAACGACCTCCTCGACATCAACACCGAGATCGCTCCCGGCTCCAACGACGAGGGGCTGCTCAAGGCGGTGGCGGCCTCGGTCGCCCTCGCCAGGGCCAAGGACTTCGCCGACCTGCAGCGCGGCCTGCTGCAGAACGTCTTCGCCGCCGACCATTTCGGCAACAACGAGTACGGCAAGCTGACGTCGCTGGTCGCCGCCGAGGCGATCTACGACGCCCAGTTCGACAACGCCGCCACCCCCGAGCAGCACGAGCTGCTGGAGCGGACCGTGGCCGGCGCCGAGGTCGATCAGGCCAAGACGGACGTCCAGACGGCCCTCGAGGGCGAGGACAAGCCCAAGCTCGGCGTCGAAGCGCCCGTCTGGTTCGCGGCCACCACCGTCAAGCAGGACCGCCTGCGCGCCGTGGAGCAGCGACTCAGCGCCGACGTCATCGCCATCAG
>Ga0307278_10000044_pt1 | contig 59336 bp, 57 predicted proteins | sample ER_DNA_117_FD_194482 | JGI IMG/M metagenome (GOLD analysis project Ga0307278, IMG submission 194482) | Bulk soil microbial communities from the East River watershed near Crested Butte, Colorado, United States - ER_DNA_117 | ecosystem: Environmental > Terrestrial > Soil > Floodplain | place... | reverse complement strand
GATCATCCTTCTCGCTTCAGCTTGCGCCAGCCGCCGGCGCGGTTGTTGGCGATGATGTGCCGGAAGATGGCGGTGAGGGCGGGCGCGTTGATGGTCTCGCCCTGGCGGACGGCCACGGTGCGGGCGGTCTTGTTGTCGTGGCCGCCGGTGATGATGCCCTCGGGATCGGGGACGATGCCGCCGTCGTAGAGGAACACGTTGACGTGGTCCTTGGCCGCCAGCAGGGCGCAGATGTTGCCCTGCAGGACGAAGTAGGGCTGGCTGCCGCGCTTGATGGTCTCGGTGACCTCGCGGTCGGCGGCGTGGACCAGCTCGCGCACCTCGCGGCAGATGGCCTGCTGCCAGTCGGGCAGGGCACCGATGTAGGCGTCGACCCGTGGGTCGGGGGTGTAGGTCATGGGTCGGCGGCATCCTAGCGTGCCGCGGCGAGGATGCGTCCGACGTTCTCCTCGGAGAAGAACTCGGCGGGAGAGGTCACTCCCGCCATGACCCGGGCGAACCCGTCCATCGCGTCCTGGTTGCCGTGCACGGCTCCAAGCACCTGCTGCATCTCGGGCGGCGGCGGCTCGAGGGTCGCGATCTCGGTGGTGAGCTCGTACATCGGCAGCACCTGCCGGTCGCGCGTGGACTGGTACTCGCCCATGGCGACCTCGAAGGGGCGGGCAACGGAGAACGACTCGTCCAACGCCGCGGCGCACAGCTCGGCGTCCCGGAAGGCGTCGTGGATCCCATGGCCCGTGATGAAGTCCTTGTTGTAGCCGGCGTCCCCGACCAGCGCCCAGCCTGGCCCGTACGGCTTGCGGAAGTAGTTCGGCACCGCGGTGCCGACGAAGCGCGCCTCGCGGGTGGCGGCGCGGACCCGCTCGGCGAAGGCTGGCGCCAGCTCGAGCATCTTGAGGTAGTTCCCTTCGATGTCGCCCCTGTTGGCCTCCAGCTCCGCGAACGGCCAGCCGCCGATGACGACGGTGAGGTCGTCGTTCGTGGGCCAGGCCGCGAAGCCCCGGTCGGGGCGGACCCAGGTCTCGAAGCGGCCGTCCATCGGCAGCCCCCTCCAGTAGGTGTAGTAGCCGCACAGGAGCTGCGGCTTGTCGTTGTACTGCTCGGGCTTCACCGCACGGGCCACCAGCGAGTGCCGTCCGTCGGCCCCGACGACCACCCGGGCGTGCTCGGTGACCGCCCCGCCGCCCCTGCCGCGGCCGCGGACGCCGGTGACGCGCCCGTCCTCGACGACGACCTGCTCGACGGTGAACCCCTCCCGGACCTCGGCCCCCGCCTCGGACGCGGCGTCCACCAGCAGCTTGTCCAGGACGGTGCGTCGAGGGCCGTGCGCGACCGGGGCCTCCTCGGTCCCCGGGGCCCCGGAGATGGTGAAGGGCCCGAAGTCGAACGCGTAGGTGTCGATCGGCGGGCACCCCGTCGCCACGAGCCGTTCGAGCAGCCCCCATCGCCGCAGTGCCGACACGCCCGGCGGGTGGACGATGTGGGTCGAGACCGTGTCGCTGGGGAACCTCGCCCGGTCGACGACCAGGACCTTGTAGCCCTTGCGGGCCAGCAGCATCGCCGTTGGCGAGCCCGCGCAGCGCGCGCCCACCACGATCGCGTCGTAGCTATTCTCGGCCATGTCCCCTCCTGCTCGGTGCGGAGGAGGACAGCATCACGGCCGGCCGCCGGGAGAGTATCGGGGAGGTCCCCTATCTACGGGCTGAGCCTGTGCCGGGTCGCGTAGGCGGCGGCCTCGGCCCGGTTGCGCAGGCCGAGCTTTGCCAGCACGTTGCCCACGTGGTGCTCGACGGTCTTGCGGGTGATGTAGAGACGGTCGCCGATCTCCGGGTTGGACAACCCGGCGCCGATGAGCCGCAGGACCTCGGCCTCCCGCCTCGTCAGCGCGCCGATCCCCTTGGGACCGGTCCGGATGGGGGCACCGAGCGATCGAAGCAGGGCCGCGGCGGCGTCGGCGTGACGGGCGGCCTCCAGCCGCTCGAAGTCCTCCAGGGCCGCCTTCGCTTCGGCGATCGCGACCTCGGGCGAGCGTTCCGCGAGCGCGCGCGCCAGCTCCAGGCGCGCCCGCGCACGCTCCATCGGAAGCTGCGCCCGCGCGAACCCCTCCATGGCCTCGTGCAGGCAGCCACGCGCGTCCCCCTTCCCGCTGGCGACGCCAACCCGCCCCTTCGCCAGCGCGGCGGCGGCCTTGAGATAGGGTCCCCGCTGCGCTCCGGCGATGCGGCCGAGGCGGTCGACGACCCGAGCGGCGTCGTCGACGTCCCCCTCCTCCAGGTAGACGTCGACGAGGAGCGCGAGCAGCGGGCCCACCATGCTCGACTCGCCGACCGTGGGAACCTCGTCGTCCGGACCTTCGGTGGCCCGTTCGAGCAGGTCCCGCGCGAGCGCCACCTCGCCCCGGGCGAGGTGGAGGGCGGCGAGCGCGCGCACGGCGTCCGGATGGTGTTCCAGACCCTCCAGCAGCCGGGCGGCCTCCTCCAGGCGGCCCTGCCGGACACGCAGGTCCCCGAGGCGGATGATGGCGGCGTCCCGCCGCGACGACATCCCCCGGTCGAAGTGGCGGGCGGCCGCGAGAAGCTCGGTCTCCGCCTGGTTCCAGCGTCCGGCCGCCGTGAGGATGCCGCCATAGTGGGCGCGGCAGAAGGCGGCAACGACGTTCCTCCGCTTCATGAGGTCCGCGGCCGCACGCATCCACTGGTCGGCGCGCGGGACGTCGTTGACCAGCTCGCACGCCCAGAAGAACCCGCAGAAGATCGAGTCCACCGTGGCGAGGTTCGTCAGTTCGCCGGCGCAGGCCGCCGCCAGGCCCTCGTCGAGGAAGACCAGGCCCTCCTCGACGCGATCGGTCATGACGAACAGGCCGCCGAGGTACGACAGCGCCTCGAACTCGATGTCGGGATCGCCGAGCCGGCGCCCGACCGCGATCGCCTCGCGGAGCAAGGCCTCACGCGCCTGCACGTCCGGTTCCGAGAAGGCCCGGATGATCAGCACCCAGCCGTGCTCGGGCCCGTCCTCGCCGGCTTCCTCGAGGATGGTGCGGGCTCGCGCGAGCCATCCGCTCTGGACGGCCCAGTCGCCGAGGACGTTGCCGGTGATCCAGGAGGACGTGAGCGCCGCCCGGCCGGCGGCGGCCGCGTTGCGCTCCCGGCGGTAGGCGGCGTAGGCGCGCTCGTAGCGCGCCGCTGCGGCCTCGTACTCCCGTTCGAGGTACAGGGCCTTGGCCAGCCCTTCGAGCGCCTCGCCGGTCTCGACCTCGACCAAGGCGAGCTCGAACGCACGGCGGGCGGCCGCGGCGTCGCCGTCACGCAGGGCCGCCAAGCCGTCTTCGACCAGGGGCGAGCTCACGGACCGATGATGGCACGCCTGGTCATGCCGGCAGGTGCTCCCGCCATGCCCGGATGGCCGCGGTGTGCTCCGGGTAGTGGCCGTAGGTGTCCAGCCGCAGGCGGCGTCGCGCCCGCGTCCGGCCCCCGAAGGTGCCCGCGGGCTGGCCGCGGATGAAGTCGACCAGCCGGGCGTGGGTCTGGTCCCGGCGCCGCAGGACCGCCGCCAGCGACCGCCGCCGGCCGGCCTGGGTCTCGCGGGCGTTGAAGGCGTCGATGCCGCCCTGGGCCGCATAGCGGGGCGGTGTGCCACCGGCGATGATCAGCGGCAGGTGGGTGAGCGCCTCCTGCTCCCAGGTCGTCACGTGGGCCAGGATGTCCTTGACCGACCAGTCGTCCACGACGCCGGGCTGGACCAGCCGCGCGGCGGGGACGCCGGCGTAGGCGTCGGTGAGCGCGGCCCACGCCGCGTGGAGCTGCCCAAGAAGCCGGTCCAGCTCGTGCGGCGCCTTCGCTGTGGTCATTCCTGATTCTCTCAGGTGCGAAGGTCGGTCTGCAGGTGGAGGCGGACGCTCTGGCGGGCGATGTCGAGCAGCCGGAACAGGTCCCTGAGCCAGCGCCGCTCCAGCTCCGTCAGCTCCGACAACGGCACCAGGTTGTCCGGCTCCGCGCCGACGCGGAGCCGTCGGACTTGGTGGCGTAGGCGGACCTGCTGCAGGAACTCGAAGGACTCGGCCAGGTCGGGGGCCACGTCCAACCCGCGCGCGGCGGCCAGGCGCAGCCGCACCAGCGTGTTCGTCTCCGGCACACCCGCCTCCAGCGCGAACACGCGGGCCAGATCGACGATCCCGGCGATGCCGCGGAGCTTGAGATCCAGGACCCGCCGGCGGCCCTGGCGTATGCCCCGGAGCTGCCCGAACATGTCCAGCGGCGACTCCCTCCGCAGCGCCATCAGGGCCAGGCGCGCCAGGAAGGCCGGGTGCGCGGTGGCCTGTCCCACCACCGGCCGCAGGCTCGCGTCCACGTCGAGCGTCCCGCCCACCTGCCGGAAGTCGAAGAAGATCGTCGTATCGGCGAGCGCCTGCTCGTCCGGCTCCTCCATCCAGGCCCGGAAGTAGCGCTCCCAGGTGGCGAGCCGCACCCGCCAGCGGGGGTTGCTCGCCATGATCCCGCCGGGGCAGCGGGGGAAGCCGCAGCGCTCGAGCCCGCCCACGACCTCGTCGGCGAGCGCCGCCGCCCACGCTTCGGCCTCGGGCCCGGCGTCGTCGGCCAGGGCGATCGCGTGGTCCTGGTCGGTGTGGAGCGTCGCCTCGAGCCGGGCGTGGCTGCCGAGCACCATGAACGCGTACGGCGCCGGCGGCGGACCAAGGCGTCGCTCCGCGTCGCGCAGGATGCGCGCCACCAGCGCGTCCTGGGCGCTGCCCGCGAGCCGGCCGATGTCGTCGACGGGCGTCTCGCTGTCGACCAGGCGCGCCACCGACTCGCGCACCTCGGCGGCGTAGGCGACCAGGTCCTCGTGGTCGCCGGCCCGCTCCAGCCGGCGCCGCAGGAACAGCGGATGGCGGGACTCGTGCCGCAGCAGATCGGTGTCGGTGACGATGCCGACCAGCCGGCCGGCTTCGGTGACCGGCAGGTGGTGGATGCCCCGGTCCACCATCATGAGCAGCAGCTCCGCCATGGTGGAGTCCGCCTGCGCGGTGATCAGCGGTGTGCTCATGATCGCGGCGACCGGCGTGTCCAGGCCGATCCCAGGCGCCACGACCCGGTCGCGCAGGTCCCGGTCGGTCAGGAAGCCGAGTGGCTCGCCGGCCACGACCAGGGAGGACACCTGCTCGTCGCGCATGCGTTCGGCGGCGGCGCGGACGGTCTCCTGCTGCCCGCAGGTGACCAGCGGCCGGGCGATCAGATCGCGGGCGCGCTCCGCGAACGGGTTGGCGGGCGCCGCCGCGCGCCGAAGCGTGATCGCGTGGCGGATGCGCTCGCCGGCCCGCTGGACCAGCGTGGCTTCGAAGCCGGGGACGCCGCGCAGCGGCTCCACCTCGGCGCGGGGGACGAGGTAGCAGTCGGTGTCCTCGCCGGCCACGGCCCGCCACAGCATGGGCGTGCCGACGAGCAACGAGAGCTGGCCGAAGACCTCCCCCGGCCCGATCGACTCGACGAGGTCACCGGCGGTCGAGCGCAGCTCGACCAGCCCCCGGGCGACCACGTGGAGGCGGTCGACGTGTGCGCCCTGTTGGAGGATGGTGGCGCCGGGCGGGTAGTGCTCCGTCACGGTCGCCGCGGCGACGCGCGCGAGCGCCCCCGGCGGCAGCCGGTCGAACGGCCGGTGCTCGACCAGGAACCGCTCGACGTCCTCGGCCTGGTCCACCTCAGCAGCCGGTGGTCATGACAGCCCGACAATCTCGCCGTGCTCGTCGATGTCGATGCGCTCGGCGGCGGGGTGCAGCCCGAGGCCCGGCATGGTCCGCATGTCGCCGCAGATCGGATAGATGAACCCCGCCCCGACCGAGGCGCGCACCTCGCGCACTGGCAGGACCCAGCCGGTCGGGGCGCCCTTGAGCGACGGGTCGGAGGAGATCGACAGGTGCGTCTTGGCGATGCACACCGGCAGGTGCCCGAAGCCGTTGCGCTCGTAGCGTCGAGCTGCCGCGCGGCGGTCAGGTCGTACTCGACCCCGTCCGCGCCGTAGATCCTGGTGGCGACCGTCTCGATCTTCTGCCGCAGCGACGCCTCGTCGGGGTAGAGGAAGCGGAACGCGCCGGGTTCCTCGGCCGCCTCCGCGACCGCCTCGGCGAGCTCGACCGCGCCCCGGCCGCCGTCGGCGAAGTGGGTGCAGACCGCGGCGCGCACGCCCAGCTCGGCGGCGATCTCGCGCACGGCCGCGTGCTCGCTGGGATGGTCGCCGGGGAAGGCGTTGATCGCGACCACCGGGGTGACGCCGTGCAGGCGGACGTTGTCGAGCTGCTTGCGCAGGTTCGCCCCGCCCATGTGGACCTCGTCGGGGTTCTCCTCGGTGAGCGCGGCCGGCAGCGGCTTGCCGGCCACGATCCGGTGCCCCCCCGAGTGGGCCTTGAGCGCCCGGATGGTCGTCACCACCACGGCCGCGTCCGGCCGCAGCCCCGACGCGCGGCACTTGATGTTGAAGAAGCGCTCGGCGCCCATGTCGGCGCCGAAGCCGGCCTCGGTGACCAGGAAGTCGCCCCCGCGGATGCCGATCAGGTCGGCCACCACCGAGGAGTTGCCGTGGGCGATGTTGCCGAACGGGCCGGCGTGGACCAGCACGGGGGTGTTCTCCATGGTCTGCAGCAGGTTCGGTTTGATGGCCTCGCGCAGCAGCACGGTCATCGCGCCGGCGGCCTTGAGCTGCTCGGTGGTGATCGGCTCGCTGTGGCGGTCATAGCCGACCAGCATCCGGCCGAGCCGTCGCCGCAGGTCCTGCAGCGAGGTGGCCAAGGCCAGCACGGCCATGACCTCGGACGCCGCCGTGATGTCGAAGCCGCTCTGGCGGAGCACGCCGTCCTGCTTGTAGCCGAGCCCGACGATCACGTTGCGCAGCACCCGGTCGTTGACGTCCAGCACCCGTCGCCAGGTCACGTCGTGCTGCTCGATCGCGAGCTGGTTGCCTTGGTGGATGTGGTTGTCGATCATGGCGGCGAGCAGGTTGTGGGCGGCGGTGACCGCGTGCATGTCGCCGGTGAGGTGGAGGTTCAGCAACTCCATCGGCACTACCTGGCTGTACCCGCCGCCGGCGGCGCCACCCTTGATGCCGAACGTCGGGCCCATGGAGGGCTGGCGGATCGCCACCGTCGCGCGCCTGCCGAGGTGCGCGAACGCCTGGCCGAGCCCGACCGTGGTGGTCGTCTTGCCCTCGCCGAGCGGGGTCGGCGTGATGGCGGTGACGACCACGTACTTCGCCAGTGGCCGGTCGGCCAGCTCCGCGATCGCCTCGAGCTTCACCTTGGCGACGCCGTCGCCGTAGGGTTCCAGCAGGTGCTCGCCGACGCCGAGCTGGCCCGCGATGTCGGGCAGCGGCTTCAGCGTCGCCCCCGCGGGCGAGCTCGAGGTCGGTCGCGACGACCATCGTCTACCACTCCTTCCCGGCGAACCCGTCCGGCTCGATGCCGAGCTCGCGGCCCGCGTCGAGCAGCGCCTCGTGCAGGTAGCGCCCGGACGATCGCTCGCAGTGCAGCAGATATGACGGCGTCGCTGCGAGGTCGTACCGGACGACGTCGGTGGCGAGCCTGGCGACCGAGGTGCGCAGCGCCGTCCCGTCGGGGACGGCGCCGAGGTCGACCGCGCACACCTTGGCAAGCAGCCTCGGGCCGTCCGCGCCGACCAGCCGCAGGAGCGCGCGGCCGTGGGTGAACGGCTCCACCACGCTCACCACGCCCGCGTCCCCAGCGGCGGCCGCGGCGATCTCGCGGACGCGGGCGGCCAGCATGGCCTCGGCGCCGACCGGGCCGACGAGCAGCCACTCGCCCGGCCCGGAGCCGACCACCAGCGTGCCGTTGCGGTCGCGGGTGGCCCGGCCGCACGGCACCCCGAGGGCGCTCGCGACCGGGCCCGACGGGTCCGCGCGGACCAGCACCTTGGCCAGTGGGGTGCAGTCCACCAGTCGTAGCGGCGCGGCGCTCACCCGCGCCGACACCTCCCAGCCGTCGCGGACCTCGACGGGTGGGGCCGGGGGGATCGGGCTGCGGGCGACCGGCGCCCACGCGCTAGCCACGCAGGCGCACCCCCTCCGGGTCGAAGTGGGCGAGCTGCGGGATCACCGCGGCGTCGACGCGGCGCCCATCGGGGAGCCGCACGGTCACCACCGTGCCCGACGAGGCGAGGTGGGGGGCGACGAACCCCAGGCAGATGGAGCGGCCGAGCGTCGGCGACCAGCGGCTCGAGGTGATCCGGCCGAGGATCTGCCGCTCGTCCTGGACGATCTGGCTCGCCTCGGGCGGCACCACCGAGCCGTCCACGGGTTGCAGGCCGACGAGCACCAGGTCGTCGTCGGGGCGGTGCCAGGCCAGCTCCGGCCTGCCAACGAAGTCGTCCTTGTCGAGCTTGACCGCCCAGGCCAGGCCGGCGCTGAACGCCTTGGTGAGCCCGTCGGTGTCCTGCCCGACGATCATGTGGCCCTTCTCCAGCCGCATGATCCGCTGCGCCTCGACGCCGAACGCGCCGATGCCGAGGTCGGCGCCGACCTCCATCAGCGTCTCCCACACATAGAGGCCGTAGGCGGCGGGGACGTGCAGCTCGTAGCTCAGCTCGCCGGTGAAGCCGATGCGCCACATGAAGCAGCCCTGCACGCCGGCGAGCGCGCCGAGCCGCACCCGCATGTACGGGAACGCCTCGGGGGACAGGTCCACCCCCTCCACGACCCGGTCGAGCAGCTCGCGCGCGCGCGGCCCGGCGAGGTTCATGCTGGCGTACGCCGTGGTGACCGGGGTGACGTGGACCCGCCAGTCGGGCCGCTCGGTCTGCAACCAGCTCTCGACCCATTCCCACACCACGGCGGCCCCTGAGGAGGTGGTGGTCATGAGCCAGCGGTCCTCGGCGAGCCTGCCGGTCACCCCGTCGTCGAGCACGACCCCGTCCTCGGCGCACATGACGCCGTAGCGGACCGAGCCGACATCCAGCTTCGACCACTTGTTCACGTAGAGCAGGTTGAGCAGCTTGGGGACGTCCGGGCCTCGCAGGTCGAGCTTGCCGAGGGGGGTCACGTCGACCAGGCCGATGTGCTCGCGAACGTTCCGGACCTCGGCCTCGGGGTCGCCGTAGTGGTCGGGCCGGATCCACTGGCCGGCGACCAGTGGCCGCGCGCCGTGGGCCTCGTGCCAGGGCTGCATGGGGGAGTAGCGCACGGGCTCGGCGATCCGGCCGGCGAGCGCGCCCAGGCTGACCGGCGCGTACGGCGGCCGCCACACGGTGGTGCCGAGGTCCGGGACGCTCGACCCGACCGCCTCGGCCAGCGCCGCCACCGTGTTGACCGTCTCCAGCTTGCCCTGGGACGGGCCCATGGTGGCGGTGGTGAACCGCTTGACCAGCTCGCTGGAGTCGTAGCCCTCGCGGGCGGCGGCGACGACGTCCTTGGACGTCACGTCCTCGGAGAAGTCCACCATGCCGTGGGTGGTGGAGCGGAACAGCGCCGGATGGGGCCGGACGGGCAGCGGCCGCGGCGCCACGGCCTGGCCGTGGCCCGCGCGGGCGGCGGCCAGCGCGCCGACGGCACCGGCATGCGCGACGAGCTCGTCGAGGGTACCGTCCCCGGCCAGGCCGCCGGCGGCCAGGACCGAGGCCGGCAGCTCCGGACCAGGGACGAACCGGGCCGCCTCCGGCGCCCACACGGGGCGGTTGCCGGCCATGTTCAGCAGCGACGTGGGCGCGGTCCAGCCGACCGAGGTGACCAGCAGGTCGCACTCGACCCGCGACCCGTCGCCGAGCTCGACCGCGTCCACCCCCCGGCGGCCGAGCGCGCGGCGCACGTCCTGGCCGAATCGGGCGTCGATCACCCGGACCACCTCGACGCCGGCCCGTTCCAGCGTGTCGATGGCGGCGTCGCCCTCGGGGTTGGCGGTGAGCACCACGGCGCGCTCGCCCGGCTTGACCGCCCAGAGGCCGACCAGCCGGCGCACGGCGCCGCCGAGCAGCACGCCGGGCAGGTCGTTGCCGGCGAAGACGTAGGGCCGCTCCACCAGGCCCGGCGCCACCACCAGCACCTTGGCGCGGGCCTTGACGAGCCGCTCGACGACCTGGGGCGCGTCCGGACCGGGACCGCGCGGGGGGTCGCGCTCCAGCACGGCCACCCAGTTGGCATCCCAGCGGCCGGTGACCACGGCGTTCACGAGCACCTCGACGCCCGGCTCGGCGGCGACCTCGGCGCGCAGCCCGGCGAGTGCCGCGAGCGCCTCGCGGTCGCCGTAGCGGAGGTGACCGCCCAGCTCCTGCTCCTCCTCCACCAGCAGCACCCGGGCGCCGCCCCGGGCGGCGCCGAGCGCGGCAGCCATGCCGGCCGGGCCGCCCCCGGCGACGAGCACGTCCGGGTGGGCATGCCGCTTGTCGTAGTAGCCTCCGGGCCCGTCGGCGGCCACCACCCCGCCGGCCGCGAAGCGGGCCAGGACCCGCTCGTAGGCGGGCCAGAGCCGCTGCGGCCTGATGAACGTCTTGTAGTAGAACCCGGCGGTGAGGAAGCGGCCGACCAGCCGGTTGGCGGCCTTCAGGTCGAAGCCCAGCGACGGCCAGGCGTTCTGTGCGCGGACCGCCATGCCGGCCTCCAGGCGGCGATGGCCGCCGCGCACGTTCGGTTCCACGCCGACCTGCACCGTGCAGTTGGGGTCGAGGAAGTCAGCGGTGAGGATCCCGCGTGGCCGGTGGTACTTGAAGCTGCGGGAGAAGACCCGCTCGCCCGCGGCGGCCAGGGCCGACACGATCGTGTCGCCGGCGAGGCCATCGCGCCGGCCGCCGTTCCAGGTGAACGCGAGTGGCTGGTTGCGGTCGATGACCTCACCGGGCTGACGTTCCAGACGGGTCACGGCCGCCCGTCCTCCGGGGAGCCGGCGGGCCTGGAGGGCGCGCAGCGGCGGATCTCGTTGGTCACCGTGTGGCGCTCGACCACCAGGTACCGGCGGCAGCCGAAGCGGTGGTACCAGGTCTCGGTCGTCCAGCCCGCCGGGTTCACGCGCTCGTAGAGGTAGGCGCGCCACTCGGCCGGCGTCGTGGTGGTCGCGGCCGGGTCGGGGCGGCGGGCGCGCTCGCCGGCCCACACGAACTCGTCGGAGTTGCGCGGGCCGCAATGGGGACAGGGGATCAGGATCACCTGGCGGTCTCCTAGTGGCCGACGGACGCCGCGCCCTTCTCGCCGACCAGCCGGCCGTCGGGGAAGCGGGCGAGGTCGAAGGCCGCGATCAGCTCGGGCGTCTTGCCGGTGGCGACCAGCTCGGCCATGGCCTCGCCGGCCGCGGGCCCCGCCTTGAAGCCGTAGGTGCCCCAGCCGACGTCCAGGTAGAACCCCTCCACGGGCGTGACGCCCATGATCGGGGAGAAATCCGGCGTCATGTCGCACAGCCCCGCCCACTGCCGCAGCACGCGGAGCCTGGCGAGCGACGGCGCCAGCTCCAGCACGTGGCCGGCCAGCTCCTCGGTGAACTCCAGCGAGCCACCCATGGAGTAGGACGGGTAGGGGTCGACGCTGGCGCCGAACACCAGCTCCCCACGGTCGGTCTGGCTGACGTAGATGTGCAGCGTGCCCGAGACGATGACGGTGTGCAGGAACATCTTGACCGGCTCGGTGACCGCCGCCTGCAGCGGGAAGGTGACGATCGGCAGGCGGACGCCGGCCAGGGCCGACACCAGCGAGGCCCAGCCGGCGGTGCAGTTGACCACCACCGGGGCGGCGACCGGTCCGCGGCTGGTGGTGACACCGGTGACGCGGCCACCCGTCACGTCCACGCCGAGCACCTCGGTCTGCTGGTGGATCTGGACGCCGGCGGCGTCCGCCGCGCGGGCGTACGCCCAGTTGACCGCGTCGTGGCGGACGATCCCGCCTGGCGGATGGTACAGCGCGCCCAGGATCGGGTAGCGGGCGTGCTCGGACACGTCCAGGCAGGGGGCCAGCCGCTCGATCTCGTCGGGGCCGACGACCTCGGAGTCGACGCCCTGGAGCTTGTTGACCTCGGCGCGCCAGCGCATGGTCCGCAGCGCCCCGTCGTTGTGCGCCAAGGTGAGGTGCCCACGCCGCGAGAACATGACGTTGAAGTTGAGGTCCGCGGCCAGCGACCCGTAGAGCTGGAGCGAGCGGTCGTAGAAGCGCACGCCCTCGGGGGTCAGGTAGTTGGCGCGCACGATGGCGGTGTTCCGTCCGGAGCCGCCGCCGCCGAGGTAGCCCTTGTCGAGCACGGCCACGTTGGTGATGCCGTGGTTGGCGGCGAGGTAGTGGGCGGTGGCCAGGCCGTGGACGCCGGCGCCGACGATCACGGCGTCGTAGGACGCCGCCAGGTCGTGGGTGCGGATGCTGCGGGGCCAGTCGGCGCCGGTGAGGCCGCGGCGGAGCAGACCGAGAGCGGAGTAGCGGGCTGGCCGCCGGAAGCGGCTGGCCACGCGGTTCCCGCGCTGCCCCTTCACCCCGTGACTCCCTGGTGGTCGGTGGCGCCTGCGTCAGGCCAGACCTTACACGCAGCAGGAAACAGTGTCCACTGACAGTGAACTAGCGGTCACCGCCTCCGCCCATCCCGCCGTATGCCTTGATCGACAGGAACTGGATGGGCAGCGCGAGCAGCGTCGCGGGCCCGTGCGTGACCTCGCCGTTGAACTGCAGCGCGTCCCCGGGATCGAGCGGGTAGGTGGCGCTGCCGCACGAGTACTCCATCTTGCCGCTCAGCATGTAGATCAGCTCGGTACCCGGGTGCTGGTAGGCGGGGAACACCTCGGAGCGCTCCAGCAGGGTCACCAGCACCGGCTCCATGCGGGTGCTTGGGCCGCGCATGGAGCCGAGGAGCTGGTAGCGGTGTCCCGCGCGGCTGTCCTTGTGGGCGATGTCGAGACCCTGTCCGGCCTTGACGTACAGCACGTCGTGCTCCTCGTCCAGGCCACGGAAGAACGCCGTGATCGGCACGCCGAGCGCCGTCGACAGCCGCGCGAGGGTGGCCAGGCTCGGCGATGCCTGGGCGTTCTCCATCTTGGACAGCATGCCCTTGGACAGGCCGCTCAGGGCGGCGAGCTGCCCCACGGTGAGGCCGAGCTGCAGGCGGTACTCGCGGACCCGCTGGGCGATGACCGAGCCGAGGGCGTGCTCCAGCTCGCCGGCGGGCGGCCCGTCGCGGCCTGGATCGGCGCTTGCGGGCACGCGCGGCCTCCTCTGCTGCGACCAGATCATCTGGCTTGCGCGGTAATTGTATCGCCTCAGTGGACATTGGCACTTGCGCGGAAACCTCGTGTTGAGCCAAGCTCCGTGCAACTCGTGCTCTTGTGACGCGGCCGCGGCTGGGCCCTCACGCGAGAAGGAGGAGGCTGAGGCATGGCATCTCCCCCCGATGAGCTGAGCTATGCGGGCGGCGGGCTGCGACAGGAGACGGACTGGCGGGGGGCCTTCGTCATCGGGCTCGCCGGCACCATCCTCGTCACCGGCATCGCCCCGGTCATGGTCACCTCGCTGGGCGCGGCCGGCGTGCCGGTCACGGTCTTCATCACCATCACCGGCTGGCTCCTGTGCCTGCTCCTGGCCGAGCTGTCGGCGATGATGCCGGAGCGGACCGGCGGCGCGCCGTCCTACGCCTACCCGGCCTCAAGGACCGCTGGCCGGGAATGGCCAAGCACGTCAACGGGTTCACCGCCTGGGCCTACTGGCTCGGCTGGTTCCCGGTGGCGCCGCTCAACATGATCCTGGCGTCGTTCTACCTCGCCGACCGCTTCAACCTCTCCACCACCGGCATCACCCCGATCCACACCCCGATCGCCTGGTGGACGCTCGGCATCTCGCTGGTCGGGATCGCGCTGTTGTTCATCCCCGCCTACCTCGGCATCCGCTTCGGCGCGGTGTTCGCCACCGCGCTCGCCCTGCTGTCCATGCTGCCGATGACGTTCCTGGCGGTTGCCTGGGTGTTCCGTCCGTCGGTGGTCAACTGGGGCGAGCTGGCCGGGTTCAAGCACCTCGACGGCAGCGGGTTCTTCGCGCCCGCCTTCGGCCACGGCTGGTTGGCGATCTACCTGGCGTTCGCGTTCCTGCTGACCTGGAACGTGATCGCCATGGAGGCGGCCGCCTGCTACATCGGCGAGACCAAGAACCCCGAGCGCGACGGCAAGATCGCCCTCAACCTGGAGGGCGGCTACGGCCTGTTCATCTACACGCTCATCCCGGTCGCGTTCATCATCGTCCTTGGCGCCAGCCAGCTCTCCGACCCGGCCCTGGTCGACCCCAACACGATGTTCGTCACCTTCGCCGGCAAGATCTTCTCGACCGCCGGGGAGCTGCTGAACTGGCTGATCGCCGGCATGCTCATCATCGCGCTGGTGCTGTCGGCGCTGAACGCGATCATGGGCTGCGCCCGCTCGCTGCACCAGATGTCGATCGACGGCCAGTTCCCACGCTTCTTCCAGCACACCAACGACCACGGCGTGCCCGACCGATCGATGCTGTTCAACACCGTCTGCTCGATGCTGCTGGTGTTCACCGGCGGCGCGGTCGAGATCTACTCGTTCTCCAACGTCGGCTACACGATCTCGTTCATCCCGGTGCTGGTCGGCTACTTCCTGCTGCGGCAGTACCGGCCGCAGGCCAAGCGGCCGTTCCGGCTCCCCGAGTTCATGAAGTACGTCGCCGTCGGCCTGGCCGTCCTCTACTTCGTGATCTGGCTGTTCGGCGGCATCATCTACACCGGCCTGCCCAACGCCGCCCTCGGCGGGGCCAACACCCGCATCTACTTCTTCCTCGGCTGGCTGGTGCTGCTCTGCTACCTGCCGCTGTACTGGTACCGCACCCGGGTGGAGGACCGGCGCTCGGCGGAGGCGGCGGGCGAGGCGCCGGCCACCGCGGCGCCGTGAACGACACCGCTCGGGGCGTCGGCCAGCCCGGCGCCCCGGACCTGCCGGACCCGGCCGCGGTCGACGTTCGGCGGGTGCTGCTCGCCTCCGAGGGCCGGGCGATCCCCACGCGCGCCGTCGACTACGCGGCCAGGTTCGGGGCGCCTGTGCACGTGTTCTCGATCGCCCGCGTGTGGGGCACGAGCCTCGGCCTCCCCAACCCCGGGCTGCTGCCCACCCGAAGGGAGTGGGACGAGCAGCGCAAGCTGGTCACGACGGCGGTGAAGGCGCTCCGCAAGCGCGGGATCGAGGCGGACGGGCACGTGCTCGGCACGCGGAAGGCGACCAAGCGCATCGTCGGCGAGGCCGAGCGGCTCGGCTGCGACGCGATCGTGATGGCCGCCGACCCGCCGCGCGGCCGGCTGGTGGCCGACTTCCTGTGGTCCCAGGAGCCGTATCGGGTCCGCCGACGCGCCAAGATCCCCGTGTACCTCGTCCTTGCGGAGTGAGGAGCCTGCCATGCGGACGATCGTCGTCGGCTACGACGAGACAGCACCGGCAACGCGAGCGCTCGAGCGCGCGGCCGAGCTGGCGACCGCCCTCGGCGCGAAGCTGGTCGTCACCAGCGTCGCGCCGCTGTTCATCGGGGCCGGGCGCTCGGCCGGCCCGACCGACCGCGACGACAGCCCGGCCGAGCACCGCGAGCAGCTCGCCGACGCCCGCGCCACGCTCGCCGACCGCGGGATCGAGGCCGAGTTCGTCCCGGCCGTCGGAGAGCCGGCCGACACCATCGTCCACCTCGCCGAGCAGCGCGACGCCGACATGATCGTGGTCGGCACCCGCGAGCCCGGTGTGCTCCAGCGGCTGCTCGGCCAGAGCGTGAGCGAGAAGGTCGCCCATCACGCCCGCTGCGACGTGCTGATCGTCCACTGAGCGACCGGCGCCCCGGCGTCAGAACAGCGTCAGGTAGCGGTCGACCTCCCAGTCGCTCACGACGGCGTGGTACTCGGTGAACTCCTCGCGCTTGACTCGCGCGAAGTAGTCGACGTAGTCGCCGCCGGGGACCTGTCCCAGCGCCTCGCGCAGCACCGGGTCGGCGACCAGCTTGTCGGTCGCGTGGAACAGGGTGGGCGGCATCGGGGTGATGCCCCGCTCGGCGACCTGCTCGACGCTGAGCTCGTAGAGGTTGTCGCGGTTGGGCTCGCCCGGGTCCAGGTCGCGGTCGACCCCGTCGAGCCCGGACGCCAGCAGCACCGTGAGCGCCAGGTAGGGGTTGGCGGAGCCGTCGCAGCCGCGGTTCTCCACGCGGCCGGGGTCGGGCACGCGCAGCATCTGGGTGCGGTTGTTGCCGCCGTAGGTGGCGTAGGCCGGCGCCCACGTCGCACCGGACTTCGGCGCGCCGACACCCATCCGCTTGTAGGAGTTGACGGTCGGCGCGCACACCGCCACCCACGCCGGGGCGTGCTCGATGAGGCCGGCGATGAAGCCGTAGGCCAGCTTCGACAGGCCGAGCCCGCGCGGGTCGGACGAGTCGACGAACAACGCCTCCTCCCCGCGCTCGTCCCAGAGGCTCTGGTGGACGTGGAGCCCGTTGCCGGTGAGGTTGGCGAACGGCTTGGCCATGAAGGTGGCCGCCAGGCCGGCGCGGTGGGCGAGGGTGTGCACCATGTAGCGGAAGAACACGAGCCGGTCGGCGGTGGTGAGCGCGTCGGCGTAGTGGAAGTTCTGCTCGAACTGGCCGTTGGCGTCCTCGTGGTCGTTGGCGTAGTTGCTCCACCCGAGCTGGTTCATGTACCTCGACACCGTCGTCAGGTGGTCGTACATGCGGGTGAGCGCCTTGGCGTCGTAGCAGGGCAGCGCCTGGGTGTCGAGCGGGTCGGCGGGTGCCACCCCGCCCTCCGGCAGCCGGCGGACCAGGAAGTACTCGGCCTCGAAGCCCACGTTGTAGGTGAGCTTGCGGGCCGCGAGCTGCTCGAGCTGCGCCTTGAGGATCAACCTCGGCGAGTACGGCCACGGCTCGCCGTCGACGTGGATGTCGCACTGCAGCACGGCGAGGCCCGGCTGCCAGGGAGCGACCGCATAGGAGGCCGGGTCGGGCATGGCGATCATGTCGGGGTCGGCGGGGGACTGGCCCATCGGCCCGGCGGCGAACCCGGCGAAGCCGGCGCCGCCGCCGAACAGCACGTCGTCGAAGGACGCCGCCGGGATCAGCTTGGCGCACGGCTTGCCGTGCATGTCGACGAACATGGCGAAGAAGAACTCGATCCCGTCCTGCTTCGCGCGCTCCCGCAGTTCTTCCCGAGAATCAGCCATCTGGGCCCTCCCGGCGCCTGGCCTGCATTGGGTGCCTACGTTACTCGGAACCCACCTGTAGGGAAACACCTGCGCCTCGTTGCGCTGAGTTCGTTGCCTTATAGGAAACAGCGTGTATTCTGAGTGGACGGTCGGTGCAGCCCCGAGAGGAGCCCTGGCATGTGCGGACTGGTCGGCCTCCACCTGAAGGACGAAGCCCTCGAGCCACGGCTGGGCGAGCTGCTGACGCCGATGCTGGCGGCGCTCACCACCCGCGGGCCGGACTCGGCCGGGATCGCCATGTACGGCGCCGAGCCTCCCGACGGCCGGCTCAAGTTCTCGCTGCGGGCGCCCGGGCCGGACTACCCGTGGGAGCCGCTCGCCGACCGGCTCGCCGGGGAGCTGGATGACAAGGTGACCGTCCGCAGCAACGCGAACATGGGCATCGTGACCGCCGGCGGCACCGCCGAGCGGTTCCTCGCCCAGCTCGCGTCGGCAGCGCCCGAGCTGGTGGTGGTCGGCTTCGGCCGGGCCATGGAGATCCACAAGGACGTCGGCGCCCCGGCCGACATCTGCGAGCGCTACGGCCTCGCCGCGGTCGCCGGCTACCAGGGCGTCGGCCACACCCGCATGGCAACCGAGTCGGCGGTGACCACCGACCACTCCCACCCGTTCGCGCCCGCCGCCGACCTGGCGCTCATCCACAACGGCTCCTTCTCCAACCACGCCACCATCCGGCGCAGGCTGGCCGACGACGGCGTGCGCTTCGCCACCGACAACGACTCCGAGGTCGCCGCCCGCTACATCGCCCGGCGGATGGCCTCCGGCGACGACCTCGGCGACGCGCTGCGCATGGTGCTCAAGGAGTTCGACGGCTTCTTCACGCTGCTGGTCTCCACCCACGACCAGTTCGCGGTCGTGCGCGACGCGTTCGCCTGCAAGCCGGCCGTGATCGCCGAGGCGCCCGGTTACGTGGCGATGGCCTCCGAGTACCATGCGCTCGCCGGCCTGCCCGGCATCGAAGAGGCCGACGTCTTCGAGCCCATGCCGGAGGAGATCCACCTGTGGTCACGCTGAGCTGCGCGGAGCTGCCGGCCCGCGAGATCAACCGGCGCCTGCGGGAGCTGCCGGCGGGCACGGCCGCACGTATCACCGAGCCGCGGGGCCGCCACAACCTGGCCGTCGGGCTGCGCCACCGCCTCGACGTCACCGTCGACGGCAACGCCGGCTACTACATCGGCGGGCTGTGCGACGGCCCGGACGTCACCGTCGACGGCTTCGTGGGCTGGGGCGTGGGCGAGAACCTCATGTCGGGCACGATCCGCGTCAACGGCAACGCCTCCGAGTCGGCCGGCGCGTCGGCCCACGGCGGCATGGTGGCGATCGCCGGGGACGCCAGCTCGCGGGCGGGGATCTCGCTCAAGGGCGGCACGGTCGTCGTCGCCGGCGACGTCGGCCACATGAGCGGGTTCATGGCGCAGGCCGGGACCATGCTCGTCGGCGGCGACGCCGGCGAGGCCCTCGGCGACTCCCTGTACGAGGCCGTCATCTACGTGGCCGGCCGGGTCCGCTCCCTCGGCGCGGACGCCCGCGTCGAGGACCTGACCGACGAGGACGTCCTCAAGGTCAAGATGCTCGTCGAGGTGACCGGCTTCCACCACATCGACGCGCAGAATGTCACCAGGGTCGGCTCCGCCCGCCAGCTCTACAACTTCGACGCGCTCAAGGGCCAGCGGTACTGACATGGCGGTCGACGACCACCGTCCCGGGCCGCGGAGGCAGAGCCACAGCTTTCCGCCGGACATCGTCGCCCAGATCCACACGATGGCCGCGGAGGGCCGCTACGAGATCCGCGGCTGGGGCGCCAAGCGGAAGCTCCCCACCTTCGACGACCTCGTGTTCCTGACCGCATCCGCGTCCCGCTACCCGCTCGAGGGCTACCGGGAGCGATGCGACACCAGGACGGTGCTCGGCGCCCGCTTCGCCTCCAAGCCGCTGGAGCTCGACATCCCCATCACCATCGCCGGGATGAGCTTCGGCGCGCTGTCGGCCAACGCCAAGGAGGCGCTCGGCCGGGCCGCGACCGCGGTCGGCACCTCCACCACCACCGGCGACGGCGGCATGACCCCGGAGGAGCGGCGCGCCTCCAGGCTGCTCGTCTACCAGTGCCTGCCCTCCCGCTACGGGTTCAACCCGACGGACCTGCAGGCCGCCGACGCCATCGAGGTCGTCGTCGGCCAGGGCGCCAAGCCCGGCGGGGGCGGCATGCTGCTCGGCCAGAAGGTCAGCGAGCGGGTCGCGGCCATGCGCACGCTCCCGGCCGGCATCGACCAGCGCTCCGCGAGCCGGCACCCGGACTGGACCGGCCCCGACGACCTGCGCATCAAGATCGAGGAGCTGCGCGAGGCGACCGCCTGGGAGAAGCCCATCTACGTCAAGCTGGGGGCGACCCGGGTCACCAACGACGTCAAGCTCGCGGTCGCCGCCGGTGCCGACGTGGTCGTGGTCGACGGCATGCAGGGCGGTACCGGCGCCACCCAGGACGTGTTCCTCGAGCACGCCGGCATCCCGACGCTACCGGCCGTGCGCATGGCCGCCGAGGCGCTCCGGGAGATCGGCAAGAAGGAAGAGGTGCAGCTCATCGTCTCGGGCGGCATCCGCTCCGGCGCCGACGTCGCCAAGGCGCTCGCGCTCGGCGCGGACGCCGTGTCGCTCGGGGTCGGCGCGATGATCGCCCTCGGCTGCAACCGGGCGACCTGGCGCGGCGGCGACGACGAGCACGACGCCACCGCGGACTACGCCGAGCTCGGCACCGCGCCGGGGTTCTGCCACCACTGCCACACGGGCGCGTGCCCGGTCGGCGTGACCACCCAGGACCCCGCCCTCAGCGCCCGCCTGGACCCCGAGGTGGGCGCCCGCTGGGTGACCAACTACCTCAAGGCGCTCACCATGGAGCTGACCGCGCTGGCGCGCGCCTGCGGCAAGTCGAACGTCCACCACCTCGAGCCCGAGGACCTGGTCGCGCTCACCGTCGAGTCGGCCGCCATGGCCGGGGTGCCCCTCGCCGGCACCAACTGGATCCCCGGCCGCTGACGCCCGCCCGGCATTGACCAGGCTCGGCGTGTGGAAGATGCTGACCGCCGATCAGCGAGTCGAGCGCAGGGGGTGGCAGATGGCGTGGCAGCTTCAGGGCAGGTACTTCGAGAACTGTTCCTGCGACATGGTGTGCCCGTGTACCACCTCGGGGTTGAGCATGCCGGCCGACTACGAGCGTTGCCGGGTCGTGCTCGTGTTCCACGTCGACTCCGGCGCGGTCGACGACGTGGACGTGAGCAACCTGACGGTGGCCGTGTTGGCTGACACCCCGCCGTTGATGGCCGATGGCAACTGGCGAGTCGGGGTCTTCATGGACGCCGCCGCGTCCCAGGAGCAGGCCGAGAAGCTCGGGGCGGTCTTCGCTGGGCAGCTTGGCGGTCCGATGGCGATGCTGGCCCCCCTGATCGGCGAGCTGCTGGGGATGGAGACCGCCCCGATCGACTACACCGAGGACGGCCGGCGACATCGGGTCAGGATCGGCGACGCCATCGACATCGAGATCGAGGACTTCGTGCCGCCCCTGAACCCCGAGGGTGAGGTGTCCAAGCTCACCGGCATGTTCCACCCGGCAAACTCGACCCTGACGATCGCGCGCGCCACCGCGTCGCGGGTCAACGCCTTCGGGCTGCAGTTCGACAACACCGGCAAGAACGGCCACTCGGCGCCCTTCTCCTGGGCGGCATGACCTCAGCCGCCCCGTCGCTGCGGCGCCTGACCCCGCAGGCGGCGGTCCTGCTGCTCGTCGCCGCCGTGGCCTGGCTGGTCACGGTGGGTCGCGCCGGGGCGATGCGCGGCATGACCGGCAGCATGGGCCTTGGCCTGGCCGCGTTCATCGGTATGTGGGCGCTGATGATGGCGGCGATGATGCTGCCGTCGGTCGCCCCGGTGGCGTCCATGTACCAGCGGTCGGTGCGTTCCTATCGCCCACTCCGGCTGGCCGGGTTCAGCGCCGGGTACCTGCTGGCCTGGGCCGGCGCGGGCATCCCGGCCTACCTGCTCACGGTGCTGGTGGCGCGGCTGGTGGACGGCCACCCGGCCTGGACGACCGCGGCGGTGGTGGTGGTGTTCGCCGCCTGCGGGGTGTACCAGCTCACGCCGCTGAAGTCCCGCTGCCTGAAGCACTGTCGCTCGCCCCTGTCGCTGTTGCTGCACTACGGCGCCTACCGGGGGGCGCTGCGCGACGTCCGTGCCGGCGCCCACCACGGCGCGTACTGCCTTGGCTGCTGCTGGTCGCTGATGGCGCTGTTCGTCGTCCTCGGCGTGATGAACGTCGCCGCCATGGTCGTGCTGGCCGTGGTGGTGCTGGTCGAGAAGCTATGGGTGCACGGGGAGGTCCTCGCTCGGGTCGTCGGCGTCGCTGCGTTGGCGCTGGCCGTCGCCGTGATCTGGCTCCCGGCGCTCGCGCCGGGTCTGCATGGCACGAGCCAGATGATGAGCATCGCCGGATCGTGAGGCGGTAACGCTCAGCGGCGGTGGTGTCGATGGTCGCCTGGCGGGCCGCTCATCAGCTTCAGCATGGCTGGTCCGCCGGTTCGCAGGAACCGCACCACCAGCACGGCAGCCAGGGCCAGAAAGACGAGGTTGAGGATGGTGGTGTAGTTCCAGGTGATGCTGGCCTCCACGACCTTGGCGGCCCGCTGCTCAGGGATCAGCCCGAGGCCACCGAAGGCCAACTCCACGACCAGCCCGGCCGCGACCATGGTGGCGTAGAAGGTGGCCAGCAGGAAGCCGGCCATCCTCCAGCCGTAGTACCTGCGGTAGATGTCCAGGATCGGCAGCACGATCAGGTCGGCGAAGATGAAGGCGATCACGCCGCCGAAGCTGATGCCGCCGTTCCACAGCACCGCTGCCAGCGGCACGTTGCCGATCGAGCACACAAACGACAGCATCGCCACCAGCGGGCCGACCAGCGGCCCCCACAGCTTGGCCAGCAGTGGGTGGTCGACCAGGAAGAACCCTTGCCAGAACTCCATCGGGACCCAGGCGCCGAGTGCCCCGGCGACCAGCAGCCCAACGGCGATGTCGACCCACACCGACGCCCAGTCCATCACGAAGTAGTGGCTGGTGGCGGTGAACCCCTCGGGCGAGCGGAACCGCGACCAGATCGACCCTTCGGTGACTGCCATGTCCATCTCGGCGTGGCCCTCCATCCGCCCCGCAAGACCTCGGTCGGCCTGCTCACGGGCCTGCTGGACCAGCCTGCGGCGGAGGAGCACGCGGAACAGCAGGGCCACGAACACGATCATCAGCGGCCCGCCGGTGAACTCGGCCAGGGTGAACTGCCAGCCGAGCAGCACCGCCATGATGATGCCGAGCTCGATGACCAGATTGGTGGAGGCGAACTGGAACGCCATCGCCGCGGTGAAGTCGGCGCCCTTGCGGAAGATCGACCGGGCCAAGGCGACCGCCGCATACGAGCAGGACGAGGAGGCGGCCCCAAGGCCTGAGGCGATACAGAGCGAGCGGGGGGAGTCGTCGGGCAGCAGCCGGCTCATCTCGCCCTTGGAGATCACCGCCTGGACCACCCCCGACAGGCCGAAGCCGAGGATGAGCGCCCAGAGGATCTCCCAGAACATGGCAAACGCCAGGCTCAGGGCGTGACCCAGCCCGCCCAGAACCGCCTCCATCGTCAAGCCCTCCCTGCTGCTGCAGGACGGCGAGCGGGTCGTTGCAGGCGTGCAGCAGCGGCCGGATGCGGTCGGCATGGTACTCGGTCTGGCCGGGACGCCGACGTCGGTGGCATCGCCGTCCACATCGCCGCGCGGGCGATGGCCGCCGCCGGCCCGGGCGAGGTGCTGGTCTCCCGGACCGTCCACGACCTGGTCAGCGGCTCCGACTACTGCTGGAGGACCGGGGCGCCCACACGCTCAAGGGCATGGCCGGCGAATGGCTGCTTCGCGGTGCGCGCTTTGCGCGGGCGCTCACCGGCAACGGCACCTTCGCGCCCGCAATCGTCGTCCATGAGACCAAGGCGTGGCGGTGCCCATGGATGATGGGCACCCCGTGCTGGTGCGGTCCAGCATGACCCCCGGGTGGCGGCGCGTCGCCGCCTCCAGCGTCGACTACGGGATTGTCGTCGCCTACCTCGGGGTGCTCGGCGTGGTCGGCACCCTCGGCCGGGCGGCGGGCCTGCTGCCAACGCGCATCACGACCCCGGGGGGCCGCATCCTCGCCCAGCTCGTGGTGATCGCCGTGCTGACGGTGCCCGTCACGCTCTGGTTTGCCTGGTGGGAGGCGGCACCTCGGGGTGCCACCCCTGGCAAGCGCCTGCTCGGGCTGCGCGTCAGGCGCCTGGCTGGCGGTGGGCTGTCCTGGCCGGGGTCGCTGCTGCGCTCGTCGGCCAAGATCGCGGTGCCGTGGGAGTTGGCCCACACCGGGGTGTGGAACAGCCTGGTCTGGCCGGGCCCGGACGCGACCGTGAACATCGTGCTGTTCACGGTCGCCAACGGCGTGCTGGTGCTGAACCTGGTGATGCTGTTCGTCGGTGCCCGGCGACCCCTCTATGACCGCCTGGCCGACACGGTCGTGCAGGTCGTCCTCGCAGCTCAACATCCAGGCACCTCGACGACCCGCCCGAACTGATCCATCCACAGATCGGCGCGCCCCTCTTCTGAGCCGGTGTGCGGCGTGGCAGGCTGCGGCCGCCCTGCCTCCGCACCTCGAAGGAAGCCGCCATGCCGCCCCAGGACCGCGGGCTGCTCGCCCGCCTGGACGCTCTCGTCGCCCTCGCCGCCGACCGCCACGGGCTCGCCCTGCTCCCCGACGGCCGGCTGGCCGCCGCCGAGGCCCGAGTGGCGGTCCGGGCGACCGGCCTCGTCGGCCCGGCCCCGGCCGGACCGACGGCGCGGCCGACTGGCCGTGGGCGTGCGGTGGTCGAACGGGACGCGGTGGAGTTGCTGCGGGCCGTGGCCGAGGGCGTCGGGTTGCTACGGGTGCGCGGCGACCGGCTGGAGGCGACCAGCCTGCGCCACGCCTGGACCCAGATCGACGAGGGCCTGCGCGCCGGCCTGGTCTACGCGGCCTGGTGCCATCGGGTGCCGTGGCCGGCGTTCCTGCACGGCGGCGCGGGCGTCGAGGCGCTGGTCGGCGGGCGGCTGTGGGTGCTGCGCCTGCTGTTCGGCCTGCCGGCCGGCGTCGAGGTCGGCGTCCCCGGGCTGACCGCGACGGTGGCCGGCGGGCTCGGACTGGATGGCGGCGACTGGCTGGACCGCGCCGTCGCCGCCGCGTTCCTGGACCCGCTGGTCGCCCTCGGCGTGGCCACGCTCGACCCGCCTCCGCCGCACCCGGCGGCCAGCCTGCGCCTGCTGCCGCGGGCGTCGACGGTGATCGGCTCGGCCCTGGTCGCCGCCGGCGAGGAGGTCCCCCTCGCCGCCACGCCGGCCAACTGAGCGGCGGGCAGCACGACCTGGTAACGACGCCAGTGTCCTGATCGAGGCGAACCGGTTACCGATTGGCGTTCCCGCCGAAATGGTCCCGGCGGGATTCCGTGACCTGGTCACCGCAGACTCGAAGCAAGCCTCCAGGTAGGGAGGCACAGCATCACAGGGGGGCCCACCATGCGCCTTGCTCGCCCATCACTCGTCGCAGGCACGCTCGTGCTGCTGGCCGCGGGGATCGGGACCACCGTCGCGCTCACCACCCGGACGGCACCGACCGCCCCGCCCGTCGCGCAGCCCGCCGCCAGTCCCGCGGCGGCCGCGCCCAGCCGCTCGACCACCTCGACCACCTCGACCACCGTCCCGACAACCGACAGCCGCGGCACCGCGGCGGTGGCGACCGCCCGCGCGTTCCTCGCCCGCGAGCTGGGCATGACCGACCTGGTCGCCCAGCCGTTCCGCTTCACCGACGCCCGCACCGGCGAGGTCGGCTTCCGTCACAAGTTCGGTGAGGGTGGCCGCCTGCTGCCGCAGACCGGCCCACCGGCGGTCGTGGTGCGGCTGTACCGCCTGCCCGCCGGGTGGTGGGTGCTCGGCGTGCGCGGCCGCAGCATCCAGGCCGACGGGCCGGTCCGCCTGCAGCGGATCAGCTCGCCGTTGACGGTCGCCGGCAAGGCGGAGGTCTACGAGAGCACCGTGTACGTCAAGGTCACCCAGGACCGATCCGGCCGGGACCTGGTGCTCGGCGAGGGCTTCGTCACCGGCGGCGGGAACGCACCCGGTTCGTTCCGCGGCCAGATCGCGTTTCGGCAGCCGACCGCCGCGACCGGCTGGGTGATCCTCTACGAGGAGAGCGCGGCGACCGGCGGTGGGATCCTCCAGGCCACCGCGGTGCGGGTCCGCTTCGCCATCCCCGCCCCGGCGCCTCGCGTCCTGACGGTGACCACCAGCCCGACCCTGCGGGACATCGAGGGCTGGCTGGAGCTTCCCAAGGGGGCCGGCACGGTGCGGTTCTCGGTCAGGGCCAACCACACCGAGCGCGTGCGCTTCGTGCTCACCCCGACCGGAACCGGGATGGGTCCCTACGGCAGGCTGCTCGGCGAGGACCGTGACCCCCGCGACGGGTTCACCCTGACCTGGCACTACGACCAGGACGACGCCCCGTCCGCGCACCTCACCGTCCAGGCGATCGGCCCGGGTGGCAAGGTCGACCACATCCTCGGCATCGCCCACGCCGCCTGACGTTCCCTCCGCCCGCCCCGCCCGGTGGCACCGGGCGGGGCGGGCGGGTTTTCGGTCGGCACAAGTGGGTAGGGGCTCCGTGGGCGAGGCGGGACGAGGGGCGGACGCCGGTGGGACTCCGACGATGGGGGTCGTCGTAGCAGTCCCTGGGAGGCTCCGGCTCCGCTCGACCTCCCGCCTCGCCTTGGTCTCGTCTCCCCCTCTCTGCTGGAATGGGGCGCGACGAGGCCAACCGGAAAGGGATCCCAGGTGCTCCGGCGACTCCGGACCACGCGCTGGCTGGTGCTGCACGCCGGCCTCTACGCGGTCCTGAACGCCGCCTTCCTCGCCATCTGGCTCCTTGAGCGGGCCCGGACCCCATCGGTCAACCCGGCGGCGCAGTCCGACTTCTGGCCCGGCTGGACGATGCTCTTCTTCGGGCTCCCGCTCGGCGTCCACGCCGCGGTGACGCTGGCCCGGCGCACGCGGCCGGACCGCCGGCGTCCTCCGGCGCCGGCCGCCCAGGGCGAGCGGACGCTCGCCACCGTCCTGTTCACCGACATCGTGGGGTCCACCGAGCGGGCCAGCCGGATCGGCGACCGGCAGTGGAGCGAGCTCCTGGACGCGCACGACCGGGCGGCAAAGGAGCTGGTGGACCGGTCAGGTGGCCGGCTGGTGAAGTCCACCGGCGACGGCATCCTGGCCACCTTCGACAGCCCCGGCGCCGCGATCCGCTGCGCCACCGCGCTGCGCGACCGGCTCCGGAAGCTCGGCGTGGAGATCCGGGCGGGCCTGCACACCGGCGAGGTCCAGCCGAGAGGCGCCGACGTCGGCGGGATCGCCGTCCACGTCGCCGCCCGGGTCATGGGAGCGGCGGGCGACGGCGAGGTGCTGGTCTCCAGGACCGTCCGCGACCTCGTCGCCGGCTCCGACGTCGCGTTCGATGACCGCGGCAGCCACGCGCTCAAAGGGATCGGCGGCGAATGGCAGCTCTTCGCGATCCGTCGCCACCAGACCAGGGAGGTACCCCCGTGAGATTGCTCCTCCGCCTGCTCGCCTCCGCCGTCGCGCTGGCCGTCGCCGCCGGCCTGGTCGACGGCATCTCGGTCGGCCCCGGCACCGATACGGAGCGGGCACTCACGCTGCTCGGTGTCGCGATCATCTTCGGGCTCGTCAACGCCATCGTCCGGCCCATCCTGCGGTTGCTCACCCTGCCGCTGGTGGTGCTGACGCTCGGCCTGTTCCTGCTGGTGCTGAACGCGCTCATGCTGCTGCTCACGGAGTGGATCGCCAAGCAGTTCGATCTGGCGTTCCAGGTCGACGGGTTCTGGTCCGCCGTGCTCGGGGCGCTGATCGTGACCATCGTCAGCTTCCTCATCAACATCGTGCTCCCCGACAAGTACGAGCGCTGACCCGGCCGAGGTGATCGCATGAGGACGGTGCAGTTGCGGCGGTACAAGGTTGCGCCGGGGCGGATGGAGGCCTGGGTGGGGGAGTGGCGGGACCGGGTTCGGCCGCTGCGGGAGGCGCATGGGTTCGAGGTGGCCGGGGCCTGGGTCGCCGAGGGAAGCGACGAGTTCGTGTGGGTGATCGCCCACGACGGGTCGGGGACGTTCGAGGAGGCGGACGCGGCCTACTACGCGTCGCCGGAGCGGGTGGCGCTCGACCCGGACCCGGCGCGGCATCTCGTGGAGGTGCGGACGGACTTCGTCCACGAGGTGACGTAGCGACCCGGCGTCAGGTCTCCTCCGGGGCTCGCAGGGCTGGGGGGAGGTCGCGGGCGTGCACGACCCGGAGGGCGAGGACGGCTCGGGTGAGCGCCGTGTAGAGGCGGCGGAGGCCGGCGACGCCGAGGGCCGGGTCGGCGATCTCGGCGGGCTCGACGAGGACGACCTGGTCGAACTCGAGGCCCTTGACGGCCGAGGCGGGGACGACCGCGAGCCTGGTGGCGGTGTCGAACCGGTCCACCTCGCGGAACTTGACGCCGCGACGGTCCAGCTCGGCGCCGATGGCGGGCAGCGCCGAGTCGGCGGCGACCAGGCCGACGGACCCCTCCTCGGCCAGCGCCTCCTCGAGCGCCCCGAGCCACGCCGCCGTGGCCGTCTCCGGGGTGGCCGCGCGGATCCGCAGCGAGCCCGGCACGCTGCGGACCGAGCGGGCGGGGCGGACGCCGGGCGCGATCTCGGGAAGCAGTCGGTTGGCGTAGTCGAGCACCTCCTTGGGCGCGCGGAACGCCCGCGGCAGATGCTCGACACGGGCCGAGCGCCTGCCGAGATGGCCGAGGGCGTCCTCCCAGCGTCCGGCCGACCACGAGGTGGTCCGCTGCGCGAGGTCGCCGAGGAGGGTCGCCGACCCGAAGCGGCAGCGCCGCCCGATCGCGCGGAGCTGCATCGGGGACAGGTCCTGGGCCTCGTCGGCGACCACGTGCCCGAAGGTCGCGGTCCCTCCGACCACGTCGGTGGCCTCGTCGACCAGGAACGCGTCGCCGACCGACCACGCCGCCGCCCTGAGGCCGCGGGGCCGCTTCGCCCAGCGAAGCCGCGCCTGCTCCGCGTCGGAGAGCAGCTCGACCGCGGCGGCCGCCAGGAGCTCAGGCTCGGTGAGCAGACGGAACACCAGCCTCGCCGGGTCGACGCGCGGCCAGGTGCAGTCGAGGAAGGCACGCAGCGCCGGCGAGGCGGCGAGGCTGCGCTGGACCTCCGCCGGGCTGTCGAGCTCGGTCAGCCCCTGGCTGCGCTCGAGCTGGCGCAGGCACCGCTCCACCACCCAGTCGCGCAGGTGGTCGCGGCCGACCAGGTAGCGGACGTCGCCGGCGACCAGCTCGCCGACGCGACGGCGCAGCGTCCCCGCAGGCAGACGGATGACGCGGTGCCGCCAGCGAACCTCCAGCGGCTGGACCGGCGGCCGGACGTGCAGGAAGGCGGCGCGGCGAACGACCACCGCCATGCGGGCGTCGGCCTTGAGCGCGGCCACCTCGGGACGGTCCTCGGCGGTCACGGTCACCTCGGCGACCAGGCGCTCGACCGGGCGCTGGGCAACGTCGACCTCGCCGAGGCCGGGCAGCACGTCGCGGATGAACGCCAGGTAGGCCATGCTCGGCCCGACCACCAGCACGCCGTCCCTGGCCAGCCGCTCGCGGTGCTCGTAGAGCAGGTAGGCGGCGCGGTGCAGGCCGACGGCGGTCTTCCCGGTGCCCGGGCCGCCCTGGATGCAGATCGTGTCCGCCAAGGGGGCCCGGATCAGGTCGTCCTGCTCGGGTTGGATGGTGGCGACGATGTCGCGCATCGGCCCGATCCTGGGCCGCTCGATCTCGGCCACCAGCACGCGGTCGGCGGCCGCGCGGGCGCCGGCCTCGTCGAGCAGGTCGAGGACCTCGTCCTGGATGGAGGTGAGGGTGCCGCCCTGGTAGCCGAAGCGGCGCCTGGCCCGCACGCCATAGCGGCGGCTCGGGCTGGCCCGGTAGAAGGGGTGGGCGAGCCCCGCCCGCCAGTCGATCACCACCGGGTCGCCTTCCTGGTCGCTGACGTGGCGGCGGCCGACGTAGAAGCGCGTGTCCGGCGGGTCCCCGGTCGCGTCGTAGTCGAGGCGACCGAAGAACAGGCCGGTGCGGCCGTCGTCGTCGAGGGAGGCGACCCGCTGGCGCAGCAGCCACTCCAGCGACTCGGTCGCGAAGGCGTCGCCACCCGAGGCGCGCAGCGACCGTGCCCGCCGCCGCATCGCCGCCAGGCAGCGCCGGGCGTGGGCGAGCATCTCGCGCTCGGCGAGCAGCTCGGGGTCGGGCGGCGGCCCCGGCAACCGATCCGTGGTCGTGACCATGCGGCCCTCTGTCCAGGGGCGGGCAACAGCCCGCCATCCTCCGCCGGCCGCCGCCAGCGGCGCAACCGGATTTCCGTCGGCCTTCCGGCCGGTCAGAGGCCGAGCGAGAGCTGCGTCGCCGGCCCCGGCTCCGGCTCGGCCGGCGGGTCGGCCGGCGGGTCGGCCGGGGGGTCGGGCGGGGGGTCGAACGCCCGGTGGCGGCGCTTGGCGGCCCTGACGTGCTCGCCGATCGCCGCACCGACCGCCTTGGGGGCGTTGGCGCCCCGGTACAGGCGGCGGTAGTCGGGCACCAGCTCCGGGTAGGCCCGTTCCAGCCACGGCATGAACTCCTCCTTCACGCCGCGGCGCAGGTGCAGGGTGACCGGTGTGACGTGGCTGGCGCCGGCGTCGGCGGCCGCCCGCACCACCGCCTGGAGCTGCTCGGGGCGGTCGGAGATGCCCGGAAGGATCGGCGCCATCAGGATGCCGCAGGGGATGCCGGCCTCGACGAGCTGCTTCACCGCCGCCATCCGCGCCCGCGGGTGGGGCGTGCCCGGCTCGCTGCGACGCCAGACCTCCTCGTCGAGGGTGCCGATCGACAGGTTGGCGGTGAACCCGGCCGTGGAGACCAGCTCGACGAACAGGTCCAGGTCGCGGAGCAGCAGCGGCGACTTGGTCAGGATCGAGCACGGGTTGGCGTGGTCGCGCAGCACCTCCAGGACCCCCCTGGTCAGCCGGTAGCGGCCCTCGCACCGCTGGTAGGGGTCGGTGTTGGTGCCCATGGCGACGTGCGCGCCGCTCCAGCTCGGGCGTCGCAGCTCCCGCCGCAGCACCTCGGCCGCGTTGACCTTGACCACGATCCGGGTCTCGAAGTCCCGCCCCGCGTCGAAGTTCAGGTAGGTGTGGCTGGGTCGGGCGAAGCAATAAACGCATGAATGGGAGCAACCCCGGTACACATTGATGGTCCATTCGAACGGCATGCGGCTGGCGGGCGGGACGTGGTTGAGGATGGACTTGGCCTCGACCTCGTAGAAGGTGATGCCGCGGAACTCGGGCGCGTCGAAGGTGCGCACCGTGGCGGGTGCGTCGAACAGGGGCAGGTCGGTGGCCGGCCGGCGCTGGCCCCGCAGGTCGCTGAAGGTCTGCACCCGGTCACCCTAGAACGTGTGTTCGGGTCGTGCAACCGTCTAGGTTGAGCCTGTGGATTACAAACCTGGACGCCAGGTGAAGCTGGCGGGGATCATGGTCGAGGTGTGGAGGTCGACATGAGCGAGCCGAGGCTGGAGTCGGTCCAGGTGATGCGTGGCCAGTCCGGGCCCTTCCCCGGGGTTCGGCTCGGGGATGCCATCGCCTACGAGTTCGAGCTGGACGAATCGCTCGTGCCCAGGCCCGGCACGACGCGCCTGGAGCGCGTGTACGTCCTCCTGGACGTCGGCGTCCAGCTGTCCAACCCGCCCTACTGGCACGGCAAGGACGCGGCCTGCTGGTACGTCGACCTCGTCACCGTCACCGGCGGAAACGGCAGGTTCACCGTCTGGGACCAGTACGTCGACCTGATCGTTGCCACCGACGGTCGCCCCTACCGGATGATGGACCTCGACGACTTCGCCGCCGCGGTCCAGGATGGTGCGCTGTCGTGGTCGGATGCGGTGGACGCGCTGCGGCGCTGGCAGCGGTTCCTTGACCGCTACCTCCACGACGAGCGGTTTGCGGCTGCGGGCTGGACAGACTTTCCACCGGCCGTGATCGAGCCGCTGGCTGCGCTCCCGGCGCCGCTGTCGGCGTCGGTCACACCCTAGCTGTGGCTCGCGGTGGCCTAGGTGGGGACCGAGTCGAAGCGCGCCGAGATCGCCTTGCGGACCTCGGGGTCGCGGAGGCTGCCGGGAGGCATGCGGCTGAGCTCCACGAACATGGCCTCCAGCCCGCCTGGGACCCACAGGGTCAGGAGCCGTCCGCCTCCGGGCGCGGCGCGCAGCACGTGGCTCGTGCCGCGCGGGACGACGACGAACAGGCCGGGTCCGGCCTGGATCTCGTCGGCACCGACGGTGAACGTGAAGCCGCCGTCCAGCACGTAGAAGGACTCCTCGGTGTGCTGGTGGATGTGGGGGACCGTCCATGGCCCCTCCCCGCCGGAGAACTCGGCCACCGCGAACGCTCCGTTGGTCTGCTCGGCGACCGCCAGCAGCCGGAGCCTGACGATCCCGAGGTCGAGGGCGTCGCCGCCGGATAGGGCCATCGCTGTCCTCCTCCGCCGATGAGTTTCGCGTCGCCGGTACGTTCTACAACAGTCAGGCGTCGACACCCACGAGGAGCGGAAACCATGACCAAGGTCTACACCGGGGCGAGCGTGTCGCTGGACGGTTACATCTCCGGACCGGCCGAATCGGGGTTCGAGCACCTGTTCAAGTGGTACGGCAACGGCGATGTCGAGGTGCCGACCGCGAACCCGGACATGACCCTGCGGATGTCCGCGGTCAGCGCGGAGCACCTCCGCAACATCATCGACAACACCGGGGCGCTGATCGTGGGTCGCAAGCTGTTCGACTCCACGGGCGCCTGGGGCGGCAACCACCCCATGGGCCGGCCCGTCGTCGTGGTCACCCACAGCGTCCCGGAGGGCTGGCCGCGCGAGGACGCACCCTTCGCGTTCGTCACCGACGGCATCGAGCACGCGATCGAGCAGGCCAAGGCCCTGGCGGGTGACAAGGCGGTCGGGGTCAACGGTGGCACCATCGCCAGCCAGTGCTTGGACGCTGGCCTGCTCGACGAGATCTGGATCGACCTCGTCCCCGTCCTGCTCGGCGGCGGGACCCCCTTTTTCGACCAGTTGAGGAACGCTCCGTTCGAGCTCGAGGGACCGATCTCGGTCGTCGAGGGCACCAACGTCACCCACCTGCGCTACCGCGTCCGCCGCTGAGGCGACGCCTCAGGGCCAGCGATCGGGATCGGTCGCTGGAGGGTTGGGGTCCGGGGGGTCGTAGCGGTCGTTGGTGCGGGCCCGCTCGACCATCCGCTCGAGCCGCCTGATGGCCTGCAGCAGCACCGCGATCGGCACCTTGACGTGGTCGGGGACGCAGCCGGCGTGGAGCACGCGGGCGTCGTTGGTCATGAACACCACGCGGTGGTCGACCGGCCGCCCACAGATCATGCACCTGACGCGCTGATGGACCATCGTCGAGGAGGCGATGATCGTGATCCGGCCGGTGTGGTCCTCCATCTGCGACGGCTCCTCCTCGAAGGTCGTACCGCGCAGTTTGCCATGGGTGTCCGGGGCTGGGTCTCAGGCGCGCCGCACGGCCCCGGTGCCGGGCGCCATGGCGCGCAGGTGGGCCGCTGCGGCGATGCGCTCCTCGGCGATCCGGTCGGCGACCACGTCGGTCGGCAGCCCCTCGGCACGCGCTCGGCGGAAGATGAGCTGCAGCGCCTCCGCGACCCCCTGGACCGAGACGGCCAGCCGCTCCGGGGCGTAGCCCAGCTCGCCGGCGCCGATGACCGCGTATGGCGCCGCCGAGTTGATCACGTAGTCGGGCGCGTACAGGATCCCGCGCTCCAGCAGCCTGCGGCCGTCGACCTCGTCGCCGAGCTGGTTGTTGGCGCCACCCGCCACGATGCGGCAGCGCAGGCGCGGGATGGTGTGCTCGTTGATGACGCCGCCGACCGCGTTGGGGCTGAACACGTCGCAGGGGACGTCGTAGAGGGCGTCCGGGTCCTCGATGGTGATGTCCAGCCGCAGGGCCAGCTCCTTGGCCCTGGCGGGGTCCAGGTCGGCGCCGATCACCACGGCGCCGGCGGCGACCAGCAGCTCGGACAGCCGCCCGCCGACGCCCCCCAGCCCCTGCACGGCGATCCGGCGGCCGGCGACGTCGGCGGAGCCGTAGACTTCGTCCAAGGCGGCGCCGACGCCGGCGAACACCCCTTGGGCGGTCAGCGGGGTCGAGTCCCCGGTGCCGCCGAACCGCTGGTCGATCGCCCAGACGAAGTCGGTCTCGTGGGCGACGTCGACCATCTCCTCGGCCGAGGTTCCCAGGTCCGGCCCGGTGCCGAAGCGGCCGGCCAGGAGCTGCACGAACCGCCCGAAGGAGCGCAGCAGCACCCGCTTGTCGGCGGTGCCGTCCCGCTTGAGCAGCACCGCCTTGCCACCGCCGCGGGGCATGTCGGTGAAGGCGAACTTGTAGGTCATCCCCCTGGACAGCCGCAGCGCGTCGTCCAGCGCGTCTTCCTCGGAGGCGTACGCCTTGTAGCGCGTGCCGCCACGGGCGGGCCCGAGCGCGGTGTCGTGGATGGCGATGATCGCCCGCATGCCCGTCTGCCGGTCGAAGCAGAACACCACCTGCTCGTGGCCATGCTCGGCCATCTTCTCGAAGACGCCCACGTTGCCCTCCTGCTAGCGGTGCGCACGCGGGGCAGGGGCGGGCCCGCCCAGCGCCATTGCCGGGTTCGTCGCCGGCGGCGGTCGCCCGCCGTCGGAACCCACGATACCCCGGCGACGCACGGGACAGTCAGCCGGCCCGGGGGCGACTGCGTAGCATGTCCGGCTATGACCACGGACGGAGGAGGAAGGGTGCCGATCTGGGATCAGCGTGCGGAGACGATGTCGGCCGACGAGCGAGCGGCCCTCCAGACGCAGCGGCTCGGCTCGCTGCTCGGGCACCTGGCCGACGCGAGCCCGTTCTACATGCGGCGCCTGGCCGACGCCGGCCTCGACGCCGAGGCCCGGGTCACCCTCGACGACCTGCCGGCGCTGCCGTTCACCACCAAGGCCGACCTGTGGGACCACTACCCGTGGGGCCTGCTCGCCGTCCCGCGTGAGCAGGTGGTCCGCGTCCATGGCTCGTCCGGGACGGGCGGTCGGCCGACCCTGGTGGCCTACTCCCGCGGCGACCTGGCCCTCTGGGCCGAGGTGTGCGCCCGCGCCCTCGGCTGCGCCGGGGCCGGGCCGGGGACGATCACGCACGTGGGCTACGGTTACGGCCTGTTTACCGGCGGTCTCGGAATGCATCAGGGCGCGGAGCTGATGGGCTGCACCGTCATCCCCGCGTCGGCTGGGCAGACGCAGCGGCAGGTGACGCTGATCCGCGACCTCCGCCCGGAGGTGCTGTGCTGCACGCCCTCGTACGCGGCCAGGCTCGGGGAGGCGTTCGCCGAGGCCGGCGTCGCCAGGGACGAGATCAGCCTGCGCGTCGGGATCTTCGGCGCTGAGCCGTGGAGCGAGGCGATGCGCGCCCAGATCGAGGCGGCGCTGCCGCTCAAGGCGCTCGACATCTACGGCCTGTCGGAGATCATCGGCCCTGGCGTGTCCTGCGAGTGCGTCGAGGCGCAGGCCGGCCTGCACGTCAACAGCGACCATTTCCTGGTCGAGGTGGTCGACCCGGACACCGGCCGCCCGCTCGCGCCGGGGGAGCGCGGTGAGCTGGTCTTCACCACCCTGACCAAGCAGGCCATGCCGGTCGTCCGCTACCGCACCGGCGACCTCGCCTCGCTCGATCCCTCGCCGTGCGCCTGCGGCCGGACCCTGCCGCGCATGTCCAAGGTGACCGGGCGCAAGGACGACATGCTGGTGATCCGCGGGGTCAACGTCTACCCCAGCGAGGTCGAGGCGGTGCTGCTGGCCGAGTCGGCCGTAGGGTCGCACTACCTGCTGGTGGTGGACCGCACCGAGGCCATGCCCAGGCTGGTGGTGGCGTGCGAGACCGAGGAGGCCGAGCGGGAACGGGTCGCCGCCGAGGTCGGCGCGGCCCTGCTGCAGCGCCTCGGGCTCACCACCGAGGTGCGGGCCCTGCCCGCCGGGACCATCCCCCGGGTGGAGCTCGGCAAGGCCCAGCGGGTCGTGGAGCGGACGCGTGAGCATGATCCGCTTGTGGGCCTGAGCGGATAGGGAAGGCCATCCTGGTCAACGTCTGGGAGCGACATCCCCTGGTGAGGATTGCAGTGGTCTCGCCAGCCTACCGGCCTACTTCTTGTTGGGCATGACGATTTTCACGTCGAGGTTGGTGTGCTCCTTGATCAGAGCGAGTAGGCCATTGCCGTTAATCAGTTCGAGGGGTTTCCCATCGGCGAACTGGTAGCCGGCTCTGGTGAAGTCAGAGGTAGTAACGAGGATGCCTTTGGACGCGCGCTCATGGTCGAGTGCGCCAGCTAGATCGCGGACGTCTTCGACGGGGACTCTGTGGATGTAGCGCTTGGCTTGAATGATGTATTTCCCGCCGACGACTGACTGCGTGTAGTGCGCTACGCAATCGACGCCGCCGTCCCGTGATGGCCTCGTCTGGTAGGTGTCGAAACCCATCGCTTGGAACAGATCACGGATGACGGTCTCAAACGCCTTCGGCGTCAGGTCGATCAGATTGGTCCGCTCATCCAGGCCAGAGAGGATCTCCTCCTCTTCGATGAATCGCGGATCGTTGACATCGAACTCAAGCACCGGCGGTACGGCCTTCAACTCGGTCGGCGCCGCGGAGAAATTGGCCCGTAGGCTCTGTAATGCAGGTTGCGGCTGGATGTGGGAGAACTCCCGATCCAGGAACTCCTCCCGGCTGACCCTGACCGAAACAAGCGTCGGTCGCGTCGGCTTGCCGGTTGCGGGGTCGAGGTCGTCTACCACCCCGTTGAACGCGATCCGCTGGACGTGCTGGTACTGGTCGGCGGTGAACAGCTCGTAGAGGGTGCGCAGCGTGAGCTGTGCCAGCACGGACTTGTACAGCTTCTGCGTGTCGGTCGCAGTCCGAGCCTTCGACTCGATGAGGCCCTTTGTCTTGACGTAGCGGTAGCTCGCCTGCTCGGGGATGATGTCGCGGGCGAGAGGGAACTCGTAGCCGATCAACAGCTCGTGTTCCCGGCTGCGGTAGATCAGCGTGAACTCGTGGGGGAACCCGGAAGGGTAGATGCTTGCCTGCAGGGCGGCGGCGAGGCACTGCTCGATGGCGGCGCGCTTGCCGGTGCGGAAGTCGGCCTCCAGCTCGTCGATCCGGCGGTGCTGCTCCTCCGCGGAGTCGTTGGCCCGCTTGTGTTCACCCTCAGCCCTGGCGAGCTGCTCTTTGCGTTGCTGCTCGTCGCGCTGCCATCGCGCATGCGCCTGCTCGAAGGCGGCTCTACCCCGCTCCCATCTGGCGCGGAAGCGTTTCTCGGCACCGGGGACCAACGTGCCCAGTCCGCTTGGCGGCTTCGGCTTGAAGTCGTCGGCTCTGGGCTCGGGGACGGGGTGGGCAAGGTTGCCTGGCTGAAACCGCGGAACCGCGACCTTCATGGCCTGGAAGTCGACGGTGACGGGATACCGAAGGGTGTAGTCGAGCAGCTCCTCCAAGGCCTCAACGTATTCGGTCAAGTGCTCGTTCAGCTCGGCTGCTTGCTCTTCCCCGGCCAGATCACGCAACCGCTTCTGTTCCCGCTCCCACGCCCTTCTCTCCGTCGCCGACACGATGCCCTCCAGTCGGTGTCCACAACTGAGGCCTTAGCATCACTTGCGGCAAGCAGGATTGTCGAGACCATCGCAACGTCAGCGCGCTCTGCTCCTTCCGATGGCCGCCCGTGCCAGAACAGGCGCATACTCATCAGGACTGTCCGGGACATAGGCTCAGGCTGCCAGAGCGACAGGACGTCAGCTCATCGGTGGCGTGACTGTGACCGTGGTCAGTTATGGCGGAGCCTGCGCGACGGGACACTCAAGCGCCGATCACCGCTGACCTCTCGGTAGTGGCGGGCTCTCCCCGATCCAAACGATGTAGATCCGGTCCTCGACCGGAACATCGGCGCTATAGACCCAGACTTCTCGGAGAACGTGGCTGAGAAGGACGCGGCATTGCGCGAGAGGCAGCCGCTTCCACGTTCCCATGGCTAGGTGATGAGCATCGGGAGCAACGAGCGGGTTCCCTTGCGCCAGTTCCTGCAGTCGTTGTGCACAGCGTCGAGTAACCTCAGCTTCCAAAACCATCCCTGAGATGATTCCACCTCGGCACACCTGCCCTCGCCCTTTGCTGGCGCATCGGTAATAGACACCTCCTCGAGCTGTCACGATACGATGAAGGGCCTTGCCGCATTCACCACAATGCCCGAATCCCGTGAGCAGGTACTTGGGCGACTGGCGTTCATGGTTGTACCCACCGCCCTCATTCAATCTCCCAGTGCTTCGGACTAGGCGCTGACGAAGTTCACCAAGGATCCGATCGCGTTCGTCAAGGGTTACGATGCCCTTGCCGGCAGAGATTGGTTCGCCTTGCTGATCCCGGCAGATCTGGCCCTTGTGAGATATGAGAGCGGCAAGTGCTGGGGCGGTCAGGACGGCACGTATGGCTACGTAGCTCCAAGAGTCAGCAGGCGGCTTCTTCGCCTTGTAGCCCTTGACCAGCGCTTCTTCGTAAAAGACGAGGCGAGGCGGCTTGACATGTTGGCTGTTGAGGCTCCTGGCTATGCTGCGCAGGCTTGCTCCTGAGAGGAATCGGTCGACGATGCTCCGGACGATCGGTGCTTCGATCGGATGGGGGTATAGCCTGCCATTCTGGACCAGATAGCCGTAAGGACGGATCCGCCTCCATAGCCCGCTTCGCCGATTATAAGCGTGCCATTGACTGAGCCTCCATGAGCAGCTATCAGCTTCGGCTCTAGCTTGTTCCGCTAAGGACGCCACCTCCCGTCGGGCATGTGCCTGCCGGGTGTCCAACCCGTCGGCGACGAAGACGATTCGGCCCTGCACGTCCTCGACTCTATCCAGCAGCGCCATAACGGGTTGGACACCTCGACGCGAGAATCGGTCAAGCTTGGCGACGTACAGCGTCTCGACCTTTCCTCCCAGGAGAAGTTCGAGCGCGGCCTCAAAGCCCGGTCGCTTGGTGTCCTCTTCCTGGCCCGAGACGGCGAGATCCGCGAATTCGGCAACGATCTCGGTACCTTCGCTGCGGGCGTAGTCTCGGCAGATGCGTCCCTGGTTCTCTGGGGAGAACGGGTCATACCCATAAGGAGTTCCAGATAGTCGGACGTACACGACGCCCTTCCCGGCGGCCGGATGCTCCGGGCTCTGTGGTACCAATGTCGATCTCCTCCGAATAGGTGATCGAAGCAGTCTACCGAACTGGTGTTCCCCCCGTTCATCGATGTCCACAGGCTCGCCGACTCACCCTTCTTGGCTGACTGGAGCTCCTGATTGGGCCGAGGGCTCTGTGGTCTACGAGAGGATCGTCGAGCACGCGCGTCCGGAGTCGCGACCGAGGCGAGACCTTGTGAGCAAGGCTCCGGACTGGCTGATGGTTGAGCGCGGCTGCTTGCGCTGTGGACACGGCGGCCGGATCGTCGGGGCGGTGTGGCAGAGTGGGCAGCCGTGCACCCCAAGTTCCTGACCCATGACCTGAACCCGGCCCAGCGGGAGGCGGTCGAGCTGACCGCCGGGCCCGTCTGCATCCTCGCCGGCGCCGGCACCGGCAAGACCCGGGTCATCTCCCGCCGGGTCGCCTACGCCATCGCCACCGGCGCCGTCCACCCGGGCCACGTGCTGGTGGTCACCTTCACCGACAAGGCCGCCGCCGAGATGCGCGAGCGGCTCGCCGCGCTCGGCTTCCCGGGGGTGAAGGCGGCCACCTTCCACGCCGCGGCGCTGGCGCAGCTCCGCTACTTCTGGCCGCGGCTTCACGGCGGCCGCCCGCCGGAGGTGCTCGACTCGAAGGTCCCGCTGCTGGTCCCGTTGCAGCGCTCGCTGCCCGGCGGCTACCGGTTCACGGCGGTCAAGGACCTGGCCGACGAGCTCGAGTGGGCCAAGGCGCGCCGCCTGGACCCGACCTCCTACCAGGCGACGGTCACGGCGGCCGGCCGCACTCCACCGGTGCCCGCCGACCTGTTCGCCGGGCTGTTCCGCCGCTACGAGCGCGCCAAGGAACGCTCCGGCCGGATCGACTTCGAGGACATGCTCGCCCACACCGTCGAGGCCATCGCCGAGCACCCCGACGTCGCCGAAGAGGTGCGCGGCCGCTACCGCTGGTTCTCGGTCGACGAGTACCAGGACACCAACCCGCTGCAGCAGGCCCTGCTGGACGCCTGGCTGGGCGAGCGCCGCGACCTGGCCGTGGTCGGCGACGAGGACCAGACGATCTACACCTTCACGGGCGCGACCTCCGACTACTTGACGGGCTTCGCCCGGCGCTTCGCCGACGCCCACGTGGTGCGGCTGGAGGACAACTACCGCTCCACGCCGCAGGTGCTGGCCATGGCCAACCGGCTGCTGGCCCGCACCCCTGGCAAGCCGCCGGGCAAGCGGCTGGTGGCGACCAGGCCACCGGGCCCCGAGCCGACGGTCGCCGCGTTCGAGAGCGCCGAGCACGAGGTCAAGGCGCTGGTCGAGGAGGTCGGCCGCCTCGCCGGCCTCGACGTCGACCTGGACGAGGTCGCGCTGCTGGTCCGCACCAACGCCCAGATCCCGCCGTTCGAGGAGGCGCTGGCCGCGGCCGGCATCCGCTACCAGGTCCGCGGCGAGCTGTTCTACCGGCGGACCGAGGTGCTGCGGGCGCTGGGGGTGCTGCGGTCCCGGGCCGGCCGGGCGGTCGACGGCGGGCTGGTGGACGCGCTGGAGGCGATCTGGTACGAGCGGTTCGGCTTCCGCCGCGACGAGGAGCCGGACGGCGAGGAGGCCCGCCAGCGCCACGCCAGCCTGGTCACCCTGCTCGGCATCGCCGAGCGCCGCCAGGCCGCCGGGGAGGGGCATGAGGAGGGCCTGGCCGGGGAGGGCCAGAGTGCGCCCGGCGGCGCCGAGGGGGAGGCCGCCCCCGGCGAGGGCGATCGGGCCGACGGCGGGCCGGGGCTTGCCGGGTTCCTGGCCGAGATCGGCCGCCGCGCGGCGGCCGAGGCCGAGGGGGTCGGCGGCGGGGTCAACCTGCTCACCTACCACCGGGCCAAGGGCCTGGAGTTCGACGCCGTGCTGCTGCCGGCCGTGGAGGAGGGCCTGCTGCCCATCCGCCAGGCCAGCACCCCCGAGGAGGTCGCCGAGGAGCGGCGTCTGCTCTACGTCGGCCTGACCCGGGCCAGGGCCCACCTGTGGCTGTCGTGGGCGGCCAGGCGCGCCGGCCCGTCCGGCCGCGAGCAGCCCCGCCGGCCGTCCCGCTTCCTCGACGACGTGGTCGCGCCCGGCAGCGGCCGGGTCCGGCCTCGGGCGGTGGCCTCCGGCATGACCCGCGGCGGCCGCTCCAGCACCCGTGCCGACGGGCCGGTCGCGGAGGCGCTGCGGGCCTGGCGTCGCAAGCGGGCCGAGGCGGACGGGGTCCCCGCCTACGTGGTCTTCAACGACCGCACGCTCGCCGCCCTCGCCGAGCGCCGCCCCCGCAGCCGCGGCGAGCTGCTGGCGGTGGACGGGATCGGCCCGGCCAAGCTGGACCGCTACGGCGACGAGCTGCTCGCCCTGCTGGCGACCGACGGGTAGCCAGCCGCCAGCGCCCGCTGGCCTGCGGGCGGCCCGCGCGCCACAATCTCAGGTATGGCCCGACAGAAGGAGCGCGAGCGCGGCGCCCGCCCGCCGGTGTGCCAGTACTGCGCGGCGATCGCCGACACCGGTGGCCCTGGTCTGCCGCTGGGCTGGACCATCCAGACCGGCGTGCGCGGCTGGACCTACCTGTGCGCCTCCTGCACCCGCTCGAACCTCCGCTCGATCGAGTCGCGGCTGTACGACCGCGACGTCCTCGGCTTCGGCCCGAACTGAGGCGCCGGGCCGGCGCGCTTCGCGGCCGCCTCGACGGGGTACGCGATTGCTGGACGGGGTCAGACCGAGCCGACGCGGACCGGGGGCGCTGATGGGGGGCTTCGAGCTGCTCGAGCACACCGCCGACGTCGGCGTCCGGGCGCGCGGCGCGACCCTCGAGGAGGCGTTCGAGCAGGCCACTCTGGGGCTGGCCGAGGTCCTCGGCGCGGGCCGACCTGGCCAGGGAGAGGTCGTTGCCGTGGAGGTGGCGGCCGGCGACCCGGGCGCGCTGCTGGTCGACTGGCTGAACGAGGTGCTGTGGCTGCACGAGACGCGGGGGCACGCCGCCATCGCCGCGGTCCGGGTCGAGCGGGTCACCGGCGACCGGGCGGCCGGCAGCGTGACCTTCTCGTCCACAGATCCGCCGGCCGACGGGACCTTCGTGAAGGCGGTCACCTACCATCGGCTGCGGGTCGGCCGCGACGCCGACGGCTGGCTGGCCGAGGTCTACCTCGACGTGTGACGGGAGGCGCGATGGAGCCGCGGCGGGTCGAGCCGTTCGTCTGGGAGGTGCCGGTCGGCTACGTCGACGGCATGCGCGTGCCCGGCGTGGTGTTCGCCTCCGACGAGCTGTTCGCCCGCGCCCTCGAGGACCGCGCCGTCGAGCAGGTCGCCAACGTGGCCACCCTGCCCGGGATCGTCGGCGCCTCCTATGCGATGCCCGACATCCACTGGGGCTACGGCTTCCCGATCGGCGGGGTGGCGGCCACCGACGTCGCCGCCGGCGGGGTGGTGTCGCCAGGCGGGGTCGGCTTCGACATCGGCTGCGGCGTCCGGCTGCTCCGCAGCGACCTCGACTGGGAGCGTGACGCCAAGGACCGGATCGGCGCGCTGGTCCACGCCCTGGCCAGGCGTATCCCGCGCGGCACCGGCGGCACGGGCCTGCTGCCGCTGGACCGGGCCGGGGTCGAGCGGGTCCTGGTCGAGGGCGTGCGCTACCCCCTCGGCCGCGGCGTCGGCGTGGAGGGGGACGCGGTCGCCTGCGAGGACGGCGGCGCGCTGGCCGACGCCGATCCCGGCCAGGTGACCGACCGCGCCTACCAGCGGGGCGCCCCGCAGCTCGGCAGCCTCGGCGGCGGCAACCACTTCCTCGAGGTCCAGGTCGTCGACGAGGTCCGCGACCGGCGGGCCGCCGACGCCATGGGGCTGCGGCCCGGCCAGGTCTGCGTGATGCTCCACTCCGGCTCCCGGGGCATCGGCCACCAGACCTGCACCGACCACCTGAAGGTCATCGACCGGCTGGCCCCCACCCTCGGCATCCGGGTGCCCGACCGCCAGCTCGTCTGCGTGCCTGTGGAGCGGCCGGAGGCGCTGGCGTACCTGGGCGCGATGCGGGCCGCCGCCAACTTCGCCCTCGCCAACCGGCACGTGCTCGCCGACGGGGTGCGCCGCGCCTTCGCCGAGGTGCTTGGCCGCCCGCAGCGCGACCTCGGCATGGACCTCGTCTACGACGTCAGCCACAACCTGGCCAAGCTCGAGGAGCACCAGGTCGACGGCCGTCGCCGCACCCTCTGCGTGCACCGAAAGGGGGCGACCAGGGCGCTCGGCCCCGGCCACCCCGAGCTGCCCGACCGCTACCGGGAGGTGGGCCAGCCGGTCATCAACCCGGGCAGCATGGGGACGTTCTCCTATGTGCTGGCCGGGGACGAGCGGGCCGAGGCGCGCGCCTTCGCCTCCACCTGCCACGGCGCCGGACGGGCGATGAGCCGGACCAGCGCCAGGAAGGTCATGTCAGGTCCCGACCTGCGCCGCAAGCTGGAACGAGAGGGCGTGGTGCTGGCCGCCGCCAACTGGAAGCTGCTCAGCGAGGAGGCACCCTACGCCTACAAGGACCCCACCGCGGTGGTGGAGACCTGCGAGCGGGTCGGGCTGTCGCGGGTGGTCGCCCGGCTGCGCCCGGCGGGGGTCCTCAAGGGATGACAGCGGGCGCATGCTGGGTAGAAGGGAGACAGGACCGACCGGGCCACGCCGACGACAAGGAGGACGCGACGCATGACCGAGGATGCCGTGCCAGAGGCCGACGCCCTGGAGCAGCGGACGCCGGTGTTGGATCGCGACCCGCCGCCGGAGCCCACGATCGACGACGAGGTGCCCGAGGCGGACGCGCTCGACCAGGCCCGGCCGGTGCCGATCGACGAGGACGACGAGCCCCGCTGACACCGCCATGACCAGGACCGTGTTCCGCGACCGGGTGGAGGCCGGCGACGTGCTGGCCGCCCGGCTCGGCCACTACGCCGGCCGGGCTGGCGCTCCGCGCGCCGGAGCCGCCGACGTGCTGGTGCTCGCCCTGCCCCGCGGCGGCGTCCCCGTCGGCGCACGGGTGGCGCGGGCGCTCGGCGCCCCGCTGGATGTCTTCGTCGTCCGCAAGCTCGGCGTCCCCGGCCACGAGGAGCTGGCCATGGGGGCGATCGCCGGCGGCGGGGTCCGCGTCCGCAACGAGGAGGTCGTGCGCAAGCTCCACGTGGACGACGCCACCATCCAGCGGGTGGCCGAGGCCGAGGAGCGGGAGCTGGCCAGGCGCGAGCGAAGCTACCGCGGGCACCGTCCCCCTCCCGACCTGGCCGGTCGGGTGGTGATCCTGGTCGACGACGGGCTGGCCACCGGGTCGACCATGCGGGCGGCCGTCGCCGCCGCCAGGGCGGCCGGACCGCCCGCCCGGGTGGTGGTCGCGGTGCCGACGGCGCCGGCGGCGACCTGCGAGCAGCTCCGGCGCGAGGCCGACGAGGTCGTCTGCGTCACCACCCCGTGGCCGTTCCGGGCCGTCGGCTTCTCCTACCGGTCGTTCCCGCAGACCACCGACGAGGAGGTACGGGAGCTGCTGCGGGCCGCCTGGACGGCGGCCGAACCATAGGAGAAGCACCGCCGGAAGGGCCCGGGGAACCCCGTCGCGGGCTCCCGGCGGGTGAGCGGGCCGCCGCCGCTCGGTGGTCAGGACCCGGCGCGTTCCGAGCCGGGCTCCAGACCGAGCAGGGCGGCGGCGGCCGGCTCGGCATAGGCCACGCCGCGGAGCTCCTCGCCGTCGAACCGCAGCGTGGTCACGCTCGCCAGCGTGCAGTTCCGCCGGCCCGGCAGGTGCGCCAGGGAGCGGCGCTCGAACGCGAGCCTGGCCACCCAGATCGGCGCCTGGTGGGAGACGAGCACGGCCTGCCCGCCGGCGAACTGGTCGCGGGCCTCCGCGACCGCCGCGTGCACCCGCTCGACCGTGTCGACGTTGCGCTCGCCCCAGGACGGAGCGCGCAGGTCGCGGAGCTGCCACCAGATCCGCGGGTGCCGCAGGATGTACCACACCACGTTGCCGGCCACGCCCTCGAAGATGTTGCTGGTCTCGATCAGGCGGAGGTCGGTGCGGACCTCCAGGCCGTGGGCGGCGGCGATCGGCCCGGCGGTCTGCTGGGCCCGCTCCAGCGGGCTGGACACGACCGCGGCCAGCGGGCTGGCGGCGAAATGCCGGGCCAGCAGGTCGGCCTGGGCGCGCCCGCGGGCCGACAGGTGGAATCCTGGCAGCCGGCCGTAGAGCACGCGGCCAGGGTTCTCCACGTGGCCGTGGCGAACCAGGTGGATGACGGTCTCGGGCACGGCGGGGATGGTAGCAGCGGCGCCGACCATGCCCGCCTCCGCCTATGCTGCGCGCATGTCCCACCCGAGCGACCGGCCGCCGCCCGAGGCACCCACCCGGCCCGGCTGGGTCCCGCGCCGGCCAGTCCCCGGCGCGCGGCCCTCCTGGGCCGTGCCGGCCGCGCTGCTGGCCACCGCCGCCGTCTACCCGGCCGCCTTCCAGCTCCGCGTGGTGCCGTTCTGGCCGGCGATGGCGGCGCTGGCGGCGGTCTCCTGGTGGGCTGCCTGGCATCCCTACCTGCCGGCCCGCCTCCGCCCGACCTGGCGGCTCGGGGCGATGGGCGCGGTCTCCGGCCTGGGGCTGTACGCGCTGTCGTGCGCCGGCGCCCTGCTCGCGCGCGAGACGCCGCTTTGGCCGGGCGTCCAGGACCTCGCCGCCCTCGCCAGGGGCGGCGCCCCGCTCGCGGTGGCCGCGCTGCTCGTGGTCGTCGGGACCTCCCCCGCCGAGGAGGTGCTCTGGCGGGGGGCGGTGTTCGCCCGCGCCACCCGCCGGCTCGGCCCTGGCTGGCGGCCGGTCGCCGCCACCACCGGCCTGTACGCGGCCGTCGCCGGGCTCTCCGGCTACCCGGTCCTGCTGCTGGCCGCGCTGGCCTGCGGCGCCGTGTGGGCACGGCAGCGCCAGGTCACCGGCAGCCTGGTCCCCGGCATGGTCTCCCACGCCGTCTGGGCGTTGCTGCTGCTGCTGTACGTCCCCGGGAACCAGTAGGGCCCCGACGGTGGGGCCCTATGACTCGTCGCGTCCCGACCGGACGCGGTGCTCTTCGGCTAGGTCGCGATCAGTTCCGGAAGGCGTCGGGGGAGTAGTTCCAGGGCTGCCCGCGCGCGATCTGGAAGCGGTGGCCGACCTCGGGGTCGGTGTCGACACCGATGATCTGCTGGCACTTTGGGCACTTCCAGCGCTCGAAGCCATAGGCGGAGCTCTCCAGCTCCATGCGCGACCCGCACTTGTCGCACATCTCACGCTGCAAGGTGGGGGTAGTGGTGCCAGTCTCGTCGGTGCCCATGTCGTCGTCTCCTTGCCTCCCCCGGTCGCTAGCCCGGGACGCACCACCAGCATGGCCCAACTCAGAAGATCTTGCACCCCTTCGCCGGCAACTTCCGCATACCGATCTCGTATCTGCGGGTGGCTACGTGCAGTATCTTCGCCTACCTAGGCAACAACACGGACCTCACCGGCCCGGATTCCCTGTTTGTGATCTTCGCAATCACGAATCCGGACGCGTGACGCGGCGGCGAGGCGCACCTACGATGCGGGCATGACACGGCGGGAAGGCACTGGTCCGGGCCGGGTGCTGCTGACGGGCGGCCCGCTGGGCGTCGCCGAGGTGGTGGCGGTCGCCCGCGGGCGCGTCCCGGTCGAGCTGGCGGAGGAGGGCCGCAAGCGGATGGCGGGCGCCCGCGACGTGGTCGAGCGGGCGGTCGCGGAGGGCCGCCGGGTCTACGGCGTCTCGACCGGCTTCGGGCTGCTGGCCAACACCGCCGTCGACCCCGGCGACCTGGAGGAGCTGCAGCGCCGCATCGTGCTGTCGCACGCCACCGGCACCGGCGACCCCCTCGACGTCGAGGTGGTCAGAGCCATGCAGCTTCTGCGCGCCCGCACCCTGACCCAGGGGTACTCCGGGGTCCGCCCGGTGGTGGTGGAGGCGCTGCTCGCCCTGCTGGCGGCCGGGGTGACCCCGGTGATCCCCGAGCACGGCTCGGTGGGCGCCTCCGGCGACCTCGCGCAGCTCGCCCACCTGGCCCTGCCGCTGCTCGGCGAGGGCGAGGTCCAGGTCGACGGCCGGCGGCTGCCCGCCGCCGAGGGGCTCCGCCTGGCCGGGCTGGCGCCGCTGCGGCTCTCCTTCAAGGAGGGCCTGTCGCTGGTCAACGGCACCGAGGGGATGCTCGCGCTCGCCTGCCTGGCGGTGGCCGACGCCGAGGCGCTGGCGGCCATGGCCGACCTGGCCTGCGCGATGTCGATCGAGGGGCTGCTCGGCACCGACCGTCCCTTCCAGGCTCGCCTGCACGAGCTGCGGCCCCATCCCGGCCAGGCCGCCAGCGCCGCCAACCTCCGCGGGCTGCTCGCCGGCTCGCCGATCCTGGCCAGCCACCGCCATTCCGACCACGCCATCCAGGACGCCTACTCGCTGCGCTGCGCACCCCAGGTGCACGGCGCCTGCCGCGACGTGATCGCCTTCGCCCGCCAGGTGGTCGAGCGCGAGCTCGGCTCGGTGACCGACAACCCGGTGGTCTTCGCCGACACCGACGAGGTGGTCTCGGTCGGCAACTTCCACGGGGAGCCGCTCGCCTTCGTGCTCGACTTCCTCGCGATCGCCCTGGCCGAGCTGGCCGACATCTCCGAGCGCCGCGTCGACCGGCTGCTGGACCCGGCCCTCAACCACGACCTGCCGCCGTTCCTGGCCCGCGACCCCGGCCTGAACTCGGGGCTGATGCTCACCCAGTACACGGCGGCGGCGCTGGTCGCCGACTGCAAGGTGCTCGCCCATCCCGCCTCGGTGGACTCGATCCCGACCTCCGGCAACCAGGAGGACCACGTCTCGATGGGCTGGACCGCCGGGCTGAAGCTGCGCCGGGTGCTCGCCAACGTCCACCGCGCCCTGGCCATCGAGGCCGTCTGCGCCGCCCAGGCGATCGATCTACGACTGCCGCTGCGCCCGGGGGCGCCGGTGGCGGCGGCCCACGCCCGCCTGCGCGAGGAGGTGCCGGCCCTGGACGACGACCGCTATCTTGCCCCCGACCTGGCCGCGGTCGAGCGGCAGGTGGCCTCCGGGGCGCTGGTCGCCGCCGCCGAGGCGGTCGTCGGGCCGCTGGGCTAGGGCCGACCAGGAAGGAGCTGGTTCGCGATGGAAGGTGCCCGCCCCGTCCGCGCCCCTCGCGGGAGCGAGCTGTCCTGCCGCGGCTGGCAGCAGGAGGCCGCCCTGCGCATGCTCTGCAACAACCTCGACCCGGAGGTCGCCGAGCGTCCCGACGACCTGGTGGTGTACGGCGGCACCGGGCGGGCGGCGCGCAACTGGGCGGCGTTCGACCGGATCGTCGCCACCCTGCGCCGGCTGCGGGACGACGAGACGCTGCTGATCCAGTCGGGCAAGCCGGTCGGGGTGTTCCGCACCCACTCGTTCGCGCCCCGGGTGCTGCTCGCCAACTCCCTGCTGGTGCCCGAGTGGGCGACCTGGGAGCGGTTCCGCGAGCTGGAGGCCGCCGGCCTGACGATGTACGGGCAGATGACCGCCGGCTCCTGGATCTACATCGGCACCCAGGGCATCCTGCAGGGCACCTACGAGACGTTCGCGGCGGTCGCGGCCGCCAACGGTTGGGAGAGCCTCCGCGGCAAGGTGGTGCTCACCGCGGGGCTCGGCGGCATGGGCGGGGCGCAGCCGCTGGCCGTCACCATGAACCATGGGGTCGCCCTGTGCGTCGATGTCGACCCGGAGCGGCTGGCCCGCCGCCTGGACACCGGCTACCTGGACGAGCGGGCCGGGGATCTCGGGGACGCGGTCGAGCGGGCCGGGGCGGCCGCCGCCGAGGGCCGGGCGGTCTCGATCGGGCTGGTCGGCAACGCCGCCGAGGTGTTCCCCGAGCTGCTCGCCGCGGGCTTCCGGCCGGACGTGGTCACCGACCAGACCTCCGCGCACGACCCGCTCGGCGGCTACGTGCCGAGCGGCGTCGACCCGGGCGACGCGCCCAAGGCCAGGGCCGACGACCCGGCCGGCTACGTCAAGCAGGCCCGCGAGTCGATCGCGCGGCACTGCGAGGCGATGGTCGGCTTCCAGCGGGCCGGCGCGGAGGTGTTCGACTACGGCAACAACCTCCGCGGCGAGGCCAGGACGGCCGGGTTCGCCGACGCCTTCGCCTACCCGGGGTTCGTGCCCGCCTACATCCGGCCGCTGTTCTGCGAGGGCAAGGGGCCGTTCCGCTGGGCGGCCCTGTCCGGCGACCCGGCCGACATCGCCCGCACCGACCGGGCGGTCATGGACCTGTTCCCCGGCGACGAGCGCCTGCAACGCTGGCTGCGCATGGCCGCCGAGCGGGTCCGGTTCCAGGGGCTGCCGGCGCGGATCTGCTGGCTCGGCTACGGCGAGCGCCACCAGGCGGGGCTCGCCTTCAACGAGCTGGTCCGGGACGGCGAGCTGCGGGCCCCGGTGGCGATCGGCCGCGACCACCTGGATGCCGGGTCGGTGGCGAGCCCCTACCGGGAGACCGAGGCGATGGCAGACGGCTCCGACGCGATCGCCGACTGGCCGATCCTGAACGCCCTGCTCAACACCGCCTCCGGCGCCTCGTGGGTGAGCGTCCACCACGGCGGCGGGGTGGGGATCGGCCGCTCCATCCACGCCGGCGTGGTGGTGGTCGCCGACGGCACCGACGAGGGCGCCAAGCGGGTCGAGCTGGTCCTCACCAACGACCCGGGCACCGGCGTGATGCGCCACGCCGACGCCGGCTACGACGTGGCGCTCGAGGTCGCCCGCGACCGGGGCCTGGACCTGCCGGGGATGGAGGGGTCCGGGGAACCCCAAGGGGGTGCCCCGGTGGATAGGTCGGAGGGGTCCGGGGAACCCCAAGGGGGTGCCCCGGTGGATAGGTCGGAGGGGTCCGGGGAACCCCAAGGGGGTGCCCCGGTGAAATGAGGCCTCGGATGACGGTCGACTTCCTGCTGACCGGGGCCGGGCAGCTCGTCACCTGCGACCCGGGGCTGGGGCACGGGCCGCTGGGGCTGGTCGAGCGCGGGGCGGTGGCGGCGGCGCGAGGGACCGTGGTGTACGCCGGTCCCGAGGGCGGCCTGCCCGACCTGGAGGTGGCCGCCGACGCCACCCGGCTGGACGCCGGCGGCCGCGCCGTTCTTCCCGGGTTCGTCGACGCCCACACCCACCTGGTGTTCGCCGGCGACCGGGCCGACGAGTTCGCCGCGCGCCTGCGCGGGGTCGGCTACGAGGAGGCGCTGGCCGCCGGGGGCGGCATCAACCGCACCGTCCGCGAGACCAGGGCGGCCACCGACGCCGAGCTGGAGGCGGCCGCGGCCGGGCGGCTGGTGGAGGCGGCCAGGCATGGCACCACCACGCTGGAGGCCAAGTCCGGGTACGGCCTCACCGTCGACGACGAGCGCCGCTCGCTGGAGGTGCTCGCCTCGCTGGCCGGGCGCTTCCCGGTCGACGTGGTCCCGACCTTCCTCGGCGCCCACCTCATCCCGGCCGAGCACGCCGCCGACCGGGACGGGTACCTGGAGATGCTGGAGCGCGAGATGCTGCCGGTGTGCGCGCCGCTGGCGCGGTTCGTGGACGCCTTCTGCGACCGGGGCGCGCTCACCGTCGAGGAGTCCCGCCGGGTGCTGGCGGCGGGACGCCGCCACGGCCTCGGGCTCAAGCTCCACGCCAACGAGCTCGGCTCGACCGGCGGGGCCGCGCTCGCCGCCGAGCTCGGCTGCGTCTCAGCCGACCACCTGCTGTTCTGCGACGAGCGGGAGGCGAAGGCGCTGGCAGCCGCCGGCACCGTCGCGGTCCTGCTGCCCGGCACGAGCTTCCTGCTCGGCACCGGCCGGGCGGCGCCCGTCGAGGTGCTCCGCGACGCCGGCGTCATCCTCGCGCTCGGGACCGACTGCAACCCCGGCACCTGCTACTGCGAGTCGATGCAGCTCGTGATCGCGCTGGCGTGCGTGCACGGCGGCCTCACCCCGGAGGAGGCGGTGCTGGCCGCGACCGGGGGCGCCGCCAGGGCGGTCGGCCTGGCCGGCCAGGCCGGGCTGCTCGCCCCTGGCGCCGCCTGCGACCTGGTGGTGCTGGCCGGCCGCAGCTACCTGGACCTCGTCTACCACCTCGGGGTCAACCTCGCCGCCGTGGTCGTCAAGCGGGGCTCGGTGATCGCCGGCGACGGCGCCCCGACCGGCGCGCTGCGGGAGGCGAGGTGATGGACGCCGACCGGCTGGTCGAGTGCGTGCCGAACGTCTCGGAGGGCCGCCGGGCCGAGGTGGTCGACGAGATCGTCGCCGCCTTCGCCGGCCCCGAGGTGCTGGTGCTCGACCGTTCCTCCGACGCCGACCACAACCGCTCCGTCCTGACCCTGGCGGGGCCAGGGCCGGCGCTGGTCGAGGCGGCGGTGGCCGGCGCCGTCGCCTGCGCCCGCCTGATCGACCTGACGCGCCACCGGGGCGTCCACCCGCGCATGGGCGCGCTGGACGTGCTGCCGTTCGTCCCGCTCGGCCGGGCCACGGCGCTGCGGGGCGCTGCCGACCCCGACCTGGACTGCGCGGCGCTGGCGCTGCGCGCGGGGCGGCGGATCGCCGAGGACACGGGCGTCCCGGTCTACCTGTACGGCGCCGCCGCCCGCAGCCCGGAGCGCGCCGCCCTCCCCGCCGTCCGCGGCCGCGGCTTCGAAGCGGCCGTGCGCTCCGCGAGGCAGCCTCTGGACGCCGCGCCCGACCTCGGCGGCCCGGGGCCGCACCCGACCGCCGGGGCGACCGCCGTGGGCGCCAGGGAGGTTCTGGTCGCCTACAACGTCGACCTGGCCGGCGCCGACCTCGAGCTGGCCAGACGGATCGCCAGGGCGGTGCGCGAGCGGGACGGCGGCCTGCCCGCGGTCCGCGCCATGGGCGTCGCCCTGGAGTGCCGCGGCCTCGTCCAGGTCTCCATGAACCTGCTCGACTTCCGGGTGACGCCGCCGGCGGTCGCGTTCGCGGCCGTCGCCGGCCTGGCCGGGCGGGCCGGCGCCCGGGTGGTCCGCTCGGAGGTCGTCGGCCTGGTCCCGGCGGCCGCCCTGGCGGGCACCGACCCGGCCGAGCTGCGACTGGACGGGTTCACGCCCGACCTGTTGCTGGAAGAGCGTCTCGCCCGGGCGCTGCGCGCCCGGGCCGGCGACCAAGCGGAGGTGGCCACGTGACCCCCATGCCCCGTCTCGGCGAGCACCCGTGGCTCGACGCCTACGCCGCCCCCACGGTCACCCCCGGCGGCGGCAGCGCCTCCGCGGTGGCCGCCGCCCTCGGGTGCGCCCTGATCGCGATGGCGGCCCGCATCGGCGGCCGCAAGGCCAAACCGGAGCATCGCGACCGCCTCCGCTGGCTGGCCGGCGAGGCCGAGCGGCTCCGTGGCGCCCTGGTGGAGCAGGAGCGGGCCGACGCCGGGGTGTTCGAGCGGATGGTGGCGACGGTCCGCGCGGCCCGGGCGACCGCCGGCAACCCCGGCGCCGAGCGGGCCGCCGAGTCGGCCAGGGCGGACGCCACCGACGTCCCGCTGGTCACCGCCGAGCTGGCCGCCGAGGGGCTGGCGCTGGCCGCGGAGCTGGCGTCGATGGGGCTGGTCCGGACGGTCAGCGACCAGCTTGTCGCCGCCCACCTGCTGCGGGCGGGCCTGGAGGGTGGCATCTCGACGGTCTCGTTCAACCTCGGGAGGCTGGCCGAGGGGGAGGTCCGCGACGGGCTCAGGGATAGGCTGGGCCGCCTCGACGAGGCCCGCCGGACCGCCGCCGGCCTGATCGAACGGCTCACCGGGATGGTCGATTGAGCTCGGATTTCCCTGGCGAGCCGCCGAGGGCGGATACTCCTCGGACGTCGAGCGGGAGGAACGAGGTGACCAGCGACTTCCGGGGCCCCGACAGGCCAGGTGGCGGCCGGACGGCCGTGGAGCCGACGCTCCCCGTCGACGACCTGATCGTCGAGGGGCCTGGCGGCTACCGCCCTCCGCCCAACCGGCCGGGTTCCTATTGGACCGGCCTGGTGGCGCTGGCCATCGGCCTCGCCGTCACCGTGGTGGCGCTTGCCACCCGGGTCACCTCGATCGTGCAGACCGTGCTGCTCGCCGTGCCCCTTGTGCTGGTCGGGCTCGGCCTGGAGCGGGTGGGTCGCGGGGTGGGCCGGGGCTCGTTGCGGGCGGTCGGCGCCTTCCTGGTGGTGATCGCCGTGGTCGGCCCCGTCGCCCTGTCGCTGTCCTCGCCGGAGCCGGCGGTGACCGTCCAGCGGAGCGCGGACGTCCCGGCCGGGGCGACCAAGGCGCTGCTGCGGGCCAGCCTCGGCGGCGGCGAGCTCCGGATCGATCCGGAGGCGCCCGGGCTGTACACGGCCGACCTGCGCGGCCCCGGCCAGCCGAGCGAGCAGGTCACCATCACCGAGGCAAAGGAGGCCGTGCTCGACCTGCGCGGCCCCGTCCGCCGCGGGCTGCTCGCCCGCAACCGCGGCAACGACTGGTCGGTCAGGCTCACCACGGGGCTGCCCTGGCGGGTGGAGGTCGACGCCGGCGCCGTCACCGCCGACCTGGACCTGCGCCAGCTCGACCTGCGGGGCGTCAGCGTCGAGTCTGGCGTCTCGCGGCTGGCTGTGCGGCTCGGCCAGCCGGTCGCCCGGATCCCCGTCGACCTGCGGATCTCCACCGGCTTCGTCGACGTCTACCTGCCGAGGGCGGCCGCCTGCGAGATCCGGGTCGACGGCTTCAGCATCGACAACTTCCGCCAGGAGGGCCTGGTCCGCGAGGGCGGGGTCTGGCGCACCGGCGACGCCGGCCGGGCCGACCGCTACGTGTTCAACATCCGCAGCACGGGCGCCCGCATCCGCCTCCACCGCGAATAGTCCTTCGGGAGGTTCGACCGGTTGCGGCGGTTCTGCTCGTCCTGCTAGCGTGGCCGGCCGTTGGGCGCCCGACCCTGGGCGCTCGGCGGCTGTTCGGGCTCGTCTCGGCGGGGCCTCCGGTCCGCCGGTATCCCCCAGGCTGCGCCGAGGGCCCGTCAGCTCCGCAGACCTGTGGACAGCGTGGATCGGTCCCGAGGGAACGACCGCTGGCTAGGCGCGCTCAACCGCCAGGCGGGCGCCGAGACCGAGGAGCACGCCACCGACGACGCGTTCCTGCACGCGCCGGACCCGGGGCCGCTGGAGCAATGGGCGCAGCCGACCCAGCCCGAGCGCGTACAGGCTCAGCCCGGTGAAGCTGCACGTCGCCGGGATCGTCGCCAGCGCCAGTGCCAGCGGCAGCGCCTGGCCGGAGGACGACGACAGGAACTGCGGCAGCAGCGTCAGGAACAGCAGCGCCGCCTTCGGGTTGGTCAGGTTGGTCAGCAGCCCCTGCGCGAACGGGCCGAGCCGCGGCCGCCCGTGCTCCCCGTCGTCCGGGTCGCGGCCCCGCCCGGCGCCGCGTAGCGTCAGGACGCCGAGCACCACCAGGTAGCAGGCGCCGCAGAGCCTGAGCACCTCGAACCCGGCCGCCGAGCGGGCGAGCAGCGCCGACACGCCCAGCGCCACGGCGGCGGCGTGGACGAACAGCCCCGACGCCGCGCCGAGCGCGGTGTGGACGCCGGCCCGCGTCCCGCGGGCGAGCGCGCTGCGGGTCACCATCGCGGTGTCGACCCCGGGCACGAAGGTCAGCAGCACCCACACGCCGGCGAAGCCCAGCAACCGATCGGTCATGCGGGAAGTGTCCTACGCGGACGCGCCGGGCAGAACTTGACAGTCACTATCTTTTGGAGTCCACTCTCTTACAAGGGTAACTATCGAAAGGGTGCAACTGCCATGAAGACCTCCGAGAGTCGCAGGTGGTGGGCGCTCGGCGCGCTCTCCCTCAGCGTGCTGGTGGTCGGCCTGGACCTGACGGTGCTCAACCTCGCGCTGCCGACCCTCGCCACCGACCTGCACGCCTCCACCGCGCAGCTCCAGTGGATCGTGGACGCCTACAGCCTGGTGCTGGCGGCGCTGGTGCTGCCGGCTGGCCTGCTCGGCGACCGCTTCGGCCGCAAGAAGCTGCTGCTCGGCGCCCTGCTGGTGTTCGGGGCCGCCTCGCTGGCGTGTGCGTACGCCTCCTCGGCGGGCGCGCTGATCGCCGCGCGCGCGGTCCTCGGGCTCGGCGCGGCCTTCATCATCCCGCTGTCGCTGTCGGTGCTGCCCGTGCTGTTCTCCGAGCAGGAGCGGCAGCGGGCGATCACGATCACGGTGGGCGCGACCTTCGTGGCGTTCCCGATCGGCCCGGTCCTGGGCGGCTGGCTGCTGACCCACTACTGGTGGGGCTCGGTGTTCCTGATCAACGGCCCGGTGATCGCGCTGGCGCTGCTGGCCGTGATCGTGCTGCTCCCGGAGTCCCGGAGCCTGCAGCGTCGCCGGCTGGACCTCGCCGGCATCGTCGTGTCCAGCCTCGGCCTCGCCGGCTTGACCTACGGCGCCATCGAGGCGGGGCAACGGGGCTGGGGCGACGGCGTCGCGCTGGCCGCGATGCTCGCCGGGGCGCTGGTGCTGGCGGCGTTCGTGGGCTGGGAGCGCCGGGTCGCCAGCCACCCGGCCGGCCAGCCGCTGGTCGACCTGACGCTGTTCGGCTCGGCCAGCTTCACCTGGGGCACGGTGCTGGCCACCGTGGTGACGTTCGCCCTGTTCGGGCTGCTGTTCGCGGTGCCGCAGTACTTCCAGGCGGTCAGCGGCACCGATGCCATGGGCGCCGGGCTGCGGCTGCTGCCGCTCATCGGCGGGCTGATGGTGGGCGCGGCCACCGCCGACCGGCTCGTCCGCCGGATCGGCGCCAAGGCAACCGTCGCGCTGGGGTTCGCGGTGATGGCGGTCGGGCTCGGCACCGGGGCGACCGGCCCGCACTCCGGCGACGGGCTCACGCTCACCTGGGTCGCCGTGCTCGGCGCCGGGCTGGGGTTGGCGATGCCCACGGCGATGGACGCCGCCCTGAGCGCGCTGTCGAAGGAGCGCAGCGGCGCGGGCTCCGCCCTGATCATGGCGGTGCGCCAGGTCGGCGCCACCATCGGTGTGGCGGTCCTCGGCTCGATCCTCAACGCCGGCTACCACGCCCGGCTGGACCTGACCGGCCTGCCGCCGCGGGTCGCCGACGCGGTGCGCGACAGCGTCGCCGCCGGTGTCGCGGTCGCCCACCAGCTCGGCTCGGAGCCGCTGCTCGGCTCGGTGCGCGCCGCCTTCGTGCACGGCATGGACCTGCTGCTGTGGGTCTGCGCCGGGTTGGCGGTGGTGGGCGTGCTGCTCGCGCTGGCCTTCCTGCCAAGGCGGGCGGAGCCGGTTGCCGCCACGGCCGCCGACCGAGCAGGATCTGAGGATGAGCTCGTTGCCAGAGGATGACCAGCCGGCGGTCGGGCTGCGCGAGCGCAAGAAGGCCAAGACCAAGGCCGCGATCCGCGAGCACGCCCTGCGGCTGTTCCACGAGCAGGGCTACCAGGCGACCACCGTGGAGCAGATCGCCGAGGCGGCCGAGGTCTCGCCCAGCACCTTCTTCCGCTACTACCCGAGCAAGGAGGACGTGGTCCTCCAGGACGACTACGACCCGCTGCTGGTGGCGGCGTTCCGGGCGCAGCCGGCCGGGCTGAGCCCGGTCGCCGCCCTCCGGGGCGCGATGCGGGCGGTGTTCTCCGGGATGCCCGCCGAGCAGATGGAGCTGGAGCGGGAACGCCAGGCGCTGGTCGTGTCCGAGCCCGAGCTGCGCGCCGGTGCGCTGGACGGGCTCGGCGCGACGATCCAGCTCGTCGCCGAGGTGGTGGCCGAACGGGTCGGGCGTCGCCCGGACGAGCTGGCCGTGCGAACCTTCGCCGGCGCGGTGCTGGGGGTGCTCCTCGCCTCCCTGTTCGCCGCCGCCGAGGACCCCACCGTCGACATCTTCGCGCGCATCGACGACGGCTTGGCGCACCTGGAGGCCGGCCTGCCGCTGTGAGCTGGCTCACGAGACCCCCGGTCGGCCCGTACGACGGTCACCGGGGCACCGGCCTCAACCTCCACACCGAGGAGAGCCGAAGCAGTCGCGCGCGACGGCTGGGCACACCTGCGGCATGCCGCACTGGAACGCAGCGGTCGAGCGCGGCCACCCAGCGGACGGATCGCCCGAAACCACGACGTTAGTCGAACTTGGCCTTGATCTCCTCGCCCTTTGACTCGGCATCGGAGAGGAGGTTGCTACCGTTCCCCGCAGCTGCACCGCCGCACTGGATCGCCCGCTCCTGAATCCGCGCCTCAGGGGTGCCGACGATGACCCCGCCGTCCGCCATGCTGACGCTTGCGGCCGTGGCCCAGCATTTCGCACCCTTGTCGAATGTCCGGCACGCCTTCTTGACGATCACATGCACAGACTGCAGGCGGTCGCCAGGGGACCCGATTCGCGCCAGCTCACGACTGCAGGCGCGAAGCGTGCTCGCATACGACGTCATCTTTGCGCGCGTCAGCGTGGCCGACTGCTGGGTGACCTTGTCAATCTTCTTGTGCAGTGTCGTGACCGCCTTGAGCCAGGCAAGCTCCTCGGCCGTCATGGGCGGAACGGTGGTGGTGGTCGCCGCCACCGTCGTGGTCGGCGCCGTCGTGGTGGCCGGCGAGGCGCCGGTCGACGTGGTGCCCTCGTCGGCGCACCCGCCGGCGAGCATGACGAGCAGGACCAGGACGGCCAGGCGGGCAGCGGAGCGTCGGTTGCTGGCTGGCATGCGGATGCCCCCTCCATCGCGGCAACGCGGCAAGGGTCGCGTGCCACGCGACGTGCTCGGTATTCGGCGAGCTGGCGGCGAGCCAGTCAAGGGGGACGGGGCCGCAGCTACAGCGACCTCCTCAGACGACGCACCCTGCCCGACCGGTGGGGGCAGCGGCTCCCTCGCGTCGCGGTCCGCAGTCCTCACGAGGAACATTACATCTTGCCTTGCCGTCGAGAAAGAGGCGAACGCGGAAGTTGTCACAGGGTTCGCGGCGATGACCCGGGGCACCATGTCGCCGCGCCGACGGTCTCTGCCCGCCGCCGTCTCGGCGGCCAGCACCTGGCCACGTAGGCGGGCCGGTTCCTGCGGTGGCCCCCTCAGGGTCGGTGCGGGCGGCGGCTGCGGTCGGCTACGCGGTGCCGCGGAACAGGGCGAACCGGCTGTGCGGCGCGCCGTTGGTCAGCTGGAAGTCGCCGCCGGTGCCAAGCCCAGCCGGGATCGCCTGGATGACCAGCACGCCCTTGGTGCCGCCAGCGCCCGGGTTCCACGACAGCGGCACGCCGGTGGCGGGGTTGAGCGCGGCCACGTGCGTGCGGACGGTCAGCGCACCCGGGCACCCGGCGGTGTAGGAGGTGTTGGTGACCGTGCACAGGTTGTTCAGGTGCCCGCCGATGTAGACCGCGCCCGCGGTGGCCTCCACCGCGTTGATGTCGCCGGAGTTGAACGGGCAGCCCCGGTCGCCGCCGTTGTGCCACCGCACCGGTGGGATGCCCGACCCGGTGGCCGGCATGGCGATCACCGACTCGTGGCTGGCGCCGCAGATGCTCTCGTTGCCGTCGCCGGTGGTGAGGTAGGCGGTGGCGTTGTCGGGCGACAGCGCCACCCCCCAGCCGCTGGCGTGGATGTTGGGGTTCCACGCGGTCAGCGCCCGCGAGGCGGCGTCGACCGAGGCGAAGTTGTAGCGGGTGGTTCCCGAGAGCGCGGTGAACGACCCGGCCAGGTACAGGGTCGAGCCGGTGGAGCTCAGCGCCAGGTCCCGCACGGCCGCGTTGGCTGCCAGGGTGAGCCTGGTGCCAAGCCCTCCGGTGATGGCGTCCACGGCCGCCAGCCGCAGGCGGGTCACCCCGGCCACCGAGGTGAACTTGCCGCCGAGGTACAGCGTGCGGCCGGACAGCGCCAGCTTGAGCACGCCGGCGTTGGGCTGGGGATGGAAGGTGGGGTTGGCGGCCCCGGTGGCCGGGTCGAGCATGGCCAGCCGGTCGCAGGGCGTGCAGCCCCCGATCCTGTTGAACAACCCGCCGGCGTACAGCCGCGCCCCGTCGGCGCTCTTGAGCAGTGAGTCGACCGCGTTGTCGGGCCGGGGGTCGAAGGCCTCTACCAGCTGACCGCTGCTGGCGTCCAGGGCGGCCAGGTAGGCGCGGGCGATCGTCCCGGAGCCATAGCCGACCGCGGTGAAGCTCCCGCCCACATAGATGGTGGTGCCGATCTGGGCGATGGCGTGCACCTCGCCGCCGTAGAACTGGAGCGTGGTGGCGGCGGTCGGGGACGGCACCGCGCCGGCGGGCGGCAGCGTGAGCGCCGCCAGCAGCAGCACGGCCGCGGCGATCGGAACGACACGGGGGGCGAGGGCGCGCATCGGGGGCCTCCGGGGTTGCAGCAAGCCGGGCAGATCCGGACTTGCTCCTGGCTCCAGAGCGTATGGTTGTGCCGATCTCGCGCGAGCATGCAATTAGCGTAGTGCTGCGTACCCAGGACGCTTGATTAGCCTTCTGCGTTCCTGAGGGTGTCCTGCGGCAACCGATCGTTACGGCCGCATAGGCACAGCAATCGGTCGAGTTCCGGGCACCAAGCTCGCGGTGGGGGTCCGTCGGACGACGGTCTCCGGCGCGGCACGCCGACGCTGGATGGTCTGGCGCAGAGGTGGTTGCTGCCCGTCTGCTGCCCGTGGGGGCATGCGGAGCGCGGGCGTGAGCGACCAGCCGGCGTTGCCCTCCGCATGGCTCACGAGACCCCCGGCGATCGCAGGTTCGCGCTCTGCCTTCCCCT